>Ga0335069_10005029_pt1 | contig 19452 bp, 15 predicted proteins | sample Lox_Sample_11_FD_206714 | JGI IMG/M metagenome (GOLD analysis project Ga0335069, IMG submission 206714) | Soil microbial communities from Loxahatchee National Wildlife Refuge, Florida, United States - Lox_Sample_1.1 | ecosystem: Environmental > Terrestrial > Soil > Wetlands | place: USA... | reverse complement strand
GCATATTCCGACGGAGCTCCCATATAGGCATGCTGAAACAGGTGATTCAGTTCCGGAAGTTCCTTCGTTTCGGCTTGGGTATCCCCTGCCTCCTTCAGCGCGTCCTGCAGCAGGGGAAGATTCTGCTTCGAGGAAACTTGCAAGTCCTTCTGTCCATAAAGCGCCAGAACCGGGCACTTCACGGATTTCAGGTTGGGAAGCGGATCGTAGTCCAAAAAGAAGCGGAACCACGGCGAGGTCAGCATGCGCAACTGCGTCTCCAGCGCGGAAGGCGGCAGAGCGGAATCAAGGCCAGAACTCTTCACTAGCGCCGTAATTTTCTGCGCCAACACCTGCGGATCCTTCTCCTGCCGTACCAGCGTATACGCAGCCTGATCGAACCCGAGGCTGGCATCCAACTGGTCGTCATTCAAACCACCCGCCCGGCCAATGAGTTGCGATTGGTTCAGCAGCGTGTCCTCGCCCTTGGTGGCCGGAGCCGCAAGCAAGACCAGCCAGGCCACGCCCTGCGAATGCGCGGCCAAATACGGAGCAATGATGGCGCCTTCGCTGTGGCCGATCAGGCCGATACGCGAAGCATCCACCTCTTTGCGCGACTTCAAGAATTCCAGCGCGGCGCGCGCATCCGCGGCGAGGTCCATGGTCGTGGCCGCGTCGGCATTGCCGGCGGACTTGCCGATGCCCCGCTTATCGTAACGCAGCACCACGATTCCTTTTCTTGTGAGCGCATCCGCAATCACAAAAAACGGTCGGTGCTTGGCGATCGCTTCATCGCGATCCTGTGGTCCGGAGCCCGCAATCAAGAGTGCCGCGGGAAAAGGGCCCGCACCCTTTGGGACCGTCAGGGTTCCTGCCAGGTTTACGCCTGCAACCGAATTCGAAAAAGTCACTTCCTCTTCCCGGTAAGGAAGCGGCGCCTGCGGCGTTTGCGGCCGCCGCAACTCCAGGGTCTGATCCGAACGCTTGAAATTCAGCGGCAGGTTGTCCGCGCTGGTCTGCGACCAGTTGCCTGTGATTTCATTCTTGGCCGCGTTCAGTGTGCCTTCATAAACTCCAGCCACGGAAGGTATCTCGAAATGAAAAATGGGATCCTTGAGGCTCACGTGATTTGCCGGCAGCCCACTCACTCCCTGATCCAAACTGTCGAGCGCGGCAATCAGTTGATTGTCCGTATCGTGAAAGACGTGCAATTGAAAGCGCAGCCGCATCCCATGCGTTTCGATCGCGCCTTGCCAGAGACCCTCCACGGGAAATACCGCTTCGCTCGGCTTCCGCGCGACGGATTTGGTTTCACGATGAAATTTCAATGGCAGCGACGCACTTCCCTGCCACCACTCTCCATCAATGATCTCGTGGTCGGGTGAGACCTTGCCTACGAATCGTGCGCCGACCGAAGTTACCTCGAGCTTCAAAGTGGAATTGCTGAGGGAAACCGCCGTGGCTTCGATTGCGAACACCCCTTGTTCCAGACTGTCAAGCGTCGCGCGCATGGAGCCGTTTGCAGTTTTCGAAAGGTGCAGAAGCAGATGCAGATCCGCATCGCCCGCCTGCAGCGTCCCAGCATAGGTTCCTTGGGGGAATTCGGCAGTTTGTGCGGCGACTCCACGGCCTTGCGCGCTCAGAACCAGCGCCACCGCGAACGCGAATTTCCAGGCAATCCCTCGCAATTTCCCTCTCAATGTCAATGGATAGTCTGCCATTGGTTGGATGTCATCCGGCCGGCAAAGGCGGCCTCGCCGCGCGAAACTCGCTTAGAACGTCCGGGAAAGAAAAGAGCCCCGGAAATCGGGGCTCTATACAAAGGAAAACGATTCCAGGAGGGTTACTTCTTTTCGTACCACTGCGTGTTAATAGCCGCGAAGTTTTGCCACTTCTCCGGCAGGTCTTCCAGGGCGAAAATCGCCGTCACCGGGCAAACCGGCACGCACGCGCCGCAATCGATACATTCCACGGGATTGATATAGAGCATCGTTTCGCTCTGATGGGTCGGTTCGTCCTTGCGCGGGTGGATGCAGTCCACCGGGCAAACATCAACACACGCCGTATCCTTCGTGTTGATGCAGGGTTCGGCAATCACATACGCCATGCAAACTCTCCTTTTGCTTCGGGTAGCGGGCCGGGCTAGCTTACGTTAGGCAACCGGCGTCAGTCCAAATAAAATAGGCTGCCGCGTCAAAAGCAGCGTCAAATTCATTCTACGCGGTACTCCCTGGATTCTCAACCGGCCAGGAAAGGCTAGAATAAGAAGCACAGGAGACAGCATGAGACTCAGAATTCTGTTGGCAGGGATGCTTTTGCTCGGGGTCGCAGCCAGCACAGCCGCGCAAACCCCTGCGCCCAAGGATCCCCCGCTGATTGATTCCCAGGATTTTCAGAAGCTCCTTCAGCAATACAAGGGAAAACCTCTCCTGGTCACCTTCTGGGCCACCTGGTGCGAGCCCTGCCGCGACGAATATCCCATGCTCAACGAACTTGCCAAGCAATATGCTCCCCAAGGGCTCAAAGTCGTCGGCGTCAGCCTCGACCAGGATGGCGACTTGATTCTCGTGAGGCGTTTCCTCGCCCGTAACAAGCCGATTTTCCCCAATTACCGCAAGAAAAAAGGGGATGGAGACGCCTTTGTCCAGGAGGTCCTGCCCGGATGGAACGGTTCGATCCCCGCTTCGTTTTTCTACGCGAGAGACGGCAAGCAGATTGGGCACCTGGTGGGCGCGGGGGATCACGACACCTACGAAGCTGCCATCAAAATGCTGCTCTCGAAATGACATTCGTCTCTTAAGGAGAAGCCATGCCCAGCCTGAAGGGAAACAAGATTACGTACTTCGGCCACAGTACGTTTGGTTTGACCACGCATAGTGGCCAGTTCGCTCTGATCGATCCCTGGGTGGCCACCAATCCGCGTTGTCCCGAAAATCTGAAGAAGCTCCCGCGGCTGGACGCAATTTTTCTCACCCACGGCCACTCCGATCACCTTGGAGATTTGCTCGCCCTCGCCAAGGAGTACAAACCCAAAGTTGTCTCTACTTTTGAAACCTATCTGTGGCTGGAATCGAAGAAGACCGGGGCGCAGGGCCTTCCGGGAAACAAGGGTGGTTTGCAAAAGGTCGGAGATTTCGAAGTCACGATGACCAACGCCTTTCACTCCAACTCGATCGAGGATAACGGCCAGCGGATCTACGCCGGAGAGGCAGGCGGTTACATTGTGAAACTTCCCGGCGGCGTCACCGTCTACCATGCGGGCGACACCTGCATTTTCGGTGATATGAGACTTATCGGCGAAATCTACAAACCGGACATCGCATGCCTTCCCATCGGCGACATCTTCACCATGGGCCCGCGCGAAGCTTCCTTCGCCATTCGGATGCTGGGCGTGAAGCATGTGATCCCCATGCACTACGCCACGTTTCCGATGCTCACCGGCACGCCGGAGGAATTGGCGTCGGAGACCAATGACATCACGGGTCTCGAAATTCACGCGCTGCATCCGGGAGAAAGCCTCAGCTGAAACACCGGTACTTGATAGGGCTGCGATGGTAGCGCCGCCATCTTGGCGGCGAGGTTGTTTGCCTGCAAGATGCAGGCGCTACCAACGTTAGCTGGAGCGGAGGAAGTTCTTCAGGAAGAATCCCACGTTGGCCGGGCGCTCGGCGAGGCGCCTCATAAAGTAGGGGAACCAGTCGCGGCCATAAGGAATGTAAATCCGGAGCTTGTAGCCGTCGCGCACGAGCCGCCGCTGCAAATCCGTGCGCACGCCGTACAGCATCTGAAATTCAAAATCGTCCTTGGAAATCTGTTTCTCCGCCGCCCAACGGATGGTTTCCGCAATCATGCGTGGGTCGTGCGTGGCGATCCCGTGATAAAAGCCGCTCGGCAGCAGGATGCGCATCAGGCGGACGTAATTCCCATCAACGTCGGCCTTTCGTGGGTAGGCGACTTCCATCGACTCTTTGTACGCACCCTTGCACAAGCGGATGCGGCAGCCGTAGGAAAGCAGATCATGCACGTCGCTTTCGCTCCGGTAGAGATACGATTGAATCACCGTGCCGACGGTCGGCGCCTGCGCACGCACGCGCTTCACCAGTTCGATAGTGCGCTGTGTGTAGATCGAGCCTTCCATGTCAATGCGGAGAAAGCTGTCGTATGCGGAGGCACGCTCCGCAATCGAAAGCACCAGTCCTTCGCAAAACTCGACCGACAAATCGAGCCCCAACTGCGTCAATTTGCACGACACATTGGCGTTCAGTTTGGCCTGCGCGATGCGGTCAAAGATTTCCAGGTAGGCGTCGCGCGCCTTTTGCGCGTCTGCGGTGGTGCTGACGTTTTCTCCCAAGTAGTCGAGCGTCGCCATCATTCCGGCGTCGTTGCAAACCTGAGCCGCGTGCAGCGCCTCGTCCGGTGTTTCGCCGGCGACAAAGCGGTGAGACATCCTCCGCATGGAGGCGTTGGTGGCAACCCAGTGGCCGAAGGATTTGCTTTCGGAAAGTTTCAGAAGAATCGAACGAAGCATGGGCCCTTTGATTATGCCCGTAGTTAACGCGAGAGGCCAGTGGCGACCTAGTCTTTGTGCTCTTCCAGGAACTTTTCCGCGTCCAGTGCAGCCATACAGCCGGAACCCGCGGCGGTCACCGCTTGCCGGTAGCGGTGGTCCTGCACGTCACCCGCGACGAACACTCCTGGAACATTCGTGAGGCTTCCGTGTTCGGGAATGATGTACCCGTTTTCATCGGTTTTCAGTTTCCCGCGGAAGACTGTGGAATTGGGATCATGCCCAATCGCCACGAAAACTCCTTCCAGGGCGATTTCGCGCTTTTCGCCGGTCTTGGTGTTCCGCAGCCGAACACCCGTGACCACTTTTTCCGGCGCAAGAATTTCGTCCACAACGTACGGAACGACGAACTCCACCTTCTCGTTCGCCTTGGCGCGATCAATCATGATCTTGGACGCGCGGAACTCTTCACGGCGATGAATTAAATAAACGCGGCTCGCATAACGCGAAAGGAAATTTGCCTCCTCCATCGCGGAATCGCCACCGCCGACGACGGCAATGGGCTTCCCGCGGAAAAAATACCCGTCGCAGGTCGCGCAAGTGGAAAGCCCGCGCCCGATGAGTTCGCGTTCGCCCGGCAAACCCAGCAGCCGGGCGGATGCACCGGCTGCCACGATCAAAGACCGCGTTCCGTAAACGTCCTTGCCGGCCGTCACTTGGAACGGGCGCCTGGTCAGGTCAACTTCTGTCACGGCCCCAGCTTTGAATTCCGCGCCAAACTTTTGCGCCTGCTTGCGCATGTTTTCGATCAGCTCCGGCCCCATGATTCCGTCGGGAAATCCCGGATAGTTCTCGACGTGCGTGGTCAGCGAAAGCTGCCCACCGGGTTCATGACCGTCGAGGACCAGCGGCTTCAGGTTGGCGCGCGCCGTATAGATCGCCGCGGTCAGCCCAGCGCAGCCACTTCCGATGATGACGACGTTATTCATGGACGAATTCACCAACCCTTAGATTCATTTCGCCAGTTTGCCGGTACAAGGCGAGGATTGTAGCATTCCCGGCCCGATGGACAACCACGGAGCGAATGCGTGGCGAGTGCGGAGACCCCTGACAGTATAGCGAACAAGCGCTCGTGCCAAAAAACGGCCCCGAAACATCCAATTTGGCAAGTTGTGCCTCGGGCGGGTGCTGGACGGCGTTCCGGGGCTTCCCTTAGAGTGAATCGATCGTCAAAGGTTACTGCACGGAGGTAAGGCTATGGACCCGCGTTACCCGATCGGAAAATTCGAGATACCGGGCGAAATCACGGAGGCTGCGCGTAGCGCCGCCATCGGCGATATCGCGGCTGTGCCGGCAAGGTTGCGTGCGGCGGTCTCTGGGCTGAATGACGCGCAACTGGATACGCCTTACCGGGAAGGCGGCTGGACCGTGCGCCAGGTGATTCACCACGTGGCGGACAGCCACATGAACGCGTACATCCGTCTGCGCCTCGCGCTCACGGAAACCGAACCCACGATCAAGCCGTATGAGGAGAGCGAGTGGGCCAAGTTGGACGACGCGGCGCACGCTCCGATCGAGGTTTCGCTGAGACTTCTCGAGCCCCTGCACGATCGCTGGGTCCGGCTGCTGAAAACGGTCACGCCGCAACAGTTCGCGCGAACGGTCCGCCATCCCGACTTTGGCCTGCGCAACGTGGACTGGCTGCTGTTCCTCTACGCGTGGCACGGCCGCCATCACACCGCGCACATCACCGAACTCCGGAAGCAAAAAAGCTGGAACTAATCAGAACCTTTATTCTGGAGAGGAGTGCTGCATTATTCCCCACAGTAGTAAGGCGAACAACGCAATAAACACGAACGTTATCCACCAATGGCCGATTCCAATGGGGATGGGAAAGAGAATGATGAAAAGCCAGATCCACCATGGCCATTTCTTTCGCTTCTCAGCATCTTTCATCGCGGGTGCCTTCTATAGAAAACTCGGAGCGGCGCCTTTCGTCGAACGGGTCATGTTTGCTTTGTTTTCCCGTTTGACCTTAGCATAGAAAGGTTTGCAAAAAGGAGCGCACATGGCCAGAGCCGCCGGTACTTACGCCATTTTTGAAACTTCCCAGGGCAACATCGTTTGCCGACTCTTTGACAAGGAAGCCCCCAAGACCGTCGAGAATTTCGTGGGCCTCGCCGAGGGCACCAAGGAATTCCGTGATCCCATCAGCGGCAAGAAAGAAAAGCAGCCGTACTACGACGGCCTCATCTTTCACCGCGTCATCCCCAATTTCATGATTCAGGGCGGTTGCCCGCAGGGTGACGGCCGCGGCGGCCCTGGCTACAACTTCGCCGACGAATTCCATCCCACCCTGCGCCACAACAAGCCCGGCAAACTCTCCATGGCCAACGCCGGGCCGAATACCAACGGCAGCCAGTTTTTCATCACCGTGGCGCCTACGCCGCACCTCGACAATCGCCACAGCATTTTCGGCGAAGTTGTCGAAGGGCAGGACGTCGCAGTGAAAATCTCCGAAGTGCCCCGCGACGGAATGGATCGCCCGCGGGTTCCCATCACAATGAAGGTGCGCATCGAACGCGTGCCCTGATTCCGAGGGAGAGATGCTCTCGCCCGCACGCCTGACTGAATTTCTTGTCGAGTTCGTCTTTTTCCTGCTGGGCGCGCTGCTGATGTGGCTCGCGGTGAACCACCGGATCGCGTTCGATAGCGGCAGCCGTATGTGGCTGCTGCTGAGTTTCGTGCTGATTGCCTGGGGAGGTATCGCGGTGGCGCGCCCGGGTGAGTTCTGGCGGAAATGGCAGAAGTGGAACCGCGGCGGTTCGCTGGTGCTGCTGGGCCTGGTAATGCTGGCGATGCCCCGCGCGCCGCTGGCCTGGACCTTTCCGCTTATGATCTTCGCCGGTCTCATCCTCGTCGTGCGTGGCGTCCTCGGCTGCCTGCTCATTTTGCGTCAACGCTAGGAATTCTTTCGGATATAATCCCCGCAACCAACCCTGACCGCCGCCCGGGTGATAGCGCTCCACGAGCGTGTATCGTCCGCTCGAATCTTGTGACAGGAGAAGAACCGTGTTCAAGGAATTCAAAGAATTTGCAATGCGGGGCAGTGTTTTGGATCTGGCTGTCGGCGTGATTCTCGGCGCGGCCTTCGGAAAAATCGTTTCGTCCATGGTGGATGACATCCTGATGCCACCCATTGGCCGCATCCTGGGAAAAGTGGATTTCTCCAATCTGTTCATCAATTTGAGCGACAAATCGTTTGATACGCTGGCGGCGGCCAAGGCCGCCGGCGCTCCCACGCTGAACTACGGCAATTTCATCAATACCATCATCAATTTCCTCATCGTGGCGTTTTGCATTTTCCTGGTGGTACGCTCTGTCAACAAGTGGCTTCCCAAACCGCCGGCACCCGTAACCACGAAGGACTGCCCGCAGTGCGCCATGCCCATTCCCGTTGCCGCGAAAAAGTGCGGGCACTGCACCAGCGCGGTGTAGGGATTCGCATTGGGGTGCACTAATGAGATCGTCTACGTTTGGCTGTTGTGCGGTTGGATCGGAAGCACAGGCAGGAATGCCTGTGCTACATGGAAAATGTCGGCGCGCCGACATTTAAAGTAAATTCTGAAGGTTATTGTGGGTTAACAGAATCTGCGGTGAAATCGGCAACTCGCAGGGAAAGAAACAGTTCCGGAAAAGGCGGAAGTATTAGATGAGACGTTGCCAGGCCTGAAGGTCTGACCAGAAAGGCCAGGCTAAAGCTGGCCGCTGCATTTTGCAGGGCTCAGATGTTCGGCGACTTTTTCTTCGCGTTGGACTCCAGGTGCGTCTTGAGCCTCGCCAAAAGCGCTTCTTCCTGGCCTTCGTCGAGTTCCTTCATCACTTCTTCCAATGCAAAGTGCACCACATCGTGATGGTGCAACTCCAGGGGCGCAGCACTCTCGCTGAATCGAAGCCACAGCCGGTGCAGCAGGTTCACCTCGTTCGCGGTAAGGTTAGGCGCATGCGGCCCGAGGACCTTGTAAACCTTGTCGCCGTTGGGCAGGTGAATTTCCAGGTTGAATTGCGGCTTCGGGTCCGGCAGCTTTTCCCACCCGTCGCCAATATGCCGCGCCTGCTCTTCGGTGGATTCCTTCGGCGAATGTCCCAGGACGATCGTGCTCGATTGCAAAGCAGTCGCGGCCCGCAGGATCGCGTCCCAAAGCTCGTTCGAAGCGACGACCGCCAGCCGGATGGACTTGCCGCGCTTTTCGGCAATCGCCAGCGCCTGCGAAAAGAGCTGCTGTTCGATGCTGCCAAACAGTTGCTCGGCTTCCAGTTCGTATTCTCCGCTGGACGCGCGCCGCAGCAAGCGCACGTGCAAGACCACCACATCTCTCCGCCCGGGCTTCACGCGGTCCAGCACATTTCCGAGGTGATAGAGCGCGTGAATGTTGCTGACCGGCACGAGGATGTTGCCCGGCCGCGCACCCACAGCTTCCGGCGTGAGAACGCCTTCCGTCGCCAGATGGAACTGGTCCATCTCGACGTGGGCCACGGAGCCGCGCGTGCGATGCGTGTACTTTTCCGAAAGCGTAAATACGATGAACAAAAATACGGAAAACGTCACTCCGGCGATGGTCGCTTGTGGCTTGGTAAACAAGTTGATCACCGCAATGCCCAGCAGGACCAGGGTAATCAGGCTCAAGCCAAGCGGAATCTCCACGCCAAAGAGGTGGAAGTTGAGCGGCACGCGGTATTCGCGGTCGCCGGGATGCGTATAACGCAGCACCAGCACTGCCAGGCCTTTCATCGCAAAACTCCAAATCACGCCGAAAGCGTAGAGGTTCGCGAGAAAGGTCACATCGCCACGGCTGATGATAATCGTCAGGATCTGCAGGCTAGCGATGATCCAGATAATCCGGTAAGTCGTGCCGAAGCGGCGGTGCGGTTGCCGGAACCAGTCTGCCAGCACGCCGTCTTCGGAGACGCGATTGAGCACGCCGTTGGAGCCGACGATCGCCGTGTTCACGGCGCCGGCCAGAATCAAGGTGCCGACCACGACCACAAAACCGTGGAAGATCAGCCGCAGGAGGAACGGCCCTTCCAGGTTCATCGCCAGGCCGCCGATCAAGTTCTCCAGGAAGTGCTGGCGCTCCCCATCCGGAATGATCATCACCGCAAAAAAGGAAACCAGCGAGGTAAACACCAGGCTGTAGATGAAAATCACCAATCCGGTCTTTTTGAGATTGGGGAGCTTCGGATGTTCGATTTCGCGGTAAACCTGCGCCAGCGATTCTTCCCCGCTCATGGCCAGGACGGAATGCCCCAAGCCCACAAAAATCGCGATCAGCGCCGCAAAATGCGCGAAGTGCACACCATACAGCCAGCCCATGGCGTTCGGTTCGAGTCTCAGATTCCTCGGCGAGGGGAACGGTGGCAGAGAAGGATGCCGCAAGAATATCGTATAAACGCACCAGCTGATCAGGATCACCACCATCAGCGTGGTGATCTGCATGATGCGCATGGCTTTTTGGCTGGATTCGTGGACGCCCTTGATGTTGTACCACCAGAAATAGATGGTGCAGAGCACCGCAAAGGTCGCCGCGCCAAAATCCGGGGCGATATGAAGTCCCAAATGGATGTAATCCGAAGTTTCGTTAAAGAGGCCGACGATATATTGGCCGGCGGACACACCGCTGATAGGCCCCGTCAGGATGTAGTCGAACATCAGGGCCGACACGCTGAATTTCGCCAGCGACCCACCCAGCGCTTCTTTCACGACGCGGTACACGCCGCCGCGCACGAACATGCTGCAGCTTTCCACGTAGATGGCGCGGACCGCGTAGGAAAACAGCATGATACCCAGGATGAACCAGGGCGCGGCTTTGCCGATGTAGCCTTCGGCTTCACCTCCGGCGTAGTACGCGGAGGAAGCCAAGTCGTTCAAAACAATGGCCGCCGCGCGCCAGAAGGAAATGAAGCTCAGCAGCGCCGTAGTCGCCACTAAAACGCGCGGAATACCGTTGCCCTGGCTGCCCTGGGCAGCCGGGCTTTGGGGAGTGCTGCTCATTTGCGGGTAGTTAGACCTGCAGATTCCAATGCTCGCACTTTTCTCCAACCAAGTCTAGCTAAGCGGCTAGAAACACGAAGCGCAGTGACGCTTCGCACAACTGGCGGTTCAACCTCCAGCTCCGATGCATTCCGTTATGCGAGACGCCGACACCGGCATCGCTTGGACATACCCTTCGCATGCTTCAAACGCGAGGCCCTGACGATTGGCACTGATGTTGAATCGGCCTCAGGCTGGAGTCTTGCGGAAGGCTGCTTCGCACTCCGCGCAAGGGCATTGGGTGCGCAAGTAATCGTAACTGTATATCCCCGTGGAATGGCCGTCGTTGAAGCTGATCTGAATGGCGTAACTTCCCACCTGCGTGGCCGCTTCGGCCTTCGGCTTCGGCTTATACATCTGCAACAGCGGAGACGTCTGCAGATTCACCGACGCCATTTTGTCTTTTTTGTCCCGTTCGTCGTTGCAGGTCGCGCAAGGGCACTGCTCGCGCAGATAGGCAAAATCGAAGTGGCTCGAGTGGCCGTCGGCCCAGGTGATGTCCACACCGGCGCCCGTTTTTACGTGAATCTTCACGCCGGTGGCTTTCTTGCGTTGATCGATTGGCTCTGGCATGCCGGTAGCGCCTGTAGGCGCCTGGCTTTAGCCAGGCATGCACTCTTGCGAGGCCAAAGCCCCGCGCCTACAGACTCAATTGCTTCCTTTCTTCTTGTGATTGCAGCATTCACCCGGCGGAATCGGATTGCCATGCGGGCAGGTGGTGGGATGCCCCAAGAACGAACAGATCCGTTCATCCAGTTCCGGGCTGATGATGTGCTCGAATTTGCATGCCTGGCTATGCGCTTCGTGATCGTCAATGCGGAACGTATCTTTGAACAAGCGCTCCGCCAGCCGGTGCCGCCGCACTACGTCCCGCGCCCGGCTTTTCCCGCGGTCCGTCAGTTCCACGTTATGTTCTTCCTGAACTTTCACAAGGTGCAGATCTTCCATGCGCGCCAGGGTGCGAACCATGTCCACGCCGCCGGGTGTGCGAATGTGCTCCAAGTCCGGAGGCCAACCTTCTTCCCCGCACACCCATATCTGCTCCAGCAGATGGTCGAAATGAATCCCATCGTCCATGGTGATGCGCTGATCCACGGCCAGGTGCCCGTGCACAAGTTCGATGCGCCGGTCGGCCTGCTGGGCGATGTCGGGATCGTGGGTCACCATCAAGATGGTGTGTCCCGCGCTGTGCAGCTCGCGGAACAATCCGATGACGATTTCTTCGTTGGCTTCATCCAGATTTCCGGTCGGCTCGTCGGCGAGAATCAGCTTGGGCTCGTTAATCAGCGCGCGCGCAATCGCCACGCGCTGTTGCTCACCACCGGAAAGCTGCGAAGGCAGGTGCGTCAGCCGGTGCCCCAGGCCCACCCGCTTCAGCGCTTCCTCGGCCTGCTTTTCGTCCGTGACGCTATGAAAGTACTGCGCCAGCATCACGTTTTCGAGCGCGTTGAGATAAGGCACCAGGTGGAACTGCTGAAAGACGAAACCAATTTTTTCGGCGCGATAACGGACCAGGTCGCCTTCGGAAAGTTTCGCCAGGTCCACGCCGTCCACAATCACGTGGCCCGACGTCAAAGTATCCAAGCCGCCAAGAATATTGATGAGCGTCGTCTTGCCCGAGCCCGACGGCCCCATCAAGGCCACCCATTCGCCCGCCTGAATTTTGAAAGAAATGCCATTCAGCGCGCGAAGCGTGCCGTACTCCTTCACCAACAAATCAATGCGCACCTGCGCGTTCACGCTTCACCTCGAAATACGCTTGCGGGCCGGACGCTTGCCAGCCGCCGGAGGGGAAATGCGCTGGCGATCGAAACCACGACGGTGATGGCCACCGAAACAGGATACACAATCCATCGCGGCTGCGCAGCCACGCCAAACACCGCTTTCCCCAGCCAGATCGAGCCGATGATGCCGATCGCCGAGCCGACAATCCCGCCCATGATGCCCAGCAGAATCGCTTCCGCCAGGAACAATCGCACGACGCGCCGCACCGACCCGCCGATGGCTTTCATCAGTCCGACGTCGTTCTTGCGCTCAAGCGCCACGTTGCTCATGCCCGCCATCACGCAGAGCGACGTGAGCAGCAGCACCAGGATCACCGTGGCGGAAAGCAGGCCGCTGATGCGGTTGTAGAGCTTCCCTTCCGCTTCGGCGAGTTGCTTGATGCCGCGCACGTCGGCGCCGGACAATTGTTGCGAACGTGCAGCGATAAATTGGTTCACGGAATCAGGTGTCCCGGTTACGCTGAGTTGAATCAGGCTGATGCGCCCCGGCAAATCAGCCAGCATTTGCGCAGCATTCAGCTTCGTGAACACCTGCGTGTCTTCCGGGCCGCCAGTGGTCACCACCGCGAACACTTTGCAGGTCGCTTCTTTTCCTTGATTGCGGAGGTGCAGCGAATCCCCGACCTTCACCCGGAACTGCTCGGCGGCCTTGGCGCCGACTTCGCATGCGCTCGCATCCTTTTCGAGTTCCGCGGAATATTCCGTGCGCTTTCCCGGCCGCACCTTTGTGATGCCCTCGCCGCCGACGCCCGCGATGACGGCCGGCTCGTGATGCACTTCGCCGACTTTGGCCACTTCCCCGAATACATAAAGAAAAGCCACCGCGGGAATCGGCTTGCCCGCATTTTCCCTGGGTATCTGGCTGAGCAGACTTTGATCGAGCGTAGCGCCGCCGGAATTGGCATTGGTGTCCTGCGGGGCCACGATCACATTGGCTCCCAGCGCGCGAAACTCCGTGGTGAGGCGCTTCTTCGCATCAATCTGGAGATTCAAGAGCGCCGAAGTGATGGCCGCGCCGGCTCCCAGCGCCAGCAGGATCACGAACAGACGCCCGTAGTTTGCGGTCAACAGGCGGCGAACAATGCGCAGGAACATGGGAGAGGGGGCCATCATTCACCCCTCAGGATCGGTGCCGGGTCATACTTCGAGGCGCGGCGCAGGGGATAGGCGCTGCCCGCCAGCGTAATCAACGCGGCGAGCACCAGCACGATCAACAACAGAAAAATTCTCGGTTCTGGAGCAAAACCAAAAACCCTTTGCCCTAATAAACGCGCGAGCACGATGCCAATCGAATAGCCAATTCCGCCGCCGACAAACGCCACCAGCAACTGCTCGGCGGCGAGCAGAACCCCGACCAGCCCGGAGCCAGCGCCGAGCGCTTTCATCAATCCGATCTCCGCGCGCCGCTCGATTACCGAAGCGGCTGCCGATGCGCCCACCGCCAGCGCCGCGGCCAGCAGCGCGCTGAAGGTGACCAGCCACAGCAGCGTGTGCACGTGGCTCAGGATGTTGCCCTCACCTTCGGCCACGCGGCGGATCACGCGCACATCGGTGCCCTTCAATTCCTCGCTGATCTGCAGCGCAATCGCGGAAATGTACGGCGTGCAATACCACTTGTCGAACTCCGCGGGGGTCATCGTCTTCGGGTCTTTGCGCGCGAACGCGTCTTCTGGCTTCGTGAGCGCGCTCACATACAGACGGCGATACATTCCAGGCTGGTTTGCGTAGCTCTGAGCCAAACTCAGGGGACCGACTATGCTTTCTTCCTCGGGCCCACCAGTTGCCAGTATGCCAACAACCCTCGCGGTCTGAACTGAGGAGGAGGCAGGCTTCTCAACAAGAAAGATCTTGGAATCGACTTTGATCCCAGCGCTCTGGGCGAGCTTCTCCCCGACGACAACTTCGGGTTCACTCCCGGAAGAGTTCTCGCTGAACCACCGGCCTGCTTTTAGTTGCCACCAAGGATTTGTCTGTTGAATTCCAGTCACATAGGTGGTGCCGTCGGGTATTTTGACCTCGTGATTGACCCAAGTACCGATAAGTTGCACTCGCTGAGGCGCTCCAGACTTGTCGCTCCAGTCTGTGTTCATAAAGATGGGTTCGTCCAGAATCGGCGCGAAGGCCATGATGTTGAAGCGCCAGAAAATGGTTTTGAGTTTGCCGAGGTCGGCTTCGGGAAGATAGGCGCCGGCATTCGCCGGACGGTAATCCACGCCACCAATCTCAAGCGGCAACGAATCCGCTTGCGGCGTCACCAGGAGATTCGCGCCCAGGCTGCGAAATTCCTGTGCCAGCCGGTCGCCCACGTCCAACGACACGCTTAGCGCCGCCGTGGCCACCGCCATCCCCAGGGCCAGGGCTGCCAGCGTCAGCATTTTGCGTTTGGGGCGCCGCGTGAACGAATCGGCTACGAGTCGCAGGAACATGATCGGTTGGCAGCTTCGTAAGCGGATAGCAGATAACAGATGACAGTGAACAGGAATCGGGCCCGAGCCGAGTTCAATAAGTTTCCTGCTATCTGCTTGCTGTTTGCTGCTATCGCTTTGCTCTCCTATTGCGGAATCTCTTCCGTAGCCTTGGTCAATGCCGAAACATCAATCAGCACATCCGTCCCGTTCACCTGGGATGCAAATCCGATAGGGTTGCAGCCACCCTTCTGCCCGATGGAAGGAATGTAGATCGCCGACGCACAGTGGCGGCAAATCACGTTCTGCCCATCCTGGCGGTAACCTTCCGCCCCGCAAATCAGGCAGGCGTCCAGCGCCGTCCCATAGCCATTCGGCTTCTTGATCACCATGAAACGAATGCTCTGGCCGTTGGCATTCAGCGTGAAGAGATGCAGATTGCCGTCCTGCACTTCGGCCACCGGGATGCGGACGATGCCGTTCACCGCCTCGACGGGCCGCGCCTGCGGAGGCGCCGAATTCACCTTTGCGTAAATAAAGTCGGCGGTCAGCGCCAGAATCACAAGCAAACTCATGCTGGCTGCGGCGATCATCCAGCGGCGCTGCCGGCGATTCTGCGCTTCCATCAGGCGCCGCTCCGCGTCGTTCGTGGCCGTTGCACTCGCCTTGCTGTGCGAAACAGCTTGCCATTCCCGGAAAATCATCAGCGCAGCCGCGCCAAACACAAAAATGAAGAAGAAGAGGTCGTTGCGCACGATCGGGCCGAGGAGCGCCATTTCCGTCTTGCTTGACGGAATCCACCGCGCCTCGCTCAGTTCATGCAAACCGGTGACCGCCAACTGGATGGCCACCAGGATGAGAATGGCGCTGGTAACAGCAAAGAACCGATGCAGCGGTACTTTCAGCGTGCCCTTGAAAAAGAAAAGCCCGACGGCGATGGCGGCGCCGATGCCCAGGATTGTCCCGATCCAGGTCTGCAAGCCTTCGGTCGAAAGCTCCACGGCGCGCAGGATCAAAGCCAGTTCGGCGCCTTCGCGCACCACCATTAGAAAGACGAACAGCCCCAGTCCCCAACCCGCCGCAGACCCTGCACGGGTCGCATACTCTTCCACCTTTTGCTCGATTTCCTTTTTCAGGTGCCGGGCGATGCGGTTCATCCAAATGATCATCGTAACCACAAAGAATGCGGCCACGAGCAGGAGCAACCCTTCAAATCCGTCCTCGCTGATGTTGAATCGTTCCAATGCAATGGCCACGGCAAGGCTCAGGGCAACAGCGGCGGAGACGCCTCCCCAAACGTAACGCGCCAGATAGGTCCGGTTGGTTCGGGAGAGATAAACGAGGATGATGCCGACGATGAGGGCGGCTTCAACACCTTCACGAAGGGCGATGAGAAAGGCAGACAGCACGAGAGCTCCAGTTGTAAATCATTTGCAAGTATGGTTCTGAGTGTAAACCCTACGCCTTTCTTCCGTCAAGTGCATACGTCCTTGCCTCTACCCTGTAAAATGCTTCTTTGCGTCTATGCGATAGAATGAACAGACACTTCCTCACCGCGGTTCTCTCCCTGGTCCTTTCTGCGGCCCTCGTCTGCCCCGGCCTGCCTGCGCAGGACCCCCAAGCCACTGTTCCGGCTCAGGTTCAGGACCGCAATATCGTCAAGCCCGATCCCAAGAAGGCCAAGAAACTGGCTGAACAGGCCGCCAAAGAAGAGGCCGCCGGTGATTACGTGGCCGCCCTGGATGACTACGAGCAAGCCGCGCAATATGGCCCGTTTGATGTGAATATCGTCGGCAAGGCAGTGGCACTTCGTTCCCGGCTGCTGCGCGAGCATGTAGATGCAGCCGAGCGCCTGGCCATTCAAGGAAATATTGACGGGGCCACGATGGAATTGGCACAGGCGTTGGAAATCGATCCGGGGAATCCTGCCTTGCTCGAACGGCTGCAACAGATGGCCTCCATGAATGAGGCGAAGCAAACCGCAGCCCTGATAGAAACCCCCGAAGGGCTGCCCCGCCTCGCGCCTGCAAGAGCCACGCGCAGTTTCAACTTTCAAGGGGACGTGAAGTCGGCCTACGAAAATGTCGCCCAGGCCTTCGGTCTGAAGGCCGTTTTCGATGTGGATCTTCCGGCTCGCAGCGTTCGCCTGCGCCTGCCCGAGGTGGATTTCTACACGACCGTAAAAGTGCTCGGGCTCGAAACCGGGACGTTCTGGCACGCCGTCGATTCCAAGACCTTCTTCGTCGCCGCCGACTCGGCGCAGAAACGCCGCGAATTCGAGCCGCAAGTCGAGCAAACCTTTGCTCTACCCGTTTCGGCCAACACGACAGATATCGGTGAACTGGTTCGCGTAATCCGCGAACTCACGGGCATTACGCGAGTCTCACAGTCGTATCCAAATCACTCCATCACCGTTCGCGGCAACGCCCAGCACGTGCGGCTGGCGCAGCAGATTGTGCAGAATCTGGAGCAACCGCCGGGCGAACTGCTTCTGGAGATTGCCCTCCTCGAAGTAGACCGCACCACCGCGCGGAATCTCGGTATCACGCCACCCGCCAGCACATCGATTTACTACATCCCCCCCGCGCTTGCCAACTCGCTGCGTTCCGCCCCGGATTTGACTTCCCTGCTTACCCTGCTCGCGCAAGTCTTTGGCGGCGGCGCCGCGGGCCTGGCCGCTGGGGGCCTCGCGAGTCTGGCCACTTCAGTCCCTCCGGTCATAGCTTTCGGCGGAGGCAAAAGCACGTATCTGCTCGGGCTTCCCACGTTCACGGCGCAGTTTTCCCTGGGACTTTCCCTGGTGCACAGCGGTCGAGAAGTCCTGCTGCGCGCGCAGGACGGGAAGCCCGCCACGTTCTTCGTCGGCGATCGCTATCCCATCACGCTGTCGTTGCTCTCAGGCAGTCTGGGTTCCACAGGTTTTACGCCGAATCCAGGCGGTACCGGCGTCACGATTCCCACCGAACAATTCACCGTCGGCACGAATCCGACGGCCATGCTCACGGCCGATTTCCGGAGCGCCGGGACCAACGACCTCGCTGTGGTGAATCAGGCGGACAACACCCTGATGATCCTATTGAACCAGGGCGTGGGAGCCGTGGAGCAGTTCGCGCAACCAACCGGAGGCATCGGCCCCTTGTTTTCGCCGATCACGCTGGGTACCAATTGGACAAGTTCCACCCCGGCTCCCGCGATCGCGACGGGAAGCCTCAACGCGGAGTCCACGGCCGTGAACAACGACAATTTTGCGGATTTGGTGATCACCGATCCCGTCGGCAACACAGTGATTGTTCTCCTCGGCAATGGCGATGGCACCTTCAAGACCGCCGCAACGCCGATTCCTGTCGGGAAACAACCAAGTGCGATCGTTGTCGGGACGTTCAATCAAAAAAACGGCTCGAATCCCGGCTTCGTGGTCACCAACTTCCAGGACAACACCTACTCCGTCTTCAATGGCAATGGTGATGGCACCTTCACTCAGGTAACAGGCTCTCCATTCCCGCTGCCTTCCACGGCCACCGGGCCCATCGCGATAACCACTGCCGATTTCAACGGCGACGGCTATCCGGATCTCGCCATCGTGAATCAGGCCACGCAGAACGTGACCATCCTGAAGGGGAACGGGGATGGAACTTTCACGGAGTTTCCGAAATCGCCCTTAGCCGTCGGCAGGACCCCTGTTTCGATCGCCTCAGGCAGCCTTAGCGGCAGCACCGGACCTGGCCTCGCCATCGTGAATCAGGCGGACAATTCCGTGAGCGTTTACCTCGGCAATGGGGACGGTACTTTCTTCGCTTCCTCGCAATCGCCGCTCGCAACGGACACCACACCTACAGGTGTAACCATTGCGGATTTCACGCAGCAATCGAACGGCGGCATTGCCGTCGCCAACACAGGCGCCGGGACCGTCACCGTGTTTGCCGATCTCGGCAACGGCCTCTTCGCCAACGCACTGGAGCCGCCCGCCGGAACAAGTCCTACCGCGATCGTTGCCGGCGCGTTCACCAACAGCACCTTTCCCGATATCGCCGTCACCAACAATCTTTCCGGAACGGCGGGCCAGGTCACGCTGATCGTCAGCCCGGTGAGTCTCATCTCGAATCCCGCCAACAATCAGCAGCCGTATCCCGGCTCCGAGTACGAGGACATCGGCCTCAAGGTCAAGGCCACGCCGCAATTGCACGCCGGCAAGGACGTCACCCTGCAGTTGGAATTTGAAATTCGGGCGCTCTCTGGAAACAGTGCCAATGGAATTCCGATTATTTCCAATCGCACGGTGACGCAAACCGTGCGTCTGAAGGAAAATGAAACCTCGCTTGTCACCGGTGTGCTCAGCCAGCAGGAGATGCGCTCGATCACCGGGATTCCCGGACTGGCGACGCTTCCTGGTATCGGCTACGCCTTTGGCAATCGCAATGCCTCCTACAATGGGGATGAATTGCTCATCCTCGTTACGCCACGCCGCGTGCGTTCGCCCTTCCACGAATCCGAGACCTTCTACGCCGGTATGGGCGACTTCGGCGGCCGAGGGGGCTTCCGCGAGGGAGTGGCCGGTCCGTCGCGCGAACGCGAACCGGAGCCTGCGCAGCCTCCGGCGGGTCAGCCAGGCGCGCCGCCAGCGGCTCCTCCGGGTACACCTCCCGTGAATCCACCTGAGGCGCCTCCGGGCCAACAGCCGCCGGCGAA
>Ga0335069_10005028_pt1 | contig 19453 bp, 20 predicted proteins | sample Lox_Sample_11_FD_206714 | JGI IMG/M metagenome (GOLD analysis project Ga0335069, IMG submission 206714) | Soil microbial communities from Loxahatchee National Wildlife Refuge, Florida, United States - Lox_Sample_1.1 | ecosystem: Environmental > Terrestrial > Soil > Wetlands | place: USA... | reverse complement strand
CGTACGGCAGCTCCGCTCCGCCCAGCAACTGCAGGAAGGATGACTTGCCCGAGCCGTTGGAGCCCAGCACCGCCACCCGGTCGCCGTACCAGACCTCCAGGTCGAACGCGTGCATCAGCCCGGTCAGCTCGAGGTCCTCGCAGATCACCGCCCGCTTGCCGGTACGCCCGCCGCGAAGCCGCATCCGCACGTTCTGTTCCCGCGGCGCCAGCTCTGGCGGGCCTTCTTCTTCAAAACGCCGGAGCCGGGTCTGTGCCGCCTGGTACCGGGACGCCATGGCGTCGTTATACGAGGCCTTCTGCCGCAGGGTCCGCACGAGCTGTTTCAGCTTCTCGTGCTGTTCGTCCCAGCGGCGGCGCAATTCGTCCAGCCGGTCGATGCGATCCCGCCGGGCCTGTGGATAGCTGGCAAAACCGCCGCCGTGCACCCACAGGCTGCCATCCTCCACGGTGATGATCCGCCCGGCCGTGTTGGCCAGCAGTTCCCGGTCGTGGCTGACCATCAGTACGGTCTTCCTGGTCTGCCCGAGCTGCTGTTCCAGCCACAGCTTGCCTGGCACGTCCAGGTAGTTGTCCGGCTCGTCGAGCAGCAGCACCTCGGCCGGCCCGCGCAGCAGCGCCTCCAGGACCAGCCGCTTCTGCTCACCGCCGGACAGCGTGCCCACGTCCCGGTCCCGGCAGCGTTCGTAGCTGATGCCCAGCGCGGCGACGCAGCAGGCGTCCCACAGCACCTCGGCGTCGTATCCACCGGCGTCGCCCCAGTCGGCCAGGGCCGCCGCGTACCGGAGCTGGGCCCGCTCGTCGTTGCGCGCCGCCATCGCCTGCTCCGCGGCGTCCAGCCGGGCCGCGGACTCGCGCACCCGGGGCGCGGCCACCGACACCAGCAGGTCCCGCACCGTGCTGCCATCACCCCGCACACTGCCGACGAACTGGCGCATCACCCCCAGCCCGCCGCTGGCCGTGACCGTGCCCGACTGCGGCGTCACATCGCCGGCGATGAGCCGGATCAGCGTGGTCTTGCCGGCCCCGTTCGGCCCGACCAGGGCGGCCACCGAGCCCTCACCGACCCGGAACGACACGTCCTCGAGCAGTACCCGGCCGTCCGGCAGCGCCTGGTTCAGGTGCGCCACCTCGACGTGACCCACCTCGGTCCCCTTCCGGTGTGCGGCCAACTGCGTCCCCGCCTCGAGGTAACCAGGCCGGCCGCACTCTCCGCAACGGGATTTCCCGGCGCCTTCCGGGCCCTGCCGTTAGCAAATCTCTTACGACTTCTTACGACTTTCTTACCGCCGCGGAAAGGATCCGCCCCGACTGTCCATGGAATTAGCCGATTGCCCGTTTCCCCGGGTCCGGCCCGTGGATACTGGTCCGGTGATTTGCCGCGAAATTGCCTTCTCCGGCCTATGAGGGGCAGCCCATACCTAGCCGAGGAGGCTCAGCCAGCCCCGCCGGGATACGCCCATCCCTGGATCCTGGGCGACCACCCATCGCTGCCGGGGAACGGCACCTGGCCGCCGCCGGAGAGCCCGTGGCCCCCGGTCGGCGACCTGGACGAGGATCCGTGGCCTGAGGACTGGTTCAAGGATCCGCCAGCCGCGGCGCCGGCTCAGCCCGCAGCGAAGGTGCCGGCCGAGCCCGGCCGGTTCTCGCCGCGCCGGGTGTCCTGGCCGTGGTGGCTGCTGTGGCCGTGGACCGCACTGTGGGTCGCCCTCCAGGTGGCGCTGGAGATGAGCGGCCAGTCCTGGCATTTCTTCGCCCAGGGCGGTCAGTTGCTCTTCGGCGCCGGCCCGGGCACCGGGCTGCAGCTCTACGCAGCCCACCCGGACCTGCAGATCGGCCCGCTGGCGCTGGCCGTGTCCGGGCTGCTCCGGCTGCTCGGCCCCGGCCAGGGCGAGATCGCCGCGCTGGTGCTCATGTCGGCCACCGGCCCGCTGGTGCTGTGGGCTGTCTGGCGGCTGCTGCCCCCGGCCGACCGCGGCAAGCACGTCCGGCTGCTGGCGGCCGGGCTGGTCTTCCTGCCCGTCTGGACCGAGCTGACCACCCACTTCATGCACCTCGACGACCTGCTTGCGCTGTGCTTCTCGGTGGCCGCGCTGCACGCGGTGGCCCGGCGCAACCCGGTGTGGGCCGGGCTGGCCCTGGCCGCGGCGGTCGACGCGAAGCCGTGGGCGGCGGCGTTCATCGCGCTGATCTTCGCGCTGCCCCGCCGGCAGTGGCTGACCGCGCTGGGCACCCTCGCCGGCGGCGTGCTCGTGGCCTGGCTGCCATTCCTGGCCGCGGACCAGCGCACGCTGGCCGTGCTGCACTTCACCATCCCGAACAACCCGTCCTCCGCGCTGCGCGCGCTCGGCGTGATGTCTGCCCGGACCCCCTGGTGGGACCGGTCCGCCCAGCTCGCTCTCGGCATCGCGGCAGGCTGCGTGGCCGTGCGGCGCGGCCGCTGGCAGGCGGTGCTGCTGGTGGCGGTCGCGGCGCGGATCTTGCTCGACCCCGGCGTATACGCCTACTACACCTCCGGCGCGGTACTCGGCGCTATCGTGGTGGACTTGGCGCTGACCAAGTGGCGGCTGCCCTGGGTCACGGTGACTACCGCCGCCCTGCTCTACGCAGCCCGGTTCACCCACGAACTGGTCCCGTTCAACCTGCACCAGCTCGGCGTGCTGCGGCTGATCTTCGCGATCGGCGTGCCCGCGCTGGTGCTCGGCATGCCCGGCTGGTGGATCGCCCGCCGCCGCGGCCGGCACGCCCGGGCCGGTGACGAGGTGACGATCATCAGCCCCACTCACGCGCCGAGGTGGACGTCGGCCGTCATCCCGGTGAGCGGCGGGACCGGGGCGTTCCCGCGCAGCTGAACCACCGCCTGCTCGCCGCCGCCGCGACTGTCCGGCCGGGCGGACAGCTCGGTGATGACACCGCTGACCCGGCTGAGCCGCGCCGCCGGGACCGAGATGGTCACCGGGTAGCCGATCCGCACCGCGGCCGGGGTCTCCGTCGGGATGACGACCCTGACCTGCACGCTGCTGGCCGTGCGCAGCGCGAGCACCGGCAGCTCCCGGCCGCCGGCCCGCAGGCTGGCCAGCGTCAGCGCGGATAGCAGGGTGGCGGCCGGCTGCCCCGCCGCGGCGGTCAGGCCGGCCGGGCTGTCCAGGCCCCCGGCCTGGCCGAAGATGGCGACCACCGTCCCGCTCTGCGGGGCCACGATCTCCATGGCCACCGCGTCCGCCGCCCGCTTGGCCCGGTCCGCGGCCAGCTGGGCCCGGGCTGCGGCCAGGCTGGCGGGCGGCGCCGCGGTGGCGCTGAGCGCGGCCAGGTCCGCTTTGTCGGCCACGATCGCGGACCGGTCGGTGCGCAGCGCGCTGAGCCCACCGGCCGGCGTGACCTCCCGGGCCAGCACCTGGCCTTTCCGGACCACCTGCCCGAGCCGGACCCTGATCCGGCCCACCCGGCCGGCCGTCCCGAAGTTGAGCGGGTCCACGCTGCTCTGGCTCACCACGCCGGTGAGCGTCTCGTTTTCCGCCGCGGTGAGGATCTTCGGCGCGAACAGCGCAACGCCCACCACGGAAACGGCCGCCACCACGATCCCGGCCACCCGCTGCGGCCCGGTGACGAACGGCCGCCGTCTGCGCTCACCTTGGTACCGCTGGCGCGGCAGCCGGATCCGGCCCCGGTCAGCAGGCCCGGGTTGCTGGAACGTGGACGGCCCATAGTCATCCGGCTGCTCGCCGGGAAAGTCATCGCCAGCCGTGGGCCCGGCCCCGCCCTGCCACAGGTACGCGTCCGGGGCCGGCTCGGCCGCGAAACCGTCCCCGGAATCCGGGTAGTACCCGTACGGGTCCTCACCCTGGTAGTAGCCGTCCCCGTCCTCGTAGGCCTGCTGGCCGTCTTCCGCCCAGGCCGCCTCATCCGGGAAATAGTCCTGCGGGGAACGCTGATCCCAGGCAGCAGGCTGTGCCCCAGCCACCCCTGGGTAGTCGTCCCCGCGCAGGAAGGACATGTCGGCTCACTCCACAGAACTTGGATAACGAACCTATCACCGCACATTGTAGAAATGCGGAATACTCTGGGTAACACAATTGAATCTTAAGCCGCCCTTTTATTGCTGGTGCATAATGGCTATTTTGACCGTTGCCTTAACCGGTCCACAGCGAAGAGCGGCGAGTTCGTCAGCTGCGCCCCGGCCAACCTGAGCTGGGCCCGTCAGGAGCCGAGCGTGACGTCGGCCGTCTTCCCGGCCGCCGGGATGACCTTGGTACCCACGCGAGGCTGGGCCAGCGCCTGGAAGCCGCCCCCCTCGCTGGCCGTCCTGGCCACCAGCTTGGTGATGGTGCCCGCGACCCCGCTGAGCCCGGCGGCCGGGACCGAGATCGTCACCGGGAGGCCGACCCGCGCCGACTGGGCATCCTGCCCCGAGAAAGAAGTGGCCGGGGCCTGCTCCGGGATGACGAGGCTGACCTGCCAGCTGGCGGCGCCGGTGCCCTTAGCCACCACGCCGCCGACCGTGTCGGTCCGCGCCGCGGTGAGGATCCGGGGCACGAACACCGCCAGGGCCAGCAGGGCCACGGCCGCCACCACGGCCGCGAAGAGCCGCTGCGGCGTCAGCAGCGGCCCGGCCGGCACCGGCACGTCCCGGTACTGCGGCCGCGGCGGCGGCCCGCCGCGCTCACGCGAAGCGGGCGGCCGGCGCGCCTCCGGTTCCGGCTGGGCCGGAAAGCCGTCGCCTGCGTCCTGAAAAAACATATCCCCAGCTGGCTCGGGCCAGGCCAGCTCAGGCCGGTTTTCCTCGAACAGGTGGGACATGTCGGCTCACTCCCGGTGAAGTCGGATCACGAACGTATCACCGCACATTATGGGAATGGCACAGAACTGGCGGACAGCCGCACAGCCTGGGAAAACGCTCCGGCGCTGCCGTTTTCGAGCAGCACGGGACCGCAAAACTATGGCTGATGCAATTGAATCCAGGCCGCACTTCTTTTACGGGCAAATAGTTCATATTTTGCCCCTGCTTTAACCGCTCTATTTCGCAACGTCCGGCGTGCGTTTTTCGGGCGGCGTGGGGAGCCGGCGGGTCGCGTCCAGGGACGAGGGCCGGTGCCGGGACGGCCGGGCCAGCGCCGCGGTGAGCTCGTCCAGGGCGTGCACCGAGTGCGCACTGACCACGGCGTCGCAGAACGGCCACGCCGCAGCCATGCCACCGGCCAGCGGGCGGTAGTGCTCGCTCTTGGTCCGCGGGTTGACCCAGATGATCCGGTGCGCCACCCGGGACAGCCGCTGCATCTCACGGCGCACCACGGCCGGGTCGCCGGTGTCCCAGCCGTCGGAGATGATGAGTACGACCGCGCCGCGGGCCAGCCCGGGCCGCCCCCGGGTGTCGTTGAACTCCTGCAGCGCGGCCCCGATCCGGGTCCCGCCCAGCCAGTCCGGCGCGGCCTGGCCCGCCTTGTGCAGCGCCTGCTCGGCAGACATGTGCGCGAGCGCTGGGGTGAGCCGGGTCAGCCGGGTGGCGAACGTGAACACCTCGGCGTCGGCGCCACCCGCCGCGCAGTACAGCAGCTGCAGCATGGCCCGTGCGTACGGCTCCATCGACCCGGAGATATCACACAGCACGATCAGCTGCCGCGGCCGCATGGCCGGCGACCGCCGGGCCAGCCGGAGCGGGTGCCCGCCGGTGCGCCGGGCCTGGCGCAGCGTGCTGCGCAGGTCGGTGTGCTTGCCGCGCGGCGTCGGCTGATGCCGCCGGGACCGGCGGGCCGGCACGGCCAGCGTGAGCTTGCGCATCAGCCCAGCCAGCGCGGCCAGTTCCGCTGGGGTCAGCTCCGCGAAGTCGGTGCCCGCCAGCCGTTCCGCCCGGCTGGCCAGCGCGGGGAACCCGGCGCCGTCCTCGTCCTGCGGTCCCGGCTCGCCGTCGCTGACCGGCACCCGCTCGGTCCGCGCCGGATCGCCCGCCGTGGCCCCGTCAGCCCCACGGGGCACAGCCTGGCCCTCCGCCTGGGGCAGGTGCTCCTGCGCCGCCCGCGCCGCCTCGGCCAGCAGGTCGTCCGGGGTGGCCCGGCCAGGCAGCGGCAGCTCCGCCCCACCCGGCGGCACTGCGTCCTGGCCGGTGCCGCCGAACATGTCCTCGAACACCCGGCGCAGCGGCTCCACCTGGGCCTGCCCGGACACCATCGTGGCCAGCGCGCACAGGTACAGCTCATACCGGGTGCCCGGCCGGGCCACCGTGACGGCGGTGGCGAACCGCTCGCAGCGTGCCGGGTCGGCGGGCACGCCCGCACCGCGCAGCGCCGCGCCGAACCGCGCGGCGATCAGCGCCAGGTCCTCAGTCTCCATCGCTGGCCGCGGCGGCAAAGCCAGCCGCCCGGAGCACCTGCAGGTCCTCGGAATACTTCAGCACAACGCCCGCCGTCTGCGCGGCCACCGCCTCGTCGATGCGGTCTGCGCCGAGCACAACCAGGGCCTCGGCCCAGCTGATCGCCTCGGCCACCCCGGGGGGCTTGGCCAGGTCAAGCCCACGGAGCCGGGCCACGCCGTTGGCCACCTGGCTGGCCAGCGGGTCAGCCGCGGCGGGCACCCGGCGGCGGATGATAGCCGCCACCCGCTCGGTGTCCGGGTACTCGATCCAGTGGTACAGGCAGCGCCGCTTCAGCGCGTCGTGCAGATCCCGGGTGCGGTTGGAGGTCAGCACCACCACTGGCGGGTGCGCCGCCCGGCGGGTGCCCAGCTCCGGGATGGTGACCGCGGCCTCGGCCAGCAGCTCGAACAGGAACGCCTCGAACTCGTCGTCGCCCCGGTCCACCTCGTCGATCAGCAGCACGGCCGGCCGCGGCCCCGGGTGGTCCAGCGCGGCCAGCAGCGGGCGGGCCAGCAGGTACTCCGCGCTGAACAGGTCGGCGTCGCGCAACTGCTCACCGCGCGCCTCGGCCAGCCGGATGGCCAGCAGCTGGCGCGGGTAGTTCCACTCGTAGAGCGCCTCGGCGGCGGTCAGCCCCTCGTAGCACTGCAGCCGGATCAGCGGCGTGTCCAGCGCGCCGGCCAGCGCCTTGGCCGCCTCGGTCTTGCCCACCCCGGGCTCGCCTTCGAGCAGGATGGGCTGGCCCATCCGGGCGGCCAGGAACAGCGCGACGCCGAGCGGGTCGTCGGCCAGGTAGCCGGCCGCGTCGAGGTCGCGCATCAGGGTCGCGACATCGGGCAGCCGGTCCGCGATGCCGGTGGATTCCTGCATAGGTCTAGTTTGCCCCGGGGGGGCGACCCCCCGGACCCCCCGATCGCCGCTCCTCGCCGGCGCAAGCTTCCAGATTCCGTTGACCGCGCAACTTTCCCTCTGCCATCAGCTCGCGGCGAGATCGGTGCGGACCGGGCGGCCTTGCATGGCCGACCAGACGTTGGCCGGGGTGAGCGGCATGTCGGCGTGCCGGACGCCGAACGGGCGCAGCGCGTCCATGACCGCGTTGACCACGGCGGCGGGCGAGCCGACGGTGGCCGACTCACCGACCCCCTTGGCCCCGACCGGGTGGTGCGGGCACGGCGTGACCGTCTCCCCGAGCTCCCAGGACGGGCACTCCAGCGAGGTGGGCAGCAGGTAGTCCATGAACGATCCGCCCAGGCAGTTCCCGTCGGTGTCGTACGTGATGACCTGCATCAGCGCCATGCCGACACCGTCGGCCAGCCCGCCGTGCACCTGGCCCTCCACGATCATCGGGTTGATCCGCACCCCACAGTCGTCCACCGCGACGAACCGGCGCACGAGCACCTCCCCGGTGCCCGGGTCGAGGTCGATCACGCAGATGTAGGCGCCATAGGGATAGGTGAGGTTGGGCGGGTTGTACACGGTGCCCGCGTCCAGGTGCCCGTCCACCCCGTCCGGCAGGTCCAGCCCGGAGTGCGCGGCCAGCGCGATCTCGGCGATGGTCCGGCCCTGCTCCGGGTCACCGCGCACCTGCCACCGGCCGCCGTCCCACTCCAGGTCGTCGGGGGCCGCTTCCAGCATGGCCGCGGCCACGATCCGGGCCCGCTCGCGGACCTTGCGGGCGGCCACCACCGCGGCCGCCCCGGACACCGGCGTGGACCGGGAGCCGTAGGTGCCCAGGCCGAACGGGGTCCGGTCGGTGTCCCCGTGCACCACCTCGACATCGTCTGGGGACAGCCCCAGCTCCTCGGCCACGAGCTGGGCGAACGTGGTCTCGTGCCCCTGCCCCTGGGTCTGGCAGGAGATGCCCAGCACGGCCGTGCCGGTCGGGTGCACCCGCAGGTCCGCGCCGTCGTTCATGCTCAGGCCGAGGATGTCCATGTGCTTGCGCGGGCCCGCACCCACCCCCTCGGTGAAGAAGCTCAGCCCGATGCCCATGTGCTCGCCGCGTGCGCGCTTTTCCGCCTGCTCCCGGCGCAGCGCGTCGTAGCCGGCCATGTCCAGGGCCAGCCGCAGCGCCCGTGGGTAGTCGCCGGAGTCGTACTCCCAGCCGGTCGGGCCGGTGTAAGGGAACTGCTCGGGCCGGATGAGGTTCTGCATCCGCAGCTCGGCCGGGTCCATGGCCAGCTCGGCGGCCAGCAGGTCCACCATCCGCTCGACCAGGTACACCCCCTCGGCGATGCGGAACGAGCACGAGTAGGCCACCCCGCCCGGGGCCTTGTTCGTGTACACGCCGGTGACCTCGCAGTACGCGGCGCGCAGGTCATAGGAGCCGGTGAAGATGTGGAAGAACCCGGCCGGGAACTTGGTCGGCTGGGCCGAGCCGTTGAACGCGCCGTGGTCGGCCAGCACCCGGGCGCGCAGGCCGAGGATCCGGCCGTCCCGGGTGGCCGCGATCTCCCCGTGCATGTGGTAGTCCCGGGCGAACGCGGTGGACATCAGGTTCTCCGACCGGTCCTCCACCCACTTGACCGGCTTGCCGGTCAGCATCGAGCCGACCACGGCGCACAGGTAGCCGGGGTAGATCGGCACCTTGTTGCCGAACCCGCCGCCGATGTCCGGTGAGATGATCCGGATCTTGTGCTCGGGCAGCCCGGCCAGCAGCGCGTACAGGGTGCGGTGCGCGTGCGGGGCCTGGCTGGTGGACCACAGCGTGAGCTTTCCGGACACCTGGTCCAGGTCGGCGACGATGCCGCAGGTCTCCAGCGGGGCCGGGTGCGACCGCGGGTAGAGCATGTCCTGGGTGACGATCACGTCCGCGGCCGCGAACACCGCGTCGGTGGCCGCCTGGTCCCCGGCCGACCAGTCGAAGATGTGGTTGTCCCGCTGCCCGGCCAGGTCGTCGCGGATGAGCGGGGCATCCGGGTCCAGCGCGCGGGTCGCGTCCGCCAGCACCGGCAGCGGTTCGTACTCCACGTCGATGAGCTCGAGCGCGTCCCGGGCCGCGTAGGCGTCCTCGGCCACCACGAACGCGACCTCCTGGCCCTGGAAGCGGACCTTGTCGGTGGCCAGCACGGCCTGCACGTCGCGGGACAGCGTGGGCATCCAGGCCAGCTTGCGGCGTTCCAGCGTCTCGCCGGTGATGACCGCGCGGACCTTGGGGTGCGCCTCGGCCGCGGCCGTGTCCACCGAGATGATCCGGGCGTGCGCCAGCGGGCTGCGCAGGATGGCCCCATGCAGCATGCCGGGCAGCGCGACGTCGTCGGTGAACGTGCCCAGGCCGCGCACGAAGCGCGCGTCCTCCTTGCGGCGCATGCTCCCGTAGGCACTCTTCATGCCGCGCCCTCAGGCTTCGCCGGGGAGGGGGGACCCGCCGCAGGCGGGCTCCCTCCGAGCCGGCGGACGGCGGGGGGTCCAGGGGGGTCGTCCCCCCGGACTAGTGCGGCGGCCCAGAGCACCGAGCGGACGATGTTCTCGTAGCCGGTGCACCGGCAGAGCTGGCCGGACAGCGCCTCGCGGATCTCCGCCGGGGTGGGCGCCGGGTTGTGGTCGAGCAGCCAGCGGGCGGTCATCATCATGCCCGGTGTGCAGAACCCGCACTGCAGCCCGTGACATTCGGCGAACCCGCGCTGCACCGGGTCGAGCTGGCCGGCGGCGGCCAGTCCCTCCACCGTGCGCACCTGGCGCCCGTCGGCCATCGCGGCCAGCACCGTGCAGGACTTCACCGGCGTCCCGTCCAGCCACACCACGCAGGCCCCGCAGTTCGAGGTGTCACAGCCCCAGTGCGAGCCGGTGAGCCGCAGCTCGTCGCGCAGGAAGTGGATGAGCAGCAGCCGCGCCTCCACGTCCCGGGTATAGCTGGTCCCGTTGACCGTCACGGTGATCTGCACGTCACGTGTCCTGCTGCGCCCGCGCGAGGGCCCGGCGCAGCGCCCGGATGGTGAGCTCCCGGGCCAGATGCCGCTTGTAGTCGGCCGGGCCGCGCTGGTCGGACACTGGCCGGCAGTGCTCGGCCGCGATGTCCCCGGCCTGGGCGAAGCTGTCCTCGGTGGCCGGCGCGCCGCGCAGGAACTCCTCGGCCTCGCCCGCGGCGAAGTGCTCGGCACCCACCGCGGTCAGCCCGATCCCGGCGTCCGCGATCGCGGCGCCGTCTCCGGTCAGCCACAGCGCCGCGCCCGCCGCGCCGACCGGCCAGTCACCCACCCGCCGGCCCACCTTCTGGTACGCGCTGCCGCCGCCCGGCCGGATCGGGATCCTGATCTCGGTGAGCAGCTCGCCCGGCGCGATCACGGTCTCGTACGGCCCGGTGTGGAAATCACGCGCGGGCACCGTCCGGCTGCCGTCCGGGTGCCGGATCACCATGGTCGCCTTCAGCGCGGCGAACGCCGCCGACAGGTCCTCGGACGGGTCGGCCTGGCACAGCGAGCCGCCGACCGTGCCCCAGTTGCGCACGATGGGGTCGGCGATGACCCGCTCCGCGTCGTGCAGGATGGCGAAGTGCTCGCCGGCCGCCGGGTCAGCCAGCAGCTCCGCGTGCCGGGCCAGCGCGCCAATCCTCAGCACAGTGCCAGTCCGGGGGGACGACCCCCCGGAACCCCCCGATCGCCGCTCCGCGCCGAGGCCGGCGGAGCCGTCCGACTCAACCTCGATGAAGCTCAGCTCGGCCAGGCCGTTGATATCGATCAGCGTCTCCGGCTGGGCCAGCCGGAGCTTCATCATCGGGATCAGGCTGTGCCCGCCGGCCAGGATGCGCGCCTCCGGGCCGAACCGGGCCAGCAGGGTGAGCGCGTGCTCGACGCTGGCCGCCTTCTCGTACTCGACGTACGCGGGGACCTGCATCCACCCTCCCTCGGCTGATCCGTTGCAGTTTACGAGTGCACCCGTCCGGCGAGCGATAATCAAACCCGTGAGCGCTATTCAGGACCAGCCAGCGACCCCAGGCCGCCAGGCCTGGGCGGGCGGCTGGTGCACGCGGCGCGGACGGCATGGGTACGAGCCGCTGGATAGCGCGAACTCACTGAAGACAGAGCTATGACCCTTACCCAGCTCAACGCGTTCGTCCTGGTCGCCAGGCTGGGCTCGGTGACCTCGGCGGCCAATGCGCTCGGGGTCAGCGAGTCCGCGGTGTCCCAGGCGCTCACCGCGCTCCGCCAGCACCTCGGCGACCAGCTGGTCAGCCGCGGCCCGAGCGGCATGACGCTCACCCCGGGCGGATCGCGGCTGCTGGCCACCGCGTCGCAGATCGTGGTGCTCGGCGCCGAGGCGCACGCCGCGGTCCGGGCCGCCCAGGGCGCACCAGAACAGCTCCGCGTGGTGGCCACCTCCACCCTGGCCGAGTTCGTGGTCAGCCCGCTGATGGAGGCGTTCACCCGGCGGTTCGCCGGCGCCCTGGAGGTGTCCGCCGGGGTGGCGGTGACCAACGAGATGGGCGTGCTGGTGGCCAACCGGCTGGCCGACGTGGCCATCGGGCCCGGCGTGGCCGACGACCCGGCGCTGCCCGTGGTCAGCGAGCCGGTGTTCCGGTACCGGCTGGTGGTGGTCACCGGCGGGCAGTCCCGGCTGGCCGGCGCGCCGCACCAGTGGCGCTGGCTGGTCGACCCGTCCGGCACCGACCCGGGCAGCGACACCGGGCAGCTGCTGACCGCGCTCCGGGTGCCGGACAGCATGATCCGGGTGTTCCCCAGCCAGACCGCGGCCTGGGCTGCCGCCGCGGACGGGGCCGGCGTGGCCCCGGCTGTCGAGCACCTGGTCGCCCAGCAGCTGCGCCGTGGCGAGTTGTCCCTGGTCGACGTGCCTGGCGGCCCGGTCAGCGCGATCTGGCACGCCACCCTGCTGGAACGCCAGCATCGCAGCGCCGCGGCCAGCTCGCTGCGCCGCTTCCTGAGCACCCCGGAAGCCATGCAGCTGATGCGCTCGCCCGCCGCCGGCATACCGCCGTCCCGGTTCCGCCCCCCGGTGTATGTCACCATCTGGAGCTAGTTAAGCATCCCCTTATTCGCCAGTTGCACCAGCTCGGTCCGGGGACCGATCATTACGCCCAAGTGACTCCCAGCTGACTTCGCGCAAGGGAGCGTGCAGATGCGCATTGAGTCCGACGGTCACAGCCGGGGTAATCCCCGTCTTTTTGAACTGGTCGAGCACACCCCGAAGACCGGGAAGAGCCCCACCGTGTGGGCCTGGCCCGAGCTGATGGACTACCTCAAGGTCGCCGGCCAGCCAGTGGCCGGGCCGTGGCCGCCGCACCAGGAGCCCCGGCCGGATCCGGCCGAGGACACCCTGCCGGTGGCCATCCCCGACCCGGAATCGGACTGATCGCGATGTACCCATCCCGGTTCCGCTACGAGGCACCCCGGTCGCTCGCTGAGGCGATCACCCTGCTGCACGACGGCGGGGACTACGCCAAGGTGCTGGCCGGCGGGCAGAGCCTGGTCCCGCTCATGAAGCTGCGCTTCGCCGCGCCGGACCTGATCGTGGACATCAACAATGTGCCCGGGCTGGCCTACCACCAGGCCGACCCGGACGGCACGCTGCGCATCGGCGCGCTGTGCCGGCACGCCGACCTGGAGCGCTCCGCCCTGCTCAAGAGCAGCCAGCCGACCATGGCCGCCGCGGCGCCGCTGATCGCCGATCCCATCGTGCGCACCCGGGGCACCCTGGTCGGCTCGCTGTGCCACGCCGACCCGCAGGGGGACTGGGCGTCGGTGGTACTGGCGCTGGGTGGCTCGGTGGTGGCCCAGGGGCCCGCCGGGCGGCGCACCATCCCGCTGGCTGACTTCGTCACCGGGCCATTCGAGAACGTGCTGGCACCCGACGAGATCGCGGTCGAGGCGGTCATCCCGGCCGCCCAGGGCACCCGGTCCGGCGGGTACCTGAAGCTGGAGCGCCGGGTCGGCGACTTCGCCACGGTCGGCGTGGCCGTCGCGCTGGAAACCTCTGGCGCCGTGGTGTCCCGGGCGGGCATCGCGCTGACCGGGGTAGGCGGCTCGACCATCGCGGCCACCGAGGCGGCCCAGGCGCTGACCGGGCAGCCGCTGACCGCGGAGTCCATCGGGCAGGCCGCCGACCTGGCCGCGGCGGCGGCTCAGCCGCGGACCGACCACCGGGGCAGCGCGGAGTACAAGCGGCACATGGTGCGCACGTTCGTGACCCGCCTCCTCGGCCGCGACGTAGCGGAAAGGGCAGCCTGACATGACGGTCGTATATGAAGACCATGACGACGAGGCCACTGACGTCCCGGTGCGCCGGATCAAGTTCAGCATCAACGGCCAGAAGAAGATCGCCGAGGTCGAGCCCCGGCTGCTGCTAGCCCACCTGATCCGCCGCGGCCTCGGGCTGACCGGTACGCACATGGGCTGCGACACCACCAACTGCGGCGCGTGCACCGTGCTGGTGGACGGCCGCCCGGCGAAGTCCTGCACCATGCTGGCCGTGCAGGCGGACGGGCACGAGATCACCACGGTCGAGGGGCTGGCCACCGCCAGCGAGCTGCACCCACTGCAGGAGGGCTTCAAGGAGGAGCACGGCCTGCAGTGCGGGTTCTGCACACCGGGCATGATGCTGGCGGCCAAGGCGCTGCTCGACGAGAACCCGGACCCCAGCGAGGAGGACGTCCGCTGGGCGCTGTCCGGCAACCTGTGCCGCTGTACCGGCTACCAGAACATCGTGAAGTCGGTGCTGTGGGCGGCCGACAAGCTGCGGGCGGAGGGCTGAGCCAGTGTCGCAAGCACCAGTGTCCCAGGCAGTCGACGAGATCAAGATCGGCGGGCTCGGCGCGAGCCGCAAGCGGGTCGAAGACAACCGGTTCATCCGGGGCAAGGGCAACTACACCGACGACATCACGCTGCCCGGCATGCTGCACATGGAGATCCTGCGCAGCCCGCTGGCGCACGCCCGGATCAAGTCCATCGACGCCAGCAAGGCGTGGGACATCCCGGGCGTGCACCTGGTGCTCACCGGCGAGATGATGGCCACCCGCAACCTGGCCTGGATGCCGACCCTGTCCTACGACACCCAGGCGGTGCTGGCCACCGACAAGGTGCGCTTCCAGGGCCAGGAAGTGGCCTGCGTGATCGCCGATGACCCGTACATCGCCAAGGACGCGTGCGAGGCCATCGACGTCGACTACGAGCCGCTGCCGGTCATCGTCAACCCCACCCAGTCGGTGGCCGAGGGCGCCCCGGTCATCCGGGACGACAAGGAGAACCAGGCCGACAACGTCATCTACGACTGGGAGGTCGGTGACGCGGCCGGCACCGCGGCCGCGTTCGCGGCCGCGGACGTGATCTCCAAGCTGAAGCTGCACTACCCGCGGTCGCACCCGTCACCGATCGAGTGCTGCGGATCGATCGCCGACTTCAACCGGGCCACCTCGAAGCTCACCGTGTACATGACCACCCAGGCCCCGCACATCATCCGGGCCGCGGTGGCGCTGGTCGCCGAGCTGCCCGAGCACATGATCCGGATCATCTCGCCGGACATCGGCGGCGGGTTCGGCAACAAGGTGCCGGTCTACCCGGGGTACGTCTGCTCGATCCTGGCCTCGATCCTGCTGGAGCGGCCGGTCAAGTGGATCGAGGACAAGTCCGGCAACCTGATCTCGACCGGGTTCGCCCGGGACGTGTACCTGGACGGCGAGATGGCGCTGCGCAAGGACGGCAAGATCCTGGCCGTCCGGATGCACACCGACGCCGACCACGGCGCGTTCTTCTCCGACGCCCAGCCGAGCAAGTTCAAGATCGGCCTGATGCACTCGGCGTTCGCCGCGTACGACATCCCGGCCGCGCACCTGACCGCACGGGGCTTGTACACCAACAAGGCCCCCGGCGGGGTGGCCTACCGGTGCTCGTTCCGGGTCACCGAGGCGATGTTCTTCCAGGAACGGATGATGCAGGCGGCCGCCGACGACCTGGGCATGGACCAGGCCGAGTTCCGCCGGATGAACTTCGTCCGCGACGAGGACTTCCCGCACCGCACCCCGTTCGGCTTCCTCACCGACTCCGGCCAGTACGCCAAGTGCCTGGACGTAGGGCTGAAGGCGGTCGGCTACGCGGACTTCCGCAAGCAGCAGGAGGAGGCCCGGGCCCGCGGCCGGCTGCTCGGGCTGGGCATCTCCACGATGACCGAGCCGCTCGGCGCGGGCAACAGCCGGGAGTACGACATCCTCGGCATCAAGATGTTCGACTCGGCCGAGCTCAAGGTGCACATGACGGGCAAGGCCATCGTGCGGACGGGGGCCAAGACCCAGGGCCAGGGCCACGAGACCACCTGGGCCCAGATCGTCGCGCACGAGCTGGGCATCCCGGCCGAGGACATCGTGGTGGAAGAGGGTGACACGGACACCGCCCCGTTCGGCATGGGCACCTACGCCTCGCGCAGCACGCCGGTGGCGGGTGCGGCCGTGGCCATGGTGGCGCGCAAGATCCGGGCCAAGGCTCGCAGGCTGGCCGCGCACCTGCTCGAGGTGTCCGAAGAGGACATCGAGTGGGAGCTGGGCCGGTTCTACGTGCGCAGCGCGCCGGACCGCGGGGTGACCATCCAGGAGTGCGCGATGGCCGCGTACAGCAACATGCCGGACGGCATGGAGCCCGGCCTGGAGAACACCGCCTACTACGACCCGCCGAACCTGACCTGGCCGTTCGCCGTGTATATCGTCACCGTCGAGGTGGACCCGGAGACCGGGGTCTGGGACGTGCTGAACATGGTCGCGGTGGACGACTGCGGGGTGCGGATCAACCCGATGATCGTGGAAGGCCAGATCATGGGCGGGCTGACCGAGGCCTACGCCATGTCCAACATGCAGTTCATCACGTTCGACGCCGACGGCAACTGCATCGGCTCGAACTACATGGACTACCTGCTGCCCACGGCCTGGGAGACGCCCGGCTTCGAGCTGCACAGCGAAGTGGTCACGCCGTGCCCGCACCACCCGATCGGGGCCAAGGGCATCGGCGAGTGCGCCGCCGTCGGCGGCCCGGCGGCGTTCGTCAACGCGGTGATCGACGCGCTGTCCGGCACCGGGGTGCGGAACATCGACATGCCACTGCTCCCGGACCGGGTCTGGGAGGCGATCACGCAGCGGCACGACGTGTCCGGCGCGCCCCCGGTCAAGTCGGACTGAGGGGAGCGGCCAGTGCACGGTCTGGAAATTCTGGAGGAAGCCGGCGAGCTGACCCGGCGCGGGCAGGCGTTCGCGCTGGCCACCGTCGTCTGGCGGCAGGGCCCGTCGTCCGGGCAGCGGGGCTCGCGGGCCATCATCACCGCAGACGGTGACCTGCACGGCTGGATCGGCGGCGCGTGCGCCGAGCCGGTGGTGATCCGCGAGGCCCGCGAGGTGATCGCCGAGGGGGTACCGCGGCTGCTGCTGCTCGGCGCGCCCGAGCAGTTCGGCGCGCGGGACGTGCCGGACGGAATGACGCTGGTGCCCATCTCGTGCCAGAGCGAGGGCGCGCTGGAGGTCTACATCGAGCCGGTGCTGCCCGCGCCGCACCTGGTCATCGTGGGCCGCTCGCCGATGGTGGGCACGCTGGCCGACCTGGCCAAGGCGCTGGGCTGGCGGACCGCGGTGCGGGACGGCGCCGAGTTCTCCGCCGCCGACGCGGACGAGGCCTCGATGGTGGTGGTGGCCACCCAGGGCCACGGTGACGAGGAGGCCGTCGAGCAGGCGGTCGCGGCCCGGCCGGCCTACCTGGGCCTGGTCGGGTCGGCCAAGCGGGGCGCGGCCGTGCTCGGCTACCTGGCCGACCGGGGCGTGCCCCAGGACCAGCTCGACCGGGTGCACGTGCCCGCCGGGCTGGACCTCGGCCCGACCGCGCACCGGGAGATCGCCGTCTCTATCTTGGCCGAGCTGGTGAAACTCCGCGCGGCGGGGGAGGTAGCCCCGCTGGCCGCGCCCACCACCCCGGCGGTCCAGGACGCGGTCGACCCGGTGTGCGGGATGACGGTGACCCCGGGCCCAGCCGCACCCCGCGTGGAGCACGAGGGCGTTGCGTACTACTTCTGCTGTACCGGGTGCCGGCAGTCGTTCGAAGCTGACCCCAGCGCGTACCTGAGCACGAAAACGGAGACCCGATGCTGATCACAAACGAGTTCGAGGTCGCCCAGCCGGTCGAGAAGGTCTGGTCGTTCTTCGGCGACATCCCGCAGGTGGCCGCCTGCCTGCCCGGCGCGGAGCTGACCGAGGACCTGGGCAACGACAAGTACCGGGGCGGGGTCGCCGTCCGGATGGGCCCGGTCCGGCTGAACTTCGACGGCACGGCCGAGATCACCGAGCGCGACGAGGCGGCCAAGCGGCTCGTGATGCACGCGGCCGGCGCCGACGCCAAGGGCCGCGGCCAGGCCAGCATGGACGTGACCGCGACGCTGACCCGGTCCGGCCGGGGCACCAAGGTCGGCGTGCTCCAGGACCTGCAGCTGTCCGGGGCGGCCGCGCAGTACGGCCGGGGCATGATCTCCGACGTCACGTCCGTGCTGATGCGCGACTTCTCGGCCAACATGCAGGACCGCATCGAGCGGATGGAGCGGGGCGAGTCGGCCGAGCAGATCGCCGCGGCGTCGGGCAGCCCGGCGAGCGGTTTCACCCTCGGCCTGCGGGCCGCCCTCATGGCGCTGAACCGGGTCTTCCGCCGGTTCTTCGCCCCCTACCAGCCCACGAGCTGAGGAGACGGACCATGGTCTTGTGGTGGATCGGCAACGCGGTGCTGCTGCTCGTGGTGCTGCCTGTCGTGATCTTCCTGCTGAACCGGGTGCTGGCCGCGTTGGAGCGGATCCGCGGCGCCGCCGACAACATTCTCGCCGGGGGCGGTGCGCTGGTCGGCGAGCTGCGTGGCGTCCCGGACGGGCTGGCCACCACCGACGCCACCGTGCACGAGGTGTCGGTCGGCGCAGTCCGCTACGCGGGTTCTGTCGCGAAACTTCTCGGAGGTGGGAGCTAATGCCAGCGGCTGCCTGGGCCACGATCGTCATCGCGGCCCTGATCATCGCGATCACCGCGGTCGGCCTGTTGCGGGTGATCTTCCACCTGCGCGCGATCCGCTCCTCGCTGGTCGGCGTGACCGGCGGCGTGCAGGCCGTCGCCCAGCTGACCAGTACCGTGCCGGACCGGCTGACCTCGGTCAACGCGAGCCTCAAGCCCGTCCGCGACTTCTGCGAAACGGTGTGAGCCGGATGGAAACACATGGCGTTGTGCTCGCCGCCGGGACGTCGACCACCGGCTGGGTGATCGGCTACACCATCGGCATCATCATCGTGCTGGTCGTGGTGGCCCTGGTGGTGCCGATCCTGGTGCTCGCGCGGCAGATCGGCAACGAGGCGCCCAAGATCAACGACGCGCTGACCCAGGCGGTGCACAACACCGCGCCGCTCGGGGCGTTGCGCACCACGATCGAGTACGCCACCGTCATCATCGGCGGGCTGCAGCGCGGCCGCGCCCGGCTGGGAGGCTGAGATGCACCTCGTGGCCATGTCCTCGACCGAGCACACCCTGTGGACGACCGCGATCATCCTCGGCTTCGTCGTGGTGGTGGCGGTCGCGGCCCTGCTCAGCCTGCTCGTCTACTTCGTGAAGATCATCGACCGGCGGGTCGTCGAGATCCAGGGCACGCTGCACGCCGCGGCGGACAACACCGCCAACACCGTGCTGATCCCGCAGGTCGCCGACGGTGTCGAGGCGGTTCTCGCGGAAGGCCTGCAGCACCATCTGTTCCTCGGCCGGGTACTCGGGAAGGTGAAGTCATGACCGGGCTGGTCGTCTGGACCGTTGTCGTCATCGTGGCGCTGATCGCCGGGCTGGCGTTCTTCCTCTACTGGGTCGGCACGCTGCTCACCCGGATCGCCGGGAACCTGGAGGAGGCCTTCGGGACGGCGGCGAAGATCGTGGGCGATGCCAAGCTGATCGGGCCGGGGGTCGGGCACATCAACCAGACCGGCGGCGTGGTGGCCGGCGCGCTGCCGCTGCTGTACGGGATGGCCGAGGAGATCGTCGCCGACGTCACGTTCACGCCGGGGGCCGAACCGACGGTGGAGGAGCGGGAGCCGGCCCGGCCCGCCTCGGGCCGCCGCCGGTCCCGGCTGCACGACGCGGTCGGCTACGTCCCGCAGCCCTAGCTGGCAGGTGCGG
>Ga0335069_10005027_pt1 | contig 19456 bp, 20 predicted proteins | sample Lox_Sample_11_FD_206714 | JGI IMG/M metagenome (GOLD analysis project Ga0335069, IMG submission 206714) | Soil microbial communities from Loxahatchee National Wildlife Refuge, Florida, United States - Lox_Sample_1.1 | ecosystem: Environmental > Terrestrial > Soil > Wetlands | place: USA... | reverse complement strand
CCGCCAACTCGAACTCCGTCGGCGAGCGGTAAGCCAGCGCCGAGTGCAACCGGCGCTCGTTGTAGTAACGATCGATGAACTCTTCCAAGTTTCCGCGAAGCTCATCCATCGTGTTATAGCGGCGGCATCGGATCTCTTCCTGCTTGAGCGTCTTCATGAAGCTCTCGCACCGCGCATTGTCGTACGGATAGCCGGTGCGGCTCATGCTGCCGACGATCTGGTTGTCGTGCAGCAGAGTGACGTATTCCAGGCTGGCGTATTGCACACCGCGATCGGAATGATGCACCAGTCCAGCCGCCGGCCGGCGCGCCGCGATTGCTTGCAGCAACGCCTTCTTCGGCAGACTGGCGGTGAGATGGCGATCCAGCGCCCACCCGACCACGCGGCGCGACCAGGCGTCCAGCACCACCGCCAAGTACACGAACTCGCTTCGCAGCCGGATGTAAGTCAAGTCCGCTACCCAGAGTTGGTCGGCCCCGTCCGGCTCCATGAAGGGAGCCAGGTTCGGGAAGATCGCCAGTTGATGACGGCTGTCGGTAGTGGTGATCCATTTCCGCCGCCGGATGGCCAGCAGATTGTCCTCCCGCATGATGCGCCGGATCTTCTTGTGATTCACCACGAGACCCTGCTTGCGCAGCGCCGCGGCCTGTTCTCAGTAAACTCGCGCTAGGCCGTACCCTGGCCGATCCGCTCGTTCGCCTGACGCACTCCTGGCAGAAAGCCACGAGCCGTCTGATGGAATGCCTGCACTTGGGCTGCCTCCCAGGCGGCGCCCCGTCCCAACTCGCGCGCCATCAGCGCGGCCACCCGCGGAGCCATCTCGATAGCAGCGCGGGCATTCAGAAACAAGGCGCGCGTACGGCGCGCCAGCACATCTTCCACGGTGCGCGCCATTTCCTCGCGCACCGCCCAAACCACTTCCGCGCCCGAGTACGGCAAGGCGCTGTGGAGGGGATCGGAAAGCGAAGCGTCGGCCTCCATCAACCTCTGTACCGCGGGAGCATCGGAGCCATAAGCGGCGAGCCTGCCGAATCTGCCGGCGCTGGAATGGAATCCGTGGATGTTTAGGTGATCGGTCACCGAGGGGCATTCCGCCAGGCGCCCCACGGTGGCGGCGTGGTTGACGCATTCTTCCGCCATGCGGCGGTAGGTGGTCCATTTGCCGCCACAGATCGTAACCATGCCGGAGTCCTCGATACGAATGGTATGGCTTCGGGAAAGCGCCGCGGTGTTGGCGGAATCTCCGGCGCGCACCAGCGGACGGATGCCCGCGAAGACGCTGGTCACGTCGCTGCGCTCAGGCTTCTTCGCCAGGTAGAGAGAAGCGGTCTGGAGGACGAAGTCGATTTCCTGCTCCTGCGCTACCGGTTCTAGGGCGGGCTCCAGGATCGGCGTGTCGGTTGTGCCCACCAGGGTATGGCCATGCCAGGGAATGGCGAACATCACGCGGCCGTCGCTCGTGTGCGGGACCATGATGGCGCTATCGCCGGCCAGAAAGGAGCCGTCCAGCACCAGGTGGATGCCCTGACTGGGAGCGATCATCGGCTGGGCCGAAGGATCCGCCTTGCGGCGCAAATCATCGGTAAACGGTCCGGTGGCGTTGATCACTACTTTCGCGGCGGCTTCAAACTCCTGGCCGCTTTCCATGTCGCGGACCTTGACCCCATTGACGAAGCCGTCGCGGTCCTTGCCGATGCCGGTTACCTGCGCATAGTTCAGAAGGACGGCGCCCTGCTCACTGGCAGTGGCCACCAGGTTGATCAGCAGGCGTGCGTCGTCGAACTGGCCGTCGAAATAGACGACGCCGCCGCGCAGGCCACTGGTGTTGAGGGTGGGCAGGCGTTCCAGCGTCTCATCGCGGGAAAGGATCTGCGAGGCTCCGAACCCATATTTGCCCGCCAGCAAGTTGTAGAGCTTCAGACCGGCGCCGTAAAAAGGGGCTTCCCACCAGTCGTAGCTCGGCACCACAAACCCCAGGTTGCGAACCAGGTGAGGGGCGTTCTGTAGAAGCAGGCCGCGCTCCTTGAGCGCCTCCATCACCAGCAAGACGTTGCCCTGCTCCAGGTAACGGACGCCGCCGTGAACCAGCTTGGTGCTGCGGCTGGAGGTTCCTTTGCCGAAGTCGTTCTGCTCCAGCAGGAGCACGTCGTAGCCGCGAGAGGCGCCATCGATTGCCACACCGGCCCCGGTGGCGCCTCCGCCTACCACGATCATGTCCCACTCGCCGGCATGCGCGTGCAGCCGTCGGTACATCTCAGCGCGGTTCATTGGCCATACCGATTCTACAGCCCATTGGCGCGCGCAGCGCAACGATGATTGGTATTATCGGTAGCCATTCGCCCCCCGGCCCGAGCCCGCTCACGCTTGGGTCGCGCGTACATGTGGCGCGCGCCGGATTGGCGGCTGGCCGGCGCCCGCGCTCAGGACCTCTGTTAGGCCTTGGGCCGCGCGCGGCAGGTATATTCCCAATCAGCGTCAATTGACGAGATTCCCGTTTCCTGGCCGCTTGACGCCGGTGGCCCCGTTTCTGGAGGTTTCGCGCAATATTTAGATGGAGGTCCGCCAAGTTGCGCTCAACCGGCTACACGGTGAAGGCGTCTTTCGTCCAACAAACAGAGCCAGCCGGAGTCCTATTGCCGAAGGGTTTCCGCCCAGACTGGCGGCTTACCGCCCGAGCCTACCGGCCACCTCTCTACAATGCGGCCTGAGTCCACGTCGCGGAGCACGCACTCCGCCGCTCCCCCGTGCGTGGGTCCGGTCGAGTAGGCGACCCGCTTTCCGCCATCCTGAAACTGCCAGTCCCAGAAGGTCTGTACCGCCTGGAACGTATGAAGCACGCGGCCGTCGCGGTAGATTGCAAGTCGGCCCGCGATTTGGGCGCCTTCGTAGTAGGCGACGGTAGGGTCCTGGTACATCACCAACCAACCTATCGTCCGGCCGTCTGGCGCTATGTGCGGATCGCCAAACGCGACTTGGTCTCGCATCTTACGCGGGATGCTCTCTTTCCCAGAGCCCAGCATAATGTGCAACTGGCCGCCTTGGTCGATGGACACAGAGCGGTATGTGGGATCGCCGAACATCGGGAACGCGATCCACAGCGCCACAATCCCAACGGACGGTCTCACGTTTGCAGCATAACGCCTTTGCATTCCGGTCGAGACGTTTCTCTTGACCTTCTCGGTTGCGGACCACGCCGGTCCACTTTTCCGCCCGAAACGCTCAATTGACGGGAATCCTGTTTACCTGGCATCGAATCGCAAAAAAGACCGATTGACAGTACGAATACATTCGTAGTAATTTCTTCGTATATGATCAGGCATGGCTCCGTGAGTAGTAATTGCTCAGTGCTGCTGCGGGTGAGCCGCCGGCGGTTCGCCGCGGTCACACTCCTCTGCGTCGGAGTTGCATCTGCTCAGAGCAACGACGCTCCGCCATCGTTTGAGGTGGCTTCAGTCAAGCTCGCCACACCGGATCGCGCTGGGATGTATGCGCCCCTACGCGGCGGCCCCGGCACAACTTCGCCAGGTCAGCTTAGCGGCACTGCCACGCTGACGACGCTGTTGATGCGGGCTTACGACCTGAAAGACTACCAGATTCTTGGACCGGGTTGGATCGGCTCAGAGCGGTATGAAATCGTAGCGAAGATTCCTGCCGGCTCTGGCAAGGAGCAGGTCCCCGCGATGTTGCAAAGGCTGCTCGCGGAACGATTTCACCTGACGGCCCGTCGTTCTACTAGACAACTGCCTGGCTACGCGCTGGTGGTGGGAAAGAACGGCCCGAAGCTCAGGGAGGCGGCGACCCCGAACGAGGATCCTGCCACTATGGAGCCGGCAGACGGCATTCTGACTGGAAAAGCGGTCCCCCGTCTTCTGAAAGGCCCGGACGGCGCGCCGGATCTTGCGCCTGGGTCCAAGGTGCCGCGCAGCTATGAAGCGGTCGTCGCCGGCTCGGATGGCATTCTGTACAAGCTCTGGGCACAGCGCGAGACTATGCAGCAACTCGCTGATCGGCTCAGTAGCCAGTTGGATCGAGCAGTCGTAGATATGACGGGGCTCAAGAAAGAGTATGACTTTACATTGACCTGGATCACGGCGAGCGCCGCAGGAGGCGTTCCTCGAACGTATCCGCCACCGGACGAGATCGAGACCACCGGCGCGTCCGTCGGCGGCGATTCCGGCCCCTCGCTGTTCACCGCATTGCAGGAGCAGCTGGATTTGCGGCTGGAATCTCGAAAGGTCGCCCTTCAAGTGCTGGTGGTAGATAGCGCGGAGAAGAAGCCCGTCGAGAATTGAAGTAACAGTGACAGGCTACGTATTTCCGATTTTTTGAAGACTTTTCCCCGCCCGCGCCACTGTACCTATATGCTAGAAACGGCGCTATCCTGAGGGGGCGCAGCTCTCATGGACGGCCAGGGAGATCGGAAACAGGTAGCCTGCCACTCATTTCGCCTGAGGTCGCCTCATCTGCAGCCAGAAATGCGCTTTTGCAAGCGGTTGATTTAAGCGGAGTGGGGGGCAATTCTGCACAAAAGCGTGTGCACTCAGACGCTCGACTGGAGGCCAAGTGATTGACCTTATTAGGCTTACGTTTGGTGAGCCGGGCGGGGCTCGGATACTAACCGGGCGTTGAGAACGCGCAAGTTATTGATTTTCAAATACGGCCCAAACGCGGGAAACGGGGGTTTGGGCAAAAGTTAGTACGTATTGAGTACGCGGGTATCGGCACAAAATTGGGTATAGGGTCAATAGCGCTTCTTGCCGCCACCAGGTTTCAGCGGACGCCTCTGAGCTGGTGAACGAACTTTCGGACGCCGTGCCTCCTCGATGATTTCCGCAACCGCTTCGGGATTACCTTGATGCCATTTGAGACGAGCCAGGTTGTCCTTGTCAAAGTAGACGGGAGGACCCTCCATCCGATGGATTGCCGCCCCTGAACCGCGCTGTTCCCATTCCGTGCCGTTCAGCTGGCGAAATGCCTCTTGGAGATCCGCTGGCGGTTCACGTTGAAGCATAACTGATTTCGCTCTCCTGTCTTCCATATTCCCATTATCCCACCGCCGTCAAACGGAGGTAGCATTGACGGTCGGAGGCTGAGTGATTGCCTTTGGCACGCAAGTTATTGACCTTCCGAAACGCTGGATAGGCTCAAAACGGCCCTTTGCCGGGTCTATCGTACAAAGACACGTACGGGGCAACGCCGCGTAGTGAACGGGGCTATACTCTTGAGCCATGAAGACATTTCGGCTCGGTTTGTCGTTTCTCGAAATCCCTGAAGGCGCGGTGCCGGGTCCGCCCCGCGCGCACATCTGCGTCAAGAGATTTGCCGATGACCCTCTCAAGTCAGCCGAAGGCCCATCATTGATCTCGTCGGAGTGCGTATCATTCACCGAAATGGAAGGCCAAATCGAATTGCTGAAGCAAGAACTGGACACGTTGAAGGAGGAAGCCCGCAGGAAGTTCACCGCCGCGCACAAACGGGAGCGGGAGCGCTGGGCGCGACAGGAGCCGGAAGGGAACGAGGGGGGCACATGCTGAAATCCATGGTCATGCGCACCGGGCTGGCGTTCCTCTGCTTGTTTACTTTTTGCGGGGGCCAGTTGAATGCGATGAACGTTAAAGACTTTGAGAAGCAGATGTCCGATGAAAAGACCCAGCTTATGGCAGGCGTCTATATCAGCGGTGTCGGTGAGGGTCTCCTTGCGGCAAACGCGAGGGCGGAGTTATCGAAGAACGTTAGGTTGTTTTGTATCCCACGAGACTTGGTACTGACCACTGAGAAGGTGACAGATATCATGAACCGTCGTCTCAAGAAAATGCTGTCGGACGGAATCTCGTGGGAGAAGCTGGGGAACTACGAGGTAGCGTCAATTGTACTCATGGGACTCGAAGACACATATCCGTGCTCCAGAAGATAGATGAGCATCTTGGCGAGCGCATCGTCTTCGGTCCTACTTCGCCTCATCTGCCTCTTTCGCAGGCGCTGCGGTGAAGTCAACGAAATATGTCTGTCCCAGCTCGAACTGGTCATACGCCTCTGGGTTGTCGATTGAAAGTTCGATCTTTCCGCTCGGCGTATACCTTGCCCATGTCTTGTTGGCGTCGTCGGTCACGGCAGTCAGGACCACCGTGGTAGTGGGCTTCTCGGCCGAGTACCACATCTGATTCTTCCGCTCAACGACCTTCATTTTGCAACGAATCATTATTCTGGTTGGGTGTTTTGGTTTGCGACCTTTGCCTGAATCAAAGCACGCTGGCAGGATTCCGCAACGCCGGTTTATCCACAGGGAAAAAGTGTCCTGTAATCAATGACTTGCTGGGAATGTTGGTACGTATTAGGTACACGAACAGACAATTGATTCCGTATCTGGTTGATACGCAAAAAGTTATACTTGGTGAGCCGGGCGGGGCTCGAACCCGCGACCCTGTGCTTAAAAGGCACATGCTCTACCACCTGAGCTACCGGCCCGCCATGGCGCCTTGCGGCGCTTCTAGCCCAGTGTAACAAACGCGCGGCCTCTTCCTCCCCGTGATAGCCTGGACTATTCCCATGAAGAAGCTTCTGGCCTGCCTTCTTGTCTTCGCCGGCCTCCTGGCCGCCGCGCCCAATAAGCCCAAGCTCGTGCTCGCCATTGTTCTCGATCAGTTTCGCTACGACTACACCACGCGCTTCCGCTCCGAGTACACCGCCGGGTTCGACCGCCTCCTCTCCCAGGGCGCCGTCTTCACCAACGCCCGCTACATCCACTTCCCTACCGTCACCGCGGTCGGCCACAGCACGTTCCTCTCGGGCGCCATCCCCTCCATCAGCGGCATTGTCGGCAATGAGTGGTTCGATCCGGAAGAAGGCCGGGTCACCAGCGTCAGCGACCCCGGCACGAAGCTCCTCGGCGGCAGTGGAGCCGGCTCTTCTCCCCGCCGTCTACTGGTGGATACCGTAGGCGACGAGTTGAAACTCGCGGACGGCGGCAAATCGCGCGTCATCGGCATTTCGCTCAAGGACCGCGCCGCCATCCTGCCCGCCGGCCATAAGGCCGACGCGGCCTACTGGTTCGACCCCGCCACCGGGAATTTCGTGAGCAGCACCTACTACTTCGCCGATCTTCCCAATTGGGTGAAGGAGTACAACGCCGCGCGCCCCGCCGACCGGTACCGCGGCGTCAAGTGGCTGGACCACACCCTTCCGGCCACGGATAAGGAGCTCTATTCCGCGCTCGAAGCCACGCCCTTTTCCAACGAGTTGGAGGAGGCGTTCGCCGAGCGCACCATCGAGCAGGAACACCTCGGGCAAGGCCCCGATACCGACCTCCTGGCCATCAGCTTCTCCGCGCACGATTACGTGGGCCACCGCTACGGCCCCTACGCGCCGGAAGAGCACGAAACCAGCATGCTCGCCGATAAGCTTCTGGGCCGCCTGTTCGAACTGCTGAGCCGCACCGTGGGCATGTCCAACGTACTGGTTGTGTTGACGGCCGACCACGGCGTGGCGCCCGTGCCCGGATCGCCGGAGATGGCCGGGATGCCGGGCGGCCGCATCGCTCCTGACGACGTTACCGCCGCCGTGCAGCGCGCCCTTTCGGCTAAGTATGGCGCGGGCAACTGGATTTCCGCGTCGGTGGATGAGGACGTGTACCTGAACCAGGAACTCATCGCCAAGGCGGGCGCTGACCCGGCGCAGATCCGCCGCATGGCCGCCGGGGCGATCACCGCCATGCCGCATATCTTTCGCGTCTACACCCGCGACCAACTCCTGGCGGGCGAGTATCTTCACGATGAGATCTCCCAGGCCATGGTGAACGGCTACAACGAACGCCGGGGCGCCGACATCGAGGTTCTTCCGGACCCGTATTGGATCATCAGCGGCCAGACCGGAACCACACACGGAACGCCGTTCGGTTACGACACCCACGTGCCCGTGATCTTCATGGGATCGGGCATCCGGGCAGGCCGCTATAACGAGACGATCGCGGTCAACGACATCGCCCCGACCCTTGCCACCATCCTGGATGTTGAAATTCCCAGCGGTTCCGTCGGGCGGGTACTGGCGGAAATCTTCGAGTGACCAGTACAGCGCACTGAGGTACCATTACTTTCGGATCTTATCCGCCGTAAAATTCTAAGTTATTCTACAGGCGAATGGCGATGTCGCGCTTCCGGTGGTGCGCTTGTCTGCTTGCGGCGCCTCTATACGCCGCGGCCATCAACGTCTCCACGCAGACTTCCGTTACCCTCAATACCGGCGACACGCTGGTGTACTCCATCTCGGCCTATAGCTATCTGGTTCACGCGCCGCAACTGGGCGGTCCGGCCTACCCGGCGGATTTCACTTTTTCGCTTCTTACTGATCCGCTGATTGCGGGACTGGATCTCGGGGTGACGCTAGAATCCTACAATGGCGATTTTGCCGCGGCCATCCCGGATGCGGCGCCGATGCGGGGCTACATGAGCGGTTCGTTGTACCAGGGTCCGGTGGGCGGCGAAACCGGAACCATTGCGCTTTCGCCCGCGCTTTCGAGCGGGCTATTCTCCGGCCCGGCCGTGCTTCTGGAGGTACAGAACCTGGGCGGCGCGGTCACGCTCGGGCTTCCTCCGTACAACCTGCTCCAATCGCTTCAGGTAAGCCTCTCCGGAATCAGTTTCAGCGTGGGAGGCGTGGTGGCGGCGGCGAATCTGGAGAAGGCGCAGGCCGCGCCGCCGGCGGCGTTCGAGAACCCGCTGGACGCCGGCCCGGATGTTCCGGAGCCCGCTTCGGGCGCGCTGCTGGCGCTGGGCGGCGCGGCGCTCCTGCTGGCGGCCGGGGCCCGGAAGCGCGGCAGCCCGTCCGCACAGTAGACCCCGCCAGCCCGGCTTACTTCTTCACGAAGAGCGAAATGGCCATCCCGAACCCGATGGCGATCACAATGCGCCGCACCGCCGTGCGGCCGATCTTGCGCGCGATGCCCGCTCCGCCGTAACCGCCGGCTATCGCGCCCACCGCCATCAGCAAGACGTATTGCCAAATCACCATGCGCGCGAAGATGAAATACGCTGCGGCAATGCCGTTCACGCTGCCGCCGAAGACCACCTTGAGCGAATTCATCTCGTGGATGTCGCTGAGTCCCATGATGCTGAGCGCGGCCAGCATCAAGATGCCGATCCCGGCGCCGAAATAGCCGCCGTAGAGCCCCACCGCCAACTGGAAGAACATCGCGCCGGCGAACCATTTTTGCGACTTGTGGCGCTCCGCGTCCGCCGTTCCAAGCATGCGTTGTACCGGCTCCTGGGCCATGAAGAGCGCCGTTGCGAAGAGGATCAGGTACGGGACCAGCTTGTCGAACGTGGAGGCCGGCGTGTTGTTCAACAGCCAGGCGCCCAAGAGGCCTCCCGCGAGGCTCGGCACGATCAGCGCCAGGAAACGCGATTCGGCCTTCCGCAGTTCGCGCCGGTAACCCCAGCCGCTGCCCACGGTGCCGGGCCAGATGGCCACGGTGCTGGTGGCGTTGGCGGTCACCGAGCCCAGCCCCAGCCAGATGAGCGTGGGAAACGAAACGAGGGTGCCGCCGCCCGCCACCGAGTTGATGGCGCCGGCCACGAAGGCGGAGGCGAAGGCCACGGCCGCGTGCGTAAAGTCCAAGGGAGCGCTCAAGTTGTCAGGATATCGCGGCCGGGCCCCTTCCCGTTCGGCGCCGCAAATCCTCCAAACGGCGCCTAAATTCGCATTTTAGAACCTTATTATGGTGTTTCTCGATTTCTTGCGCCTAGAATGCAACATGGCGCAATTCGAGATCCTCCAGCCTAAGACTACCTATACCGGCACGCCCATCGAACCCCTGCGCACCGGCCTGCCGAAGCAAACCCGCTCCCTCTGCCCGGAATGCACGCAGCTCATTGACGCCACGATCTTCGAGGACGGCGGCAAGGTAGTGATGGAAAAGAGTTGCCCCACGCATGGCGAGTTCCGCGACATCGTCTATTCCGACGCCAAGCTGTACTTGAAGATGGAGCAGTGGACCTTCGGCGATAATCGCGGCCTTTCCAATCCGGCCGTGACGGACGCCAAGAGCTGCCCCGAGGATTGCGGCCTCTGCAACCTCCACACCAGCCACACCGGCCTGGCGAACGTGGATCTGACCAACCGCTGCAACCTGACCTGCCCGGTCTGCTTCGCCAACGCCAACGCCGCCGGTTACGTCTACGAGCCGGATTTCGAGACGGTGCGCAAGATGCTCCAGGCGCTGCGCAACCAAAAGCCCGTGGCCGGACGGATCGTGCAATTCTCGGGCGGCGAGCCGACCATTTACCCGCGCTTCCTGGACGTGCTCCGCATGGCCAAGGAGATGGGCTTCTCCCACCTGCAGGCGGCCACCAACGGCCTGAAGTTCACGGACCTGGAGTTCGCCGAACAGTGCAAGGAAGCCGGCTTGCATACGCTGTATCTGCAATTCGACGGCGTTTGCGACGACGTATACCGCCGTACGCGCGGCGAGTCGCTGTGGGAAAGGAAGCTCCGCTGCATCGAGAACGTCCGCAAGGCCGGGCTCAAGATCGTCTTCGTGCCCACCATCGTCAAGGGGCTGAACGACCATCAGATTGGCGACATTGTACGCCTGGCGCTCGAATACATCGATTGCACCAGCGGCATCAGCTTCCAACCGGTGTCTTTCACCGGCCGCATTGCGCGCCATGAGCTGGAAGCCAAGCGGTTCACGCTTTCCGATTTCGCCCACGCCGTGGAGCAGCAGACGGGCATTGCCAAGGCCCATGAAGACTGGTTCCCGCTCTCCTGTGTGACGCCGTTCTCCAAGCTCCTGAGCGCGCTGCGCGGCGACGAAACGACGACCTTGAGCTGCCATCCGCACTGCTCACTGGGGACCTACCTGTTTGTGGACCAGAACCGCAAGGCCATGCCGGTGACGCAGTTCATTGACGTGGGACCGATGCTGCGCGAGATGGACGAGCTATCGCGCAAAGCCGGGAAGCGGCGCTTCCAGTTCTTCACCAAGTTCGAAGCCTGGAACAGCCTGCGCAAGTTCTTCCATGAAGAAAAGGCCCCCGAGGGCCTCACCTTCACGAAGTTCCTGCAGACCCTCCAGGGCATGACGGACAAGAAGTACGGCCGCGGCGATAGCGAAAAAAGCGGCTTCACCTACCGGACCCTCATGCTGGCCGGCATGCACTTCATGGATTCGTATAACTACGACGTGGAGCGCGTGAAGCGCTGCGTGATCCACTACGCCGCGCCCAACGGCTTGATTTATCCGTTCTGCGCCTACAACTCAGGCCCCGTCTACCGGGAGAAGATCGAGCGCCAATTCGCCGTTCCGCTGGAGGAGCAGGAAGAGCTCAAGCAGTTGACGGTGGAAGCCAAGCGCGAGGCGAAGCGCCGCGAACCCGAGCCGCAGCTAGTCGGTTAGCCCGGATGGACGGGCGACGGGCGCCGGCCGCCGGGCAAGGTGAACTTCCGAATCATCCTGGCCGCCAGCGCGGCAGCGGCCGCGCCTAGCAGCCCGCCGAACAGGGCGGCCACAATGACGGCGCAGAGGTTGTTTTCGGCCGCATGCTCCAGCGGGTGGCCGAACTTCATGGCATTCCCCGAGGCCTCCACTGTGGTCCAGAAGGGCAGCGTCCAATCCGCAAGCGCCAGCCGCCACACGGCTTCCCCGCTGAGCAGAGCGCCCGCCAGGAAACAGCCGGAAATCAGCGCCCCGCGCCCGTGAGTCCGGCGCGCCAGGTAGCCAAATAGCAAAATGGGAAAGGCGATGGCAGCGGCGGGCAAAAGCATCACCGTCAGCAGCACCAGGAACTGAACCAGGGGGAGTAGCATCGCGCCGCCTGCCCGGAGGTATCCGGATGCCACAAATCATAATCCCCGGCGGTCCCGGCGGCTACCGGGCGAATACCCTATTGGGCCTTCAGCAGAGCATCAATCTGCCCGCTGGCGTCGCCCAGCGCCCGCGCCAGGCTTAGCTTCGCCAAGTTGTGCGCAAACACGCCATCGATCACGTCCAACCGCGCGGCGGCGACGGCTTCCTGGGCCCGCACCACTTCCACCGTATTGAGGACGCCCGCCTGCATGCGCGCCCGCGCCATCTCCAACGCCTCATTAGCCACATCCAGGTTCTTGCGCGCCACCTCCACCTGCCCGCTGGCCGCCTGCAGGTCCAGGTACGCCTGCCGCACTTCGGATTCGATTTGCCCACGCGTATCTTCCAGCTCCGCCTGCCGCTGCGCCAGGGCCGCGTCCGCCTGGGCGATGTCCCCGGCCGCGCGACCTCCCTGCCATACCGGGACGCTGAGCGTGCCCGTCACGGCGAACGCGCCGTGAGATTGCGAGGGATTCACGCCGATCGCCTCATAGTACCCGCTCACCGAAAGCGACGGCAGACGCTCGGCCTTGGCCGCGGCAACCGCCTTCTGGGCCGCTTCCACTTGCGCTTGCGCCGCCTTCAAATCGGCGCGCTGTTTCACCGCCGCGGCCACGGCGTCATCCGCGCTCTGGACGGCGGCCGGGCTGTAGTCGAACTTATCCGTCAGTTGATAATTGTCCGAGGGCGGCAGTCCCGTCAGCCGCGCCAAGTTGATCTTCTGCTTGGCCAGATCGTTGCGGAGGGTGATGATCTGCTGCTGCTCGGTCAGGGTGCGCAACTGGCTCTGATCCACGTTCAGCTTGCCGAGCACGCCCTCGGTGTGCTGCTCGCTCGATTCGTGAAACACCGCATTGGCGGTAGCCAGTTGGGCCTCCGCCGCATCCACGCGGGCTTGCGCCGCCAGAGTCTGCAGGTAAGCTCCGCCCACCGCCAGCGTCACCAGGTCCCGCGCGTCCCTCATGCTGTACTGGCTGGCGCGCGCGGTGGCCTTGGCGGCGCGGTAATTGTTGAGCGTGGTGAAATTGGCGATCGTCTGGCTGAGGCTCGCCTGGAGCGCGAAATAGTTGAACGGCCCCACGATGGTGGGAATCCGGAAGAGCGGCCCGCTGACGCGCAGGCCCAGCGCCGCCAGGTCATTCTGCTCCACCGTCTCACTGAGGCCCGCGTTCACGTTGGGCAGAAGCGCGCTGCGGGCCACCACGGCCTGCGCGGCCGTCTGGCGCACCGCCTGCTGCATGCCGACGGCGCCCAGATTGTAGGCCAGGCCGCGGTCCAGCGCTTCCCGCAGCGAGAGCTTGCCGGAAAACGGCTTGGCGGCATCGCTGCGCGCGCTGCCGCCGTACGGCCCCGAGATCTGCACGCCGGGATTCAGCGCGTTGACGCTGGTGGTGGTTCCAGCCACCGGCTGCTCCATCACATTGACGGCGCCGCCCTGGCTGCCGCGCCCGGAAGCCGGCAGCGGCGCCGCGGACACGCTGGCCGATGCTCCGGCCGTCTGCTGCGCCCATGCGCCCGCGCCGGCCAGCGCCACTGAAATCACTACGCTCGCGAATTGTCTCATGGCATTTCCCGTTATTTCGAAATGGTCACCAACTGGCGCATGGCCGCCACCAGCCGCTTCTGCTCCGCCGCCGGGAGGGCCGCCAGTTGCCGCGCCTCCGCCCGCCGCGCCAGTGGCAGCGCCTTCGCAAACAGCCGGTCCCCCGCTTCCGTCCGCTGCACCCAATGCACGCGCCGGTCTTCCGGATTCCTCTGCCGCCGGATCCAGCCGCGGCGCTCCAATCCGTCCAGCACCGCTACCAGCGAGCTGGGGTCCAGCCCGCAGAGTTCCGCAATCTCATGCTGCGGCACGTCGCCGCGCCCGGCGATGGCCAGCAGCCAGAATTCGCGCGAACGCAATTCGTACCGCGCCAGGGCCCGGTCCAGGCGCCGCTTGGCCTCCAGCCAGATCTTCCAGTTGCAGAACCAGAGTCCCGGCTCTTCCGGCGCCCACGCCGGCGATACCTTTACCACGTTCGTTTTTGCGCGCGCCATACTACAAGGTCCGCCGGAACAGCAGGGCCGAACCGGCCAGCATCAGCGCCGAAGTCAGGACCAGCGCGAAGATGTCCTGGGTCACCGCGGTGATCCCCACATCCTTCAGAAGGAGCGTGCGGAACGCGTGCACCGCATAGGTGAAGGGGTCGCAGGAGGAGAGCACGCGCAGCCACTTGGGAAACCCGGCAATGGGATAAATCGCGCCGCTGGGGAAGAAGAGCAGCGTGTTCAGGACGCCAAAGATGGCGCGCGGCACCAGCGGGTCGCTGATGCGCGCCATGATGAAGAACATCATGCCGATCAGCGCCACCGACGTCAGCACCACCATGGCCAGCAACTCCACCATCCGCACCGGCTCGAAGAAGTCCGATACGCCGGCCACCAGCGCCCCCAGCACCAGCACCGTTCCGCCCGCCAGAGTCGCCTTGATCACGCCCGAGAGATTGAACCCCACAATCAGCTCCCACTTCGTGATGGGGGTAACCATGTAGCCTTCATGGAGGCCGCGCGCTTTGTCGTCGATAAACAGCAGCCCGCCGCCGATCATCGCGGTCATGAAGATGGCCAGCGCAATGGAACCCGGCAGCAGGTACTTGATGTAGTCGATGTACGGGTACACCTCCACCACATCCAACGCCACCTTCTGCGCTTCCCGCCGCGCCACTTGCGGCGCGTTGATGGAGGCCACCAGATCCGACATGGCCGCGCCCAGCGCCCCGGCCATGGCGCGGTCCGTGTTGTCCGTGATCAGGGCGAGTTGCGGGCGGAAGCCTTCCAGCATGTCCCGCGAGTAGTGCTCGGGGATGATCACAACGCCGCCGAGCGTCCCCCGGCGCAGGTCGCGAATCGCCGCGCCCTGGTCGTCATAATCCACCGGCAGGAACGTCTTGGCGTTGGCGCCCACGGCGCGCAGCCGTTCGCGCACATCCACGGATTCCGGGCCGCGGTCCTGGTTCACCACGCCCAGCATCACGTTCTTGATGTTGCCGCCGAAGGCGTTCCCCAGGATGATCAATTGCAGCAGCGGCAAAATGAGCGACGAGACCAGCAGCGCCGGACTGCGCCGGAACTTGCGCATGTCCCGCTCCACAATGCCTAGCGCGCGTTTCATTGCGGCCCCCTTCTCTTGCGCCCGCCGTGCGAGGGCGCTTCATCCATTTCCGTCAGCGCGTGTCCGGTGTAGTGCAGAAACACGTCGTCCAGTGTGGTCGATTGGACCGCCAGGCTTTTCAGCTCCAGCTTTTTTTCGCGCGCACACTCCACCACCTGCTGCGCCGTGGCCGGCCCGCTGTCGCTCGACACCTTATACGTCGCCGAGCCGAGGGCCCTCACGGACTTCACCGCCGGCAGCGCTTCCAGATCCGCCGCGCCATTAGGCAGATCGGGCTCGAACTGAACTTCGATGCGGCTTCCGCCCGGCACCGAGGCTTTCAGCGCCACCGGAGTGTCGAGCGCAACGATGCGTCCCTTGTTGACAATCGCCAGGCGGTCGCAGAGCCGGTCCGCCTCGTCCATGTAGTGGGTGGTGAGAAAGAGCGTGTGCCCGTGGCGCTCGCGCAACTGCGCGATCATCTCCCACACGGAGATGCGCGAGACGGGATCGAGTCCCGTGGTCGGCTCGTCCAGGAACAGGATCTTCGGGTCGTGCACCAGCCCGCGCGCGATTTCAAGCCGGCGGCGCATGCCGCCGGAGAGCGTGGCGGCCAGTGCGTCCGCGCGGTCGGCCAGGTTGACGGACTGCAGCAATTCCTCCGTTCGCCGCTGGCGTTGCGCGCCCGTAATGCCGTAGAGCCTCGCGTGTATGCCGATATTCTCCGCGCAAGTCAGTTCTGGGTCGCTGGTCATGTTCTGCGGGATCACACCGATTGCCGCCCGCACGGCGTTGGGGTCGCGGTTGATGTCGTGTCCCGCCACAACGGCCGTGCCGCTGGTTGGCGGCACCAGCGTGGTGAGCATGCGAATGAGCGTGCTCTTGCCTGCTCCGTTTGGCCCCAGCAGCCCGAAGATCTCGCCCACGCTCACATCGAAGCTAACGTCGTCCACCGCCTGAAGTCCGCCGAACCGCTTGCCGATGCCGCTTACGGTGATGGCCGCGCCATCTTGCGTCCGTGTCTCCATCGCCCTATTCCTTGACGACGCTGGCGGGCGGAGCGGGCGGCAGCGCCGGAACCGGCAGCATCACCCAGGCCGTCATCCCCAGCGGCAGCTTGCCTTGCGGATTGTCCACCTTCACGCGGACCGCCACAGTCTTGATGTCGCGCTTGGTGCGGCTCACGTCGCGCTGCGTGGCGAAGTCCGCCTCCACGGCCTTGTAAATCACGGGTCCGGACACCATGGTTCCGGATGGCAGCCGCACCTGCAGCGTCTGCCCCATCGCAATCAGGTCCGCATAGGTCTCCTCCACGTCCGCATCCACCCACGTGGAGCTCAAGTCGAAGAGCGTGACAATGGGACTCCCCGGGCTCACCACTTCGCCTTGCCGCGCTGCGCGCAGGGTCACGATGCCGCTGGCGGGCGCGTAGATTTCGGTTTGCCCGAAGCGCGCCGTGGCCGCCTCCGCGTTGGCGGCCGCCTGATCCGCCGCCGCCCGCGCCGCCTCAGCCTGGCGCTCCTGAACAGGCACCTGCTTCTCCTGCTGTTGCGCATCCGCCAGCGCCGCCTGCGCCGCCGCCACCGCCCGCTGCGCCGCTTCGGCCCCCGCTTCCGCCGCGCCCACCGCGCGCTGCGCCGCCTCCGCGCCCGCGGCCGCCGCGCTTTGGCTGGCCTTGGCCGAATCCAGGTCCGACTGCGCCGTCACCAGGTCCTGCGGCGGGTTGATGTCCCGCTGCACCAGCGGCCGCACGCGGTTGTAATTGTCCTGCGCCTTGGCCAGCGCCGCCTGGGCTTGCGCCACCTGCGCCTGCGCCTGCTGAAGCTGCGCGCGGGATTGCGCCACCTGCGCCTGCACCTGCTGTTGCTGCGCTTGCGCCTGCGAAAGCTGCGCTTCGGCCTGCCGTACCCTGGTGGGGAGCGTGCCTTGCAGAAGCTGCGTTTGCGCCGCCGCGCTCAAAGCGCTGGCCCGCGCTTGGGCCGTGGCCTGGCTCGCCGCGCCTTGGTCCGCACGAAGCTCCTCCTGGTCCAATACGGCGATCAAATCGCCCGCCTTCACGGCCTGGCCATCCTCAACCGCCAGCTTTACGATTCGGCCCGTGATCTTGCTGCCCACCACGACTTCGTTGCCGTCCACGGTCCCCGTCAGGGCCAGCGTCTGCGGCCGCGAACGCGTGAAGAACCAGATGGCCGCCGCGGCAATGAGGATCGCCGCCGGAATGATGATGCGTCGTTTCATGTGTGAAACCTCGCCGGTTCAAAATCTTAATACATTGTATTCCAAATCATTTTGAAGTCAAACCAATACGCCGGGCGCGGCGGTGGCGGGTGAAGGCTCCGACGGAGGGAATTGCGGAGGGATGACGGAGACGGAAAGGTCTCCGCCCCGCGAAGCTTAGGCTGCTTCCGGCGCGAGGTCGATCCGGTCGATAAACCCGATCACCGCGACGTCGATGGGCGAACCCAGCGGCCGGTCCACGGCGGTCATGGCGGCGAACCCATCGGTGACGATCAGCACCCGGTCGCCGATGCCGGCGTCCACCGCGTCCAGCGCCACCATGGCGGCGCCGCGGTCCGTGCCGTCCAGGTTGAGCGGCTGCACCAGGAGGATCTTGCGGCCTTCGTGCGTCGCGTGCTTCTGGGTGGCCGTCAAATCGCCCACCACGCGCCCGATCAGCATTTCCGCACCTCGCCCGCCACATGCACGGAATCGACGATCCCCACAACCGTGGCGTCCGTGGGCGGCTCGCCTGGGGCAAACGGGAAGCTGGCCTCTTTGCTGCGCACCCAATAGACGATCTCGCCGGCCCCCGCGCCCATGGCATCCGTGCAAATGACGCGCGAGCCGGAATCCTCAAGCGCCGGCGTAACCGGCTGCACCACGAGCATCCGCAGACCTTCCAGATTGGGGTCTTTCACGGTCGCCCAGACGCTTCCCACCACGCGGCCCAGGAACATGGTTCAATCCAGGTGCACTTCGTCCACGATGCCGATGACGGCCGTATCGACGGGCTTATCCTTGCAGCCTTCCGCCATGCGGGCGGAACTGCCGGACACCGCGATGACGCGCTCACGCGCGCCCGCGCCCACGGTATCCACGGCCACTACGTAGCCCGCCTCGTCCTTGCCGTCCGGTGAAACCGGTTTCAGGATGAGGAGTTTCTTGCCTTCCAAACGTGGGTCTTTGCGAGTGGCGACCACTTTGCCCACCACGCGGGCCAGAATCATGAGAGCCTCGCGCTGCGCCTACTTCCCGGCCGCAGCCTGCTTGCCGATGGGAAGGACTTCTTCCAGGCTGCCGTGCGGGCGCGGAATCACGTGCACGGCCACCAGTTCTCCCACGCGCCTGGCGGCGGCCGCGCCGGCGTCGGTGGCGGCCTTCACGGCGGCCACATCGCCGCGAACCAAAGCGGTCACGTAGCCAGAGCCGATCTTCTCCCAGCCTACCAGCTCGACCTTGGCGGCCTTCACCATCGCATCCGCGGCTTCCACCATGGCGACCAAGCCGCGAGTTTCAATCATTCCAAGAGCTTCACCCATCGATACCTTCTCCAACCACTCATTCCGGGGACAACCGATTGTAGCAGATAGGCGTCCAGGGATCGCTCGCCGGGACGCGCTCCGGCGCACTCCGGCCAACTGACCGGCGCCTTATAGCGGCTCCGGGTGTACGGTCACATCCGCCTGCGGCGCCAGTTGCTGGATCGCCGCCTCAATGCGCTCCGTCAAGTCGTGAGCCTCGGTCAGCGTCTGCTTCCCGTCCACCAGCACGTGCAGATCGATGAACATTTTGGGGCCCGACGCCCGTATGCGCACGTTGTGGCAATTGTGCACTCCGGCCACCCCTTCCGCCGCGCGCGCGATTTGCCGCTCCATCCCCGCCGGAGCGCGGTCCAGCAGGGCATCCACCGTGCGCCTGCCTAGCGCCACGCTTACCCAAACGATGATCCCGGAAACCCCGAGCGCCGCCACGGCGTCGCCACCCCGCAGCCACTCCAGGTTGGGAACATGATCGGCGACCACTACGGCGATCAGCCCCGCGATGACCACCGCCGAGCTCCACATATCCGTCTGGAAATGCAAGGCGTCGGCTTCGAGCGCCTGGCTTTGGTAGCGGCGGGCAATCCGCGCCAGGACGCGGGAACGCGCGCTATTGGCAATCACCGAGACCGCCATCACGCCGAACGACCAGACGTTCACTTCCATGTGGGCGTCGTGGCGCGTCAAACGCCCCGCGGCTTCGCGCACGATCCAGACACAAGTGGCCAGCAGGATGCCGGTTTCAAACAGCGCGGAGAGGTTCTCCACCTTGCCGTGGCCGTAATGGTGATCCACGTCCGGCGGCTTTCCGGAGATGCGCACAGCCAGAAACGTCATCACCGCCGCCACCAGGTCCAGCGCCGAGTGCGCGGCTTCGGCAAGAATGCCGAGGCTTCCGGTCATCAGACCCACGGCCGTCTTCATTGCCGCCAGCCCGATGGCCGTCAG
>Ga0335069_10005025_pt1 | contig 19464 bp, 15 predicted proteins | sample Lox_Sample_11_FD_206714 | JGI IMG/M metagenome (GOLD analysis project Ga0335069, IMG submission 206714) | Soil microbial communities from Loxahatchee National Wildlife Refuge, Florida, United States - Lox_Sample_1.1 | ecosystem: Environmental > Terrestrial > Soil > Wetlands | place: USA... | reverse complement strand
ACGCGATAGATATTCTCGGCGGGCACGAAGATGCGAACCGCTTCAACCCGGCGCAGAAGGTGCTGTCGAATGCGACGTATGCGAACTCGGCGGCGGAACTGGTGGAGGCCATCCGCGGGCAGGTGAAGGAGGGGGCGGACTTCATCAAGATCTACGAGACGGGTCCGGACCGACTGGTGGATGGGCGGTTGAAGACGCCGTATCAGTACACGGAGGAGCAGTTGGCAGCGGCGGTGGCGGAGACGGCACGGACCGGGCGGCGTGTAGCGGTGCACGCGACGGGCGAACCGGGGACGCTGTATGCGGTGCTGGCGGGAGTGGAGTCAGTGGACCACGCGTATCAACTGAGCGACGAAACGATGCGGCTGATGAAGGAGAAGGGCATTCCGGCGGTGCCGACGTTTGCGATCGCGGAGTACTTCGCGGATCATGCCGCGACTCCGGAGGGCGCAAAGCGGGAGCGCGATCTGCAGGCGCTGCACGCGGCTGAGTTCAAGAAGCAACTGGCGGCGGGCGTGCCGATGGCGGTCGGTTCGGATGTGGGTCCATTTCCGCATGGGACGCAGGCGCGTGAGATGGAGTTGATGGTGGAGTATGGGATGCCGGCGGCGGACGTCTTGAAGTCGGACTTGATCAATGGAGCGAAGCTGTTGGGTTGGGAAGCACAGATTGGGGAACTGAAGAAAGGTTATTACGCCGATGTGATCGCGGTGCCGGGAGATCCGACGAAGGATATCTCAGTTCTCAAGAAGGTTGGGTTCGTGATGAAGGGGGGAGTGGTCTATCGGAGAGATCAGGTGATCGGGTATCTGAAAAAGTGAATAACTGAATATTCGTTGTTGTGATTCATCACTGGTTCGGCAGTCGGGCGATTCAATACAGAAAAGCACAGAGAAACAAGAGAAGGTCCGTTAGCGGGACCTATTCACAGCCGAGTGCGGCGAACTCGGCGCGGTTGCGGCCGGCGGCCTTGGCTCGATAAAGAGCGGAGTCAGCCACTCGCAGCAGCTCTTCGAGAGTATGAGCTGTTCCGGGGGTGGCGACCGTGCCCCCCAGGCTAACAGTTACGTTAACAGCGCCGCCGGACGTGGGGATCGGAGTGGCGGCGATGCGGGCGCGGATCTCTTCGGATCGTTTACGGACCACGTCGGCCTCGGACCCCGGCAATCCCACCAGGAATTCCTCACCACCAAAGCGGCCGACGAGGTCGTAATTGCGCACGCAGCGCGAGATGCGGGCGGCGACCTCGCGGAGGACAACGTCGCCGGCGAGATGACCCGCGGTATCGTTGATGTTCTTGAAGCGGTCGATGTCGGCGAGGATGATTCCCAGCGGACGCTGCTCACGGCGGCAGCGCTCGATTTCATTTGTCAGCAAAGAAAACACGGAGGCGCGATTGCGGATGCCGGTGAGAAAGTCGTGTGAGGCCGCGGCTACGAGCTGCTCGTTGAGTTCTATGATGCGCGCTCCGGCTTTAAGGCGGGCGCGCAATTCGGCAGCGCTGAACGGTTTCTTTACGAAGTCGTCGGCGCCGGCGTCCATGGCTTCGAGCAGGTCTTTCTCGGAATCGCGCGCGGTGAGCAGCAAGATGTAGGAGTAGCGGTCGGAGCGCCACGCCCGGACTTTGCGGCAGACTTCCACACCGTCGATTCCCGGGAGCATCCAGTCGAGCACCAGCAGTTGGGGTGCATCGGTGCGTTGCATGGCGCGCCACGCGCTTTCTCCGTCGGTGGCGAAGACGAGTTCGTACTGGCCGTACAGCGCACTCTGGATGAGGCGACGGTAGATCTGCGAGTCTTCCGCGATCAGTACGATCGGTCGGCGGTCGTCATGCCTAGCGCCTTCGATCAGGGCACCGGTGATCGATTTTTCGGCCGAAGGTGGCATCTGGTGGTATCGGTTCGTCAATACTCTCTCTGGCGGCAGCCGCGAAGTCAAACCATCTTCCGGTGAAAAAGCGGCGGCGGCGGCCCAAAATGGAACAGTCCCGTGAATGGAAGGTTGCAGCCGCGTCAGACTGCGCGCTAAATTCACGCGGTCCAGAGAAATCCAGAGTAGAATAGCGGCACTTCTTAGCGCCGCTCGCCCCCAAAACAGAGGAGATTTCGCGATGTGCCGTCTACGGCTGGGACACGCTGTCACTGGATTCGTATTGCTGTGTTGGCTCGCTTCGGGCGCGAGTTGGGCGCAAGCCCAGGACGACGACTGCGCGGAAGCCAGTGGGCGCTCGGTTTGCACAGCAGAACAGCGAGTCGATGGCATCCAGCGGCACACGGAGACACAGCCGCTTGCGACGGCGAGGAAGTTACGTGTCGTTCGTAAGCACACCAGCGGCGAGATCGCGGCGTTGCATCACGATGCGACGGTGGGAACGGGATTGCCGAACGCCCACATGACGTATTACGGCGGCCCGGTGGTGAGCAACGCGGAAGTGGTGGTGGTGTTCTGGGGAAGCAGCAACATGGACTCGAACACCATGTCGGGCATCGGCGGCTTCTACACCGCCGTGCTCACCAGTCCATTCATGGACGAGTTGACCGAGTACAACACCGCCGGATTGATGGGGACCAATCAGACCATCGGGCACGGCACGCTGAAGGGCGCCTACACCGTCAAGTTGATCAACACGAAAACCACGTTGAGCGACGCGGACGTACAGGCGGAACTGGTGGCGCAAGTGACAGGCGGAGGCCTGCCGGCGCCGACGGCCGACGCGAGCGGCAACCTGAACACCATCTACATGATTTACTTTCCGGACGGAACGGTCATCAGCGATTCGTCGGTTGGCACCAGTTGCGTGGACTACTGCGCGTATCACGGCGCGACAGATAGCAGCCATCTCTATAACATGAAAGATAACCTCTACTATGGCGTGATGCCGGACTTCCAGGCCGGCAGCGGGTGCGACGTAGGTTGCGGCACGGCGAGCGCGGCGTTCGACAACCTGACCTCCACGTCGGCGCACGAACTGGCGGAAACTATCACCGATGGTCAGGGCGGTTTGACGCCTAATTATGCCGCGCCTGTCGCGTGGTACGACGCGCAGCAGTACCATGGCAGCGATCACGGCGAAGTAGCCGACATCTGCAACGATCAGGCACCCAGCGCCGGCGGGTACCAGGTGCAACTGATCTGGTCGAACCTGCAGAACGAGTGCGTGGAAGCGCCAGCGCAGTTCGCGCTCTCGGCGCCGGGCACGGTGACGGCGGGCGTTTCTTTCAATGTGCAGGTTACGGCGCAAGACAGCCGGCCTGTCCTGCTGAACAGCTATCGTGGAACGGCCACATTCGCCAGCAGTGACGGTGCGGCCACGCTGCCCGGGAATTACACATTCACCGCGGGAGACGCGGGGGTACACTCGTTTTCCATGACGCTGAACACAGCCGGCGTGCAGTCAATCACCGCCGGTGACACGCATGCGCTGGGGGTGACGGGCTCGACGACGGTGAATGTGCAGGGAGCGACAATCGCGGTGACGGTGGGATCGTCCCCTGCCGGAGCGGCGTTCAGCGTAGATGGCGTTCTGTACACTTCGTCGCAGGTGTTGCAATGGCTGCCCGGCAGTTCTCATTCGATTGCGACCATTACGCCACAGTCGGGCTCGCCGGGTGAGCAGTTGACCTTCCAACGTTGGAGCGATAGTGGAACCATCTCGCACACGGTGCTGGCGCCGAACTCCCCCGGGAGTTTCACGGCATACTTCACCGCCGCGACTACGCTGGAACGTCCCGGAAGAGGATCGAGACCTTCCCAGGCTAACCCGGGCCCGGTCACACAGCGTAAACGCGTGACGCGGCGCTCGATTTCCGGCGTTTCCCGCATCATTAGCGAAGATCGCTAACCGGCACACGGAGTGTTGAGATGGCGTTCGGCGGCCTGAATCGGTTGTTCCATAGTGTCTCCTGCGTCATCACGCTGGCGTTGGTCGTCGGTTTATCCTGCCGTACATTCGCGCAACAGCGCGATGCCCAACGTGTGAAGCTCCCTCCCCGCGGGGGTAACTTTGCGCGACTGGCAGAGAGGGGCCGGCAATCCGATCACAAGCTGGCTGCGAGTTCTGCTGACCCGATCTTCCAATACTATGGCGGCCCGGTGATCTCGAATGCCGAGATCGTCGTGGTGCTGTGGGGCAGCAACGTAGATCCGACCATCGCGAGTGGGATGGGTGGCTTCTACCAGACAGTGCTCGCCAGCCAGTTAATGGACCTGTTAAGCGAGTACAGCACTGTGGGATTGAGTTCAGGCACGAGCCAGGCGATCGGGCACGGCACCGTGAAGGGAACCTATAGCATCACGCCAACGAAGGCGAACAGTGGAACGTCGCTTGCCGACTCCATGATTCAGGGCGAGTTGGTTTACCAGATTGTGCAGGGGAACCTGCCGGCTCCGACCTTCGATGCACAAAATCATTTGAACACCATTTACATGATCTATTTTCCGCCGGGGGTAGTGATAACGGGGACGAATGGCACCAGCTGCGTGGATTTTTGCGGCTATCACTCGGTGACCGTTAACGCCAACTTGTACATGAACCGGAGCCTGTATTACGGCATCTTTCCCGATTTCGGACCGAACACCGGGTGCTACGCCGGGTGCGGCGGCGCACCGAGCGAGTTCGACAAAATGACCTCCGTTTCGACCCATGAGCTGGCTGAGACGGTGACAGACGCGTTCGGCGCATACGTTCAGTACAAGCCGCCGGGGGGATGGTACAGCAGCACGTACAAGGAGATCGGGGACATCTGCAACGGCGAAGGCTCCATTGGACCGTCGGGATACTGGGTGCAACTGATCTGGTCGAACCTGCAGGGTGAGTGCACGCAGGCGCCGCCACAATTTGCTTTGTCCGTGCCGGCGACGATCACGGCGGGGACGCCGTTTGACTTGCAGGTTACGGCGGAGGACAGCTTTTCCTATCCGCTGACCGGTTATACCGGGACAGCGTCATTCGCAAGTTCCGACGGGGCGGCGGTTCTGCCGTCAAACTACGGCTTCGGTGGATCCAGCAGCATTTCATTTTCAGTCACGCTGATGACAGCAGGAGCACAAACCATCACGGTGAGTGACGCGCGAGTTCCCGCGATGAAAGGCACGATTACGGTGGAAGTCACGCCCCCGGTGAGCGTCACCGTGGCGGCTAGTCCCGCAGGAGCAAGCTTCGCCGTGGATGGAACAAACTATTCCTCGACGCAAATACTCCAGTGGGCGCCGGGAAGCACGCATATCGTGAGTGTCGCTTCGCCGCAGGCGGGAGCGCCAGGCGAGCAGTTGACGTTTGCAGGATGGTCGGATGGCGGCGAGGCCACACACGTGGTGGTTGCCCCGGCAACACCGGCAAGTTACACGGTGTATTTCACCGAATCCACCGCTCCGCAGCGACCGGGGCGGACAACAAGGCCGTCGCTGACCAACACTGTACCGGCGACGCAAGCGACGACACGGCACGCACGGGCAGCTAAAGTTCCCGCCAGGACACCGAGGATCGGCCGCTAGACTTCGGACCGGCCGGCGATATCCTCATCCCAGAGTTCGGGGCGTTCGCGGATGAAGCGCGACATCAACTCGATGCAGTCAGGGTCATCCATCAGCACGACTTCGATTCCGTGCGAGCGAAGAAAATCAGGGTTGCCGGGGAAGTTGCGAGCTTCGCCAATCACGACCCGCCTGATGCCGAACTGCACCATGGTCCCGGCGCACATCATACAGGGGCTGAGCGTGGTGTAGAGGGCTATGCGATCGTAGCGCGGTCGGCGCCCGGCACGGCGGAAACAATCCATTTCGCCATGGGCGATGGGATCTCCATCCTGCACGCGGCGATTATGTCCGGCAGCAACGACTTGATCTCCTTCAACCATGGCGGCGCCGATGGGCAACCCGCCTTCGTGGTACGACTTCAGCGCCTGCTCGTAGGCGGCGCGGAGGAAGCGGCGGTCGGAGTCGATCATGGGTAGAGTGTAGCAGCGGCTAACGCAAAGCCTGCGCTCGACCTGCAGCGCCGGAACTGAATACGCCTCACTTGCGGGGTGATTGGAGATTCAAGGCCCAAGTAAGTACTGGAGGAACAACGGCTTCCAGTGCCTGAACCAGAGGCTTGCCCTTTCGCATCTAATCGGTGAAATCCAGACTTCCCCTATAATCTAAAGATGGCGACGCTCCGCCACCAACTTCAGACCAACATGCTCAAGGTCACCAAGTTTCGTGACCTGATGAAGCAGGTTCGCGCCCAGCGGCCGAACGACGATCTGGTCATCATCGAGCGCGCCTACGAATACGCCCTCCAGCACCACGCCGGACAGCAACGCGCCTCCGGCGAGCCCTACTTCGTGCACCCCGTCGGCGTAGCCCAGATCCTCGCTGACATGAAGCTCGACCCGCACGCCATCGCCGCCGGCCTGCTGCACGATCTCGTCGAAGACACCGCGGTCACGATCGTCGACGTGCGCAAGGAATTCGGCGAACAGGTCGCGCACCTGGTCGAGGGCGTCACCAAGATCAGCAAAATAAATTTTTCGAACAAGGAAGAGCGCCAGGCCGAGAACCTGCGCAAAATGATGCTGGCCATGGTCGACGACATCCGCGTCGTCCTCATCAAGCTCGCCGACCGACTGCACAACATGCGCACCCTCGATGCACTCTCGCCCGAGCGCCAGCAGGCCATTGCCCGCGAGACCATGGAAATCTACGCGCCCATCGCCCACCGTCTCGGCATGGGCAAAATCCGCGGCGAACTCGAAGATCTCGCCTTCCAGTACATGGACCCGATCGCCTACAAGCAGGTCCACGACGAAGTACAACAGCGCGCCAAGGAGGGCGAGGCGTTCCTCGAGCGTATCGTCGGCATCGTCGAAGGCAAGCTGAAGGAAGCGAACATCGAGGCGCACGTCCAGAGCCGCACCAAGCGTCTCTACTCCATCTGGCTCAAGCTGCAGCGGCAAAAGATTACGGTCGACCAGACCTACGATCTTTACGCCATCCGCATTATTACCAAGAGCGTTAACGACTGTTACGGAGTGCTCGGCATCATTCACAACATGTGGCGGCCGGTGCCGGGTCGCATCAAAGATTTCATCGCCATGCCGCGCCCCAACCTCTACCAGTCGCTGCATACCACGGTCATCGAGGAAAAAGGCAACGCCTTCGAGGTACAGATCCGCACCGAAGAGATGCACCGCATGGCGGAGGAAGGTATCGCCGCGCACTGGAAATACAAAGACGGACCTATCTCGGCGCGCGATGAGCAGCGCCTCGCTTGGCTGCGCCAATTGGTCGAGTGGCAGCGGGATGTCAGCGATCCTGACGAATTCCTCTCCGGGCTCAAGGTCGATCTCTACCCGGAAGACGTTTATACCTTTACGCCGAAGGGCAAGGTCGTGACTCTCCCGCGCGACTCGACGCCTATCGACTTCGCGTACGCCGTCCACACAGATGTCGGGCATCAGTGCGTGGGCGCGCGCGTCAATGGGCGCATGGTGCCCATCCGCCACAAGCTGCGCTCCGGTGACATCGTCGAGATCATCACCCAGCCCGGACACAAGCCGAGCCGAGACTGGCTTGCAATCGTCAAATCTGCGCGCGCGAAGCAGAAGATCAAGCATTGGCTGAACATTCACCAGCGCGAACGCGCGATAGAAATCGGCAAGAAGTTGATCGAGAAGGAAGCGCGCAAATATCGCGTCTACCTGAAAGACATCAAGGACGCCGACTATGAGCGCGTTGGCACCGAACTCGGCTTAGGCCGTGCCGACGACCTGCTCGCCGCCATCGGCTACGGGAAATTCTCTGCGCGATCGATTCTCGCCCGCCTGGCGCCGGTTCCGGCCGAAGGCGCGGCGCAGGAAGAGAAGGAGAGCGGTCTCAGCAGCGTGGTGCGGCGCGTTTTCGGCGGCGACAACGCTTCCGCGATCGTGGTTAAAGGTCACGACGACCTGCTCGTCTATCGCGCCCGTTGTTGCAACCCAATCAAGGGTGAAGACGTTGTCGGCTATATCACGCGCGGCAAGGGCGTCGCGGTGCACTCGAAGAACTGCCCCAACGTCCAGAACCTGCTCTACGAAGTCGACCGCCGCATCGACGTTGAGTGGGGCAAGAAGGACACGGGTGCGTCGGCCTACCCAGTGAAGCTCATCCTCATGTGCGATGACCGTGCCGGCATGCTGAAGCAGATGACGGCGCTCATCTCCGATGAGAACACCAACATTCGCAACATCACCTCCAAGCCCACCGGCGACCGCCAGGCGGTCATCGACCTCGTCGTCGAGATCGTGGATTTAAAGCACCTGGAGCGGATTATCAGCGGCCTGCGCAAGATCCCCGGCGTTCATGACGTGCAGCGAATCCAGAAGATCTAGCAGCGGCCGCTCTCCCTCCGTTCAGGATTCTTACGCGCTGACTGAAATGCTATTTGAACTGCCAGCACTTGTCGTCGCGGTCGTCAGCAGCGACCCGTTATTCTGTGCGAACTGCTGAAACTCCTGTTCCAGCGAGTTATAGGCCTGCTGCGCCGACGAAAGATTTCCCGACTGCAGCGCTTGGCCTAGCTGATCGAGCGTCTGTGTTATTGCATTACCACCTCCACCGCCATGATGATGGTGGTGATGCGGATGCGCTTGCGTAGCCTGGGTCTGCGCGTCCTGCTTGATCTTGGCATAGTCCTGCTGTGCGGCCGTGGTATTGCCCGACTGCAGATCCTGCCCAAGCTGGGTGAAATCCTGCACGACAGAATTCGTGCTGGTCGTCTGCGACGAACTTCCCTGCGGCTGCAGTTGCTGTAACGACGAAAAATCCGTCTGCGCCGCCAAGAGATTTCCTGACTGCAGATCCTGGCCGAGCTGCTGAAATTCCTGTAACCGCTGCCCCCGGTTCTGCGTGTTCAAGGTGGTTGCGTAATCAAAAAGATTACTATTGGAAATCCCCGCTACTGACACACTTTGCCTCCTTTGCCTGAGTATCGGCATTTTCTAAGAATTCTTGAGGGCCGACACTCTATGCTCTTGCGAGGCAACCCGCGTACCAGAATTTTCAGGCCAGATTAGCGGCTTCTCATGCTCGATCCGCGCAGTCGCTGACAACTTACTGATGTACTGAAATACTGACGAACTCGGCTATATGGCCGCCTCCACCGTCGCGATATCCACCAGCCCGCTGCATCCATAGATTGCCGGCAGCACCTCGGCCGCCGAATATTTTTTCCGCAGTTCTGCCACCCTGATGGTCCCCGCGCGATAGGCCGGCAAATACATCCTCCCTAACAACGGATGCCGCCCCCAGGCTCCAGACAGTTTGTCGGCCCGTTCTTCGCTGACGAGAAAGTCGCGCCGCAACGTTGCCGCCACTTCCTTCTGCTCTCGCCCTTCGCCCCACGTCAGGTACGACGACTGGTTCTTCGCATCATCCTGCAGCAGCGCCAACAGCACGCCAATCCGCAGATCTTCATCCGGAAGCTGCTCGATATCGGTCACACCATAGGCGATCAGGATCGCGTTGTTCGCCACCCCCTCCGACAGCGTTGCCATGCGCGTATTCATCGTGAGCACGGTGGACTCGAATCCTGCCAGCCCGCGCACGTACAAGTTTTGCAGATAGGCAAACGTCGTCACGTGACCCGGCACAACCTCGTGACTCACCAGTTGCTCGAACTCCGGCACCGAAATTGAGAGCGACGCATTAATCTCGTATGTCGCCTCGTACTTCGGACTGTGGTCGGCGTTTCGCGCCCGCCCCACATAATTCATCGATCCCGAGAACCATGCGTCCTTGATCGGCAGGAACTCGATGTTCGCCCGCGGAACTTCGCTCAACTCCGCTGGCAGGTACGGCATAAGGTTCGCCGCGCTGAGCTGGTCGTAACGCGCGATGTACGCCGCCCCCAGCGTCCGCACCGATGCCATCGGGATCATGCGTTCCTTCCGCCATTCATCAACTGCCGCCAGCAGGGACGCCGGATCGGACGACTTGAACCCAGCCCGCCCCAGTAAATCCGCCACGCGTTCGCGTTTACCCTGTGGCTGCGATGGCTCCGGGGGCTTTGCCGTCGAAGCTTCAACGCAGCGCTCATACGGAACCTTTTCGCCCTGCCCGAGCAGTTCCATCGCCAGGTCCCACATCACGTCAAGCGAATCCGCCAGCCCTTTGAGATACGCCCCGCGCAATCCGCCGATGTCGCTGGCCTCTTGCTGAACGCCTGAAATCGCTACCGGAATTTCCACCTGCTGCAGGTAGGCATTGACCACCGCCGGATCGACTTTTTTCGCTGACACGCCGCCCATCTCGCGCATCTTCGCTGCCGCCGGATGTGTATACGCCCCAGGCAGCGGCTCGTCAGCGAACCACGAATCAGCGATAAACCGCCCGGTTCCCGAGGGGCACATCACGTCGCCGCCCCACAGGGTGTCGATTCCCAGCACCGCATCGGCTACAAACTTCGCTACTTGGTCCATTCCAGTCCCTTCTTTCTCTTCACCGAGCCGAACCAAACGTACAGGCACAGGCCCACGAACATCAGCGCCGATACCGTCTCCGACACCGGCTCACTATCGTAGAACGGAAGGCGGATCCAGCTCTCCTTGAAGCTCGGGATCAGCCGCAGCGAAGCGCCGAACACGCCACCCAGTGCACCGCCCGCCATCAACCCCGAAGCAATGATCACTCCCCGCTCGCGAATGGAGCGGCCATCCTCTCCGTCTGTCCTCTCTGCTTTCTTGTTCAGGAAGTGCGACAGAAACCCACCCACCAGCGCCGGAGTGTTTAACTCCAGCGGCAGATACATTCCCAGCGCGAAGATCAGCGACGGCTGCCCCAGCATCTCCAGGATAACCGCGATCATCGCGCCCACCCCGAACAGCAGGTAGGCCACCGGCTGGTGGCTCATGAACCCCTCCACCAGCGCTTTCATGATCGAGGCCTGTGGCGAGGGCAGCATCGTCTTGCCCGGCAGCACTTCACCGAATGAGTAGGCGTGCGACAGCATCACGATCGTCAACCCGGTCGCGATCGCCGCGGCAACCACCCCCACGAACTTGATTTTCTCCTGCGCTGCTGGAGTTGAGCCCAGCCAGTAGCCGGTCTTCAAATCCGTAATCGCCTGCCCCGAGACCGACAGTGCGGTGCAGACAATTCCGGCAATCGCCATCACGAAGAACATCCCGCTCGTGCCCGACACGCCAAACTTCAGCAGCACGATGGAGGAAATGATGATCGTTAGCATCGTCATGCCGGAAACCGGGTTTCTCGCTGTCGTCGCAATCGCATTCGCCGCCACCGAGGCGAAAAAGAACGAGAAGATCACAGCCAGCAACATGCCTACGATCACCACCGTCCACGATACCGGCAGGTTCCCCATGAACAGCGCAATCCCGATCGCACTCGCCATGATTCCGAGGAAAACCGCTATCATCGGCACGTCGCGATCGGTCCGCTCCTGCGTGACCGCCTCGCCTTTGCGGAACACCCGCAGTGCGATGCCGAACGATCCCGCCACCACCTTCAGCGACTTGATGATCCCGAAGATCCCCGCAGTAGCAATCGCGCCCACGCCGATGAACCGCACGTAGTTGCGATAAATCATGAAGGCGGTCATCTTCGAAATCGGGAGTGCCGCCGGGTAAACCGCATAGTCAATGTGATTGCCGACAAACCAGATCAGTGGCACCAGTACGAAATTCGAAAGCACGCCGCCCGCGCACAGAATCATCGAACTCCGCAGCCCCATCACATATCCCAAGCCGAGGATGAACCCGATGGCATCGAAGCTGAATGCCATCCTCGCCCGCTCGTTTACCATGCGCATGGCCGGAACGAACTGCAGCGTTACAAACTCCTTCCATACCTGGAACGTGGTCACGAAGAAGTCATACACGCCCGCTATCGCCGTAGCCTGCAGCAGCAGCCTCGCCTGCGAGCCACCTTTTTCGCCCGTAACCAACACCTCAGTAATCGCCGTGGCCTCGGGGTAGGGCAGAATGCCGTGCATGTCGCGCACGAAGTAGCGCCGCAGCGGGATGAGGAACAAAACGCCGAGACACCCGCCGGCGAGCCCGATGAAGATCGTCTGCACCGGGTGCGGATTCAGTTGCAGGATGTACAGCGCCGGCAAGGTGAAGATCGCGCCCGCCACCACCGACCCAGCCACGCCGCCAATGCCGGTGATAATCACGTTCTCCAGCAGCGACGAGCGCCGCTTGTACGTCCGCGCCAGCCCGATCGCCAGGATCGAGATCGGGATCGCCGACTCCATCACCTGCCCGACCTTCAGGCCCGAATAGGCTGCCGCCACGCTGAAGATAACGCACAGCGCCGTTCCCCACACGATCGAGCGCAGAGTCAACTCCGGTTGCTGGACTTCGGCAGGCACCAGCGGACAATAGACTTCGTCCTTTTCCAGCGGCTGATAGGCGTTTACGGGCAGCGACTTGGTTTCCAGTTCGGCGGACACGCGGATTCTCCTGGCACTTCCGCGGATTGTAGCCAGCAGGTCTGGCATTCGCCTGTGACGCCGCTAACCGGTCAGGGTGACGCAAATCTCCAAATCCGCCCAAATAAAAAGGCCTGAACGCGCCAGCGCCCGGGCCTGTTTTCGAACTCAACACCCTTACATCATGCTCTTGAATCCCCAAAACAAGAATCCCGAGAGAATCATCGACGCCGGTAGAGTCAGTACCCATGCCAGCGCCAGGTTGCGCACCGTGGACCACTGCAGTCCCGAGTGGTTTGCCGCCATCGTCCCGGCCACACCCGATGACAGCACGTGGGTGGTACTCACCGGCAAACCGTAGGAATCTGCCATCCAGATCGTGGTCATGGCCGTGATCTCTGCCGCCGCTCCCTGCGCGTAGGTCAGGTGATCTTTGCCGATCTTTTCGCCGACGGTGATCACGATTCGCTTCCAGCCCACCATCGTTCCCAGGCCCAGCGCCATCGCCACCGCGACCTTCACCCACGTCGGGATGAACTTGGTAGACATATCAATGTGCTTCTTGTAGTTGGCGAGAACCGCCACATCGGCGGCCGAGAAGTTCGGTTGCTTCGTCTTCTGCATGATGCGAATCGCTTCGCTCACCAGGTACATGTCGTTACGGAAGTTGCGCGTCCGCTCCGGCGGAACTTTCGACAACTCCTTGAAGTACACCAGCTCGTTACCGATGTCGTTAATCATCGTGCGCAGCGCCAGCATCGTGTTGGGCGTGAACTCGCGCGTGCGCACGTAATCGGTGATGTCGGTGCGCGGATCGCCGATCACCGCATTCGGCGATACGTACTTGTCGAGCGCGGTTGCTGCTTCACGCGAAACGGCAATGAAGTCCTGCATCTGCTGCGGCGCCACCGCATGGTTCAACGCGTAGGCCGTGGGCACCACGCCGATCAGGATCAGCATGATCAAGCCCATGCCCTTCTGGCCGTCGTTCGAGCCATGTGCAAAGCTCACGCCCGTGCAGGTCAGCACCAGCAGGCCGCGAATCCAGAACGGTGGTGGCTCTGTCCCTTCCGGCGCCTCATAGAGCTTGCGGTTCTTCAGGACTGCCTTGCACAACCACAGCAGCAGCGCGGCGAATACGAATCCCACCAGCGGCGATAGCAGCAGCGATTTGCCTATCTTTGTCGCCTGCTCCCAATCCACGCCGCTCGTTCCGCTGCGGGCATTCATCAACTGGTTCGTAATCCCCACGCCAATGATCGAACCGATCAGCGTGTGAGAACTTGATGCCGGCAGCCCGAAATACCATGTCCCCAGGTTCCAGATGATCGCCGCTACCAGCAGGGCGAACACCATGGCGAACCCGGCGCCGCTGCCGACTTGCAAAATCAGTTCCACCGGAAGCAGCGAGATAATTCCGAACGCCACCGCTCCGGTCGAGAGCACAACGCCCAGGAAATTCCAGAACCCCGACCACACGACGGCGATGTGCGGCTCCAGCGAATGGGTGTAAATCACCGTCGCGACCGCGTTGGCGGTGTCGTGGAACCCGTTGACGAACTCGAAGCCCAGCGCCACCAGCAGGGCGATCGTCAGCATGATGTACGGCCAGACGGACCCCAGTCGTGTGCCGCTCAGGTCGTTTATCAAGTGCGATAGCGCATACCCAACCCCAAGCACCAGGACCAGTCCGAAGATGGCGAAGCCCAGCTTGCCGGGTGACTTGTTCAGCTTTTCGTGCACTGCTGCCGGACGTACGGGCGTCGGCACGGCGACTGCGGATGTACTCATGCGTATCCCCCACAATGGTGTTGGGACACTACACTCCGCTCTTGCAAACGTCTGATGAACAAATCGTTAACTGTTCGTGAATACCCGTGCCTTCGGATCCGTAGCGCCGGCGTCTCGCTGGCTGTAGCGTAGGCGTCCCCGCCTGCGCTTCTGGACCCTCAGACAGACGAGAGTCCTCCTCCGCCGTGGAAGAGCCAGCCTGGCGTTACCGATGCTCAAAAAGCTCTGGCTCAGCCCCGGAGGTGCTCTTTCGCTCCGTTATTCGCCGGTAAACCAAGCCTTTTCGCCGAAAAACCCGCGCTTTCCCTGCCCGCCCCCGCTAATCTCCGAATTGTCAGTAACGAAGGAGATTGCAGATGTCCCCCCATAAAGCGCAAGCCACCGTCGCCGATGCCATAGCCGGAACCACTCTGATCATCCTCGGCTTCGTGGGCATGCTTGTTAGACTTGGTGTCCTTACCTTCAGCCAGGCTCCGCAATGGTCGGGACTCGAACAGTGGTGGCCGTTGTTGCTCATCATTGTCGGGTTGGTCGTTTGGCTGATCGACATGGAGACCGCCGAACCGGCTCACGCGAGCCAGTCGGTGGAGATGCCCTATGGCAAGTAATGAAGGTCGTTTCAATCCGGTCCTGGTCACAGGGGTCCTCGCTATCGCTATTGGCGGCCTGGTCATGCTCGATCATGCCGGCTACCTGCACGTCGGCAATCTCTGGCGGTTCTGGCCGCTGATTCTCATCATCTTCGGCTTGAACGGTTTTCTTCAGCGCGACCAGAAATGCAAGAGCGGTGGCGTCATCGGCAGTGGTGTCATGCTCATTTGGGGATGCCTGCTGCTAGCCGCCAGCCTCGGGTACCTCCGCTGGGACCAGATGTGGCCTATCTTCCTGATCGGACTTGGTCTGCTGCTGGTCTGGGAAGCGATGCGCAAAAAAGACGCCGTGCTTCCGATTTCCGCCGGTGCGCTGCAACCGGATGCGGTATTTTCCTCGATTGAGAAGACGATAACCGATCAGAACTTTACCCAAGGGAAGGCTTCCGCCGTGTTCGGCAGCGTTGAGCTCGATTTCATCCAGGCCAACATCGCCGGCGATTCGGCTGTGCTCGAGTTGAATGCGGTGTTTGGTTCGGTCGAAGTCCGCGTGCCCTTGAACTGGAATATCATCATTGAAGCCGGCGCAGTCTTCGGCTCTTGCGAGAATCGCACGCGCGCACCGCTTCCCCAAAGTGGACCGACGAAGAACCTCATCATCCGCGGTGGCTGCGTCTTCGGCAGCGTTGAGGTCAAAAACTGAGTTGACCCATGCACCCTCTCGTCAGCCGTCCCCGACAACTCGCGCTGTATGTTGTGCTTTGGGTCCCCCTGACGGCGTTGCTGGTCTATATCTTTCGCGCCTCAGGGTTGACCAACCAGGAAGCCGGCATGTTGCTCTGGCTGCTGGCTCCGATTTATGCCCTAATGTGCCTGCTGGCTTGGTATCCCTGCCGCGCCACGCCGCTTAAAACGGCCGGCATGGTTCGCATCATGGTGACTCATACCGCTGCAGCTGTAATCATCGCCGGCGCCTGGATGTTGTTAGCCATGGCCTACGTCTCCGGCCTGGTCCTGCTGGAATCATTTCGACACCTTGGAGACCACCCCAACCTCTTTAAGCTGATCTTCGGTTCCGGAGTCCTGATCTACGCCCTTTGGGTTCCTTCTTATTACGTCATCCTTACCCTTGATGCCTCGGCGCAAGCTGAGCAGCGACTGAGCGAAACCAAGGCTCTCGCCCGCGACGCCGAACTGCGCGCCCTGAAGGCGCAGATCAACCCGCACTTCATCTTCAATAGCCTGCACTCTATCAGCGCGCTAACCACCATCAATCCCGCCAAGGCGCGCGAGATGTGTATCTCCCTGGCCGATTTCCTTCGCACCACTCTGGGCATGGGCGAAAAAACAGTCATCGCTTTGAGCGAGGAACTCGATTTGATCCATCGCTATCTTGCGGTGGAGAAAGTCCGCTTTGGCGCACGCCTGAACATGGACGAGCAGGTCGACGAAGGCTCGCTCACCTGCATCATCCCACCCCTTCTTTTGCAGCCGCTGGTCGAAAACGCCATCGTTCACGGAGTCGCGCACCTGCCCGAAGGCGGATTCATCAACCTGCGCGCGCAGTCGGACGCCGAACGGCTGGTGATCTCCGTCGAGAACAACTTCGATACCGATTATCGGCCCAAACGCCGCAGCGGTATCGGCTTGGCTAACGTCCGCGAGCGCCTCGAAACTCGCTACGGAAAATCCGCCAGCTTCCAGGCCGCGGCCCAGGGTGACCGGTTCCGCGTAGATATCAGCCTGCCCGTCGAAAGGAGCGCCGCGTGAGCGACAAGATTCGAACCATCATCGTTGACGACGAAGAGCTAGCCCGCGAGGTTTTGAAGGAATTGATCGCCGCCCATCCGGAGATGGAAATCGTCGCCGAATGTGGCAACGGTTTCGAAGCGGTAAAGGCCGTCACCGAGTTGCAGCCCGACCTGCTCTTCCTCGACATCCAGATGCCGAAGCTCGATGGCTTCGAGGTGCTCGATCTCGTCGGCGATAACCAGAAGATGGCCGTCATCTTCGCCACTGCGTATGACGAGTACGCACTGAAAGCTTTTGAAGTTCACGCCGTCGATTACCTGCTCAAGCCGTTTGGCAGTGACCGGTTTGAGAAGGCGTTGCAGCACGCCCGGCAACGGCTCGGCGGCACGTCTGCCCCGGCGAAAGAAAACCTCTCCGAACTCGCGCAGGCGGCGCGAGCGCCGGGGCAGTTTCTGGAACGCATCGTCGTCCGCGACGGCTCGCGCGTCCACATTATCCCGATTTCCAAGCTCGACTACGTCGAGGCCCAGGACGATTACGTCGCGCTCTGCAGCGAAGGGCACAAGCACTTGAAGCAGCAAACCATCGCCAGCCTCGAAACCGCGCTCGACCCGAAATATTTTTTGCGCATTCATCGCTCCTACATCGTGAATTTGGAACGCGTCGCGAAAATCGAGCCCTACGGAAAAGACAGCAAAGTAGCGATCTTGAATGACGGCGCACGTCTGCCGGTGAGCCGCGCCGGCTATGACAGGCTACGCACAGTACTGGACGGGAAAGGTTAAGAAGGAAATTTGTGGGACCGGGTGCCCCCGCCCGGTCAATCGGTGCGAAGCGCCGAAGTGAATTTCCGCCTGATGATCAACACAACGCCTGCAAACACAGCCGCCGGCAACCACACCCAGACCAACTCACTCTTCAAAACTTCAATCCCCCTTCCAGTGAAGAACCGTGTGACCGATACCGGCGCCACCACAATCGGCCGCCACGGCAGAAAATAGCGACTGTTGTCGACCGGGGAGAAGAACGCCACTCCCAGCCCACCGTTTGTCATGGCATCAAGAAATCCGTGGCTCGCCGTCGCCAAAAAGAGGTAGAAGAACAGCGCCCCCTGCCCAATTCCGGCGGTCTTTTGACGGAAAACGGCCAACATCGTCACGCCAGCCAGCAGCGCCGCAAACACCAGCGAGTGGGTGAATCCGCGATGTCCCCAGAAATCGCCGTAATGGATGCCGAACCGGAACCCAATCACATCCAGGTCGGGCATCGCCGAACAAATTGCTCCCGCGACCCACACCCGCTTCGGGATCTCGGGCCGATAAAAACAGCTTCCGATGCTCAGTGCTGCCACCGCGTGGGTAAAATCAGAAGCCATTCTTAACTCTCCTCCTCATCCGCCACCGTCGACACCTCCAGCCCTTTCCGCGTCTTGTGCACGCGGTCGGCGACCACCAACGAACTCACCCACATCAGAGCGGCCAGGTATCCGGCGACCACGTCGCTCGGATAGTGCACGCCGAGATAAATCCGCGAAATCCCGATCGCCATTACCAACAAAGCTGCCGAAGCCCACACCACCACCCGCAGCCACAGCGAACGCACGCGCGCGGTAATCAGTCCCGCCAGCACGCCATAAAAGCAGAAAGAAAACAGAGAATGTCCGCTGGGAAAGCTGTAGCTGTGTGGGGCGACACCGAAGAACGGCACCGGCCTCGGCCGATGGAATCCGTACTTCAATGAAATGCTCAACACCGTCGCACCGGCGAGGCTAATCAGCAACCATCCCGCGGCACGCTTCCAGCCCTTCGCGAGAAACAGCCCAGTGGCGATCACCGCGATAACGGCCAGTCCGGCCGACCCCAGGTCGGTGATCACCCGCATTAAGGATGTCATGGCCGGCGACGCGAACGCGTGCACGCCCATGCGCACCGTCATGTCGAAGCGCGCGGTCGCGCCCTCGATCATCTCTTCCGCCAGCCAGGTAAACATCACCAGCGAGCCGACTGCTGCCGCCAGGCTCATCAGCAGAACGGCGGTGATGAACCCCACGGGCTTCGGCGTCTGTTCGGGATCGTTCAGACCTAGACGGGTGATGGCCATCGCTTACGCGTTGACCGCCTTCGATTTGTTAGGTAGAAGTTCTGCGATCAGCGAATCCAGTTTTGCCAGCAGCTTCGAGTTGTCCTGCCGCGGATACGATGCCAGCTTTTCGCGGTAGACATCGAGGTTGAAGAGGAACGAGTCCACCTTTTCTTTATCAAGCTCTTCCCAATACGCGCCGTAACCCATCTTGCCGATGTAGTAAGCGTTGAAAATCTGCTCGAACTGGCTCGCGACCGGGACGGCAAGATATGGCTTGCCGAGATAAAGTGCCTCGCTGATCAACGAAAATCCGGAGTTAGCGACAATCGCCTTCGACGAAAGCAAATCGCGCATAAAGCCATCGAGAGACGGCTTTTTGAACGTAATATTGCCATCTTCGCCTTCACGTCCGAATCCGTAGGCGATGAACTTCGCGCGAACTCGCTTCAGTATGTCGATCAACTGCGGCGAGGGTGCGGTCACATAAACGAGCACATGTTCGCCGGAGGTCGGCTTCGCCTCGATGATCTCTCGCCGCAACAGTGGCGTGAACAGGAACGACCGCTTCTTCAGGATAGGCGCGTCGAAGAACGAAATCATCAGGTAGGCGTCGGCTTTCGGCGTCATCAGCTTGGTGACCAGGTTCGCGGCGGCGGCATCTTTGCGGTATTTCTTGGGGATCTCGACTTCGCAGTTGGTGATGGTGTGCTGGTTGTCGATGGCAATCACCGGCAGGCCGAGTTTGTGTCCCACCTTGCACGACAGAGGCTCGAAATCTGTAACCACCAGGTCGATCTGCCACCCCTCGCAGCGCCGGGTAAGATCCTTAATGCTTTTCGC
>Ga0335069_10005024_pt1 | contig 19464 bp, 10 predicted proteins | sample Lox_Sample_11_FD_206714 | JGI IMG/M metagenome (GOLD analysis project Ga0335069, IMG submission 206714) | Soil microbial communities from Loxahatchee National Wildlife Refuge, Florida, United States - Lox_Sample_1.1 | ecosystem: Environmental > Terrestrial > Soil > Wetlands | place: USA... | reverse complement strand
TGGAGAGAGTGGCGGGAAGGCCGATGGGGAGCAGATAGACGATGCCGGTGACGATGGCTCCGGCAAGGATGCCGATGACGCCGCCGAGAGCACAGAGGGTGATGGCCTCGGTGGTGAATTGAAGCAGGACAGCACGGCGCGTAGCGCCGACGGCTTTGCGGACGCCGATCTCGCGGGTGCGTTCGGTGACAGAGACGAGCATGATGTTCATGACGCCGACGCCGCCGACCATGAGTCCGACGGAAGAGACGGCCACCATGAAGAGCACGAGGCCTCCGGTGAGCTGAGTCCAGAGTTTGGCGAGGGAGTCGGGACCCATCATCTCGAAGTTGTCGGGCAGATCGACACGGACTTTGCGGCGGATGCGGAGCAGCTCGCGCACTTCTTCTTCCACGAGGGATTTGTTGCGCTGGTCGTCGTAGCGGATGGCGATGAAGGTGTCGCGGATGCCGGGATAGAGGTTGTGGAAGGTGCCGAGGGGGAAGTAGACGCCGTTGTCGGCGGGATTTTTGCCGGAGCCGAAGGGTTGTTTGCGTTTGTCCATCACACCGATGACGGTGTAGAGGCCGGTGGCGACGTTGACATCTTTGCCGAGGGGGTCGGCATCGCCGAACATCATTTGTGCGGTGTCGTAGCCGAGGAGACAGACGTGGGAGTGGCGCGCGTCTTCGTCGTCGGTCCAGAAGCGGCCGGAGGCGAGGACGAGGTCGGAGACGATCTGAATCTGGGCGGTGGAACCGAAGAGGAAGGCGCCGGAGACTTTTTTGCTGTTGTATTTCACGTCGACGTCGCCGACGTGGAAGGCCTCGTTGACGTGGCGCTGTTCGGGGTCGGAACCGAGCACGTGAGGAAGACTGCGCAGGGCGAGTGCGTCGTCGACGGTGAGTCGCTTGCGGGTGAGCATTTCGGTGGTGGGCCGGACGCCGATCATGGGCATGTGGAAGACCCAGATGACGTTGGTGCCGAAGGAGGTGATCCACTCGGAGACGCGGCGATTGAGGCCGTTGATGACGGAGGAGACGGCGATGACGGTGGAGACGCCGATGACGATGCCGAGGATGGTGAGGCCGGAGCGGAGCTTATTGGCGCGGAGGGTTTCGATGGCGAGAACGACGGCTTCGCGGGTCTGGCCTTTGGCGAGCATCGGGGCCTCCTGAGCGGCGGTCGCTTATTGTATGCCGGAATCGGAGGCGAGAGGGTAGGGCGGGGATCACAGGGGGTTGTTTAGGGAACAGGCAACAGGGAACAGGGAACTGGCATTAGGCATTAGGCAACAGGCAACAGGGAACAGGAAAACCTCGGTAAATCGCGTTGAATTGAATAGCACTGAGGAGGGCCTCGAAGTGGGCACATCGTTCAAAGATCTGGTTGTTTGGCAACGGGCAATTGAATTGAGCCTGGCGGTCTACAAGTTGACGGCCGCATATCCGGAAGCAGAACGATTTGGCTTGACGAATCAATTGCGGAGAGCTTCGGTATCGGTTGCGAGCAATATCGCTGAGGGGTACGGGAGAACGACAAAGGGTGAATATCTCCAGTTCCTTGGGCACGCACGCGGATCGAATTTCGAGGTGCAAACACAGCTCGTAATTGCCGAGGGGCTGGGCTTCGGGGTCAAAGCGACTCACCGACGGTCAAAGGATCTTTCTGAGGAAGTAAGCAGAATGCTCGTGGCGATGATGAGCAAACTGAGGAAGCTTTGAAGAAATGTCAGAGTTCCCCACAGTTCCCAGCCAGGCTCATAACGGGCGTCGATCTTATCCGGCGACGTCGTAAAGGGAGAGAGGGGAGATGGCGGTGCACGGGTCACTCGCAGCGCAGGGCGACAGACGGGTCGACGTGCATTGCCCGGCGAGCTGGGAGATAGCAGGCCAACAGGGCGATCGCTGTCAATCCGATGGCTACGGCGGTCATGGTTGCGGGGTCGGTGGCTCCGATTCCGTAGAGCAGCGGCGAGAGGAGGCGTGCTGCTCCGAAAGCCGCACAGAGGCCGATGACCAAGCCGATTGCGGTGAGATAGACGCCCTGGGTCATCACGAGCTTCATCACATCGCTGCGTCGCGCGCCCAGAGCCATGCGTATGCCGATCTCGCGGGTGCGCTGGGAGACGACGTAGGCGATGACGCCGAACAGACCGATCGCGGTCATGATGACTGCCATCACTCCAGAAACGCCGAGGAGCCATCCTGTGGTGCGCGCGGGAAACAGGGGGAGGGCCATGAAATCTTCGATTGTCTGCACGTCGGTTGCGGTCATGAGCGGGTCGACGAGAGGAACCTCACGGCGGATTTCATCGAGCAGGGTGCGGGAGTTTCCAGCGGTGCGAACGACGAGGGTTCTCATGGGTGGGAGGTACCCGCGAAACACGACGGCAACGGGCCCTTCGCCGAGGGTGCGATATTTTCCGTTCTTGACGACGCCGACGACTTCGCTGAGGGCCTTTGCGTCGCCGAAGACGAGGTGTTTGCCGATGGGGTCCTGGCCGGGCCACAGACGGCGCGCGAGGTATTCGTTGATCACGATGGCGTCCGGTGTGGGGTTGTCGGCTTCTTTCGGGGTCAGGTCGCGTCCGCGCAGCAGGGGAATGCCCATGGTGTCGAAGAGGCCAGGTTCGAAGCGAAACACATCGACGGAGATGGCCTCGGCGTCGTTGCCCAGTCGCTTACGCACCTTTGTTTCCGAGCGCGACATCTCGAGGGGCAGAAACTGGGCATAGCTTGCCGTTGTGACATTGGGCAGTTGCTGGACGCGGGCCAGAAGGCGGGCGTAGAAGTCCTGAATCTTTTCGGGCGAGTAGCCGAGGCTGCTGGGGTCGAGCCTGGCGAGGGCGATGTGATGTATGTCGAAGCCGGGATCGATGGCATTGGCATTGAAGAGGCTTCGTACGCAGAGTGCGGCCCCGGCGAGCAGGACAACGCACATCGCCATTTGGGCGACGATGAGGACGCCGCGCATGCGCGAGTTCTTCGATCCCGCCGTGGGCGATTCGTCTTTGAGCACGCGAGAGGGCTGTGCGGCGGAGGCGCGCAGGGCAGGGGCGATGCCAAAGACGACGCCCGCGGCCAGCGAGACTGTGGTGGTGAAGAGCACGACGCGCCAATCGAGAGGGATATCGAGGGAGATGGGGAGGTTGGAAGGCATCAGCTTCATCAGCAGCTGCGCGGTGGCTGAGGCGATGGCGATTGCCGCGGCGCCGGCGATCGCAGCGAGCAGGAGGCTCTCGACGAGCATCTGCCGCAGCAGGCGGAGCCGTCCTGCGCCGAGAGCGGCGCGTGTGGCCATTTCGCGTGCCCGACCAGTGGCTCGAGCAAGCATCAGGCTGGCGGCGTTGGCGCAGGCGATGAGCAGAACGAGGGCGAAGACCGCCAACAGACCTCCGGTGAACGCGCCGACGTAGATGCGAAAGGGGCCGGGGACCAGCGTGAGGGGGTAGACGACCGCGTCGAGAAAGTCGTCTTTATGTGTGCGCTGGAGCCAGGCCTGTTGGGCGAGGACGTGCAGCTCTGCCTGGACGCTCTTGCGGTCACGCGTACTGCGCATCTTTCCGGCGACGATCAGCCAATACGAATCGCGGCTTGTGAGCCGATCCTTTGCGTCATGGGTGAACTGTTGTTCTACGGCGAGAGGGGCCCAGAACTGCGGCGTGGTTGCCACCAGCAGTCCCGTGAACCCGGCTGGGGCGACGCCTACAACGACGAACTGAGAGCCGTTGAGGATCAAGGTGCGACCGACTATGTTGGGGTCGCCGCCGAGTTTGGTTTTCCAGAAGGTGTCACTGAGGACGATGACCTGACGTGGGCTCTCGATTCGGTCGTCGTCGACGGAGAGGGTGCGTCCGAGGGCGGCATGGACGCCGAGAAGCGAAAACAGGTTTCCCGACACGAGCTGGCCGTAGGCAGTCTCTCCCGTGCCGTTGCGGTTCCAGATCACGTTGCTTCCGTCGCCGTCGAAGGCCATCAAACCTTCGAGGGATTTGGTGTGGTCGCGGTAGAAGGCGAAGTCGGGATAGCTGAAGGGCGCGTAGCTCTGCAGCCCGCCGGCGGTGGGATTGTGGAGCCAGACTTCAATCAGCTTGTTGGTCGCGCGGACACCTTGCGGAGGCCGGAGGAGAAGCCCGTTGACGAAGGTGAATACCGCGCCGTTCATACCGATGCCGAGGGCGAGGGCCAGGACGACGGCGGCGTTGGAGGCGGGCCGTTTGGCGAGCATGCGCAAGCCGAAGCGCAGGTCGCGGAGCCACTCGGATGGGGAGAGGATTCCGCGCTGGGCTCGCTGGCGTTCTTTCAGTGCGGTGATGTTGCCGAACTGGCGGCGCGCTTTGTGTGCGGCTTCCGAGGCGGTCATTCCCTGAGCGACGTAGCGCTCTTCGAGCAGTGCGATGTGTTCGTGGATCTCCTCGTCCAGGGCTGCGTCTTCGCGTGTCTGGTTGGCCTGGCCTTTGATTCTGGCCCAGAGTGTGCGCAGCTTCGGCATCGGAGTCATCTTAATCGGGGGCATCCTGGGGTTCCTTGGAGGGCGTCGGATTGTTTGCCGGGCGGGAAGGAGTCTCCTTTGGGCATTGCAGAGGAGAGTAACGCATTTCCTATGGAATGTCCAAAGGAAGGTGACGAGTGGACTGTGTCCCAATTCAAATGAGAGTCGACAAGGTATGGGATGGACAAAGATCGAGAAGCAGATCCTTCGCTCGGCTTACCCCATCAGCGACTGACGTCGGTGATGGGGCCCCCCCAGGCATGCCGAAGCTCAGGATGACACGGTATTGGGATATGAAGAGAAATGGGCGACAGGATACCTCGGGTTCGTGCTTTCCCACCCATGCGCGATGCGACCGCGCATGGATGGGGCACCCGAGTTTGGTTTGTCTACGAAAACCGCGAATGACGAAGTGCGAAGTATGAACTGGGAACTGTGAACTACGAACAGTGAACTGCTTTATTCGTAGCGGAGGGCTTCGATGGGGTCGAGGGAGGCGGCTTTCCAGGCGGGGTAGATGCCGAAGAGGAGGCCGATGGCACTGGAGACGATGAGGGAGATGAGGACCCAGGTGGCAGACAGAGCCGCGTGGAGAAAGCTGACGGCGTAGTGGAGGATGAGGGTGAAGAGGGATCCGGCGAGGATGCCGAGCATGCCTCCGACGATGCAGAGGGTGACGGCCTCGAGGGTGAATTGAAGGAGGATGTTGCGTTTGGTGGCGCCGATGGCTTTGCGGATGCCGATCTCGCGGGTGCGTTCGGTGACGGAGACGAGCATGATGTTCATGACGCCGACGCCGCCGACCATGAGGCCGACCGATGAGACCGCGATCATGAAGAGGAAGAGGCCGCCGGTGAGGGAGTTCCAGAGACGGGTGAGGGTGTCGGGGCCGAAGATGGCGAAGTTGTCGTCCTGCTCGACGCGCACGTTACGGCGGCGACGGAGGAGCTCGCGGATTTCGTCGGTGACGAGGGCTTTGTGGGAGGGGTCGTCGTATTCGACGACGATCCAGAAGTCTTTCTGCTCGGGGTGAAGCTTGCGGAAGGTTTCGAGCGGGAAGTAGGCGGCGTTGTCCTGGGTGTTGCGTCCGCTGCCGAAGGGCTGGGGCTGGACGTCGAGGACGCCGATGACGGTGAAGATGGTTCCTTCGCAATCGATGTCTTTGCCGATGGGGGATTCGTTGGGGAAGAGGTCTTCGGCGGCATCGTGGCCGAGGACGGTGACTTTGGCGGCGCGCTCTTCTTCCGACTCGGTCCACAGGCGGCCTTCGGTGAATTCGATGTCGGTGACATCCTTCACCTGGGTGGTGACGCCGTTGAGGATGGTGTTGGAGATTTTGTGGGTGCCGGCCTTGATGGAGACGGCGCCGAGGCCGGTCTGGAAGTTCTGGTAGGTGAGCTCGGGGTCGACAGCGGAGACGAAGGGTAGAGCGCGCATGGCGACGCCGTCCTCGTAGGTGAGCTGTTTGCGATTGAGTTCTTCGGTGGTGGGGCGATGGCCGAAGGGCTCGAAGCGGAAGACCCAGAGGTCGTTGGTGCCGAGGGAGCGGACGAAGGTATCGATATTGGTGTTGAGGCCATTGATGGCCGAGGAGATGAGGATGACGGTAGAGATGCCGATGGAGATGCCGAGGACAGTGAGGCCGGAGCGCAGCTTGTTTTTGCGCAGGGTGTCGAGGGCGAGTTTGATGGATTCGGTGGATTGGCCTCGGATCATAAAGTCAGTTCACAGTTCTTAGTTCGTAGTTCACAGTCTGTTCGAGCTGCTTTTGGAGGGCTTCAACGAGTTCAACATCCCAAACAACATCTTTCGGACCTCATTGGAAAGTGCTTCCACCTGGTCAATCAATTTGGGATCACCGAACTGAAGGGCGCGTGCGATTTCAAGCTGGGTCTGGATTTCGCATGCGGAACCGCGAGCGATTCCAAGAAACTGGCGAAATTCGGACTGGCTAATTCTTCCCTGACCTTCTGCAATATTACTGGGAATGGACACAGCCGAACGTCTCAATTGGCTTGAGAGTCCGAATTGCTCCTCTGGCGGGAATGCCTGCGTCAGCTTGTAGACCTTCAGCGTGAGTTGCATTGATCTCTGCCAGACTGTGAGCTCTCGAAACGACTGCACCATAGGGCCCCTTCTGTAGTTCGCCTAACTGCGAACTGTGAACTGCGAACTGCGAACTGCCTTTCTTACATTTCGGAGCGCAGGGCGACTATGGGGTCGAGCTGCGCGGCTTTGTAGGCCGGGTAGACGCCGAAGAAGAGACCGACGCCGGCGGCCACGATGAGACTGACGAGGATGGACCAGAACTCGACCGCTGATGGGAAGGCGATGATGAGGGTGATGGTTTTGGCGACGACGATGCCGGCGATGATGCCGATGATGCCGCCGACGAGGGCCATGGTGGCCGACTCGACGAGGAACTGAAAGAGGATGTCCTGACGGCGCGCGCCGAGGGCTTTGCGGACGCCGATCTCGCGGGTGCGCTCGGTGACAGAGACGAGCATGATGTTCATGATGACGACGCCGCCCACGACGAGGGAGATGGCGGCGATGGCGGCGACGACGGCGCCGAAGCTGTTGAGGATTTTGCCGAGGAGGTTCTGGAAGGTAGCGCTGGTGTCGATGGTGAAGGTGTCTTTTGCGCCGGGACTGAGATGGCGGCGGGCGCGCATGATGGTGCGGAGCTGGTCCATGGCGTTGTCGATGAGTTCGCCGCCGCCGCCGGCGTCGACGTAGATATCGAGGCTGGAGTGGGCGCCGAACTGTTCGAGGAAGGCGGTGAGGGGGACGGCGACCCAGTTGTCCATGCTTTGGCCGAGCATTTTTCCCTGGCGTTCGCCGACACCGATGATGGTGTAGGGTGTGCCGGCGACGCGAATCTCTTTGCCGAGGGGATCGCCGGGACCGAGGAGGTTGTCGACTACGTCGGAGCCGACGATGGCGACGTGGGAGCTGTGGGTATCTTCGACCTCGGTGAAGGACCGGCCGATGTCGATGTTGAGGTTGGAGAGGGCGGGCATGGTCCAGGTCCAGCCGCGGATGTCGGTATCGGTGCTGGAGTGGTGGCCGTAGACGACGCTGCCGGTGGATTCACGGCGGGCGCCGACGGAGAGGCAAAGGTGGCACTCGGACAGGACGGCCCGGTAGTCGTCGAGGGTGATGTCGCGGCGCTTCTGGAACTCGAGGTATTCGTCGAGGGTGATGAAGGTCTGCGGCATCTTGCTGATGGTGACGACGCTGCCGCCGTAGGTGTTGATCTTGGAGGTGACGAACTGTTTGGCGCCGTTGGTGAGGGTGACGACGGTGATCACCGACGCAATTCCGATCACCATGCCGAGCAGGGTGAGGATGCTGCGCAGCTTGTTGGCCCAGAGGGATTGCAGCGCGAGTTTGACGCCTTCGATCAGCTCCATGAGCGTGTTTCCTTGTGCCGCGGGACAAGATGGCGGCGATTCAGGACAGAGCTGAGGAAAGAGAGGGACTGCCTGTGGTGCGAAGGCGATCCGCGGAAGGGGCGCGTTGTTTTAAGAGAGGCCGAGAGCGATCTGGCGCTTTGCGGCGAGCAGATCGGAGTTTGAGTGTCGGACATTGCGCCGCTTTCCGGTTCTTCTATTCATATCGTAAAGCTTCGATGGGGTCCAGATTGGCGGCCTTCCAGGCGGGATAGATGCCGAACAGAAGTCCAATACTGCAAGAGACACCGAAGCCGGTAATGACCCAGACGGAGGAGACGGTTGCGGGCAAGCCGATGGGGAGGAAGTAGATGATCCAGGTGAGGACGGCGCCCACAACGATGCCGATGAGGCCGCCGACGGCGCAGAGGGTGACGGCTTCCGTTGTGAATTGGGTGAGGAGGGTGCGCTTGGTAGCGCCGATGGCCTTGCGGACGCCGATCTCACGGGTACGTTCAGTGACGGAGACGAGCATGATGTTCATGACGCCGACGCCGCCGACCATGAGGCCAACCGAAGAGACGGCGATCATGAAGAGGACGAGGCCGCCGGTGAGCTGGCCCCAGAGCTTGGAGAGCGAGTCGGGGCCGAAGATTTCGAAGTCATCGGGAGCTTCGACGCGGACATGGCGGCGGATGCGGAGGAGCTCGCGGATCTCTTCCTGGACGAGGGCCTTGTTTTTCGGGTCGTCGTATTTGACGGAGACCCACATGTCCAGATCCTCGGGATGGAGGTTGTGGAAGGTGCCGAGGGGGAAGTAGACCTGATTGTCGTTGGGGTTCTTGCCGCCGCCGAAGGGCTGCTTTTGTTTGTCGAGGACGCCGATGACGGTGTAGAGGCCGGATTCGACGGCGACTTCTTTGCCGACGGCGGGCTGATCGCCGAAGAGTTCCTGCCAGGTGTCGTTGCCGAGGACGCAGACGTGGGAGGCGCGCTGATCTTCGGCGTCGGTCCACATGCGGCCCTGGAGGAGGGTGAGGTTGCTGACGACGGAGACGGCGGCAGTTGCGCCGGTGAGGATGGTGCCGGCGACCTTCTTGGTTCCGTATTTGACGCTGACCTGGCCGACGCGGAACTGGCCGGTGTGCTGATGGGCGCCATCGGCGCCGACGACGTGGGGCAGCTTGCGCATGGCGAGTACGTCGTCGATGTTCAGCTTTTTGCGCGCGAGCATCTCGGCGGTGGGACGCACGCCGATGACGGGCATATGGAAGACCCAGATGGTGTTGGTTCCGAGGGAGTCGACCCAAGCCTGGACGCGGTTGTTGAGGCCGTTGATGACCGAGGAGATGGTGATGACGGTGGTGACACCGATGACGATGCCGAGGATGGTGAGGCTGGAACGGAGCTTGTTGGCGCGCAGGGTGTCGAGCGCCATTTTGATAGATTCGCGGGTTTGTCCTTGAGCCATGATGTTGCTCCGCAACAGGTATCAGGGGTCAGGTTTCAGCGTGCGCGGCGTTCAGAGGTCTGATCCCTGAACCCTGACACCTGTTCCCTGTCGTTTTCACATTTCGGCGCGCAGGGCTACTACGGGGTCGAGGCGCGCGGCTTTGCTGGCTGGATAGACGCCGAAGAAGATGCCGACGGCGCCGGCCAGGAACAATCCTAAAAAGATGGCCCACAGCGGAACGGCGGTGGGGAAACCGACGACGACGGTGATGAGTTTGCCGACGAGGATGCCGCCCATGACGCCGAAGGCTCCGCCGACCAGGGCGAGCGAAGCGCTCTCGATGAGGAACTGCATAAGCACGTCGCGCTGTTTGGCGCCGAGGGCTTTGCGGACGCCGATCTCGCGGGTACGCTCAGTGACGGAGACGAGCATGATGTTCATGATGACGACGCCGCCAACGACCAGGGCGATGGAGGCGAGGCCGAGGACGACCCAGGCAAACAGCGAGCTGATCTGCTTCCAGATGTCGAGGAAGGTGTCGTTGGTTTCGAGGTCGAAGTCGTCGGGCGTGCCGGGCGCGTTGTGGCGGCGGGTGCGCATGAGCACGCGGGCCTGGTCTTCAGCGGCTTCCATGGTTTGGGCGTTGCCGCCGGTGCGGGCGTAGATGTCGACCGAGTCGTTATAGCCGTAGATCTGCTGGTAGACGGTGATGGGGATGGCGACCCAGTTGTCCTGGGACTCGCCGAGGGTTTTTCCCTGGCGGTCGCCGACGCCGATGATGGTGTAGGGCACGCCGTCGACACGGATTTCTTTGCCGATGGGGTCGCCCTCGCCGAGCAGGTTGTCGACGATGTCGTAGCCGACGATGACGTTTTTGGTGGCGTGCTCTTCGTCGGCGGGGGTGAAGCCGCGGCCGAGGGCGATGTCGATGTTGTTGAGGGAGAGCATCGTCCAGGTGTAGCCGCGCACGCTGGTGTTGTTGCTGGAGTGGCCGTTGGCGACGACGTTGGTGGACTTTTGGAGGAGCGCGCCGACCTCAGTGCATCCGGTGCAAGCCTGCTTGACGGCCTCGTAGTCCTCGATGCGGAGGATTTTGCGCTTCTGATATTTGAGGTATTCCTCAGCGGTGAAGATGACGCTGGGCATGCGGGTGATGGTGAAGACGTCGGCGCCGTATCCGGAGAGCTTGGTGGAGACGTAGCGATTGGCGCCGTTGACCAGGGTGATGACCATGATGACCGAGGCGACGCCCATGACCACCCCGATGAGGGTGAGGATGGAGCGGAGCTTGTTGGCCCAGAGGGACTGGAGCGCGAGTTTGAAGGCCTCGATGAGTTTCATGGTTGGAGCGTTAGGTTCCCTGAGTCCAGTGTACGGAAGAGCGACTTCGTTGGTCTGCTCCGGGTGAGCCGGAATGTGACGGAGCGGCAATTCCCGCGGATGACCCGGCCGGCTGCTTCTCTTCCTTGTGGGCAAATACGTACGCGGGGCCTTGCTGGTTCCAGCGGCTCGGTGGAGGGCGATGGGGTTAACCGTAAGAAACGGTTCAGTTAAGCCAGCATGGTAAAACGTTCGCTATGAACCGGATGAGAGTTTTTGTAGTGCTGTGCAGTCTGGCACTGGTGGCGGTTGCGGTCGCATGGCGTTGGGGCCGGCGGGTGTTGTGGGAAGGATGATCCCGCGCCGTACAATGACTGGGCTGGGACTGGGCTGGATGCATTCGATGCTTAAGGGCGTTTCGGGATTTCTTTCGATGAAGAGTCTGCTGCGAGGTTTTTTGAGGGTGTTGGACGGATGGGCAGCGGGTCTTTCCCTTTCACAAATGGAGCGGATGCGGGGTCGGATGAGAGGCCGGGCGGGCTGGTGTGTCTTCACGGTGCTGGTGATGCTGGCTGGCGCGGGAACGATTGGCGTCGCGCAGGATGGCTTGTCGCTGCGCGGGCGGGTGGTGGATGCGAGCGGAGCGGCGGTGGCCGATGCGAAGGTCCGGCTGGAGCGCGGCGACGAGAGCGCGGCTAGAGAGACGAGCAGCGGGAAAGATGGCGCGTTTGCATTCGAAGGATTGACGGCGGGGACGTACGCGGTGATTGCCGAGAAGGGCGGGGCGCGCAGCGCGGCGGTAAAGGCCGTTGTGGCGGCTGGGTCGGCGGAGCCGTCGCTTGTGGTGGTGCTCAGTGCTGGATCGAATGCGGGGGCGCAGACGATGGAGTTTGCGGACAGTCCCAACTTCACGATTGCCGGCGTAAGGGATTGGACGGCGGCGGGCGGGCATGGCTCGGATGTGAGCCTGCGGACGAGCGAGGCGCTGAATCGCGCGGCGGTGGGGCTGAAGGCGGATGGAAGCGCGGCTGGAACTCGAAATCCGGCGGCTGAGGCACATCGTGAGGCGGGGACGATGGCTGAAGCGAATGGCGATCCGCTGAGGGCGGTGCATGAGTTTGCGGAGGCTGTTCGGCTGGACCCGAGCGAGCCGAATTACTTTGCGTGGGGCAGCGAGCTGCTGGTGCATCGCGCGGTGCTGCAGGCGAAGGAAGTGTTTGCACAGGGAGTGAAGCTGTATCCGAAGTCGTCGCGGCTGCTGACGTCGCTTGGGGCGGCGTTGTTTGCGGGGGCGTTCTATGAGGAGTCGGCGGCGCGGCTGTGCGAGGCGTCGGATTTGGATCCGCGGGCGCCGGAGCCGTACCAGTTTATGGGGAAGATCGAGGTGGTGGCGCCGCACTTCGACTCGTGCATGGATGCGCGGCTGAAGCGATATGCGGAACTTGCGCCGGAGGACTCGCTGGCGAACTACTTTTATGCAATGGATCTGTGGAGGGCGCAGGGACCGGAGCCGGATGCGGAGACGCGCAAGCATGTGGAGACGCTGCTGACGAAAGCGGTGACGGCGGACGCAAAGTGCAGCGATGGGTATCTGCAGCTGGGGAATCTGAAGTCGACGGAGAAGGATTATCCGGTGGCGGTGGAGTTCTACGAGAAGGCGATCGCGGCGAATCCGGATTCGAGCGAGGCGCACTATCGGCTGGGCGTGGCGCTGGATCGCATGGGTGAGAAGGACAAGGCGCAGGCGGAGTTTGCGGCGCACGATGCGATCAACAAGCGGCAGGCGGCGGAGACGGAGCGGGAGCGGAAAGCGGTGAAGCAGTTTGTGGTGGAGGCGGAGAAGGGGCCGGGGCGGTGAAGAGCGGCGTTGGCGATTGAGACTTTTTCCCAGGTCTCAGAGAGCTGAGTTCGCCAAACATAGCTTGCGTTCGTCAAATAGCGTTTTGGAGCAAGCTTCAAAGCCCCAAATCACGGCGGAGTGTCGCTTCCTGATGCGCATTCTCAGTGAGTGGCAGGTACCTTGCTAGTTTCATTTTGTTGCCTATAAGCGGGTCAAACTTATCGAGCTTGACCGTTTGGATAACCTGACCAAGTACCTTTTCGTAATCCCGAGCGGCGAGGTTGAAGGCCATCCCACACATTTGGGCAAACGTCTCAGGCTTGAGGCCGTAGGAACCTGCTAGGCCTGGATGTACAGCCCAACTCAGTTGCCGATAGTAGAACGCATATAGTTCTTGCATCTCGGCAGCTAGCATCTGAACCCTAGCTAGGAGGCCCATACCGCTCCAATGCTTGATGTCTGAGAACTTGACTCCCTTCCACGTGGAGGCTGCCAGATTCACGATGCGTGTTTCGTTGTTAGCGATGAATTCCTGCTGCGGCTGTACCGATTGCTGAAGGGTCAAGGAATTCTTCTTTGCGAACTCGACAGCGCTCCTGCACGCACGCAGCTTTTCAACATCCAGAAAGACGCGCATTTTGATTGGCGCGCCTTGTATCAGGCTGAATATCCCCATCTCCACCGCCAATTCAAACACGCTTCGCGCAAGCATCCCAATTGCTTGGAAATGTTTCGGCGTTTTCAATTCCAGTAGAGAGCTGACGTTGGCCGATACGCGATAGTAAATCGACACCACGCACTCTTCCGGGAGCGTTGGCGACAGGAGGCCGTTCACAACGCCCTTCACTTCCAGCTCGTCAAACTTGGCGAGGCTGTTCAGAATCGCGAACCAAACCTCCGCTTCTTTGATCGCCTCATCTATCTCGGGTGTGCTCATCATTCCCCGCCGACATGCGTCAAGTATCCACCCCGCACCTGTAGTTCATTGCAAACCCTTTTCGGGCGATGCGCAAAGCCTTTTGAAGGTGCGACGCGAATCGCCGCCGAGTCATTGGTGTCAGCGCCCTTGGCCGTGAGTGCCGGAGGCCCAGAAGTGAATTAGAAGCACTTCCCATCAAGAATTCACTTCAAGAGCATCTAACCGTGACAGCAGATTCTTCGACTCACCACCCCCAAACTGAACTACGTTTGGGGCCCCGTTCGCTCAGAATGACAAGCCAGTCTTGTTGAGCGGTTCTCTGATCCTGCGCTAGGAAGTCTTTGGTTTGAAGGTGGAGACGATGCCGTCGCCTTCGCGGATGGTGAGGATCTGGTTGGGCTTGATCTGGGTGAAGCGCTCGATCTTTTGGGTGGTGGGCCATTTGACTTCGATGGCGTCGATGGTTTCGGTGGCGCCAAGGCCGAAGTGGAGGCGGAGGTCGCTTTGCGACATGACGCTGGTGCCGCTGTGCACCTCATCGATTTGAATGTGTTTGCCGGTGATGACGCGGACGCGCGCTCCGATGGCTGTCTTGTTGCAGACTTTGCCGATGAGTTTGATCTTGATCCAGTTCTGCTTGTTGCCGCCCACGTTGTGGAGGAGCGAGGGCAGCTCGTTCATGTTGAGGATGAGCATGTCCATGCCGCCGTCGTTGTCGTAGTCGCCGAAGGCTGCGCCGCGGCTTGAGAAGCGGGCGGTGATGCCGGGACCCATGTCGGCGGAGACATCCTTGAAGCGGCCGTTGCCGAGGTTCTTGTAGACGAGGCGGGGATTTTTGAAGGTTTCGCCGAAGTTGTAGTTGTCGATTTCGGGATAGACGTGGCCGTTGATTTGGACGATGTCGGCCCAGCCGTCGTTGTCGTAATCGATGAAGCCGCAGCCCCAGGCGACGTAGGTGCTGTTGATGCCGATGCCGGAGTTGAAGGATAGATCGCTGAAGGTGCCGTCGCCGTTGTTGTGGTAGAGGTCGCAGGTGTCGTCGGCGAAGTTGGTTTTGAAGATGTCGAGGAAGCCGTCGCAGTCGTAGTCGGCGACGCCGATGCCCATGCCGGCCTGTTCGTGGCCGTCGCTGTTGTAGGCGCAGCCGGCGAGGACGGCGATGTCAGTGAATGTGCCGTCGTGGTTGTTCTGGAAGAACATGCTGGGCATGGAGTCGACGGCGACGTAGATGTCGGGCCAGCCGTCGTTGTCGAAGTCGTAGGAGACGGCGCTGATGGAGTAGCGTGGGCCGGGCTTGAGGATGCCGGCTTTTTCGGAGACGTCGGTGAATGTGCCGTCGCCGTTGTTGTGGTAGAGGAGGTCGGTATCGCCGGGCAGGCCGCGCGGGCCGCACATGGTGGGCACGCCCTTCCACTGGCAGTAGGCCATGTCGTTGAGTTCGATGTGCTGGTCGGGATCGAGCTTGACGAAGTTGCAGACGAAGAGATCGAGATGGCCGTCGCGATCGTAGTCGAGGAAGGTGCAGCCGGTGCCCCAGCGGCCTTTTTCCAGGTAGAGGCCGGCTTTTTTGGTGACGTCGGTGAATGTGCCGTCGCCGTTGTTGTGGAAGAGAATGTTGCGGCCCCAGAAGGTGCAGAAGATGTCGTCCCAGCCGTCGTTGTTGTAGTCGCCGACGCAGACGCCGGTTTGCCAACCAGTACGGCCGATGCCGGATTTCTCGGTGACGTCGGTGAAGGTGCCGTCGCGGTTGTTTTTGTAGAGGTGGGTGGTGGGCTCTTTGCCGGCGGGCCAATGCTCGTTGATGCGGCTGCCATTGGTGAGGTAGATGTCGAGCCAGCCGTCGTTGTCGTAGTCGAAGAAGGCGATGCCGCTGCCTTTGGTTTCGATGATGACGCGTTTGTGGTCGACGCCGCCCCAGACGTTGGGGGTGTTGAGGCCGGCGGCGTGGGCGACGTCGATGAACTGGACCGGAGACGGAGTGCCAGGCGACGCGGGCTCGGTGGATCCGGCGAGAACGAAGCGGTCGTTCTTTGCGCGCCAGAGCGGGGTGGTGAGGACATCGAGCAGGGTGCTGCCGAGGACGACGGCGGAGGACGAGAGGAAATGACGGCGCGGAAGAATCATGAGGTCAGGAGAATTATAGGTCGCACGCTTTGGAGGGAAGACGAGTCACTATCTGCGTGTAGCAACCGCTGGCGGAGGAAGCGACCATCGGAGATTCATGCTTTCCCACCCATGCGCGATGAGCCTCGGTGCAACGGACGAGGATCTCTGCTGCGCATGGATGGGGCACCCAGGGATTGTGGGAACGGAAGCATGGAAATGACAAGGTTCGTGCTTTCCCAGGTCCCAGAAGCGGGACCTGGGGCACCCAGGCATGGTTTGTCGACGAGCGGAGAGAGGGCTGGAGTTCGTGCTTTCCCAGGTCCGAACACACGGACCTGGGGCACCCAATGAACGAAGACCTGTCCACGGGGGCACCCAGATTCGTGGGGATTCGGGTTTTGGGTTGTGATGAGGGCGGGTCATCGGGGGGTGACTTTGGGGAAGGGATGAGGGACGATTCCCTGCCCTTCTTTGACGGCGATGATCTGGTCGGTGGGGATGTTGGTGAGCTTGTCGATCTGGCCGCTGGGCCAGGTGATGACGAGTGAATCGATCTTGGCGTGTTTGCCGAGGCCGAAGTGAATGCGCGGATCGCTGGCGGACATGTAGCTGGATCCGCCGGTTCGTTGCTCGGTGCGAGTGAAGTCCTGGGCGGTGAGCTTAAGTTCGGCGCCAATGCCGTCGCGATTGGATTTTGTCCCGATGAGAAGGACTTCGAGCCAGTGGTTGCCGTTGTGGACGTTGTTGCGGAGAAGTTCGGGGGATTCGCCGCGACAGACGACGGCGATGCCGGTGGCGCCGTTGTTGAAGAAGTCGGCGGTGGCGAGGCCGCGGCCGGCGATGGGGTGGATGAAGTCGGGGCCTAGCTGGTCGGAGACTTTCTGGAAGTGGCCGTCGCCGGTGTTGTGGAACATGAGCAGCGGTTCTTTGTAGGTGATTTCGCTGTGATAGAGAGCGACGTTGTCGACCATGGCGCCGTTGGCCTGCACGATGTCGGGCGAGCCGTCGTTGTCGTAGTCGATGAATTTGGTGGCGACGCCGCTGAGGGTCATGGCCTTGTTGCCGATTCCCGAACTGTAGGTGACGTCGGTGAACGTGCCATCGCCGTTGTTGTGGTAGAGGCGGTTGAGCTCGAAGTCCAAGTGGGTGATGTAGACGTCGAGGAGGCCGTCGCCATCGACGTCGGAGGCATCGATGCCCATGCCGGCTTCGTAGCGACCGTCTTCGCTGGCGGCGAGGCCGGAGATGAGTGAGACGTCAGTGAAGGTGCCGTCGTGGTTGTTCTGGAAGAGGAAGTTGGGCCAGGTGTCGTTGGCCATAGCGATGTCGGTCCAGCCGTCGTGATTGAAGTCGAAGAGGACGACGCCCATGCCTTTGGACTCGGGGGCGCTGACGCCTGACTTGTCGCTGACATCGGTGAATGTGCCGTCGTGGTTGTTGCGGTAGAGCCTGGTTTTGAGGCCTCGGTAGTTGTTGGGGCTGCAGTAGGAGCGATAGCCCGGTGCTTTGTCGCCGCACCAGGGATTATTTTGCGGAGACCAGTCGAGGTAGTTGGCGACGACGAGATCGAGCCAGCCGTCGTGGTCGAAGTCGAACCAGCCGGCGCTGGAGGACCATTGGCCTTCGTCGGCGACGCCGGCTTTGGCGGTGACATCGGTGAATGTGCCGTCGCCGTTATTGTGGTAGAGAATGGCGCGGCCGTAGCCGGTGACATAGAGGTCGGGATAGCCGTCGTTGTCGTAGTCGCCGGCGGCGACGCCCTGGCCGTAGTGCCCTTCTCCACCAATGTGAGCTTTCTCGGTGACGTCGGTGAATGTGCCGTCGCCGTTGTTGTGGAAGAGCGCGGAGCGCAGCGGATGGGTTGGCTTGTAGGCGTCGGTGGCGCCGGCCTGGACGAAGTAGAGGTCCATGAGGCCGTCCTGGTCGTAGTCGAGCCAGGCGACGCCGGTGCCCATGGTTTCGAGGTAGTACTTTTCGTCGGATTCGGTGGAGTCCTGGACGAAGGTGATGCCGGCGGATTGACGAATGTCGGTGAAGGCGGGTGGTATGGCGGGCGTGGATGGAGCGGGGGCGGCTTTGGGCGCGGGCGCGGTTGGTGCTGTCTGGGGGCCGGCGGCGGCGACGAGGAGGCCGCAGGCGAGCGCAAAGGTGAACGCGGGACCGCAGCAGCGGAGAGCGAAGGCCCAGTCTCCTTGGTGCGATGCGGTCATAGTGTCCGGTCGGCGAGAGAGAGCGCGAGTTGAAGGAACTGGGTCTTCCCTTCCGCAGTGAGCGGCTGGACGGTTGAGGACGTCGAAGGCGCCTGATTCAGGGTTTGTTCGATGCGATCGATGTCGAGGCTGCTGCGCGCTGTGCTGTTTTTGAAGCGGGTGAGGACTTCGCGGGCTTTTTCGACCTGGCCGGTTTGGAAGTAGTAGACGCCGAGCGTGGAGTAGCCTGCGGACCACTCGGGGAGTAGATCGATCGCTCGTTCTAGTTCGTCGGCGGCCTGCTTGGAATCGCCTTCGAGGGCGGCCGCGAGGCCGAGGCCCCAATCGAGTTTGCCCGAGTCGGGCACGCGGGCGTGGCCTTGCTGGAGGAGGTGCTTCGCGTCATCCACGTTGCCTTGGCGCAAGTCGAGCAGAGCCAGGGAGAGATAGCCCTCGTCGTTGTCGGGATTGCGCGCGATGGACTGCTGAAAGATGGTGCGCGCGGCGTCATAGTTGCCGGTGTGGGCGTCGAGATCACCGAGGAGGGCCTGGTAGGCGTCGTCCTTCTTGCCGTCGTCGGAGACCTTGTTGGCGACTTCGAGAGCCTGGTCGTAGGCGTGTTTGCGGAAGTAGGCGTTGGCGAGATCGAACTTGATGTCGTCGGAGTCGGGATTGAGAGCGAGAGCCTGCTGGAAGTGCGCGATGGCGTCGTCGTAGAGGCGGTAACGTGCGAGGAGAACGCCGGTGCCGGTGAGGGAGCGATAGTCGTTGGCGCTGAGGCGATCGAGCTGGGTGATGGCGTAGCGCGCGTTTTCCGCGTCGCCGAGCTTGAGATAGGCCTCGGCGAGCAGGTAGAGATTCTGGGGCTGATCGGGATGACGCTTGATTTCGGCGATGAGCTCGTTGACATCGAGCTGCTGGCGCGCGATGGGAGTCATGGTGGAACGGCTGTCGAGGTATTCGAAGAGGTGCTCGAAGGGCAGCGGGCCGGTGGGAGCGTTTTTGGAGAGGGTCTGGAAGGAGTGCAGATCGCGCTCGGCGGCGGCGGTTTCGTGGAGCGAACGTTCGACGGTGGCGAGCTTGTAGTAGCCGGTGGCGGGATCGTTGCTGACGCGGACGTAGCGGCGGAGGAGCTCTTCTGCTTCGGGGAATTTTTTGGCCGCGATGCGCATGTTGGCGAGCTCGAGGAGGGCCTCGGGGTAGTTGGGGTTTACGGCGAGGACCTTCTGGAAGTAGCTCTCGGCGGCGGCAGCCTGGCCCTGGCGTTCGGCGATGAAGCCGAGGTTGAAGAGGCAGGAGGCGTTGCGGGGATCGAGCGCGAGGCCTTTCTCGAAGTAGGGCTTGGCTTCGTCGAAGCGGCCGAGGTTGCGGTAGGAGAGTCCGAGGAAGGAGTAGGAGCGCGCGGAGTGCTCGAGTTCGATGAGCTTGTTGAACTGCACGATGGCCTTGTCGACTTTACCGGCCATGAAGTAGCTTTCGCCGAGTGCAGAGACGAGATCGGCACGCTGGGGAGCGATTTGTACGCCGGACTCGAGGAGGGGGATCGCGTCTTCGTAATAGCTCTGCGACATGCTGATGCGCGCCATGAGGAAGATGACGTCGGCGTTGTTGGGGGCGGCTTTGTGGGCGCGTACGAGGAGATCGAGAGCGTCGAGGGGCCGTGACTGATCGGAGTAGGTCTCGGCGAGCATGTACATGGCGTCGACCGAATCGGGCTGCAGGGAGAGCGCGCGGCTCAAGGTCGATTCGGCTTTGGGATACTGATTGTC
>Ga0335069_10005023_pt1 | contig 19465 bp, 13 predicted proteins | sample Lox_Sample_11_FD_206714 | JGI IMG/M metagenome (GOLD analysis project Ga0335069, IMG submission 206714) | Soil microbial communities from Loxahatchee National Wildlife Refuge, Florida, United States - Lox_Sample_1.1 | ecosystem: Environmental > Terrestrial > Soil > Wetlands | place: USA... | reverse complement strand
GCAACCGGACGCCACGGCCAAGTACACCTTTACCGCCGTGAAGCCGTATAAAGCGGATTCGCCCCTGCTGCCGTCAGGACTGCTCGGCCCCGTGCGCGTCTGCTCGGTCGCAGCCGCGCATTAGGGAGGATTGCAGAACAGAGTGGTGCGGGTGTTGGCAGGGCGGGCGTCTCGCCCGCCCTGGTGGGGCATGGCTTGGCTGCGTTCAGGGCGGGCTGTGCCCGCCTCCGGCACTGTAGCGGCGGTCTATGACCGCCGTCTTTTCGGCGCTCACAGAGCGCCGCCGGAAGTTGTCACGGTGTCTGTCCCCTCTCCCCCAAGGGGGCGAGGGGACACACTATCGCGGGTGCCAGCGTCGCCCTAATTTGGGGAATGACCTACTTGACTCACTCCAGGCTGCCTTGCTTGCTGCCATGGCCCCGTTGGGGCCAAATCGGCAAGCGTAGCGTGGACCACCGAATTTGTGGTCCGCGTCCCTTCCGTACCTCATGCCTCAAGCGCGCGTACTCACCTTAATCTGTGCTCTCCGTCGCCGAAAAGCCGCACCAAACGCCAACGGCCGCGCGCCGGTGAGGCGCTATCCGGCTTCCGCCGGGCGTGACTTTGGTCATAGCAAACTGCGGCAGCGGCGGTAATAGTGGGGATGGTGAGAGCCTTGCGAGGAGCCATGACCGGTGCCACAAAGGTGCCAAAGCCAAGGCTCGGAGGTGGTCTATGTTTGCAGTGATTATTTCCTTTCCGCCTATCAAAGAAGGCAAGGACGCGGAGTTCCGCAAGTGGTTTGCGGCGTCAAACCAGACGTTTTCCGGTTTTGAGGGCTTCATCAGCAGAAGGCTTCTGAAGCCTGTGGAAGGAGGGAACTACGCGGCTGTCGTCGAGTTCGAATCTCCCGCAGCGTTCCAGGTGATGCACAGCAGCGCGATCCACGAGGAAGCAGGCGCACGCGTGAGGCTGCTGTTCGACGGCAAACCGACGCCCACGTTTTACGAAGTACTTGTGGGATAGCGTTACACGGCGCTGCGAACGGCCCAGTAGCCGGCAAGTTGGGTAGCGGCGAGGTGCGCGAAGAGGCTGCACCTCTGAAAGACCGCAGAGGAGCGTATACCTCTGATGGCGCTACTAGTCTTCCCACCGACGCAATAGCCCCCGCGTCACGCCGAAACCTCTCTCGCAACCTGCCAGTGTGAGGTAGACTGTCTCAATTCAGTGATACCAAGACTCGGGCCGGTCAAAGTGCTCTGGCGGGTGGCCGTGTGGAAGGCGGCAGCGCCTGAGCCTCAAGCGGGTTGCCCGGTGGCGGCTTATTAGGGCGTGCATGCGCGTTTGCGTCACGGAACATTACGAGATGTCACTCTCGGACTCGCGCCCGGCGGGCGAGCTTGCTCCCAGCCTGGCTCTTCCTTGGGTCGTGAGACTGCGCGACGGGATGCTGATCGGCCAGGTCGCGCTGATCTTCCTGGCGCGTTTGCGGTTTCAAATTGCCTTGCCTTTGGGTTGGATTGCGGTCCCAGTAACGCTGGAGGCCGCAAGCAGCGTTCTTTTACACCGGTACATAGCGGGATTCGGCCGAAGGACCGCCTTGGGACTCCTCCTGGCATTTGACACGGTTTGTCTCACGGCGCTTCTGGCGTTATCCGGCGGCCCGGCCAATCCCTTCACCCTTCTGTTTCTCGTGGAAATCACCCTGTCCGCGGTGGTGTTGAGCAAGGCTTGGACGTGGGCGCTGGGAGGGTTATCCATTCTCGGGTTCGCGTTGCTCTTCCGGGTCCACGTACGCGTTCCGGTGTTTGAAGGCCGTCACGACCCGGCGAGTTTCTCCGTGCACCTCGTTGGCATGTGGATCGCTTTCGCGGTGGGCGCTTTCTTGATCACCGTGTTTATCAGCCACGTGTCGGAGACCCTGCGCCGCCATGAGGAGGAGACGTTGCGATTGCAGCGGCGGCTTGCGCACCATGAACGGCTTGCCTCCATCGCCACGCTGGCGGCGGGTGCGGCGCACGAACTTGGCACTCCGCTTGCTACCGTTGCCGTCGCGGCGCGCGAACTGGAGTTGGCCAGCGACGGGGCGGGTGGAGAGGCCAACTTGGCTGACGACGCGCGGCTGATCCGCTCGCAAGTCGATCGGTGCAGCCAGATCTTGCAGAGGATGGGCGGCCGTGGCGGTGAGCCCGCTGGCGAAATGCCCGTCATGATAAGTCTTGAGGAAATCTGCCGGCAGACCGTGAACGATCTGCCGCGCGAGCAGCGAGACCGGGTTGATACCGAAGTTGGAGAAGACGTAGCAATCCTGCTGCCCGTGGTGGCGGCCCGGCAGGCACTCGTGGCGCTGGTGAAGAATGCCTTGGAAGCAAGCGCGCCCGGCCAGCGCATCGCCCTTGCCGTCCGAGCCGGGCGGCATGCGGTTCGGTTCACCGTCGAGGACACCGGATGTGGCATGTGTCCGGAAACGCTGAATCGCGTTGCTGAACCCTTCTTTACGACGAAAGGCACGGGCGGGGGATTGGGCTTGGGAACGTTTCTGGCACGCCTGTTTGCGGAGCGGCTGAACGGGAGTTTGGCATTCGAATCGGAGGCGGGCAGCGGAACGAAGGCCATCCTGGAGTTGCCTCTTACTCACTCATGAACGACCACGATAGACCCGCGGTACTGATCATCGACGACGATGAGGTGTTTCACACTCGCCTGCGGCGCGCCTTTGAAGTGCGCGGCTGGGAGGCGCACGCGGCGGCGTCGGGCGAGGAGGCTCTGGCCTGCGCTCGCGAGACGGGGCCTGACCTCGCCATCGTGGACTTGCGCATGCCGGGTGAATCCGGATTGGACGTGGTGAGAAAGTTGCGGGAATTGGACGCCACGGCCTCAATCATGGTGCTCACGGGATACGGGAGCATCGCGACTGCCATGGAGTCTGTGCGGCGCGGAGCCGACCATTACCTTACCAAGCCGGTGGATGTTGACCAGATTCTGGCGGCGTACCAGGCGCTTAATTCTTCCTCGCCGGGTGACTCTGCGCCGTTGGCCACGGTACCGACTCTGGCGCGCGTAGAGTGGGAGCACATCCAGCGCGTGCTCACGGATTGCGGTGGCAACGTCTCCCAGGCTGCCAAACTCCTTGGCATTCACCGCCGCTCACTTCAGCGCAAGCTGGCGAAATATCCGCCGCGCGTCTGACCGCGGCAGACCACCGCTTCAAAACGGCACGCTCACGCCAAGGTAGAAGGAGCGGCCCGGCCCGGTCAGTGGCAGGATCTGACCCATCCACCCGCTGGCCTGAAAATCATCCACGTTCACTCCGCCCAGCGGCAGCTCATACCACCGGTTCAGGAGGTTGTTTCCGCCCGCTTCCAGTCGCAGGCGCGGCCACTCGTAGGCCGCGTTGAAATTCAACAACGTATAACCCGGCGTTCTCGGTTCGAAGCGGAGTGGGTCGGCGTCACGTTTGCGGTCCACCATTTGGATTTCCGGCCCGCCGGCAAATCCCTTGAGCTTTTCTCGCAAGCCAAGGCGCGCGTTGAGCGGCATCATTTGATAAAGGCCGGTCTTGCTGTCGAGCCTTCTCCCGTGGAGCCATCCGCCCACTCCCGTAAGTTCACCGCGTCCGTACCTTCGGCTCTTCCAGATGGCCGCGGTTCCCTCGACGTCGGCGCCGAATATCCGGGCGTTGTGATTCGCAAACATCAGTTGTGCGAATGTGCTCATACCGTACATCTGCGTCGCGAGTTGGTCGACGCCGACGTAGTCCCTGATGTAGGTCTGGTATGGGGTGATTTTAATCTCCCAGTCCTGGCGTGCGCGGTCGTGCCAGGCTGCGGTGCCGCTCACGGTGTGGGCCACTTCCGGCTTCAGGTTAACGTTGCCCACGTAGTAGTTGCCGTCGCCGAACCAGTTGATCATTCCGCTGGTCATCCAATCAGTGGACCACGCATAACGTTCGTAGAGATTCGGTGCGCGCGTCTTGCGCGCGTATCCCATCTCGAAGGTCAAGCGGGCGTTCGGCTCATAACGGGCAAGCGCGGTCAGGTCGAAATCAACGTCCGTGCGCGCACGATGGAGCGCATTGAACGCATTGGCGTCCATCGAGTACATGTTGGAGTAGCCGCTGACCGGTCCCGCGTTGGTCCACACCGTGTCGTTGCGAATACCCAGGAGCGTGGTCCAATGGGGCGTCCATCGGTTGGTCGCTTCCGCAAACCAGGCCAGGCGCGCACGCTTGCCGCCGTTCATGCTGATAAACGCGTTCGGCCCCATGTAAGGAGCTGTTCCGGGCACGGCAGGCCAGACGGAATCCAGAGCAAAGTGCTGGTACTCACTCCCCAGTTGAAGGGCATGACGTTCGGCGATCGGGATGGTCCACTTCACGGTGTAGCCCAGGTCCCGGCCGTGCGTGTCCATGGGCATCCACATCGGCATCGGGAACGTTGATTTGTCTTTGCCAATGTTCATTTCGTGCCGGACGTTCTGCCAGAACACGTGTGCGTCCAGCACGTTTCGTCCTAGGCTTCTCCGATACCGGAAGTTGAGAAATTCGGAGTGATTTCCCGTCATATCCATCTGCTGGTTGGGAAACCCTTCGTAGGGCGTGTTCTGATACCCTGCCTGGAGAACGAACAGATTGCCTGCGCCTTGCGCCGCTAGCGTTACCACGTCGGATGTGGTTTGGGCATACGTCGAGGTCACGAGATGCCCGTGGCCGTCACGGTAGTTGTCCGTGTCGGACCACGTTCCGCTGTAGCCGACGCTGAAATGCTGTGTGGAGACCGACCCCGTCAGCGAAGGCCCGTAGCTTGCACCATTGCTGCGATAGAAGGTGGAGACCACGCCCTCCGTGTGAACGCGTTCGCCCGGCGCGGCGAAGACAGGCGCGGGTGAGTCCACGACAATTGTGCCGCCAATGCTGTCGCCGCCCGCGCTGACCGGAGTGATCCCCGCCATCACGCTCACCTGGGCCACCCCTGCCGGATCGATATAGGACAGCGGCGGATTCATGTGGTTGGGGCAGGAGGGAGAGACGGTCATGCCGTTCGTGACGACTTTGACGCGATCGTCGTCCAAGCCATGCAGGATCGGGATACTGGCCAGCCTCCCATTGTCACGCAGGCTCGCGCCCGGGGCATCGCCGAGGAGTTCCGCAGCGTTGCGGCTCCGGCCTTGATCCTCAGGGCTTACCTCGCGCCGCGTCCACCCCAGCGGGCCGTAGGTTCCTGCCACGGAATCGGTGATCGTGACGGACTCCCTGCGCGCGGCAAGCTCCAGCGTGACGTCGACATTGTGCGAACCACTTGCCTCCAGCGTGACAACACCGGAGTACAGCGTGAAGCCGGGATAGCTGACCTTCAGGTGATACGTGCCCGCGGGCAAGTCCGGAAACTGATACTGTCCGGATCTATTGCTCGTAACCTTTCGGGAAATGCCCGCTGTGGAACTGACCAGGGTGATAGATGCACCGGCGATGCTGTGGCCGGACGGGTCGAGTATGAGTCCTGAAAGCTCGGCGTTGCCTGAGGCAGCGTGAAGGATGGCTGCGCTCAATAGAGTAGTCAACAAAACTGGAAGTGGTGTCCGCACCTGGACACCTACTCTCCCCATGCCGAGTTTCATGAATCACCTCTTGGTTTCGTGATCGCCCGTGTTGATGCTGTGCCGCGGAACTGCCGAGGAAACTTGGGACTTCTCCCTCGAACAAGTTTCTATCTTAGCGCGAGGCGTGGCTCAGTTAGGTGCGGCAAATTGACGCACTCCGGCGTGCTGCTACTTCGCGGCAATGGCGGGAACAAAAGATAGCTAGCAAACTGCTCGTGCGAGGCAGGGGGTAAGGCAACAGCAGACTTCCCTGCGCGCGAGTACGAACTGGAGTATCAAAGACCGCGCGTGGGCAGGACGGACTTGGCACGACCAACGATTCAGCATCATATATATACATCTAGTTATCGAAGCCGACCGAGAATTTTGGTCACAGTTCTCCAGTGTGCCGGTTCTTTCGGCCGCTGGAAATCGCGACCCTACGAGCCCGGGTGCCGAGCGATCCGCGGAACATTCTCTTGGAGAGATAATCTGTGAAATCCCGAGCCCAGGCGGGCCAAGGGCTAATGCTCGCGGCGGGAGACAGTCCGGGCGCTATAGCGATCGCCTCGAAAGAGCGAATGGCCATATTCGATGGGGACGTTGTCTTTGCCGAAGACGATTCGGCGCATGGAAAAGAGCGGAAAACCGTTGGGCACTTGCAGTAGTTTGGCCTGCTCTTTCTCGGCAGGGATGGCCTCCAGCTCTTCTTCTGACCATTCCACTATCACCTGGTACCGGGATTCCATGATCGAATAGAGCGACTGGTGTTCAAGGTCCTGCTGATCTAGCCCCGGGAACAGACGCGCTGGAAGCAGGATGGTCTCCAGACCGACAATTTCGTTGTTGGCGTAACGCAGACGCCGAAGACGGTAGACCGTCTCCTGGCGCCAAAGATGGAGAAGGTTGGACGTGGTGGGGTCGGGGACGACTTGATCAATCTGCAGGACTTTGGAGGAAGGCTTGAGCCCTCGCCTGATCATCTCTTCCGTGAAGCCCCGCAGCTTGTGGAAGTCCTTTTGAATCCGGCCGGTGCTGACGATCGGCCGCTTGCCTTTCTCGATGACCAGCAGACCATCCGCGCGCAGGGCCTGAAAGGCTTGCCGTACGGTCATCTTGCTTAAACCGAGCTTTTCAGCGCACGCGCCCTCGGAGAGAATCGCCTGTCCGGCTTTCAGCTTGCCCGCCTTGATCTGTGCTTCGAGTTGGTCGCGGATCTGCCGGTAATAGGGAACATAACTTGCCCGGTCGATCGTAAGCTCTGGGACTTCAACCTCGTTAGGCACCACGCTTGGGGAAGGGAAACCCATATAACCTCGTCTAGTAATCTAGCATATCGCTAAGGCTAATCCCACCGGGAAGCCTCCGTCAAGATGAGCGCCGTTCGGGGCGTCACCTGCGACTGCCGCTGGGGCATCGACAATGAGGAAGCATACTGATGGACAGACCAAAGATTCATGCTGCCACTGTTATCTACCGTCAATGAGCGAATTTCGCGCAGCCTGCTGGAAGGCTTCGCGGCTCTTGGCGCCGTCTCCGGGGAAACCGGAGTGCTGGACCATCCAGATAAGAATCAGCCCGCGCTTGGGATCGATTTGCATATCCGTTGCGTAAGCGCCGCCGTGGCCCATCATGCCGTGTTCCACATTCCAACCCAGTCCGTAAGCATTCTTGAGGGTGTCCGCGGTTTGCCGCGTGGTCATTTGCTTAACGGCGGCTTGCGAGAGGTAACGCTTGCCGTCGAGTTCGCCGCCATTGAGGATCATCTGGCAGAAGCGGGCGACGTCCGCTGCGGTAGAAAACAGGCCCCCGGCGGGCATCGGCTGGCGGCTCCGGTCGGTGAGGGGATACCGCAGTTGTGTGATTGTGGTTTCTTCCAGGTCAGTCTTGGCGGCATTCAGCTTGTAGGATTTCGCCAGACGCCGCACCTGCCGCTCGTTGGGCCAGAACGTCGTATCCTTCATGCCCAAGGGTTTGAACAACCGTTCTTCCATGAACCGCTCGTAGGGCATTCCGCTGACGACTTCAATGATGCGTCCTGCCGTGTTGATGCCGGCATTGGAGTAGCTGTACTGCGTGTCCGGCTCAAACTCCAGCGGCAGCATGGCGTAGCTTTCGACGCGCACCGCGAGCGAATGCAGGTCGAGCGTCGGCTGCTCGATCGGCGAGGTGAAGGGAAGGCCGCTCGTGTGGCTCAGAACATTGCGGACGGTGATGGGGTGGCGGGGCTTTTTCAGCAGCATGTGGTTATCGTCTTTCTCTGCGATCACCCACTGCCCCTTGAACTCGGGCAAGTACTTCTCCACGGGATCGTCCAGGTTCACCTTGCCCTCATCCACCAGCAACATGAAAGCGGTGGCCGTCATCGGCTTGGATTGTGAGGCGATCCAGAACAAGGCGTCCGTGCGCATGGGCCGTTTCGCCGCGATGTCCATATATCCCACGGCTTCGAGACTCAACACTTTGTGTGCATCGGCGACGAGCGTCACTGCGCCCGCCAGCGTGTGGTTATCCACAAAGGGCTGCAAGGCGACGACAATCAAGTCAGGCGGGCGATCTCCAGCAGCACGCACGCGCCATGTCACGGTGCTTGCAGCCAACGTTGCAAGCGCGAGACCGGCGACAAGGCTGAGTCGCACGCGGATGGTTCCCCTGTTCAAAATCTTCGCGCCCGGATTCCAATTGCTGGTGTTTCTCTTCATACCCGACCTTCCTTCAGAGAGTGATGACCGTACTGAGCAGCCGGTGGATTGTTGGTAATCGTCCATTCCGTCCTCAGGTATAATGCACGCCTTTGTTCTGTCGGCCGCCAAGAGTGTACACCGATTGGCCTGCGCCGTGCCCGGCGTTCTGCGACGCCGTCCGCTCCCCGGCGTCCAAAGAGAAGTGATCACACGGAACGCTTTTTGTGTTAGCGTTCACCCTTCGGACTGGGCGGCGCGAACTGCTGCGCGTCGGCGCCGCCGCATATTGAAGCAGGCGTAGTGCTTTCACGGATCTCTTGAAGAGGGAATCATGTTCATACCAAACGTGTACCTGCTGGCGCTGTCCATGATGGTTCTCACCATGATCTGTTGGGGAAGCTGGGCCAACACTCAGAAGCTCTGCAAAGGCTGGCGCTTCGAGTTGTTCTACTGGGACTACGTCTGGGGAATTCTGGTGATCGCCTTGCTCATGGGGTTCACGTTGGGCCGCACGGACGCGGCAAGTCCGGATAGTTTCCTCGCGAACTTGCGCGCCGCGGACGCTCACCACTGGCTGTTGGCGTTCCTGGGCGGAGTGGTCTTTAACATCTCGAACATCCTCATCGTCGCAGCCATCGCCATCGCGGGGCTGGCCGTGGCGTTCCCCATTGGCATCGGCCTGGCGCTGGTGATTGGTTCGGTGTTGAACTACATCATTACGCCCAAGGGGAATCCCTGGCTGCTTTTTGGTGGCATCTTGCTGGTCAGCGTGGCCATTGTGCTTGACGCTCTGGCGTATCGCAAACTCGTCAAGGACTTGACGGTCAGCACCAAGGGAATCGTGATCAGTTTGCTCGGGGGCGTCGGCATGGGTCTGTTCTATCCCTTTGTCGCCAAGGCCATCACGGGTGAGAATCATCTGGGCCCTTACACGGTGGCCTTTGTTTTCGCCATCGGCGTGCTCGTCTGCACCATTCCGCTCAATTACATCTTCATGCGCAAGCCGGTTTCGGGTCTGCCGGTAGCGATGGGTGATTACTTCCGGGGCAGGCCCGCGTTGCACTTCTGGGGCGTGTTGGGCGGTATCATCTGGGGCGTGGGGACCATCTCCAGTTTTGTCGCCTCGTACGCACAGATGGTTGGACCTGCCGCAGCCTATGCTCTGGGCCAGGGCGCTACGATGGTCTCGGCCATCTGGGGTGTCTTCGTTTGGCGGGAATTTGCCGGTGCGCCTGCGGAAGCCCGCCGTCTGCTCGCGCTCATGTTCCTGTTCTTCATCATCGGGCTTAGTTCGATTGCGATTGCACCTATCGTTCACTTCTAGGAGTTCCCTATGCGCCGACCCATCGTGGTGGTGGGCAGTACGAATCTTGACCTCGTCTGCACCGGCGAGCGAATCCCGGCTCCGGGAGAGACCGTGACGGGCGAGAATTTCCAGACCTTCTATGGCGGCAAGGGCGCGAATCAGGCGGTGGCCGTGGCGAGGCTCGGGTACCCGGTCAGCATGGTTGCCAAGGTGGGCGACGATGAGTTCGGAACCCGCTTGCGGCGCGGCCTGCGTGAGGCGGGCGTGAACGTCGCGACGGTCGGGACCGCCGCGCGTGTTTCCTCCGGCGTGGCGCTCATCCTCATTGACCGGCAGGGACAGAACAGCATCACCGTTATCCCGGGGGCGAATGGCAAGCTCTTGCCGCGCGATTTGGAGAAGGCGCTGCCGCGATTGCGTTCCGCGGGGATGATTCTGACGCAACTCGAAATTTCTCTCGAGACGGTGGAGTATCTGTGTGCCACTGCGTACCGCCTTGAGGTTCCGTTGGTTCTCGATCCTGCGCCTGCGCGCCAGCTCCCGCGCAAAGTGCTTAGCAAGGTGGCGATCCTGACTCCAAATGAAACTGAGTCATGCACGCTCTGCGGACTCGATCGCCGCGAGCTGAACTCTGCGGCTGCAGCCGAACTGGCCGCGATGCTGCAAAGCCAGGGCGCCCGTAACGTCATCGTGAAGATGGGAAGCAATGGTGCCTACGTGGCCGCGGCGAATGGGTTGCGGAAGCTGGTGCCACCGTTCAAAGTCCGCGCCGTCGATACGACTGCAGCGGGCGATGCTTTCAACGGCGGGTTGGCCGTGGCGTTGATGCAGGGGAAGAACTTCGAGGAGGCCGTGCGCTTTGCGGCGGCGGTGGGAGCCGTGTCGGTCACGCGCTTGGGAGCGCAACCGTCGATGCCCACTCCGCGCGAAGTAAATCGCCTGATGAAACAATAGGCAGGTTCACTGTCCGACCGTCGGAAGCGGGCTTGCCGGAAAGTCGCGGGCGCACTGTAGCGGCGGTCTATGACCGCCGTTTCGGCGCTCATAGAGTGCCGAAACAGTCCAGGCCGGCCAGTTCTGGTAGAAGCCCCATGCGGTAAGTCCACCGGGGGGATGAATCATGAAGCGTTCTGAAATCAACGCCATCATGCGTCAGGCTGACGATTTCATCCGCCAGCGGGGTTTCCACCTTCCACCTTTCGCCTATTGGAGTGCGGAGGATTGGCAGAAGCAGGGCGAAGACGCGCGCGAGATTGTCGAGAACCGCCTGGGGTGGGACATCACCGACTTCGGGAGCGGGCATTTCGCGACCACGGGGCTGTTCCTCTTTACGGTACGTAACGGCAGTCTCGACGAAATGCGCGCCAAGCGTGGCAAGCTTTATTGCGAGAAGGTGATGGTCGTGGAAATCGACCAAGTCACACCGATGCACTTCCATTGGAACAAAGTCGAAGACATCATCAACCGCGGCGGAGGCAATCTGGTTATCCAGTTGTATAACGCCACCGGTGACGAGCGTCTGGACGATACGCCCGTCACGGCCAGCCTGGACGGAGTCACGCGCCGGGTGACGGCGGGAGACACGGTGGTGCTGTCGCCCGGAGAGAGCATCACGTTACGGCCGCGCCTCTACCATAAGTTCTGGGGAGCGGAGGGCCGTGTCCTCGTGGGCGAGGTTTCGCTGGTTAACGATGATGAGCGGGACAACCGATTCTATGAGCCCGTCGGGCGGTTCCCCGAGATCGAAGAGGATGTGGCGCCCCTCCACTTGTTGGTCACCGACTACGCCAAGTACTATTCGCCCCTGAACATTTGACCGGCATGCGGCAAGTGCCGCAGCTTGCTGTGGTTTGCTGCGGCGCTCTATGAGCGCCGAAGAAACGGCGGTCGTAGACCGCCGCTACAGCACGCCGGCAGCGGTCATAGACCGCCGCCACAAATACAGAGACGCTAACGGCATGCTTCGCGACTTGCGGCCTGCGGGCGTGTGCGGTTACCCGTCGATCTCGGCGAGATCGACCGGGGCGCCCCGGCGGGCCGATTCCTCTGCTGCCAGGATCAGCCGCGTGTTTCGTAGCCCGTCCTCGCCGCAAGTCAACGGCGCCTTCCCGTCTCTTATGCATTCGACAAAGTGATACATGCTTTCGACGCTGAAGCCCAGTTGCCGCCCGTGAACCTCGGGCGTCACGAAAACGTCGGGGAAGGATGAGTCGGGGAAGCCCGCCGGAGTCTTCTGGGTGTACTTGGCGAGCGTCTGGCCGTGGGTCAGGTCGAGATAGATGACCCCTTTAGTCCCTATGATCTCGCACTTGTGGTCGATCAGGCTGGGAGCGGACTGCGGCAGCACCCAACTGTTCTCGATGACAGCCGTGGCGCCGTTCGCGAAGTCCGCGATGGTGAGATACATGTCGGCCGTGGAAATGCCCTGCGCGGCCAGCACGCCTTCCTTGCGGCGGCAGTAGATACGCTCGGGCGCGGCGCCCACGAACCAGCACGTAGTGTCGAGCGAATGGCTGCCGAGGAAATGCATTACCGACGATTCTCCGGCCCAGGGCAGCATCTTGGTTGGCACATAGATGGTGTCGCTGAGGCGGTAGTAGACGTAGCTGACTTCACCCAGTTCGCCGTCGCGGATGGCTCGCCAGGCAGCGTAACAGGGCGGGTTCCAGCGGTTGTGCCAATCCACCATGAGGTAGACGCCTTTAGCGCGCGCAGCGGCGATCATCTCGCGGCACTCGGCCACCGTGGTTGCCAGAGGCTTTTCGACCAGCACGTGCACGCCCTTCGTAGCGGCCTTGATAGCGGCGTCAGCGTGTGCGGCGTCGGGAGTGGCAATCGAGATGCCGTCGAGGCCTTCGGCCAGCAGCGCGTCGACGTCGGTGAAGTACTTGCTGATTCCGAACTCCCGGGCGGTCGCGGCGGCGCGCTTGCCGTCGCGGTCGCAGATGCCGACCAGGTCCGCGGAAGCGTGTTGGAGATACGCCCGGATGTGCATCCGGCCCCAGATGCCAACACCCACCACACCCAGCCGGACTCGTTTTGTGTTCATAGGTTTGTCCTTTCGTGTTGCTGCTCACGCTGACAGGTTCTGAGCGAGCACCGGAACTTGTGATCGAAGACCCCTCACGCGGCTCGCTACGCTCGCCACCCTACCGCCAGGGGAGAGGGCGGGGCGGACACGTAGGTCCGCCCCTACGGAGATGCCCGGCGTAGGGGCGCCCCCGCGTGTGCGCCCTCTCCTCATGCCATGTTTGCAAGCTCCTCTCCTTGCTGATTCGTGATCTGAACGCCTTTGCCACTGACGGGCCACAGCAGCGAACCCACGATCAGCCCGACGGGCGCGAGAATAAAGCTGAGCAGCCCCGCCGTCGTGGGAGAGAACTTCGGCTGCACCAGGCTGACGATGGGGAACACGGCGGACCCCGCAAAGGCGAGATACGCCCCGCGCACCCCGGCGCGTTTCCAGTAGATCCCGCCGATCAACGTCGTCAGCGACGCGGCGAAAGAGATGGAACCCGTGAGCGTGAGATAGCGGAACACGGATTCCGGAAAGTGGTAAAACGACGCCCAGAAGTAGATCACGATCCCCATGCCCACCGTGCAGGTTTGCATCAGCTTCAACCGCACCGGGTCGGAAAGCGGCTTGCGGAGCGCGGGCGCAATCACGTCCTGCAGCAGGATCGAGCTGAAAGCGAGGAAGTAGCTTGAGAACGTGGACATGGTCGCGGAGACAAAGGCGACCGTGGTGATGCCAATCAGGCCGGCGGGGAGGATGCGCACCATGACGGTCTGGAGCGCCGCGCTCGACGGCGTCACGGTTCCCACGATGGCCAACGCGCCGATGCCCCAGACCATGGGCACCGCCGCGCGCAGGAACATGAACACGCTGCTCAGCCTATACAGGTGCAGGCCGGTTTCAATGTCGCGCATGCTGAGGACGCGCGCCACGACGGGCTGCCACGAACTCCAGCCCGCGAGGTAATAGAGCGCTGTCCACAGCAGGAACTGCAGGCCGTAGCGGTGGGAATCCCAGAAGGTGAAGCCGCCGCTTCCGTAGCGCGTCATCACCACCGCGGCCATGTTGCTCCATCCGCCGGCCGCGTGGATCACGAGAAACGACGTGACGGTGAGCCCGATGACGATGAGAATGAATTGCACGACGTCGGTGAGCACCACGGAGAACATCCCGCCCAGCGCCGTGTAGGCCAGCACCACGGCCAACATCACACCCATCACCAGCGGCAAATGGCGCGGCTTGAGGCCCATGATCACCGTGAGGAACGAGCCCTCCACTTGCAGGAAGATCCCGAGATTGAGAACGCCCACGACGAACGACGCGAGGCCGGCAATCCAACGTACGCGGATGTTGAAGCGCGTCTCGAGATACTCGGGCACGGTGCGTACGCGCATCTCGCGCAGCTTGCGGATCACGAGGCCCGTCCATCCGACCATCCACATCGAGAGTGCCGCGATGCCCGCCAGGATGAGAGCGACGAAGCCGGCCAGGTAGGCTTCCTCCGCGAAGTAGATCAGCGTCACCAGGCCGGTTTCGGTGGCCGATAGCGTGGCGACGCCCCAGATGGGCCCCAGCTTTCTCCCCATCACCAGGAAGTCGTCGAGCGTCCCGGCGCGCTTCTTCGCGCTGAGGCCCAACCATCCGTAGAAGATCAGAAACCCGACAACCAGGAACCAGTCAAAAGCCGAAAAGTGTGAGTGCACTATGGCGCTCCTTCAGTCCAGACCGGTCTCGATGCTCTACAGGATGGGGCGGCCGAAGGGTTGTGCCCGGGCAGAACCGTCACCTTGCGCCTCGGATGCAGCAGGCGGTGAGCCGGTATAACGAATGTACCTGCATTAAGGGCCGAGATAGTAATCCACGGGAACCGCCGAGGCAAGCGGATTTGGACTGCCGGGTGCCCCGCGTCCTCGGCGACGCGTCGAGCTTCTTGGCACCGGGTCGAGCCGGTTTCAAGCGGCCTTGGGTTTGACAGGTGCGTCGCCATCGCTGCACACCGCGACGCGAACGCGGGTCCGGGGTGCGCGGCATAGAAGTTGGAGCCGCGGCCGTCTCGCCAGTAGCGGCGCCCCGCCCCGGCGTAACCGGCATCATTGTAGTGGCGCTCTATGAGCGCCGAACTGACGGCGGTCATAGACCGCCGCTACAGTGCTAGGCGCGGGCAGGACGCTCTCGCCGCGGTTCATATCCCAACTTCTGTGTCGCACCCCCGCGAGACCGGACTTCATGGAGGTGGACCCAGGACGTGTGCTAGAGTAAGAAGATTAGTAGTCAAAGGTGGACCGGTGGCATCACGACATGACGGTGGAGAGGTCAGTCAGGAGACGCGTTACGAGGCGTTGCGGCGGGCGTCGGACGTTATCGCTTCGCAGGCAGACCTGAAGGGCGTGCTGGAACACCTGGTCCGGTTCCTTCCCGCGGTCGTGAATTTCGAGTTTCTCGGCGTGGTTCTTTACGATGCCGAGCGGCAAGTTTTTCGCCTGTATGCGTTCGAAAGCAGTATTCCCACAGAGCCGGATACGCACGAGGAGGTTCGCGCCTCGGAAGCCTCCGCGTCCGTCATCATGGAAGAGCAGAAGCCGATCATCATTAATGATACGGAAACGGAGACCCAGTTTGCGGATCTCGTCCTGAAGGCACGCGAGCACAGGGTTCGGTCGATGTGCCTGCTTCCCCTAACGTCTCCGCGGCGGCGGCTCGGCGTGCTGGTCTTCGGGACCACTCATCAAAAGAACTATGACGCGGAAGACTTGAAGCTGATGACGACGGTCGCCTCGCACGTGGCGGTGGCCGTGGAAAATGCCTTGAATTTCGAGGAGGCCCAGTCCTACCAGCAACTCCTGGCGCGCGAGCGCGACCGCCTGCGGCTGGTGCTGGACGTCAACAACAACGTCATCTCACACCTCGAATTGGGGGATCTTTTCCAGGCGGTGTCGTCGGCCCTTCGGGAATGCTTCCGCCATGAGTACACGGGCTTGTGGCTCTTCGACGAGGGCACCACCAAGCTGCGGTGCGTCGGCATGGATTTCCCGAGCGGCCGAGGATTCATTCAACAACTACAATTTGCGGACCTGACGCCGTCCGAAGCTGCCGAGGTTCGGGCTCGCATCCCCAAACTTATCAAACGAGAGGAAATTGCCCAGTTGCCGGCCCAGTTGGCGTCGCCCGTCCTGGCAGAAAACCTGCGTTCGGGAGTTTCGATCCCACTGGTTGCAGGCTCCAAGCCGCTCGGCATCCTGACACTCGCCAGTTCGAACGAGACAGCGTTTGCCGAGGACGAACTTGGCTTCCTGCTCCAGATCGGCAACCAGGTAGCGTTGGCCATGGAAAATGCCCTGGCCTTTGGGAAGGTGGCGGAAGCGCGTGACCAGCTCAACACCGAAAAGGTCTATCTGGAAAGCGAAATCCGGTACGACCGCAACCTGGAGGACATCGTTGGCAACAGCCGCGCCCTGCGTGAGACGTTGAGCAAAGCCGAGGTGGTGGCGGCGACCGACGCGACCGTTCTGCTGATGGGGGAAACTGGGACCGGCAAGGAGCTGATCGCACGGCTTATTCACAGCCGCAGCGCACGCCGGGATCGCTCGTTTGTGAAACTGAATTGCGCGGCGGTCCCGTCGGGTCTTATGGAGAGCGAGCTTTTTGGCCATGAACGCGGGGCCTTCACGGGCGCCGTCGCGACGAAACCGGGCCGGTTCGAGTTGGCCAATCGCGGAAGCCTGTTTCTTGACGAGGTCGGCGACATCACCATTGACCTTCAGCCCAAGCTGCTGCGCGTCTTGCAGGAGAAGGAATTCGAGCGGCTGGGCAGCAATCGCACTTTGAAAGTCGATGTGCGCCTGATTGCCGCTACTAACCGCGACCTTTCCCGGATGGTTGGGGACCGCGAGTTCCGTGAGGACCTGTACTACCGCCTGGCCGTGTTTCCCATTCAATTGCCGCCACTGCGCGAAAGGCGGGAAGATATCCCGGTGCTGGTGGAGTATTTCGTCGCTCGCTATGCACGGCGGATGAAGAAGAGAATCAAGGAGATTCCCAAGAGGGCGATCGAGGCGATGACCTCGTGGCCCTGGCCCGGCAACATCCGGGAATTGCAGAACTTCGTCGAGCGGGCGGTGATTCTGACGTGCGGCGAGACCCTGGAAGTGCCCCTCGAAGAACTGCCGTCCCCGCGCGTGGAACCCAGCGCTCCGCAAAGCAGCCAGACCCTCAACCTGCGGGAAGTCGAACGCACCGCCATCCTGGAAGCCTTAAGGAAAGCCAATGGGCGCATTAGTGGCCCCGGGGGCGCAGCGGCTCTGCTGGGCCTCAAGCGCACCACGCTCCAGTCGCGAATGCGTCTCCTGAATCTTGATCGATTTGCCTTTGCCAAATCCTCCTGACACCTGCCATCCACAGGGCGGCCTGCCATTGCTAGGGCAGGGGATATCGTCGGCAACGAACCCTGATTAAATTTAAGTGCCAATAATTCAGTAAGTTGTGAGCCTGCGCGCGGCGGAACTGAGAATGCACCTGTCTCGGTCGTGCTGCGAACGACGGTTATCTATCTCCGCGATCGTACCAGGGTTGTCCTCTACGGCCGGCTGGTAGGGGAATGGGCGGAAAGCCTCCCGAAGGCCATCGAGCAGTGCTGCCCGGCGGCTAATGTGGAGATTGATCTGGATGGTATCACCTGCGCCGACCGGGCCGGTGAGCAAGCCCTCCTGACCCTCTGGCGAACGCACCGGCGTTTTGTGTGTCGCTCATTTTTCGCGCGGGCACTCTGCGAAGGCCTGAAGATTCCCGTCGAGAGGGGTGAGCAATGAGCAGTGCCGCCCCAGTTTTGCCGGGCAAGTTCCTGCCTGCGCAGGCGGGCTTGGTGCAAGGCCGCTGGCTGATTAGCGCCGCCGTGATGCTCGCGGCCTTCATGGAAGTGCTCGACACCACGGTGGTCAACGTCTCCCTGACGCACATTGCCGGCAGCCTCTCGGCCACCCCCAACGAGGCCACCTGGGCCCTCACTTCGTACCTGGTGGCCAACGGGATCGTGATTCCGATTTCCGGCTGGCTGGCCAGTCGTTTTGGGCGGAAGAACATACTGCTGATTTCCACCGCCGGTTTCACGGTTGCCTCGTTGCTTTGTGGCATCGCGCCCAGCATGGGGCTGCTGGTGATCTTTCGCATTATTCAAGGGGCTTGTGGCGGTTCCCTGCAACCGATGTCGCAGGCCGTGATGCTGGAGGTGTTTCCGAAAGCGCAGCACGGCAAGGCCATGGCGATCTTCGGGATGGTGGTCATTGTGGCGCCGGTGATGGGGCCGGTCCTGGGGGGCTGGCTGACTGACAATTTCTCGTGGCGCTGGGTTTTTTACATCAACTTGCCAACGGGTCTGCTCTGTATTCTCCTGCTCCAGATGTTCCTGCACGATCCGCCTTATCTCCGGCGCTCCTCCGCCAAGATCGATTCCTGGGGACTGGCCACGTTGGTCATCTGGGTGGCGGCACTCCAGATCATGCTGGACAAGGGGCAGGAAGAGGATTGGTTCGGGTCCCGCTTCATCGTGGTGTTAGCGGTCGCCTTTGCCATCGGCGTGGTGGCGTGGGTAATCGGTGAGCTGCGGGCAAAGGACCCGGTGGCGGATCTGCGCGCTTTCGGGCAGAGGACTTTTGCCGGCGGCACCTTGGGGATGGCGGTTATTGGGTTCGTGATGTACGGCAGTCAAGTCACCATCTCGATTTGGCTCCAAACGCTGCTGGGCTATCCCTCGATGCAAGCCGGCGTGGCCATGGTGGCTATCGGATTAGGGTCGGTGATCGCTATGCCGACCGCTTCGGTCCTGATGGCCCGCTTCGACCCACGCAAGGTTTTCGCCTGGGGCGTGGTGGGATTTGTCATTTCGTTCTATCGGCTCATGGGATTCAACCTCCTTATCGGTTTCTGGGACATTTTCTGGCCGCAGTTCCTGCAAGGTATGGCGATGGGGTTGATGGTGGTGCCGCTCATGGTGGTCACGATGGCATACATCCCCAAGGAAAAGACAGGAAACGCCACGGGCCTGTTCAATATGATGCGGAACATCGGCGGCGGCATAGGTATTTCGCTGGTGAGCACGATGTTGACCCGTATGGGGCAGGAGCACACCCACTATCTGGTGGCGAACGTCACCCCCTATTCACCCTTAACCCAGTCGCTGCTCGGTGGGTTAAAGGGATTGTTTGCGGGTTCCGGCCCCGCCGCAGCCGACCTGCAAGCCTACGCCACCCTCTTTGGCTTGCTCCAGCGCGAAGCCACCATGGTGGCGCTGGTTCGCGTCTTTCAGTATCTGGGTGTGCTGGCTCTCATCCTGATTCCGCTCATCGCATTGACCCGGCGGCCGCCGCGTGCAGAGGCAGCCACACCCGTGGTGCATTGAATGCGGAACTTCATGGGCACCGTTGCGGAGTTTTTTGTACTGGGCCTTTTGGTTTTGTACACGGCCCTTGCACTTGGCTTGATTTGGTGGATTTGGCGGTCACAACGGCAAAGCGTCCGGCGACTCCTGAGCAGTTTGCGAATGCGGCGCCCGATGCTATCAGAGCGGGGTTCGGAAAAGGGCTGGGCAGGGAAGCACTCAGGAACTCAGATTCCTGTCGATAACAAGATGTCACGGGCTCGTTTCCGCGCACTCGGCGCCAGCAAGCAGCGTCCGGACACGTAAATGGATATGCACGAAACAGCAACAACCGGCAGGCACGTCTCGAGGCACGCTCCACTGCTTGAGGTGTTTGTTGTGTTGATGGCTTTGCCCACGGTGAGTCTTCTCGGCCAGGCGGTTTCTGGAGCGGTCAGCGGAGTTGCGTTCAGCACTCTTCCCCATGGCGAGAAGTACTTCCTCTCAGGTGTGGCCGTGGAATTGATCTCGGCAGACGCCTCAGGAGGGAAGTT
>Ga0335069_10005022_pt1 | contig 19466 bp, 16 predicted proteins | sample Lox_Sample_11_FD_206714 | JGI IMG/M metagenome (GOLD analysis project Ga0335069, IMG submission 206714) | Soil microbial communities from Loxahatchee National Wildlife Refuge, Florida, United States - Lox_Sample_1.1 | ecosystem: Environmental > Terrestrial > Soil > Wetlands | place: USA... | reverse complement strand
GGGTTGCAGGTGATGTGCGTCCAGGCCGACTCGATGTGCACATCGAGGGCCGTTGTGTCGCCGCCCAGCCCCTGGGGCCCGATGCCAGTCTGGTTGATGGCATCGAGCAGCTCGGTTTCGAGCGCCGCGAGCTGCGGGTCGGGATGGCGCAATCCTATCGGGCGGAGCGTGGCCTTCTTGGCCAACGTCATGCAGAGGTCGGACGAGCCGCCGATGCCCACTCCCACGATGGTCGGGGGGCACGGCTTGGCGCCCGCGCCGATGACCTGTTCGAGCACGAAGCGCTTGATGCCGGCGATGCCGTCGGCCGGCACCAGCATCTTCATGAAGGACATGTTCTCCGAGCCCGAGCCTTTGGGCATGAACAGGATCTCCAGCCGGTCGGAGTCAGGCACGAAGTCGTAATGGATGATGGGGATGCGTTCGCCGGTGCTGGTCTGGCGGTTTTGCCGCGTAATCGGGGAGACGATGCTCGAGCGCAAGGGATGCTCGCGCGTGGCCCGTTCGGTGCCGCGCACGATGGCCTGGCTCAGCCGCGCGCCGTCCAGCCGCAGCTTGCCGCCGATGTCCACCCAGTAGATGGGGATGCCGGTATCCTGGCACACGATCATGTTTTGCTTGCGGCCCAGGTCAATGGATTGGAGGTAATGCGAGAAGATGCGCCGGCCAACCTCTTTGGTCTCCCGCTGGGCCGCCTGGCGTATGGCGTCAACAATGTCAGGCGGGATTTCTTTCAGCGACTGGATATAGAGGTCGCGGCAGACGTCTTCGACCTGTGCGTAGAATGTGTCCGGGGCTTCCATACGAGGCAACGAGGGGACGTTACCCCGGGTACAGAGAGGGCGCCAGTGTTTTTGGAGTCTTGAGTCTTGGGTCTAAAGTCTTGAGTCCCCGGGGGGCGGGCGACTCAAGACTTTAGACCCGAGACTCAAGGCTTGAGTGCGTCCTCCCGGCTTTCGGCCTTCATTGCATAACGACTGAAGTCGAGCGAGAGGACGAAATCGGCGAGGGCATCGAGGTCGGCCTGCGGGAGATCGTATTTGGGCATAATGGCCGTGGGTTTGATGGCCTGCGGGTCCTTAATATAGCGTGCCAGGTACTCCTTGCTGCGGCGCTTGGCTGCCATGTTGGCGAGGTCGGGGCCGACGCGGTGCCCGCCCACGCCGTTGATTTGGTGGCAGTAGGCGCAATCACGGTCGGCATACAGGAACAGGCCGCGCTTCTCGGTGGCTGACAAGGCGCGATTGGGGACGGGAATAACCTGTCCGTAGGCCCGCACGCCTGCAAAGCCCTGGGCCGTGAGGTAAACAACTCCCACAATGCCCGTGACCCCGACTGCCAGCGCCAGGGGGCGATTGGCCACACCGAGCCGCCGGTTGCGCCCCAGGAATGGCAGCGCGAAGAGCAGCACCAGGGCGAGGATGGGGACGACCAGGCTGCCGAGGACTTCCCATTTGCCGGGGAAGTAGGTCAGCAACTGGAACAGCCACAGGTAATACCATTCGGGCCGGGGCAGGTAATCCGGCACGAGCGTCCCGGCAACGGGCTCCCGGGGTATGTGCCCGAAGAGAGACAGGGCGATGAGCCCAAGGAAGACGACGGCAAACAACACTGCGCTGCGCCAGGCGTGCTCGGGATAGAACCGATACTGCCGTTCGGCAGGCTTGGCGTCCTTGCTTCTCAGGATCGGCGCGCCAGGCACGGACCCCTCACCCCCTCCCTCTGCCCATCGGATGGGGAGAGGGTGCCCTTCAGGGCGGGTGAGGGGTCCCGAGGGGGAACGGGCAAGGTCTGGCTTGGTAGAATTCTCCCCAGGCACAACCTCTGCCGGCTCCTCCGCCAGCCCATGCACACGGACCAAGTAGATGTGGGATACCGCAAAGATCAGCAGCAGCGCCGGCAGCAGCATGGCGTGCACGGCATAGAAGCGCGTGAGCGTGGCGCCCGATACCGTGTCGCCTCCCAGGGCGAGGTGCGTGACGAAGCCGCCGACGACGGGGACATCCCGGGGGATATTGGTGCTCACCACGGTCGCCCAGTAGGATTTCATGTCCCACGGCAGCAGGTACCCGGTGAATCCCAGGCCAAGCGTGAAGAGGAGCAGGCACACGCCCCCAATCCAGGTTGCCTCGCGCGGGGCCTTGTAGCTGCCCGCGAAGAAGTTCGACAGCAGATGCAGCACGACAGCTATGACCATGGCCGAGGCGCCCCAATGATGCAGCCCGCGCAAGATCGTGCCCAGCGGCACATCCTGCATGATGTAATCCACGGACTGGTAGGCCTTGTCCGGCGAGGGATTGTAATACAGCGCCAGGAAGATGCCCGTCACCGCCTGCACCAGGAACAGCATCACGCAGAGGCTGCCCAGCGTCGCGGACCAGCCGGTCTTCGCTGAGAGCTTCTTGAACAGGAAAGGCTGCAGCGCCTTTTCCCAGCCAATGCGTTCGAGGACCGGCTTGAGGGACATATCAGGTCACCTCGACCAGCAGTCGGCCGCCTTCAATTTTTGAGCGGTAGCGGTCCAGCGGCCTGGGCGGCGGCCCGGCCAGCACCTTGCCGCTGGCGTCGAAGGTCCCTCCGTGGCAGGCGCAGCGGAACTGGTCGGCCCTCTCGTCCCAGCGCACGAGGCAGCCCAGGTGCGGGCAGCTTGCGTTGTAGCAGATGGTCTCCTCGCCCAGGCGCGACACCAGCACGGGCCTCGAGACCGGCTGAGTGTAAATGCCGCTTTGCACGTCGTACTTGAGAAGCACCGTGGTGATCTGGCTCGCGGGCAGGTCGCTGACTTTGGCGACCGGTATCCATTGGGCGGGCTTCTTGCGCAGGGCCGGTCCAATCGCCGCCACCCCGGCCACGCTCAACAGTGCTGCGGCCGTGCCAGCTCCCAGCAGGCCCGCGCCCAGGTGCCGGAGAAAGGTCGCGCGATCCATATCCGCCCAGGGCCAGCGCGCGGCGGCAACTGCCTCCCGCGGCTCCTGGCTGCGCTCCGGCGGCGCTTCGGGCCGATGCGTCAGCGCCAGCCGCTGGATGTACTTGATGGCCCGCGTGCCGCTGATCTCTTTGGGGCAGACCTCCGTGCAGTTCACCTCCGTGCGGCAGTTGTAGCACGAAGCCAGCGCCTGGGTCAGCCGCGGTTCGAAGAGGGCGTCGCGCTTGTCCGCCAGCAGCGCATAGGCCCGCGCCAGGGCCGCCGGGCCGGCGTAGTCCTCGTGGTAATGCGCCATGGTGCAGCTTGAGACGCAGCAGCCGCAGGCAATGCAGTCGGTGGCATTGCGGATCTCCGCCCGCTCGGGCGCGTCAGGCCGGATGAGGGCGGGTTCGGCTGAGGCATCCTTGGGCTCGTAGAAGGACAAGGTCTGCTCGAATTGCTCGAACAGCGGCTGCATGTCCACCACCAGGTCCTTGATGAGCGGAAAGTGATTCAGCGGGCGGAGCGTGATGTCCTTGCCGGGCGGAATGTCGGAGACGTTGGCGCGGCACGCCAGGCGCTCCCTGCCGTTGATGACCATGCCGCATGAGCCGCACATGCCGACCCGGCAGGCGAAGCGGAAGGAGATGGTCGGGTCCTGCTCGCGCAAAATGCGCAGCAGCACGTCCAGCATGGTGGTGGTCGTCTCGTTTCCGATGCTCAGGACGTAGCTGTCGAAATGCCCGTCGCCTCCCTCCTCCGGGTTGTACCGGAAGACGCGGACATTGCGGGTCGAGGCGGCGCCCATGGGTCAGTAGATGGCCCGGTAGATGAAGGCGGCAACGACAACCCCCACCCCCGTCAGCACCCAGATCAACGCGCGGTGGTGTTTCACACTAACGAGGTTGAAATCCAGCAGCATGACCCGCAGGCCCAGCGCCGCGTGGAAGGCAATGGTCAGCAGGAGCAGCAGTTGAATCAGCCGCACGTAGGTCCACAGCAGGTGCAGCGCCACCAGGACCACGAGCGCCACGGCGGAGACGCGTTGCGCCAGCCACGCCCACATGCCGATCATCGTGTTCTGGCGCCGGTAGGGATCGTGCTCACCCCATTGGAGGCGCTTGCGGTATTCGAGCGGTTTATCGTCTTCCATGCGCGACAGGAGGCTGAAGTCTTGAGTCTAAGGTCTTGAGTATAAAGTCTGAAGTGCGGAGTGCCGTCGGTTGTGGCGCATCTGGAGACTGCCCCTCACCCCAACCCTCTCCCCATCCGATGGGGAGAGGGAGCAAGCCGAGCGCGCCCTGGCAATTCTCCCTCTCCCCATCGGATGGGGAGAGGGTTGGGGTGAGGGGGGCTTGCAGCGGTAATAACACGGTGCGCCCCGTCGGCTGGCGACGACTCAAGACTTTAGACTTTAGACGCAAGACTCTCATTTCCCGTATTGCTGGCACTCGGCGAGCGACTTGTGCTTGAAGACCACGGGGCGCTTCTCCAGGACGGGCAGGCCGTTGGGGCCGCGGCGCAGGTAAGTGTTGAACAGGCCGTAGTCGTCCCGCTGCTGCGGGAAGTCCTGCCGGAAATGCGCGCCGCGCGTCTCCTCGCGGGCGAGGGCGGAGGCGGCGACTATGCGCGAGACGTCTATCATGCTGAGCAAGTCGAGCGCGGTAGTGTACATCATGTTATACGCCTGGCCACCGACGACGCGCATCTGGCTCGCCTCGGCTGCCAGGGCCTCGAGCTCGGAGAGCGCCTGCGACAAGGCGGGCGCATTCCGGCCCACGCCGGTTTTGTTCCAGTTCAACTCCTGGACGGCTTGCCGCAGATCGAAGGGGCTGGGGCCTTTGGTCTGCTTGTAAGGCCGGCTCAACCGCTCGACGGCTTCCTCGACCTGCCCGCGGCGCGTGGGCTGCAGCTTGCGCTGGCCATCGACCAGATACCGCGCCAGCGCCTTGCCCGCCTGCCGGCCATACACGCAGGATTCGGCGATGCCATTGCCGCCCAGGCGGTTGGCACCGTGCACGCCGCCGGCATCTTCGCCAGCGACGAACAGCTTCTCCATGGGCGTCCGGCAGTCGCTGTCAATTACTGCGCCGCCCATCACGAAATGCGCTGTCGGGGCCACTGGCACGCGGCCCCGCGCGAGGTCGTAATGGAACTGCCGGCAGCGCTCGGCCATCCCGGGGAAGTTCTTCAGCACGAAGTCTGCGCCCAGGTGCGACGCATCAATGTGCACGCCTCCTTCCGGGCAGGCGCGCCCGGCAATCATCTCCAGGTAGCTCGAGCGGCTGACCACATCGCGCGTCGCCCGCTCGGCCACGTCCGGCGCGTAGTCGAGCATGTAGCGCTCGCCACGGCCGTTGAACAGGTGCGCGCCCGCGCCGCGCAGCCCTTCCTCCAGCAGCGCCCCGGCCACGAGGCTGCCCGGCACGATCAGCCCGGTGGGGTGGAACTGCACCATCTCCATGTCCTTGAGCAGCGCCCCCGCCCGGTAGAGCATGCCCAGGCCGTCCACGGACTTCTCCGGGCCGGGCGCATGGAAGCGATACTGCGTCGGCCCGCCGCCGGTGGCGACGAGCGTGGCGGCTGCCTCGGCCACGATGAAGCGCCCCCGGCGCATATCCAGCAGCAGCGCGCCGGTCACGGTCCGGCCTGCCTCATCGAGGAGCAATTCCACCGCGCGGCATTCCTCCATCACAGGGATGCGCCGCTTGATCACCTGCTCGGTGAACCGGCTCATGATTTCGATGCCCGTTAGGTCGCCTTTGTGCACCGTGCGGTCGAAGGCTTGTCCGGCGAAGGCTTTTTGGTGGATGGTTCCGTCGGCGTTGCGGTCGAAGCAGCAGCCGAACCGGGTCTCCATTTCCTTGATGGTGGGGGTGGCCTGCTCGACCAGCGTCAGCGCCAAGCCCTGGTCGTTGAGGTATTGCCCGCCCTTGAGGGTGTCCATCAGGTGCTTGTCGTGGGAGTCGTTCGAGCTGAGCACCACGTTGAAGCCGCCCTGCACCATGCGGCTGCAGCCGCCCTTGCCCTTGAGCGCCTTGGTAACGATCAGGATCTTCAGGTCGGGCCGCGCGTCGTAGGCATAGAGCGCGGCCATTTGCGCGGCGGCGCCCATGCCAATAATCAGGAGGTCGGCTTTGACGGTGTCGGGCATATCAGTTCAAACGGCCCGGCGCGTTCCGCCACCCCTTCGAACCACCGCGGTCGCCCCGCCGCGGCTGCGCCCGCCGACCGGAGAATGCATACTGCAATCCTATATCAGCCCGCACCCGCTGGGAGCAAGCGGCAAGAGAAGCCGGGCTTGGAAGTCGACACGCAAAGGGCGCGGCCCTGGCCCACGAACCTGATCCAGATCCGGCCTATCTGTGATCAGTCAGAGACACGCCGCACGAGCGAAAGTAGATTTCCGGGAGTGGCGGCCAGAGGTTATTGCGAGCGGACGCGGTAAAAGCCCGCGGTGTTATTGGTCCACTGTGGATCGCCGAACCAGGAGAGTCCGTTGGTGAAGGTATTCGTGCCCACGGCCGACCAGGATTGAGAGAGCGGATTGGCGCAGGCCTCAACCACGGCCGGGACGTTTGTGTTCCAGGCGATCGTGAAGCCGAAGCCGTTGGTCTGCCGTCCAAGCCCAACCGTTCCACCCAGAATGACGGGGTAGGGCAACGGCCAAGGCGCGATTGGACATCCGCCGAAGTTCGTGCCCCACCAGCCGCGCATGCCGGGGAGGTAATAGACCGTTGTATTGGTATTACCGGAGAACACGACGGGGCCCGGGGCGGGAGCGTTGCCGGTGAACCAGGCCCCCGTCAAATTACTGCACGCAAAGAACGCGCCGCTTCCGATGTTGGTCACGCCCGTGCCGAACAAGACATTAGTCAGGTCCCAGCAACCGTAGAAGGCATCCGCGCCTATGTTGGTCACATTGTCAGGAATAGACACCGAGGAGAGGTGAATACAGAATTGGAAGGCGAGGTTTCCGATGCTGCCGGCTCCCTCGGGCAGAGCGACACTCGTCAAATTGCTGCATCTCGCAAACGTGAAGTCCGGGATGGAGGGCGTGCCTCCGGCCAGAGTGACGTTAGTCAGGCCGCTGCAATACTCGAGGATGCCGCGGCCGAGGGTAGCGCTGCTCGCGGCCATTGAAAAGCTGCCCATGCCGGAGCAGTATCCGAAGGCGTAATTCGAGACGTTGGTGACAGTATCGGGCACGGTTACGCTGCTCACCGTCGCCTCGTGCGCGAAGGCACTGAGACCGATCATGGTTACCGGCAAGCCGTTCGTTTCTGCAGGGATGACGACGTCACCGCCTGGCCCCGTGTAGCCCGTTATCGTAATCGCGTCGCTGTTGGTGGTGAACGTAAACTGGGCCTGACTCGCGGTCAGCGTGCAACCCAGCAATACCGTGGTCAGAATGTGTTTTGCAGGACACCTCTTGGTCTTCATGTGCTTCCTTGGTTCCGGTTATGCGCGGCCTCTGACTAAGATCCGCGCGCGCAGAACCCACTGGAGGCTCAGTCTTGCCCTTGCCCCGTTCCCGCTCCGGACCACCCGAAACCTTACTGATCGCATACCCAGGCAAGAGAATTTCCCCTTGCTTGCCGATCATCGCAGAAGTAGCCCGCCTTGTCAAGTCCCGCATCATCTTTGTCCGGAGCGTCGGCAGGACCCAGCAAGACAGCCCATCCCTTGCGGGCCGACGTGGAAGTCGGCAGCGCGGCGGCACGGGCCACATGGGCGAGGGTCAGGAGGTGGGCGAGCATGGTCCGGGATGTTCCGTCCCGGCATTGGGGCAGGGCGCCATTTTGAATTTCGGGCTTCGGAATTCCTTCGGCGTTCGGCCTTCGGATTTCGGCCTTTCATCTGCCCGTCCAAACGGGCGCCAGCCAGGCCACCGGGATTTGCGGATCGGCTTCCGGCGTGTCGCCGCCGCCCGCGCGCCACACCCGGACAAAGAAGTACTTGCTGGTGGCATCGGTCACCGTCGGGCTCCACGTAACCGAATAGTCGGGCGTTGGCTCGTAGCTCTGCACGACCTTGCCGCCGTCCTTCACGATATCAATCTTCGTGATCTTATCCTTGGCTTTGCCGGTGTCCGGTTCGCTGATGGCGATGCGGAAGTTGAAGACATTCGTGGCCGGCAGAGTGGACCCCATGATGGCGCCATTCACGGTGTATCGGCATTGGATGTTCTTGTCCAGGGCGGCGTAGGTGCGCCGGTGCTTCATGGCATCGAGGATGGCCACTTTCGTCTTGTTGGTGGCCAGGACAAACGTCCGGGAAGCATACTGCTTGATGCCGCCGAACCCGTGATTGTCGTGCCCGGCGACCGGGGAGACCTTCCAGCCCTTGTCCAGGGCGGCCAGGAACGCGTCGTAATGCGACTTCTTGTATTTGTTCGAGTTGATGACCTCGAGCATGGTGATGATGTCGGTCACCTCGGGATCCCGGTAGGCGAAGTCGTTATAGTTGTGCGGGCCGGGGTGGTTGAAGGAGACGACCACGGGACCCTCACCGTTTGGCGGGACCGTCTTGAGCCACTTGTACAGGTACGGGAGGTCAATGCCCTTTTCCAGGGCATTGAGGTACTCGGCGCTGTTGATCACGTTGAGATGCCCCTTTCCGCCCGGGCCGTTATTCTCTGAGTGCTCATAGGCCGCCAGGGCGACGAAGGTGCTGTCCGTGGCGGCGGCGGCGTCGCGCTTGGCGGCGACCCACGCGGGATTGGTCGGGCTGGTGGGATGGAACGTCTCCTCCTGCGAATGGTCGGTGGTTACGTAGAAGTCGTATCCGCTGGCCTTGGCCAGGGCGAAGTGCGCGGAAGGCGGGCCTTGCAGCTTCTGCCAGTTCGGCTTCAGCGCCCGGTTCTTTGGGGCGTGGCTAACGCCGTCGGGAGTCATGTTGAGCCCTTGTTTCTTGCCCTTCTGCTCGCCCTCCTCGGATATGGGGCCGCCCCACTGCACACCGTGCGACCACGTATTGGAGGTGTGTGAATGCGTGGTGCCGGCGTAGATGTGGTAAACAGGGACGGGTTGGTTGGCGGGTCCGGTCTCGGGGCTGGCCAGCATGAGGTCGCCGGAGAATAAGACTGAGGCCAAGGTCAAAGTGGGGAAGGTTTTCGCGTAGTTCATAGCAGCGCTCGTGCTGAATAGACGGAAGCGCACGGGCAAGGTTACGGGCGTCCACTGCAATTTCGGGTTCACCCGCCTGTTACTGCTCGACCCACTGGGCATTCTCGCATAGGCTTGGTTGAGCGGATAGCATGACTCCCGAGGGCGCATGGCAGAAGCAGATTGAGGCTTACCGGCGCATGACCGGCGAGCAGCGCCTGGTCATTGCCCTGGAATTGCACGAGTTGTCCTGCAACGTGGCACGCGAGGGCATCCGACACCAGCACCCCCGCGCCGACGAAGCGGAAGTGGAACGTTTGCTGCGGCAGCGACTTCAACTGGCCCGGCAATGACAGAGCAGGAACTGCTGGTGGATTGTCTGCGGCGGCTGAATCGTGCGGACATTAGCTCATAGAGGCGCTCTTGCGGGTTAGCCGCCGATCGTAGCCCAAGGTGACGCTGAACCATGCGTGCATTCGGTCCGTGTCTCGAAACGTATCGCCTTTTCCCGCGCCCTCGGCATAGTGCGCGTCAATATGACATCTGCAGACACCGTCCGTTTCGGCCTTATTGGCTGCGGCGCCTGGGGCTTTCAGCACGCCCGCGCGATTGCCAAGACGCCGGGGGCGCAACTTGTCGCCATTGCCGAGCCGGCTGAGCAGAACCGCGCCACGGCCAAAGAAGCGCACCCGCAGGTCCAGTTTTATGACGATTACCGGGCCATGCTGGCCAAAGAGAGATTGGATGCGGTGGACATCGTGCTGCCGCCGCATTTGCATTACGAGGGAACGCAGGCGGCGCTGAAGGCGGGCTGCCACGTGCTGCTGGAAAAGCCCATGTGCCTGAAGCTGGCGGAGTGCGACAAGCTGATCGCGCTATCGCGCGAGAAGAAGCTGCATCTGGCCATCGGACACGAGTTCCGGTTCTCCTCGCTCTGGGGAGGCATCAAGCAGATGGTGGACGATGGGGCGATCGGCGACCCGCGCTATTGCCTGATCGAGCTCTGGCGCAATCCCTACCGGCAAGGCACCGGCGGCTGGCGCTACAACATCCGGCAGGTGGGCAACTGGATCCTGGAGGAGCCGATCCATTTCTTCGACCTGGCGCGGTGGTATTTCGGCAAGGCCGGGCAGCCGGTCTCCGTGGTCGCGAGCGCCAGCCATAAGCGGGACGATCATCCGGAGTTGCAGGACAACTTCAGCGCCATGGTGCGCTTCCCGAACGGCGGCTACGCGGTTATCTCGCAGACGCTGGCGGGCTACGAGCATCACCAGATGGCCAAGCTCACGGGCACCAACGGCGCGCTCTGGGCCACCTGGAGCGGAGCGATGGACCGCACGTTTCATCCCACGTTCTCGCTCAAGCACTTCGACGGCGAGAAGACGCAGGAGGTGCCCATCACCAGGATCACTGGCGAGGTTTACGAGCTGGAAGATGAATTGGCAGACCTGACAGCCGCCGTGCGAAGCGCGCCGCTGCACTGCGCGACGGGTGAGGACGGGCGCTGGGCGGTGGCGATGTGCTTGAAGGCGCAGGAGTCGGTTACGAAGGGACGAGTGGTGAAGCTGGGCTTAGGACGGGAAACCACAGATGGACACAGATGAACACAGATATTCCGAGCAGCGTATTTCCGGACCTGCAGAGTGGCGCCAGCCCGTCGTTCCTCCTGAAGAGCGAGACGCATGCAATTATTGGGTGTGCCTTCGAGGTCCTGAATACCCTGGGGCATGGGCTGCACGAGAAGTGTTATGAGAATGCGCTCGTCGTCGAGTTCAAGCTGCAGGGCATTGGCTACAGCCAGCAACGTCAGTTCGAGGTGCTTTACAAGAACGTGCGTGTGGGTTTGTACGTCCCCGACCTGCTTGTTTACGACCAGGTTATTGTGGACCCGAAGGTTATTGACTGCATCAGCGATGCCGAGCGCGGCCAAATACTGAACTACCTGCGGATCACGAAGCTCCGAGTGGGGCTGGTTCTCAACTTCAAGCACGCCCGCCTGGAGTGGGAGCGTATCGTATTATGAGGCTATCTGTGTTCATCTGTGTCCATCTGTGGTTTCCCTACCTCACTTCTTCTTCTGCTTCCCTTGCCCTCCTTCGCGCGGGTCCACGCCATTCTTTGGCTGTTCGTAGGCGAACTGGTCGTCGTCCTTCAGTTCCTTCTTTAGCCGATAGAGTTCTTTCTTGAGCTGGGCCACCGTGTCCTGCTGGGCCGGGTCGTTGTAGAGGTTATGCAGCTCGTTGGGGTCCTTCACCAAGTCGTACATCTCCCATTGGTCCTTTTTCCAGAAATAGATGAGCTTGTGGTCGGTGGTGCGGATGCCGTAATGGGCGCGGGTGTTGTGGTCGCCGGGGTCGTGGTAATAGCGGTAGTAGTAGCTGGTGCGCCAATCGGCCGGGTGCTGGCCCTTGAGCAGGGGCACGAGGCTGCGGCCCTGCATGTCGGCGGGCGTAGGCAGGCCCGCGATGTCCATGAAGGTGGGGGCGAAGTCAGGGTTGATGGCCATGGCGTCCTGCACCGAGCCGGGCTTGATCACGCCGGGCCAGCGGACCAGGAACGGCATCTGGATCGAGTTCTCGTACATGAACCGCTTGTCGAACAGGCCGTGGTCGCCGAGGAAGAAGCCCTGGTCGCTGGTGTAGAAGACGACGGTGTTGGTGGCGAGGCCGGTTTGGTCCAGGTAATCGAGCAGGCGGCCCACGTTATCGTCAATGGATTGCACGCAGGCGAGGTAGTCTTGCAGGTAGCGCTGGTACTTCCACGCGTTTAAGGCGTCGCCCGTGAGCTTGTTGGTCTTGCCGTTCTCTACCAGCTCCACTTCGGTAGGTTTCACCCTGAGCCACTGGTTGCGTTCCTGCTCGGTGAGGCCGGCGGGCGGAACCAGCTTGAGGTCCCGGCGCGTGAGGTCGTAGAAGACTTTCTGGGTGCACTCGCGGATGGCGTCCGTGCGGGTGGCATAGTCGTCGTGCAGCGTCTCCGCTTCGGGGATGTGCTTGCCGGCGAACTCGGCGCGGTGTTTCTCATCGGGCTCCCAGGAGCGGTGCGGGGCCTTGTGATGGCACATGAGGAAGAACGGTTTGTCCTTGGGGCGGTTTTTGAGGAAGTCAATGGCCAGGTCGGTGATGATGTCGGTCACATAGCCTTTGATCACGTGGCGGCCGTCGGGCTGGAGGAAGGCGGGATCGAAATAGACGCCCTGGCCCGGAAGAATACACCAGTAATCAAAGCCGGTAGGGTCGCTGCCCAGGTGCCATTTGCCGAGCATGCCCGTGTAATAGCCCGCCGCCTGGAGGTACTTGGCTACCGTGGGCTGCGAGCCGTCGAAGCGGTTGAATACCGGCACGCCGTTGATATGGCTGTATTTGCCGGTGATGATGGTCGCGCGGCTGGGGGTGCAGATCGAGTTGACGCAGAAGCAGTCGTTGAACCGGATGCCGTCCCTGGCGAGCCGGTCTATGTTCGGCGTCTGGTTGACCTTGCTGCCATAAGCGCTGATGGCGCCCGCGCCATGGTCGTCGCTCATGATGTAGAGGATGTTGGGGCGCGTGGCCGCGGAGGTTGCGATGGGCAGGGAGAGGCCGAACAGGGAGAACGAGAGCAGAAACCGCAGGTGTTTCATGGTAGGTATTGTGCGCGAATGGGTGTTAGCGGCAATAGCGAAATGAGCGAGGAGCTAAACCCGAAAGCCGAAGGCCGAAATCCGAAAGAAATCCGGAGCCCGAAGCCCGAATCAACAGTCGCGTTGGCTCCTCGCCAGGCCACGCTGCCAACCCACCTTCGGATTTCGGATTTCGGCCTTCTTTCGGCCTTCGGCCTTCGGGTTTCGGCCTTAGTCGCGGCTGGTAGGGACGCCTCGCCGAGGCGTCCGCTGCCCATGCCGAAGGGACGCCCCAGCAAGGCGTCCCTACCGGCACGAAACATCCGGCTTACCTGGCACCAGGCCAGGCGGGGCGGATTACGGGTTGGACTGCGGGGCCTTCCGCGCCAGGACGTAATAGTGCGGCTTCATTCCCGCGATCGTTACATCGCCGCTGCGCCACTCGAAGAAGAGATAGGTTTGGCCGTTGATTTCCCGAATCTCATAACGGCTGGCGGTCTGGTCCCCCTTGTGCAGGACGAATCCTTTAGTCCAGGTTTGCCATCCCTGGGGTGTCTTGCCGTCCGGCAGGAAGGTGAGGCCTTTGAGGTAGAGCTCGCCCTCCCAGGCGCGCTGGTTTGGGTTGAACTCCGAGATGTCCGGGACGAAGTCCACGCTTTTCCATTCGCCGAGGACATGAGGGTCATTGACGAAGGGCCGGTTAATGTCGTCATGGGTGCCGACGATGGCGAGGAGCTGGACTCCGGCTAGGCTGCCGCGCCACTTCCCGGCGCCGGTGTACCTCATGATAAAGGCGCCGCTGGCCGGCGGTGTGGAGCCGTCCGCCCCCTTGAAACCGCGCAAGCCGCTGTAGGTGACTTTGAACGGCGTGGCGCTGGTTGCCTGCGAAGCCACCGCCACCTGAAGTTCATCGCAGGCGGCGCCAAGTTCGGAGAACCGGGCGGTGACCGCGCTTTGGATTTTCTGCGCGGCGATTTCGAGCGTGCCCTGTGGCGGCGGGGCGGTGTCCTGGGCCCGCGTGGGGGCCGGGGTGAATTGGCACATCGTGCCAATGATGAGAGTTGCCACTGTGATTTGTATTTTCATTGATTGCTCCTTTGGATGGTTGTCGAATTCTGCTGCAACACGTAGTAATGCGGTTTCTTGCCTGAAATGGTGAAGTCGCCGCTCTTCCATTCCAGGAAAAGGCAGGCGCGGCCTTTGACTTGCCGAATTTCATAATGGCTGGCGGTCTGATCGCCATGATGGATGAGAAGTCCCCGGGTCCAGGTCAGCCAGGGCTGGGGCGTTTTGCCCTCGGGCAGGAAGGTTATTCCGGGGAAAGGCAGTTCCCCCGCCGTGGGTGGCTTGCTGGGATCGAAGTCAGCCGGGTCGGCCACGAAATCCACGCTTTTCCATTCGCCGAGGACCGCCGGATCGTTGACGAAGGGAACGTTGATGTTTTCTTTGCTGGCAACGGAGACCGTGAACCGGGTTCCGGCCAGCGCCCCCTGCCATTGCCCGGCGCCAATGTAATCCATGCGGAATGTGCCGTCGGGCCTGGGGGTGCTGCCATCGGTGCCCTTGAAGTGACGCAGGCCGCGGTAGCTAACCTGGAAAGGCTGACCGTTTGGCCGCTGCCCGGCAAGGGTCACCTGCAACTCATCGTAGGTGGCCCCGGCCTCCCGGAGCTGCCGTCCGATCTCATTGCGAATTGTCTGGATCGCCACGCCGAGCGGGTCGGCTAGCGTGGGCGGCGGCCGCCGATCCCGCAGGGCCGGGGCCAATAAGATACCGGCCACGACCGCGAGTATGATCAGAGCTGCCGCGAGCTGAAGCCGACGCGAGGCGCGCCGCAGCGGGCCGGAGGCCAGTGGGGGTTGGCCGGCCTGGGCTGAGGAGGATTGCGCTCCGGCAATCAGCTCGACCCGGGTCTTCAGATCGCTGGCGTGCTGGAAACGGCGCTCGGGCGCCCGTTCCAGCGCGCGCAGCACGACTTCATCCAGGCGAACGTCCAGCGGGACCTTTTGGGACGGCGGTTCGATGCTCCGGCCCGGCAGTTCGCCGGTAAGCATTTGGTAAAACACGACGCCGAGCGCGTAGATGTCCGCCCGATGGTCCACCCGGCCTGGCCGTTCGAGTTGTTCGGGCGACATGTAACGCGGCGTGCCGACGACTTTCCCGGCCTCGGTCAAGGCGAGCGCGCTGAGCGGCGAGCCTCCGCCCACAGCGGGTTCCGTTTCCCCGCCCCGGAGCATCGCCAGGCCAAAGTCGGCAACCTTCACGCGGCCGCGGCGGTCGAGCAGGATGTTCTCCGGCTTAATGTCACGGTGGACGATGCCCTGGTCGTGGGCGAACTGGAGAGCGTCGCAAATCTGCGCCACGAGGCTCATGGCTTCAGGGGGCGGGATGCGGCCGTGCGCCAGCGTTTCCCCGAGGTTTACCCCGTCCACGTATTCCATCAGGAAGAAGCAGAGAGGCGGCGGTGGGTTGGGCGCGGCGGCCTGCGAATCCAGTTTGGAGAGCGCATCGCCCTGGACCTGGCCGTATTCGTACAAGGTCACGATGCCGGGATGGTTGAGCTGGGCCAGCGCCTGTGCCTCGCGGGTAAAGCGCTCGGCAAAGCCCCGTTCGGCGCCGATCCCGGGCGGCAGAATCTTGAGGGCCACCACTCGATGGAGCTGTTTTTGCCGCGCCTTATACACCGCCCCCATGCCGCCCTGGCCGATGAGGCCCAGGATTTCGAGTTGGGGGAAAACCTTGGCGAGCGCTTCGATGGGTAGAGGCACAAAGCCGGGGCGGCGATCCGTCGCGGTCCCGGTCTCCAGCCCGCTGCGGAACCCCGCCTTGATCAGGCACTGGGGGCAGAGGCCCATCGGGGTGTCCGGGGCGAGCGGCCTCTGGCAGTTCTGGCAAATGTGTCTGGTGTCCATACCAATGCTTCCAACCTTTGCTTAGGAGGACCGGGCCCAAAGGTTACAGGCCCGGTCGGGTGTTACGCCGGTTCTGAGAGGGCGGCGAAGAGATGGCGTAGCTCTTCGTCCACATCCTCACCCGGAGCCATGGTCCGGGCGATTTCCTCGCGCAGCAGGCTGCGGTAGCGCTTGCGCAGGCGATGGATGGCGACCTTCACGGCGCCTTCGGAAAGGCCGGCCTGCGCGCCCAGTTCACGGTAGGGCGGGGACTCGCGGTTGCCCGCCAGGCTGGGATGCAGCGCCGCGAATACCTTCCCCTTGCCCTCGGCTTCGTACTGCGCTCGGAGCCGCTGCAGGACGGCATCGAGCAACGTCAGCGCCCAGCGCCGCTCGAAGTATTGCTCGGGGGTGCAGGTGTCCGCCGGCTCGCACCCGTAGCGCGTCTCGGCGTCCTCGAGCTGCAGCGGAACGTGCCCCACGCCGCCGCCGCGCTTTTGGGCGCGCCGCTTGTCCCATTCGTCGGCCATAAACCGGCTCATGGCGGTGAGCAGAAAGGTTCGGAACCGTCCGCGCGCCGGGTCGGCATCCGCCATCCAGCGTCGTTCCAGCAGCCGGGCGAAGAAGGCCTGCGTGAGGTCCTGCGCGTCCTGCACCCGCTGGCCGCGGCGACGGGCGTAAGCGTAAAGCGGGTACCAGTAGGTGCGGCAAAGGCTTTCCAAGGCCACCTGCGCGTCGGCGGTCCCGGTGTTTGCGGCCGCGAGCACGATCGACCAGTGGGTGGTGACGAAGACCGGGCGGTGCGAGGCGTCGCTGACTTGGCTGCTGCTGTCCGATGGGACCGAAGCGCTCACTGGCCAAGGCTCATATCACTTCCGAGGCGACAAAGCGATATGAAATGGTGGCTTTAGCTTGCCTCGGGCACGTAGGCGCGCCCCCATCATTTATTGGCATCCGACGCTTCCGGCCACACCCAGTCACGCCCCTCCCAGAGGCCATAGGTATTCCCGGAGACCGGCTTCGCGTCGCCGCCGTCGTCCTTGCCATCTTCGCCGACCGAGTAGAGCAGGAAGCGGCCATCAGGCTTAAGGCGATAGCAAAGAGCTTTGCCGCTCATGGGATCGTACGGCATTGCGGACACGAACTCGGGCGTGAGAGCGGCGAGGCTGGGCGGCAGAGTGCCGTGGCGCAGTTGGTAGTGTTTCAGGGCGATGGCGGCCAGGGCGAGTTGGCGTTCGGTTTCGACCCGCACGGTGCGGGTGGTGATGCGCTGCGTATTGGGGAAGCTGCTCAAGCTGCCCAAATGCCGGAGCCGCCCGACGGGAGTGTCCGCTTGCCGGATCCAAACGCCCGGCTGGTCTATGTGTTGCTTCGCCTCCTTCCACGGCTGGTGCGCCTCTACCATGCGAAGGCCGGTCAGGGTTTCCTCCGACATCTTGAGGCGGAAGAGTTCGTCCTCGTCGAGGCTGGTGAGGCGGTAAGAAGGGAACCACACGTAGTTGAAGAGGAAGTCCTGCCAGTTGCCCTTCGTCGGCGCTGTCACGCCCATGTACGGGAAGGCTTTGCGCCAGCCGGATTTGTGCAGCATGGCGAAGATCTCCCCGCCATACATGCGCTCGCCAACGAAAGCGAACTCGATGGCCTCGACGGGGCGGACGGGCTCCCAGGCCTTTTGCAGCCGCGCGAGCTGCGAGTCGGTCCAGCCGGGAGCTTGCAGAATTTGCCAGGAGTTTTCGAGGCCCAGGTCCGTCACGGCGATCCGGGTCGCTTGCGCCACCAGCGTGCATTCCTCGCGATCCAATTGCGCCATCGAAGCGAGGGCTTCCACGTCCTGCAGCGCTGGTTCCAGGTGGGCGTGGTGGATTTCGTTGAAGGCCGAGGCCGTCAGCCACTGGGCCGCGCTGCGCAGCATAACAAAGTTCGGGCCAAACCGGGTCATCAAGTTCGTGCAGGGGCCCGAGTTCGGGGTCGGTGCGTGCAAGGCCGCCCGGATGTCCGCCAGGGCAGCCTGATGGCTGGCGATTTCCTCGGCGACAGCCTCCCAGCCCGGCGGGGAGTTGGAACTGGCCGCGCCGGTCCAGTTCGGGGATGGGCGCTTCCACGCGAGCTGCACCCGTCCGGGGCCGACATACTTCATGACCTCCAAGTCACCCGGGTTGAAGCTGGCACCCAGAAACGCGGGCACGGCGTTGCTCAGGACCGTCAGCGTATCCGTGAGATTGGTCGAGCGGCAGCGTTCCAGTTCCGCGAAGGTGAGCTTCTCACCCTTGGCGCGGAGGGCGGCCTTGTAGCTTTGAAGCGAGTCGTGAACGCGCGAGCCGCTGCCGAGGAAGGCCAGGAGCAGTAACATGAGCAGCAACGCCCCGCAGTACAAAAAGATGCGTGGCGGCCTGGTCATGTGTCTCGAACGTTGTTCGCTGGTTTCCTAATGCTGAGCCAAACACCTTAAGGCAGCACAAGTTGCGCCAAGGGAAGAGAAATCCGAAGGCCGAAGGCCGAAATCCGAAAGAAGCCCGAGGGCCGAAACCCGAGAAGGGCGGGGTGCCGCGACCAGGTGGATGGTCCAGGCCGCACTGTCTTCGGATTTCGGCCTTCGGCCTTCTTTCGGATTTCGGCCTTCGGATTTCGGCCTTCCTTATTACGGTCCGTCCAGGACGGCCACTGCCGTCGCGTACGTTTGCGTATGGCTGAGGCTGATGAGCACCGCCCGGGCGCTGCGGGCCTGGAGCAGCTTCTGTCCGGCCTCGTGCAGGATCACGAACGGCTCGCCCGTGGGCTTGCGGCCGATCTCCATGTCGCGCCAGCCGAGTTCGGCGCCGATGCCCGTGCCGAAGGCTTTGGAGATGGCCTCCTTGGCGGCGAAACGGACAGCGAGGAACGGCGCGGGCGCTTTGTGGGAAAGGCAGTAGCTGATCTCGTTGGGGTGGAGAATGCGATTGAGAAAGCGCTCGCCGAAGCGCTCGTGCGAGGCCTTAATGCGCTCGACCTCGATGATGTCTATGCCAATGCCGAGGATCATGTCTGGAGTCTTGCGTCTCGTGTCTGGAGTCTAAAGTCGGCGGCCCTGAGCCAACGGCGGAATGGACTTTAGACTTTAGACTCGGGACCCGAGACTGATTCGCCTCCGCCCCGGTAGTCCGCCATAAGCCGCAGCATTTCTTTGACGGCAGCTTCCAGCCCGACGGTGACGGCGCGGCTAATGATACTGTGGCCGATATTCAACTCCACCAGGTGCGGCACGCGGTAGAGCGTGGCCAGGTTCTGGTAATTCAAGCCGTGGCCGGCGTTGACCTTCAGGCCAAGGGCGTGGGCCTGTTTGGCGCCGGCGACCAGGCGGTCCAGCTCGGCCTGGCGGTGCGGCTCGATTTCGTAGGCTTCGGCGAAGGCGCCGGTGTGCAGTTCGATGAACTGGCTGCCGGTGCGCGCCGCGGCTTCGATCTGCGCGGGGTCGGGCGCGATGAACAGGCTCACCTCGATGCCGGCGTCGTTCATCCGCTTTCGGGTCTCGGTGAGGGCGGGGACGCTGGCGGTGACATCCAGCCCGCCTTCGGTCGTGACCTCCTGCCGCCGCTCTGGGACGACGCAGACGATGTCGGGCTTGAGCTTTAGGGCGATGGCCACGATCTCGGGGGCGTTGGCCATCTCCAGGTTGAGCCGCGTGCGGATGACCTCGCGCAATTTCCAGACGTCGCGGTCCTGCATGTGACGGCGGTCTTCGCGCAAGTGGGCCGTGATGCCGTGGGCGCCCGCCGCTTCGCAGACCAGGGCCGCCGCCACCGGGTCGGGCTCGCCGTGGCCGCGGCCACGGTAGCGCGCTTCCCGGAGGGTGGCGACGTGATCAATGTTCACCCCAAGCTTCAGCATGCCTTTAGATTATGGTTCAGCGCTCGCGCGGATCGCAACCCCATTCGCGCCCCAGTCCTGGCGCTTGGTGTGCTGCTGCCGAAGCAGGCTGTGCATCCAAC
>Ga0335069_10005021_pt1 | contig 19470 bp, 27 predicted proteins | sample Lox_Sample_11_FD_206714 | JGI IMG/M metagenome (GOLD analysis project Ga0335069, IMG submission 206714) | Soil microbial communities from Loxahatchee National Wildlife Refuge, Florida, United States - Lox_Sample_1.1 | ecosystem: Environmental > Terrestrial > Soil > Wetlands | place: USA... | reverse complement strand
GTACTGTATCCACGCGCTAATGGGGATGGTCCACGGCGGCGAGACGTTCGACGAGTCCTACTACGCGCTGATAGACAGCCCCGCTCATCAAACGGACGAGGGGCCGACAAAGTGACGTGCACCTGCGGCCGTATGACGCCCACGCGCAAGGCTTTCGAGAAATGGGCGCTGTCGCGGGGCTATGACATTAGCCGCGACTACGACTGCGACTTTTATCGCGAGGACGATACCGGCGGTGCATGGGATGCATGGTCGGAACTGGCAGCCATGGGCGCGTTGAACTTGAAGCGAGCAACTGAGCAACAGAACGAACAGCGGGAGAAGCCGTGAGCAACCTGTCGCGCGAAGAACTGCTGGCGATGAAAGCTGCTGGCAACGATTGGGTGAACGACGCTCGAGGGATGTGGCACTGGCCGTTCTGTATCGTCGCGGGCTGCCATCGGCGCTCGTGCCTGAGCCTCAAGAGCGAGCGGTGCTACCCGCATACGCTGCCAGGGGTGCCGCTAGCTAACGACGAAATCAAACAGCCGGAGGCGGTCACATGAAGGACGAGCCTCGGTCTGACGCACAGGACGCCGCCCGTTATCGCTGGCTGCGCGACCATTTCCTCAAAGACGTTTGTCACCGGCTGACTTGGTACTTGCCAATGACAACGCCGCTAACCGCGGAAGGGCTGGACAGCAACATCGACGAACAGATAGAGCGCGATGCTTCTATGAAAGACGAGCGCCGGTCTGAACCATGATCTACGGCGCCTATAACGTCCATTGGCTCAAGTGCTGGCCGTCTGAATTCGACGCGATCGACGCAGGCGTGAAGCGGCACGAGATCAGGCGCTTTGATCGGCCTTACGCGGTTGGCGACCATTTGCTGCTGATGAAGTGGGACCCGCTCGAAGCCAAGTACCTCGGCCCGCGGGTAGAGGTGCGCGTGCTGCACATTACGCGCCCCGGCGAATGGGGACTGCCGGACGACCTCGGCGTGATGTCTTTCGAGATCATCGAAAGACTGACGTTTGGACCAATCGCGTGATTGGCAGAGCACCATCTAACTCAGACGAACGTCCAAGCAAACCGTGATCCATAAAACCGTTAAGCAATTTCGCCGCAGCGTTCTGACGTGGGGACGTGGGTACGTTAGCGACGAAAAGCACACCGAGCGCATATTACGCGAAACATGGTGGCTGTTCGGTATCGTCCCCATCTATTCGCGCGACCGTATCATTGCAGATTCCCTAGTGTGATGACCGCCTTCGACGAACCGCGGGAACTTGGCGTTCCGCCCGTCTGGTTGCGAGACGACACTGAGGAGTACGAGCGCAAGGCCATCGAGCTCTGGAACAGGGCCTACGCCTTGCAGAGGCAATCCGACGAATTCAGGAAGATCTACGAGGAGCCACGCAAATGAAACTCGCTACTATCATCGCTTGCGCATCTTTGGCTGGATGCGTGACGTGCGAGCAGCATCCCATCGCCTGCACCGCTGGGTCGGTTATCGTGACCGGCATCGCCGTCGCGAGCATCGAGGCGCACACCGACCGCGACCATCACCACCGGTCGCAAGGCGAAGGCTTGTGGCTCAACAACCCGCCGTGTTACATCCAGCCTGACGGGAGTTGCCGGTGAGTGACCGACATGTGCCTGACCTGTTCGACTGGAACGCACAAAGCCTAATAGGTAGGCTCATCAGAGAACGACACGAAGCGTGGTGGCGCGCGCTGCCGTGGTACCGTCGCGCATGGCTCCGGGCGACGACTCCTATAAAGATGCGTCTCGACTATTGGCGCCTGTGCCTAGCAGAGTGGATCGCCGGGAGGTCGTTTGATGAGTGACACACCACGACCAGCTAGCGCCATCACACTCGAAACGCAGCTCGATGAGGCCAACATCAGAGAAACCTCGTTGAGGGAGCGCATCAACGAACTGGAAAAGTGGCGCGACCGACTGATAGCCGAAAATAACGAACTGGTCAGGAAACTCCGCAACCGAAACGACTCGCTTCACACATTCAGGTTGTTCGCATACTCATGCGGGCACCTGTTTGAAACTGACGGTACCGTAGCAACGTGTTACGAGTACGATGACGATCCAGAAAGCTGGGACTACATGGCCTCGATGTGGAAGCGCGTTACTGCTTTGCTTTCCACTCCTCCCAGCAAGCCAGTTCCGCCGACAGGATCTTGAGCGCGTCCTCGCGCGCGTCGAACTCAGCGAGGAGGTCCCGCGCCGGACGGTTGAGCGCCTCGAACGCCGGATTCCACGTCACCGGCGCGAGGATGCAATCCGGCAGTTCCGGCTTCACCAGAACCTGGCGTTCCACCACCTTTGTCGTCGTTGGGGCGCAGGCGGCAAGGCACGATAGCATCGAGCCAAGCAGCGCAAGACGGGTTCTGGGCTTCACGTTCCCTCCATTCGATCCGCGTGATGGTTTCGGTCTTGATCTCGCCGGCGCTCTTTAGCAGCGCGTCATTGAGCGCGGCGTTAGCCTTGCGCTCGGACTCGAGCTCAGCGGCGAGCACCTCGTTGTCCTTGTTGACTCGCGTGAGCCTGTCGATCGCCGCCTTGTTCGCACTCCGCACGAGTGCGTCGACCTTGACGGATTCCCAGCGATAGCCGCCGTAGAACCCGGCGCCGATCAGCACGGCCGCAATCGCGGCGTAGAGATAGAGTTTCACATCCACGTCAGCCTCCCTTACTTCTTGTCCTCCGGCCATGTGTGTCCGTTGTCACCGAGGCGCTTCGCGAAGTCGGGGTACTTCCAGGCGATGAACCCCTTGGCGAGCACGTAGATGAGTGGAGCAAGGAACCCGATGGCAGTGCAGGCGACGATCCTGAGGCCGTGCGACGTGCCGTCGGCGCCGAGTATCGACATCCACCAGTAGTGCGTGGCCGCGGCGGTCGACAGGATGCCGAGCCACATGCACCCATTGCGGTAGCGGGCACGGCCCACCTTATCGACGTCTCCCCACGTGAGCCACGTCATCTTGATCGCCTGCGTGAATGCGATCCCGCTCAGCACGCCAACCAGCAGGATCAACAGGACTTTGTGCGTCGCGAGAAACTCGATCCACTTTCTCGGGTCGATGTCATCCACGTCACGCTCCCGGTCCGACGCCCGTGGCATAGGCGATGTTGAGCCAGAGGTCGTAGGACCCATTGAGCACGCCGCGGATCTCGTTGAGCGCGTCGCGCGAGTCGGCAACGTACCAGCCGCTAGAATCCTTGCCGCGAGACTTGCCGGGCGCTCCGCAGCCCTTGAGCTCCCACGGCCGGTTCGCCGAGTGGATGAGCGTGGCGACGCGCGCGAGTGCCTCGCGGTCTGCAGGCACGTCGCCGGGCTCGTGGTAGATCCACAGGTCCGGGTTGACCAGCGCCCACACGTTCGGGTGGGCCTCGGTGTTGTGCGCTACGAGACGGTAAAGCCCGGCTGGGACGCAGCTCACGTTCTCCTGGCCGCAGGGTGCGCCATCGACCGGTACCCACGGCGGCTCGATGTATTGCCAGCGGCGGCCGTTAGGCGCCGAGACGACGCCGACCGTCGCCGAGTCGTCGGCGAAATCCCGCAGCAGTTCAAGTTGGATCGCCACTCGTTCGCTACCCTCCCGTGTTGAGCTGGATCGTGAACCCGCACCATAGCTGGCGCAGGTCGGAGCTATCGTAGTGCGAGCCGTCCTCTGGCACGAGGCACCAGCCGATGCGGAACTGCCAACCGTTGGCCCACCGCTTCCAGTAACCGGCATACGGCCCTTGCCATGCGAACGAGGAACCGACGGCGCTCGGTGTCGCGTAGAAGTCCGGAACGCTGCCGGCGGTCGATTCGACCTGCGTCGGGTGCACGATGAAGCCCATCGGTCGCCAGAACCGCATCCCGTTCGTGAACTTGTTGCGCCACAGGCACCATGCGAGCACGCGCAGCCATGTTGGCTTGCCGACCATGTAGGGCTTGCCGTTCACGGTCGATGGAGGGAGCACGCCGTCCTCGTCGTTGCCCCAGAGCCAGAACGCCGACGGCCAGACGTAGATCGTCGCGCCCTTCTTGGAGATCCCCTGCCTCCACGCCTTGCGCGCCGTGAGGATCGGCACGATGACGAGGCCGGAGACGATGCCGAGGAGCCACCACGCGGTAGCGATGATCCACAACAGGAACTGCAGGACGCGCATGTAACCCTCCCTAGAGCTTGATGAACTCCGCTTTGATGACCACCTGGTCGACGGTGATGCTGTTGTTGCCGCTCGAGACGTCCCATGCAAGGATGACGGCCGCACTGTTCCCGGCTGTATACGGGAATTGTCCCTGCAACGTCATTGGGGTCATGCCGGTTCCGAGCCCGGACTGGTCAGGCCCACTGTAACTGCTGGTGACGCCAGTAATGAACTGCGCTTGCAGCGCGTTCGTCCCGTTCACGTTGCCCTGTTGAGCCCGACAGGTGATCGTCACGAGTACGTTGGCATTGCCGCCCACTTGCGTCGGCGGGATGTCGATGCGCCCGATCTGGCTCAGATGGAGAATGCCGGTGCCAGAGAACAACTGCGAGACCGTGCAGTTCTGGAACGTCACGTACGCAGCTGACCCGGACGCAACGTCGGAAGCCTGCACAAGCCGTGCGCCGATGGCGTAGCCGCTCGATGGCCCCGGTGTCGTGCCGCCTTTCACGCCGGCGGCGCTCAGGGAGTCGATCCAGAAGTAGTTGGTAGCGGTGTTCGGCATCGCGAGGAAAGCGCGCGTGCCGTTTCCGCTCCACACGCTGTTCGCCTGCGCGTAGCTGTTCACCGAGGATTCGACGATGCGGTAGTACGAGTCAACGGGCTTCAGTACCGCGTCGGTCCACGTGAAGTCGACTGCGCCGGGATACGCGACGCCCGCGAAGTTCGTCGGTGCGGTCGGCACCGTCGGCGAGGTCGTCGGTATGTTGGGCACGTCCGGCGTGTCGTACTGCGAGGTCGTGAGGTCGGTCCAGTCGGTAGAGTTTTCCTCACGAAGCGCGATCTGCACTGCGGCCGTCGGATCATCGATGTAGGACACGACGCGGAAGGTCTTGGCGTTCCAGCCCATGTCTGGCCACGTCAGCGTCACGGTGTCGTAGGTCGCGAGGTTGAGCCACTTCGGTCCAAGGAGTCCCGTGACCACCACCTGGTCGCGTGACTGCCGGAGCATGAACTCGCTCACGCGCTCGCACTGGTACACGTCCGTGATCGCCGGCAATTCGACCTCTTTCCAGATCCGCTCGCCGCCGTCGGCGGTCATGTAGGTGTCGTTCTTACGCGGCGGGCATTCCTTGCGTTGCCAGTTGTGCGTCGGGTCGATGAAGAACCCGCGCACGCCGTTGTACCGATTCGTGGTCGCCTGTCCGGTCGTGTCGCGCGGCGTGATGCACTGGATGCTCACGGGTCCCACGAAATCCGTGTAGTTGAGGCTCGCGCTCGGCGTCGTCCACGCGCCCGCGTAGAACTTCCACACGCCGTCGACGTTGACGAACAGGCCGGCCATCGCGTCGACGAGCACGCGCAGGTTCTGCGAGAAGTCGTTGGTCGCATCGAGCAACGCCGCGCACGTATAGCGCGACTGGCTGCCGGAAGGCGGCGCGTTGCCGCCAGTAAGTGAGAAGTCGCAGATGTTCGCGGCGGCGGCGACGGAGAGCCAGTCGATCTCCCATGTCGGATCGTAGCCACCACCGAGGTCCGCGTTCATCGTGAGCCACGCGGCGCAGAGCGCAGGATTGTTGGAGTACGTCCACGTCGTCGAGTCCGTGTAGCGCTGCGAGCCGCTCCCGCCCGGCTGTGTCGAGTCGAGCCGCGGGTCATAGACGAGCGCGCCGTTGACCTCGAACGTCCACTGCGGGATCTGCCCGGCGTTGCTGTTCTTGTCGAGCTTCATCGCTATCGCGGCATAGGCGATCCCATGCCCCACGAAGTCCGATGTGAACGCAGATGGGTACGCGGCATGGAGGATGTAGTCAACGGCGGTCTGCGTGCCGTCGTAGCGCCTCAGCCAGTGGTTGCTCGACCATTTGTCGTTGATGGTCACGCCGTCGGGTAGGAGCGTCGACCCACCGGTCGTCACAACGCCATCATTGGCAGTCCCCGTTACCGACGTGATGTGCGTGTTAAAGATGCAGTCCTGGCCGGAGTAGACGTTTTGGTATGCGCTCACCTGGTGGCCCGCGAGCGCGAGTACGAGGTGCGCGATCTCGCCGTTGTCGCCGCTGTTGAACGGTGGGATGCAGTGCACGCCACCGACCTTGAGATGGCCGATGATGATGCGCGCGCCGGCGAGCGGATCGACAACCGAGACTTCGAGCCCCTGCTGGAAACCGCCCGGCGGACTCCGGCCGAACAAAGCCTGCGCAGCCTTGGCGACCGCGAAGAACACGGCCGCATAGCCAATGGCGTCGGCGATGAGGATGCCGGTCTCAGAGGTGATGAGCACGTCGAAGATGTAGTCGACAGCCTCGAGGATGATCTCGCCGATGATCGTGCCCATGGCTAGTCGACCTTCCAGCCCACGATGGCTTGGCTGAGGTGCAGCACGACGAGGCCGTGTGTGCCGGGGTGCAGGAGATAGGCGCCATCGTGCACGGCGAGCGCGACGTCACCAGACCTGTCGTGCGCGAGTACAAGGTCGCCCTTGGAGAACTTGAGCCACGCCGGATCGCCGGGGCCGAGGATTAGCTCACACGCCGCACGCAGGCCGCCGAGCCGGCCGAGCACGACCACCGCCTCGCGCTGCGACGACCACTGGAACTGCGCACGCATTCGCGCCGCCGCGTCGCCGTCGCACGTCGCTTCGTAACACGCCGCGGCGAACGTCACGCAGTCGTGCGCACCCCACTCGAACTGGCGCGTGCACGCTGCGTGCGTGACGGCGTGGAAACGGTCTTGCCAGTCGACATGCCGCACGCCTACCTCCCCGGTGGAATCCGGCCGCGCACGCCAGACGTCGGGAACGGCAGCGAGAATAAGGTCTGCTGGATGCCCCACTGCCCGACGAACCCCTCGATCTCCGGCACGTAGTTGAAGAACGTGTCACCGGAGTGCGTGAGCCAGAGATATTCCTTGTTGAAGCGCGCCGAGCGTGGCTCCAGGCGCAGGCGGGATTCGACCTCGATCTCGACGTAATTGCCCTTGGCGGCATCCTTGAGGTGCACGTTGCACACGTTGATGCGGCCACGGAACCGCTGCTCCGGCGTCGAGACCGCGATTCCCTGCGCATTGAGTAGCGCACGGTAGACCGTCACATTCTTGTTGAACAGGTTCTCGGTGAGCGGTTCATAGAGCTGCGCGCTGCCGACGGCCGAGATCCACATGCGCATCGCGCGCGGATAGAGGTCGCCCGCCTCCTCGATCTGCTCGAGGCCACCAAGCCGCCCCACGGGTGTATAGGTGTTGACGCCCCACGCGACCGGGGTGAAGCCGGTGCAGAGCTTGAACGTGCTGTTCGTGAGCGTGAGGTCGACGAGCCACCGAAGCCGCGCCACCGCCTCGGTACTTGCGCTTTGCGCTGCGGCGTACAGGAACCGCGGCATCAGTACACCTGCTCCATGTCGAAGCTGACGTTCGCGTAGAGCCCGTACTGGTTCGTGATCTGCGGGTCGCTCGCAAGGATGAACTTGCCCATCGGTGCCCCGAACACGACAGGATCATTGTCTGGCGGCGATGAAAACACTTCGGGTTCAAACTGCAGGTACCCGTTACCGCTACCGTCTGAGTCAAGGTCAGCGACGAGAGTGACGATCTGCCTATTGACTTCGACGAGATCGCCAGCGAGCGCGAGGCCGGCCGTACTGGCCGGCAGATTGTCGATTGTCATCGCAGAACCGGTCTGACTGCCTCCGTTGATGAGAGCACAACGCTGCACCGTCACATAGGTGACGTCCATCGTGTCGCCAATCGTGCCGGTCCCGACGTCATTGAAACCGATCGATTTGGACCCGCCAGCGCTTACGCCGGAGGTGGTCATGATGCCGCTTGTCCCAGCGTTGAATAGGCTATAAGTCGAGCCGTTTTCCATGTACAGACGGACGTTGGCAGCGTTCGCCGCTACCTTGGCGCGTAATACGCCGCGGACCATGTACGCTGCAGCAGCGAACGAGATGGACGACTGCGACAGCAATACGGAGGCCGTCGTATTCGTGCGTGTCGAGCGTAGCCGGCCCTTGCGAGCGGCCGTGATCGAATAACTGGAGCCACTCGACCATGTACCAATACCGGAGGCCCAGTTCGGATTGAGCAGCAATTCGCCGCCAGGGAACGACCCTTGAATCTGATAATTGACGGCCGTCCAAAACGCTTGCTGTTTGCCACGGATTGCCCACAGGAATGCGAACAACTCGCCGCGATCGGCGCCTTGTACAAGGCACGTCCGCTTGATCTTGAGTCGCGGGCCTCCGAATGACTGCACCTGCACAGCACCGCGCGCGAACGCCGGCCGGAACACGACGCTCGCATCGTCGGTCGGCGTGATGATCTCGTCCTGCACGCCGACGCCGGCCGGGAAATAGAACTCGCTAGCCACTGTGGAGCCTCGCGACGCCATTGCGGTAGAGCATCCGCATGAACTCGTACCGTTGCCGGTCGTTGTTTGCCGCGATCACCGCCGAGAGGGTGCCGGCATCGAGGCCCGTGCCGTTGATGTTGGTCGTGGGCGCGTAGGTCATCGGCTGACCCGGAGTCTGCTGCGCGCCGTTCGGGAACACGGTCGCGCCTTGGTAGCCGGGCATGAGGAGCTCAGGGCCGCGCTCGCCGACGATCACCGGCGCGCTCCCCATCGCGAAGCCGCCGCTCGCGAAGCGTTCATAGGCGATGGCATCGGCCCACGCTTCGCTTGTGTCGATCGACGCGCCTCCAGTGGAGGAGGCCCCGCCACCAAGGCCAAAAAGACCAGCGAGTGCCGAGAGGATACCGCCAGTAGCCGTACCGCCGCCGACCCCCGGCGCTGTCTTGAGGCTAAGCAGGGTGGCGAGATCGGTCGCTTCGGCCCTTAGCACCATCTGTTCGAGCACTTGCAGGAATGACTTGAGCATCCCTTTGAAGCCCTCGTTGATGTGCGTGAATGCGGACTCGAATGCACCAGCGATCTGGTCGCGCGCCTGCGCCGCATACACGCCCATCGTCGTGAACGAATCCTGCGCGGCCTTGAGCGCCTTGGCGTGCTGCTCTGGCAACAGCTCGAGCTTCTGCGAGAGCGTCGCGATCTTGGCGTCGAGGTTGGCCGTGCTCAACCCAGCCTGCTCATTGGCGTTGCGCTCCTCGACGAGCTTGTCGCGCACGAGGCCGATGTTGATGGCGAGGTCTTGGAACTCGCGGTTGACGGACTCGATCGGGGATTCCGACGCCTTGATGATCGAGTCCGAGAACTTCTGCCAGTCCTCCTGGCCCTGCTCGAGCGCCTTGTGGAGCGTGTCGAACGCCTTGGTGGCATCGGTGTCCGAGAGCTTCTGCATTTCGTCCCGCGACTTCTTGCCGAGCTCGTTGATGGACTTGATGTAGTCCTCTTGCAGCTTGCGCTGCCCTGCGATAAGCCAATCGTTGGACGAACCCGTGCGTAGCGGACCACCGCTGTCAGGACCGCCTACCGCCTCACGCATGTCCGGTGGCAGCACGCCGGCCGCAATCTGGTCGGTATCCACGAAGTCACGCGCGCCGCGGATGAGTTGGCCGCCAGGGGAAGCCCCTTGGTGTCCGAGGTGCACGCCAGCGTAGGTGATATTGAGTTTGCCGAGTTGATTGTCGAGCGTGTCAAGGACGTTAGCCGCCTTCGACAGCGCGTCGTAGCGGAAGTTGTTGAGCCACTCGCTGATCGCGTTCGTCGGCAACTTTATCGATGCGATGCGCACGAGCACATCCGCCAGCCTGACGAGCTGCGTCACGAGGTCACTCACGCCCTTCACGACCTCCGGGTCGCTCAGCGTGTGCGTGAGGTTATGGATCGACTCGATGAGCTTGTCCGTCGGGGCGTTTTCACCCTCGAACAGCGAGACGAAGTTGTTGCGCAACTGCTGTAGCGCACCGCCGAGCGTGTTGCTCACCGTCTCCGCCGTGCCGTGGTACGTGTCGGTGAGGCGCTTGAGGATGATGTCCTGCGCCGCCGCGTAGTTGCCGACGTCGACGAGATCCTTGATAACATCGCGCTGCGCCTGGCTGAACTGCACGCCCATGCGCGTCAGGAGCCCGAGGGCCTGCGCCGGCTCGTTGAGCACGCGGCCGATCATCTGCGCGGCCGTCGTGAGATCGACGCCGCGGAACGAGGCGAAGTCGAGGATGGCCTGCTCGGCCTTGCGGAACTGGTCGCCGTTCAGGTTCTGGAACGTGGCGAGCATGGCCTGCATCGCCTGCCCGGCCTGTCGCGTGTAGACCGAGTTCTTGAGGAGCGACTCTGAGAACTTGTCCATCTCGCCGCGCGTCACGCCGATGTTGCCGACGTTGCGCAGTACCGTGTCGAGGCGGATCGTCGCAGTCTCCGCCTCGGTGATCGTGTCGATGAGCTTGCGGATGCCCTCGACCGAAATGAAGATCTCGCCGAGCCCTTGGAGCTTGTCGCCGATGCTGTCGAGCGTCTGCGATGCAGCGTCCTCGGTCTCTACGCGGAGCTTGACGTCAGCCATTCGACTCGCGCTCCATGTGCTTCAAGAGGCGCTCGCGCATGAGTGTAAAGAGGTTGACCACGAGCGCCGGCTGCTCGAGGGTCGACCTGCCGTCGGGCCACGCGATCCGCGCGAGGCCGCCCATCCCGTTAGGCGCGTGGGACTGCATGAACAGGAACCACCAGTCGTCGGGCCACAGCCCACCCTCCATCTGATACTGCGGGTCCTTCCGCCGAGAGCCGACAAGGATGTTGTCTATGCTTCGGCAGAAGGATTCGAGTTTTTTGGGGACGACTCCTCCGCGAGCTTGCGCATACAGGACGCGACGAGTCCGATGAAGTACGCGGCCGTGCAGATCTCGCCGATAGGAACCGGCGAACCGGCGGCGTCCACCACGCCATCCAGCGAGACGACGTAGGAAGGCAGCAGCTCGGCCATCACCTTGACCGTCGCATCGGTGCCACGCACAAGGGCGCGCCCTTTGGCGTCCTTCTCGCCGGTCTCCTCGTACGTGTTCTTGATGCGGATGGAGTCCTCGAGCGCCAGCGGCTTCAGTGTGGCGACGACCTTCATCCCGTCGAACTCGAACTCGTGGCGGATCTGTTTCACATAGGACATTGAACCCTCCCTTAGAAGGACGTGTTGGCGTAGCTGCTCACGAGCGTCGCGCCGAAGATGTAGTTGCTGTTCGGGTCGATCACGCCCATGCCCTGGAACTTGATTGCCACCTCGCCGGGGCCGGAGACCGCGAGCTTGAAACTCGTGATCTTGACCTGAGGAACGTCGAGCGTGAGGCTCGCGAAATAGCCGGACTGCACCATGTTGCGGCTGTTGATGAGCGAGACGATGAGCCGCTGCTGGGTCGCCGTCACGAAGTTGTTGAGCATCGAGCGGTCGGACATGTAGAACGTGCCGTCGATCGTGACCTCGCGAAAGTCCTTGCGCGTGTACTTGAGTGGCTGCAGGTTGCCGGTGAGCGCGTACAGCGGGTCGATCATCTCGTCGACCTTGATCGTGATGTCCGAGAAGTTCGACTGCCCGGCGCCGCCGTAACTCACGCTCGCGACGTCCCACATCCATGCGTCGTTGAACTCGCCGGTGAGGGGCGTGAGCGCGTACGAGGAGATCTGGCCGCCGCCAGTAAGGCGTGACCCGCCGACCATCGACGCCTTGACCTTCAGCAACTGCCCGGCCGAGATCGAGAACTCGATGTCGCTGAACTGGCAATCGTAGAATAGTTCGGCGGACGTCGCGTCGGCGAACTCCTTGATGTACGTGACGTTGTGGTTCGGCCAGCCGGTGTTCCAGTCGACCGTGCGCGGCAGGAACGTGAACGTGCGGATCGAGCCCGAGTTGACCTGTGTCGGGTCGTTGATGACGGCCTGCAGCAGGCAGCCAAGCGCGGTCGGCGTCGCCTCAACGTCGACGGTGCCAGCCACCTTGTTGATGCCATCATAGATCGCCGAGAGCGCGAACTGCCCGGTGAGGTTCTTCGACTTGATCGTCGCCTTGTCGAGTGAGATGTCGTCACTCACGAGCGGAATGAGGTGGAACGAGCCGACCTGCGAGGCCGTCCCGTAGCTGCCGGGATTCGACTGAAACGCCAGCCCGGCCTTGTAATTTGCACCGTAACTCATCTAGTTGAACCCTCCTATCGGGTCACTGTCTCGGCCGTGATGTAAAGCTCGGCCTGCTGGAAGAAGTCATCCTCCTGCACCTGCACGAGCCGGTACTTGGCGCTGCTGAGTGTGATCGTCGAGACGTTGCCGAGCAACGTCGCATCGCTGAAAAGGACATCGAGCGCGTAACTGACGTACTCCTCGAGCTCGTCCTCGGTCTGCTCACCGTCGTTCGCGTTGCTCACCTGCAGGACGAGCACGATGCGCGTCTGCTGGCGACGGGCACCGGGACCTAAGCCCAATGTGCGTACCTCGAAGGTCGACTCGTCGCGGTAGATGCCGATCCACGGGCATTTCGATGGGTCCTCGTTGAGGAGCGGCGAGCGCTCGATGGTCGTGATGTTCTCGAGCCGAGGATCGGCCTTGAGCATCTTCTGCACGGCCTTCGTGATCGCATTGGCCTGCAGTGGAATCACAGCCGCTCCTCATCGATCGATTGCCTGATGTACCACTCGTACACGGCGACACCTTGGCGATACGCGAAGTCGAGCGGTGGCAAAAGGCGGCGGCGCGGCAGCCGTTTGCCGGGCACGTACTTGTCGTCAGTGTCGTCGTGGTAGCTCGCGTACGAAGCGAGGTAGCCGACCTCGGCGAACTCACCAGTCGCGTTCGAGTAGGCAGTGTTCTTGAGAAACCCCGTGCGCCGCAGCGGGAGTGGTGAATATCCAAGCCGGGCCTTCTCGCGCAACGTGCTCTCGGCAAGTGGCTCCCACGGATACCCGAAGGTCGAGCCCAGCGTCTCAAAGTTGCGCTGCATGTCGCCGAACAACTGGACGGCGAGCGCCTTGTTCGGCGGCAGCTTGTTGGCGACCTTGCGCGCGAGGTTGCGGAACTTACCCGCGATCTCGTCGGTGTTTGTGCTGACAGTGAGCTTGAGGCCAGGCATGTCAGTGCGGCCAGTTCAGGGGACCGCCCTGCGAGCTGGAGTCCGTGAACATCGACCCGTCGCCTTCGTCTTGTGGCTGGTCCATGAACACAGGGTTCTGCATGTCGAAGATCGTCGGCGTGTTCGGCGTCAGGACGACGATGCCGCTCACGTTGGTTGGCGCGATCGTGCCACTGCCCGTCATGATGCGCCCGAGCCCGGTATTGATGAGTGCGATCCGCTCGTCAATGTCCGCCTTGATCTGCTTGGCGAACTTGGAGCGGATGCCGGTCGAGCGGTAGTAGGCGACATCGATGGCGAGGTCGCTGATGAACGGCGGCACGTAGCTGATTGTGTTGCAGAATGGGACCACGTACTTCGACGCGAACTGCGCGTCGATGTAGTTCTCGGCCGGGTTGATGAAGGTGGCCTCGTAGTCGGTCTTGCCGTTGGCGATCTTGGCGGCATCCGGGTACCGCTGCGTTACGTCGTCCCATGTCGCGTACCGGCTCATGTCACTCGACCTCCGGCCAGACGCCCTTGAGGAACTGCACGTTGATGTACGTGTTCGCCTGGATGACCGAGATCCACCGGTTCACGAACCAGCCAGGCGTGTTCGGCAGGTTGTGCAGCGCATAATACGCGCCGTTGCCGGAGGAGACTCCGAGCACCGACTGCAGCTCGTTCTCGTCCTTGTCGAACAGCAGCGACACGAGGCCGCCGGGATCGACCGTCACCCCGGAATTGACCCACGTCACGCGCACCGTGGTACCGGCAATCTCCTCGAATACTGGAATGCGCATCTAGGCTGCGACTCCCAACTTGATCGGTGGCTGGTTGATGCCAAGCAGGATCGGCACGTCGCGCGCCAGCACCGGCCCCGGATCGACTGACACGAGGATGTGCACGTCGAAGATGATGCCATGGAGGATCGCGGCGAGCTGATCGTCGTAGAGGTTGAGGAAATCATCGAGCCGGTGGCTCAACGACTGCACCTTGATCGCGCCGTCGGCATACGTGAGCGAATCCACGAGCGTCAGGAAGTTGAGTTCCGACGTAATCTGGTTCGCCGTGATCGAGTCGATGAGCGCGGCGAGTGGGTTATCTAGGACACGCCCGCGCAGGTACACGAGGCTCGATGCGTCGGTCACGACGATCGGCGTGTCGAGGAGCTTGATCTTCTGGACCGACAGGTAATCGGCGAGCGACAGCCCGTCATCGAGCGAAAGCGCGAGGCCGCGGTTAAGTATCTTGATGGTATCGTCCGTGAACGGCGTCTGGTCGCCCAGCAGCCGACGTAGCAGCAGGAACTGAAGCACGCCGTCGGTGATCGACAGCAGGTTGTCCTGCGTCACCACGCGGATCGTCGCCGTGTTCTGCACGAAGCTGTCGGCCATCTGGATGAAGTCCGACAGCGCGCGCGCGAGCTTGCGCACCACGAATTGGCCGTCGCTCAACGTGATTGGGTCGGAGCCCGTGAACACCAATTCTTTGAAGCGGCCGTTCACGTCGTTGAGGATAATGCCGTCGGTGAGGAGCTGCGCGCGGGCCTTGGCGTAGAAATCGAAGATCAGGATGCCATCGCTCTGTGTCTTGGTGAAGATGTGCGTCGTCACGGAGGTCGTCACGCTGTCTGTCAGGACGAGCGCGTTGCTCTCGATGGCGTGCCAGTCGTTGAACGTGCCCTGGCTGTAGAGCGTAAGGGCATCGTCGAGCGACTTGACCTTGACGTTGCTCGTCACGGCCTTGATGAATGAGTCCGTCAGGTAGATGCCGTCGCCGAGGTATTCGACGCGCACGAGGAACTTGATGATGGCGTCCGCCATCGTGAGCCCGTCCGAGAGCGTCACGTTGCGCAAGCCGAGCTTCAGCAGGCCGTCGGACAGCACGAGCGTCTCGGCTTGCCAACGGTTGAGGTACAGCGTGCGCACCGTGCCGTCGGTGAACACGAGCAGGTTGTCCTTGGTGAGCGTGTAGATCGTGCCGCTGCTGATGATCGACTTCACGAAGGTGTCGGTCATCACGAGTGCGTCGGTCGACACGCGGCCACGGATCGTGAACTGCAAGAGCGAGTCCGCCATCGTAAGGCCGTCGGCCGTCACGAGCCCGCGCAGCGCCTGCCGCAGCGAGTTGTCGGACATCAGGACCGCTTCGGACTGCGTGCGGTTGAGGTAGATCGAGCGGTCTGCCTCGTCGATGAGCACGAGTAGGTTGTCCTGCACCACCGAATAGATCGTGCCCTGCGCGCCGATGATGAAGTTGTCGACGAGCGTGATCGCGTCCGACGCGTAGTTGACCCACTCGTTGTATTCGCCCTGGCTGTAGAGCACGAGGTTGTCGAACTGGTTGCGCGTGAACCGCGGGAACCCTTGCAGCTCGTCGTACAGGAACCCGAGCAGGCCATCCATGATCGGAAAGTACGCGAGTCGATAGATGTCCGGCGCCGCGTTGAGCGTCGTGCCGTTGAGCGGTGCGCCGTTGAGGAGCATCTAGTTCTTCACCCAGAAGCCGCCCCACTCACTCATCATGCGGCTCGTCACCATAGATGCCTGGTGCAACATCGGGCTCAGCCACAGCGAGTTGTTCGGCAGGTTGGAACTGAAGAACGTGTTGACGTCGCTCACCGAGCTGATGTCGAGACGACGCACGCGCACCCACCAGTTGGTGTCGCCGGGCGCCACGTCGACGCCGAACTCGTACCAAGCCGTCGTGCTCACGTTGAAGTAGCTGCCGAGATCGTACGTACTCGCGACAGCGCCGGAATCCGCATGGTAGATGCGCAAGTTCTGCGAGGACGAGTTGGCGTCGAAGCCAATCACGATGCTTGACGACATCGAGGTCGGCGGCGAGACGCTGTTCACCTGCCCGGTCGTGTTCGTGAGTCCGACGAAGAAGTGGGCGGAGACCGGCGTCGCCGCGAAACCGAAGCGCGTGCGGTAACGGAACCCGCGTTGCCCACTGACGAGCGCTTGTGCGAGCCGTACCTCGGCCGGGAATTGCGCACTGTCGGCTACCGTCACGCGAATACGCGGCTGCGATTCGCGCACGCTTGAGTTGGTGAGCGTCTGCCCGAGCCATGAGCCTACGAGGGTCGGCACCGGCACGCCATATGCCTGCATCGAGTTCGTGTTGATGACAGGGATGATGGCAAGGTCCAGTGCATCGTTGTCGCCGATCCACTGCGCCCCCTCGGTCGTCAGGCGCAGTTCAACCTTCGAGCCGATGGCGAACGAGGACTGGGCCGTCGTCCCTTCCTGCCCGCGGAGCACGGTCAACGTGTCGGTCGAGCGCGCGATGCACTTACAGACCTCGACGTTGCTGCCGTCGTCGATCGTCACCATGAAAAAGTCATTCGCCAGCGGGTTCGGGAACCGCGCGCCGTGACCAGTCTGCAACGCGAGCGACGCCTGCGTGTTGGACGTGACAGCCGTCGACAGCGTGCTCAGGGCGTTGTTGGCGAACTTGTAGGCCGGGACCGGCATCTCAGTGGTTCCTGTTGATGCGGGCGATCATCGCCGCGTAGTCGGGCGTGAGCTGGTTCGGGAGCGCGAAGCTGGGCGCCACGACGCCCGAGCCGATGCCGATGCCGAATAGCGCGATCGATAGCGGCACATTGAGGTGATCCTGCATCGCGAACGCCGCCTCGACTGACGAGAACGTCGTGTCGGTCGCGGTGTAGGTGTTGCCGCCGTTCTGGTTGAGCACGATGCCGGTGCCGGACCATCCGGTCGGTCCGCCGGGCTCGGCGCCAAGCGATCCCTGCCAGATCTTGGAACGGATCGTCGAGCCGGCGCGCCCCATGCGCAGCCAGTACCAGGTGTCGACGACGAACGTGAACGGCGACGTGAAGCCTTGCAGGGCGGTGCCGCCGCCGGTGCCGTACGAGAGCGACGTACCCATACGGCCGAGCGCCCAGCCTGTGGAACTCGTGATCGCGATACCGTAGCCGCCGCCCGTCGATGATCCGTTGCTGTTAGGCGCAGCCAGGCCGGCACCGACCCAATACGAGCCGTTGTTGAGCCCGTGCACCATGAACTGCGTGAGCGTCTCGATGTCGCCAGTCGTCGCGCCCATCGTCGAGTTGACGACGAGGTTGGGCGCGTCGCCAGAGCTCGAGCGGTTGATCTGCGCGACGTTCGCGCTCACCGCGCCGGACTTGGCGGCGATGGTCTGCGTCCAGTTGCCGCCGCCAGCGACGAGCACGGACCAGTCCGGCGTCGAGGCGATGTTGCCGACCGAGTAGCCGCCGAAGTCGGTGTAGAACTGGCTGCTCACAGCGGTGGGCGCCAGAGCGTAGAGACCTGGGCGCCCGCGTCCGTCACGCCGACGCACCAGAAGCAGCCGAGGCCGCGCTTGAGGGCGCACACGACGTGCGCCTGTGAGCCGCTAGCGGACTCGATCGCGAACGGGTGCTGGCCGGCGAGCGTCCAGTTGGTGCCGTCGAGCGAGGTCCAGTAGTTGTTGGTGCCGACGGTGCCGAGGATGATGAACTTCGCGCCGTTGCCGGGGTGGACGTGCAACGAGCCAAATCCGCCAGCCGGTCCACCGATGCGCGTGTTGGATTGCGTCGCAATGGGCGGCAGCCCGGCATCCGTGACGGTCGGTTTGGCACCGGGAGTCCCGCTGTACTTCACCTTCGCGAGATGCCCATACGGCGAGGCCGTATCGCCGCCGCCGATCAGCAGGAAGTCGAGGTACTTCGAGTACGCTGCCTGCCCATAGAGGTTGCCGTAGTACGCAGTGGAATTGGTCGTGGCGAACACGGCGTCGTTCGCCTTGCGCCAGAACATGATCTGTTCCTGCATCATCATCGCGTAGCCGCCATCGCCCGGCCCGAACATGTTTGGGTGCCAGCCAAGGCCGCCCATGTGCGATTCCATCGCACCGGAGAAGATCGCCTGGTTGACGGGCGCGTTGTTCCATCCCGGCGACGCTGCCTTCCACCATCCCGCGCGCCGGTCGTTGGTCCCGTTGCCGGTCATGCCGCCGTGGGTCTGGTAGAGGTCTCCGGTCGTGTCATCGATGCAGGTGTTGCCGTAGATGTGACCGGGGTAGTTCCACCCGCTGCCACCGATCGTGATGTCGTTGGTGTCGAGCGTCCACGCACCCGTCGCGACGTTGTAGGTCTGGTGCTTCCACTGCCCGTCGTTGTTCGCGGGCTTGCCCATCAGGTGGATAATGTCGTTGAGGCCATCGTGATGGAACGCGCCCTGCCACTCGACATCCGCGAGCGAATAGGAGGACTGCGCACCGGCCGGGAAATTGGCCGATTGCCCTGAGGCAAGCGCGAGACACGCCGTCTGAAGCGCCGATGGAGCCTTGATCGCGATGCTGAATTGGGTGCTGAGTGGCATCTAGCTGCCCCTCTGCAGCGGGTCATTCGGGAACGGGATCACGGCCTTGGACATGATGATCTGCGCGTAGCGGTGATAGAACTGCGTCATTGAGTTCGTGTTGTTGTAGATCGACGCGAGAAACGCGTTCCACCCCCAAATGTGGTCAAACGGGATCGTCAAGTTGGGCAGCGAGCAAACGAGCGTCCATGAGGTCTCGCCGGCGTGCGCAGCCCACACTTCGATAAGCGTGTCCGCGTTCGGTGTCACGCTTCCGAGGCCGCCCGTCATCGTTCCCGGCTTCATGTGGAACATGATCGTGTCCCACGCGCCGAGGTTGAACTGCCAGCCGTTCTGCGCGAGGCCGTTCCACTGCCACCGGTAACCGTCGCCGTAGAAGCTCAGGTAATCGTGGCCGGTCGTTCCGTGCCAGCTCGTGACGACGATCTCCTGATCGCCGTTGGAGGAGTCCATCCGCGAGTGGTAGATGTACTTGCCCTGGTCCGTATTGGTGTTCGGCGGCTGCGCGCGGTTCGGGTCTTTCTTCGCGCGAAGCTGGACCCAATACTCGTTGCCGTCGTAGATGCCGCTCGGCGTCGTGGGAGCGTAGGCGACGTTCGCATACACGCCGCCGCTCCAGCCCGACGATTGGCTGCCGCCCTGCGTCGGCGCGAACGACTTGAGCGCGATCGTCCCGCCAGCCGCCGGGTCATCGTTGCCGGCGCCGCGGCCGTTGCCGGTCGTCGTGCCGCCCTGAATGGGCGAGAGTGGACGCCACCACACGGAGCCGTCCTGCGAACCTGCAGGCCGCACGATCTCGAGGCACCCGAACCCAAGGCCCGGTGAGTCGCTCGTGATGCGCCGGCAGAGCTGGCCGAAGTTGATCTCGGTGCCATCGCCGACCTGCTGCGCAAACGGGTCGTTGCCGCCGCCCGTGCCGCTGCCGTCTGGCTGCCCGGCGAAGTGGTAGCCGAACGTCGACGCCCAGCGGAAGTTGTTGACCTCGTTGTCGTT
>Ga0335069_10005020_pt1 | contig 19474 bp, 16 predicted proteins | sample Lox_Sample_11_FD_206714 | JGI IMG/M metagenome (GOLD analysis project Ga0335069, IMG submission 206714) | Soil microbial communities from Loxahatchee National Wildlife Refuge, Florida, United States - Lox_Sample_1.1 | ecosystem: Environmental > Terrestrial > Soil > Wetlands | place: USA... | reverse complement strand
GTTATGCCGGCCATCTTTCTTTCAATCAGGTGGCCTTATCGGCGCGTGGCCAATCGACAACATTTTATTGCCAATTTTTCGAAGCCAATCGTTGCGGTCCGGATTCCACTCGTCGATGACATGGTATTGACCATCTTTCAGCCCTTCTAACGTCCACGTCGAACCATCAAGAGCCGGAACAAGAGGCCCTGTTTCGGGTTCCAAAATCCGGTCATTCAGACTTTCTCCGCCACTGCGGTCCCAGATCGCCTCGATATTTATCCTGTTTCGCGTGGAAAACTTGTAGCTCTTTCATCGGAGTCCGGTTCTCGCTGCAACAAAGGTCTAAAATCTAAGTAATGCTGCGACTTCACTTGATCGCCGCCGTGCTATTCGTCGGCTGTCTGGCATTCGGACAGAATACGCAACGCCTCATCCTGAAAGACGGGTCGTACCAGTCGGTCCAGAAATATGAAATCAGGGGCAATAACGTGCACTATCTTTCTGCTGAGCGTTATGAGTGGGAAGACATCCCCTCGGCGATGATCGATTGGGAGGCCACCGAAAAGTACCAGAAAGATGTCGCTAAGAAGGCAACCGAGGCGAAGGAGGCGAACGAAGAAGAGACGAAATCATCAGACTCACCCAATGCGGATGCTGGGCTTCCAGCCGGATTGGCTTTGCCCGCCAAGAGCGGGGTTTTCGTGCTCAGCGAGACCAACAGCAAGCCCGAATTCATCGAACTTTCGCAGAATGAAACTCATCCTGTCGAACACGACACCGCCTTCCTGCTTACGAAAAAGGTCAATCCCATGGCGACGCGGAAGGAAACGTTGGAGTTAACCGGTGCACACGCGAAACCACAGACAGGTTCGAAACATCCGGTAATCTTTATTAAACCCGAACTGCAATCGGAGGACGAGCAGCAGCCCCGAAAGAAACCTCTAGATCAGCGGCTCACCTCCGGTGATGCTTTTCGCTTTGAGCTCCTGAAGCTGGACGTAGTCAAGAACTCACGCGTGCTGATTACGACGAAAACGAACCAGGCCGACTACGCTACCCAGTCGCTGCAAAGCGTTCCCGTATTCGCGCAGGTGGTTGCAGGCGACCTCTGGATCAAAATCGAACCTAAGCAGGACCTGGCACCCGGAGAATACGCCGTCGTGCAGACCGTGGAAGAAAGCCGTATCGGCGGCTACGTCTGGGATTTTGGGGTGCAGGGCGCGATAGCTCCGAACGTCGGGACGAAGAAGAAGAAGAAACCTTAATTCTTATTGGCTCGCAACGCCGACGGGCGGCTCGGGTTCACTTCTTCAGCAATCACGCGACTACAATATCTCGATGCAGCCCCGCTCCATACTCATCACTTTGCTGCTGCTGGTCGGTTGCCTTGCTTTTGCCGACGCGGCGAAGCGCCTCATTCTGAAAGATGGCTCCTACCAGTCGGTGACGAAATGGGAGGTCGAAGGCGATCGTGTGCGCTACATGTCGGCGGAACGTTTCGAGTGGGAAGAAATGCCGAACAACTTGATCGACTGGCCCGCCACCGAAAAGTACAACCGGAGGCTTTCGTCCGATGTCTCGCATTCCGCTCAGCAGATTGACAAGGAAGTAGAAGAAGAGAAGCAGGAAGAGCTGGAACGCACGCCAGAAGTGGCTCCGCGACTCCGTCTGCCCGAGGGCGGCGGCGTGCTGGTACTCGATTACTACCACGGCGAACCGGAGTTGGTGGAGCTGGAGCAGGCGACGAGCGAGATTGAAGCCGATCGCAAAGGCAACATCCTGCGCGCAGCCATCAATCCGCTGGCCAGCCAGAAGTCGAAAATCGAGGTTCCAGGTGTGCATTCCAAGGTTCAGATCCACGTGCCACGACCCGCAATATACGTTAACGTCGAGGATACACAGACCAAGGCGAAGAGTGCTGATTCCAGCAGGACCGATGATTCGCTGGCGAATGCGCCCACGAAACCCCAGCGTTATCGCCTGGTGAAGATGAACGCCACCAGGGACTCGCGTGTGCTTGGCAATCTGAAAGTTTCCATGACTGGAAAGACTTCGCAGGAGCAATCGTTCATTCCTACCCAGGGAGAACCGATGACCGGCGGCTGGGTCAAGGTCACTCCGACCCAAGACCTGCCTCCGGGCGAATACGCCGTAGTCGAAATGCTCGGCGAAAAAGAGATGAACCTGTACGTCTGGGATCTGGGCGTGAATCCTGCGGCTCCGGAGAGCGTAACCGCCATGAAGCCGGAAACCGACGTACCCGCGCGGCGAGCCGACGAGAAACTGCCGGAGTTGAACAAGCGGCCGAAGCCTTAGGTCCTCGCTCTCGCGAGCACCAGATCGCTATACGAACCAGCCTCAAACTGGCCGGCCTGCAGTCCGAATTCCCGCAAAAATTCGTCGCACTGTGCCTGCAGTTTCTCAACCTCGTCGGCTTTGCCGATCGCTTCAACTTCCACAAACCTGCCGAGCCCAGCAACGTCATCGAGATGGATCTTCACATTTTCGACAAAATAGATCTCGCGTTTCTTGTCCACGACGGCCAGTACGCCGAGCGCCTTCGCGAGCACAGATTTGATTCCCGAATTCGGCGGCACAGGTGAAAGCGTTACCTCCGACTGCTTCGGTCCTGACTGGTTCGGACGCAGGTAGCTCACCAGCGAGTTCTCGATCTCGCCTTCGCGTAACTTCAAGCGTCCTTGCGGAGTCCGGAAGTAGGTATCTACCTGGTGATCGGTGCCTACGAAGCGTGCGCCCTTGGCTTTCAGCAAACCGCGAATCCGATCGTGGTCTGCACATCGGGCCTTGAATTCGATGATCGACTGCTCCATGCCTACGAACGATATCATTCGTGATGTAATCGCTTCATGACCACCGTGGCGGGCTCAAAATCGTGGTTTGGGTATGCGGAATCCAGATCGACGCGCTGGTTGCTTCCCCAGTACTTAAGCCTCGATATCGTGCTGATCGCGTTGAGCTGGCAAGGTCTCTTCGCGCGCACATTCGCCTCTCCGCTCCGCTGGCCAGTTCTTCTGTCCACAGCATCCGCGGTGTGGACCATTTATATCGCTGACCATCTGCTCGATTCGCGCGACGAATCGAGAATCTCCAATCGTCATCGTTTCGTTCGCCGGCACCGCCATGGGCTGATTGCCCTGAGTTGTCTTTTGATTGTTGCCAGCTGCTGCTCGTTGATCTGGGCGCCGCTGCCCATCATCGTCTGTGGCGCCTCTCTTGCGCTTGTGGTCACGATCTATGCCGCTATCGTTCACCTTGCGCCCGCCTCATGGTGGCCGAAGGAAATGGTGGTGGGAGTTGTCTTCGCTCTCGGTTCCAGCATCGTCGCCTGGAGCGTGCCGCATCCGAGATTGTGCGTGCTGTTTGCGGTGTTCCTATTCGCAATCGTATGCGTCTTGAATTGTGCCGGGCTCGAGTTCCAGGAATGGCGCCAATACCAGCCAATCCGGCCGCCACCTCATCGCTCCACCGCGTGGATCGGAAGCCATCTGGGACCGCTGACCATTCTTCTGCTCATCGGCGTGGCGACATTTGGGATTGCCACCCAGACAACCGCGCTGGCGCTCGCTATGGCAGTAGCCGCGATTCTCCAACTGTTGGCCATCGAGAAGGGGCGCCGCTCCAATCCCGACACGGTTCGCGCATTCGCCGACGCGTCTTTGCTAACGCCGCTCGCGATCTTGTTGGTCAAATCTCTTGGCTAGAGTTTATTCAATCCATCCAGTGCGGCAACCTTGTAAGCCTCCGCCAGCGTGGGATAGTTGAAAATGGCATCCCGGAAATACTCGATGCTTCCCCCGTTGGCCAGAATCGCCTGCCCGATGTGGATGATCTCCGCCGCGCGATCGCCGATCGCGTGCACGCCGTGCAATTTCAAAGTTTGCGGATGGAACAGCAGCTTGAGGATTCCGTCTTCGTCGCCGAGCATCTGCCCCTTCGCCAGTTCCGCATAGCGCGCCATCCCGATTTCATAAGGAGTCTTCGATTTCGTGAGCTGCTCTTCCGTCTGCCCCACCATCGAGATCTCCGGAATGGTGTAAATTCCAAACGGGATGACGTTGTTCTCCATGTGGCCCGGCACGCCGAACATATGACAACTGGCCAGTCGCCCCTGCTCCATCGAGGTGCTGGCGAGCGACGGAAACCCGATCACGTCCCCCGCCGCGTAGATGTTAGGCACACTCGTCTGGAAGAATTCGTTGACTGTTAGCTTGCCGCGTTCGCCAGTTGGAATTCCAACCGCCTCGAGGTTCAACTGGTCGCTATTGACCTGGCGTCCGACCGTGTAAAGCACCGCCTGTCCATGCACGGTTTTTCCGCTTTCCAGGCGAATGTTGACACGCTTGCGGCTGGGTTCGAGTTTCGCTTCCGTCACGCGCTCGCCGAGGCGGAAGACGGCTCCCATGCGCCGAAGTTGGAAGCACAGGCTATCGATGATCTCGCGATCCACGAATTCGAGCAGATTGGGGCGCTGGTCAATCAGCGTGACCTTCACACCCAGGGCCACGAACATCGCGGCATATTCCAGCCCGATAACGCCCGCCCCCACGATCACGAGTTCACGCGGGATATCGGGCAAGCACTCGACCTGGTCAGAGTCAAAAATGCGTTCGCCATCCACGGGGAAACTGTCGTCATGCGCCGGGCGCGTTCCGCAAGCAATCAAAATTTTGTCGCCGATCAACCGCTGTGGGCCGCTGTCGCTCTGCACCTCGATGTTGTGCTCGTCAACAAACTGCGCATGACCCTCATACGTGGTGATCCCATTGCGGCGAAGTTGCGCCTTGATGACCTCGACCTCTCGGGCGCGCACCGCATGCGCACGGAAGAGCAGATCCTGCATGGTGATGTTGTCTTTCAGCATGTAATTGCGGCCATAGAAAAGCCGTTGCCGCAAGCCGCTGAAATAGAGCACCGCCTCGCGCAAGGTTTTGCTGGGAATCGTGCCGGTGTGAACACACACACCACCAATCGTCAACTTCTTGTCGATGATGGCGGCGTCTTTGCCGAGTTTGGCCGCGCAAATGGCGCCCTTTTGTCCGGCGGGACCACTGCCGATTACGACGAGATCATATTTTTTGACGTCCACGGCTTCCCCACAGGGCGGATGGATGAATGCGAAGAGTTCATAAAATACGGCATCCTGAGCGGCGATGCAATCAGAGCAAGCGTGAAACAGAATGAAGTCGTCAGGAATCGGAAATAAGCGCTGGATACCGGAAGACATCTGCCCTTCCTGTGCAAAACCTTGCAGCAACCAATGCGCAGACCAAGAATAAGTCGTTTCTGTGCTTCGCACCGCCTTGGCGATTAAATTGCGCCTCAGCTCTGGACGTCCCTTAGGCGAAATCCGATTCTTTCTTGGCCCTCACGACCGCCATCCCGGTGATTGCCTAAACCGATCCCTACCTCGAGGTGGAATGTATGCAATTGCCGTCCCTGCATGTTCGACCTAAGTTCCGCTCCATTGCCAAGTTAGTCCAGGTCTTGCTGTTGGTAGTGACCGTTACATTCGTACTGCCGTCATTTGCCGATTTGGTATCCGGCGCCGGCGCCGGTTCCTTGCCCTCAACGGCCCTGGACCTCACTGGCCATCACGGCGGCCTCACCATTCAAGGCTCGTTGCCGTACGACATCAACGGCAATCTGCTGCTGGATGCGGCCGTATTTGCCATCGACATCACCGATTTCCACGCTTTTTCAGCCGCTACTGTGTCCGTCACCGGCGCTGACTCTGCGTACGGTATTCCGGATACGGAGCTGTTCCTGTTTAACGCCAGTGGTCTAGGCATCTACATGAACGATGACGTAAGCGGAAGCGACACGCTGTCTTTCCTGCCTCCGCCTTCATTTGGACTTGGCCCGCTCTCTGATGGCCTCTTCTACCTGGCAATTGCGCGCTCCGCCGATTTACCGGTAGATGCCAGCTTGAATGAATTGTTCTCCCCAGGGTCCTCCACGGATGTGGTTGGGGGGAATTTAGGCGTCGGCCCGATCGCCGGTTGGGACGGCGGCACGTTTGCGTCGCCCGATACCGACTTGATCCATTACCAGATTCAGCTTACCGGCGTTCCTGAGCCAACATCGTTGGTGTTGATCAGCCCGGGACTCGTGGTTGGCTGGCTGGCCAGAAAACGGCTGTTGCGGAAATAGGCAGCCTTGATGGGTTGTCACCTGAGACAAGTACAAGAGCATGACTTCGCCGGCACTAGCGGCTCGTAGCTCTGATTGCTTGCCAACACAATCCGTCAGCGCGGTTTTTGGGCCATTCGTACGGGATTGACGTGTAAGTCCAATTGACCTTCGCATGCTTCACTGGAAGCAGCAGGAGCCCACACGTGAAACAGGTATTGCGTATCGCAATTTTGTCGGCTTTGTTCCTGCAAATCGCGGCATTTGCTCAAACGAAAAACCCGGTAGCCCACCTGGCGGATGGGTCAGGCTACCTTTACAACGGAGCTGTCGCTTCGGTTGCGCCACCGGCTTCGGTGACAACGAAGAAAGGAACTCTTCAGGTCGCGATCAAGTTACAGGATCCCCCACTTGTTACGAAGGTAGGTGCCAACGCGAAACAGAAGGGCATCACCATGACCGCTGCTCAACAGCGGGCTTACCTGGCGCAATTGAAGACCAAGCAGGACGCCGTCGTTGCTAAAGTGAAAGCTATGGGCGGCGTGGAACTGGGACGCGTCAGCAAAGGACATAACGCCGTCATCGTCGCCATTGATGCCAGCAAGACTGCCGCGCTCAAGAACCTCGGCGGCGTAATCGCCGTGCGTCCATTGTCCGACTTTCAAACAACTGTGGATACCTCGGCTGTGCCCGACTTGGCCACCAATCTCGCCTATCTCGGTGGCGACACGGTCCATAACCAGGGCATCACAGGCGCAGGCGTGCGTATCGCCATGCTGGACAGTGGTATCGACTACACCCACTACAACCTGGGTGGCTCCGGCAACGTGGCTGACTACAACACGGCTAAGGCCGCAGCTACAACGACGCCGCCGCCAAGCCTGTTCCCAACTTCCAAGGTCATCGGGGGGTACGACTTCACCGGCGAAGTTTGGCCGAACGGTCCTCTCGCCCCCGACCCCAATCCACTCGACCTGAACGGGCATGGTTCCCTTACTGCTGACACTGCCGCTGGACGCAGCCTCGATGGCCTCCATCAGGGCATCGCTCCGGACGCCCAGGTGTATGCGGTTAAAGTCTGCAGTTCCGTATCGAGCTCCTGCAGCGGCGTAGCCATGCTGGAAGGTCTGGAATTCGCTCTCGACCCGACCAACTCAGGGACGCTTAACAACGCCGTTGACGTGGTTAGCATGTCAATCGGCGGCAACTTTGGAATGCGCGAAGACGACGTCAGCGAAATGTTCACGGAAATCGTGAATTTCGGTGTGGTGAGCGTCCTCTCCGCCGGCAACAGCGGTGATATCCCGTACATCGTTGGTCATCCGGCAGCCACTCCGGAAGTGCTGGCGGTGGCGGCTACCAACAGCGTTGTAGGATACGGTGTTCCGCTCGTGGTGAATTCCCCACCATCCATCGCGGGAGCATACACGAATACCGCCCAGGTCGACTGGGCACCGGTCACGGGCACCACGACGGGCGATGTGGTCTATGTGGGACGCGGTTGTCCAGCCGGTTCGATCAGCGCAGGTTCTCCTGCCGATCCACTGTTAGCCAACCCGGCGGGCAAGATCGCATTGATCGATCGCGGTAGCTGCTCCGTCAGCCTCAAGGTGGACTACCTTGCGAACAACGGAGCCATCGGCGTAATCCTCGGTTTGGTCGCGGCGGGAGATGCGGTTTCGTTCTCCAATGGCGGCGGCTCGAACTTCGTTCCTACGTTGGTGGTCACGCAAGCGACCAGCAATGTCCTTAAGAACGCGCTCACCGGGAACACGGTGAATGCGACGATAAGCGTGAACAATGCGATTTCGACCGCGGGAGCAGTAGCGTCGTATTCTTCCCGCGGACCGAATTACAGCTACAACATGCTGAAGCCCGAGATCAGCGCTCCCGGTACGGTGACTGGCGCAGCAGTCGGAACCGGCAACGGCCTCGTAACCGAGCAAGGAACGTCGTTTGCCTGCCCGATGACGGCCGGAACCGCAGCTCTGCTGCTTTCCCAGAACCACTCGCTCACGCCCGGCGACATTAAGGCTCGGTTGATGGAGTCGACGAATCCCGTGGTGTACCAGAACCCGCTGACGCAGCCTGGTGTTCTGGCTCCGCTGAGCCGGGTTGGTAACGGCGAGCTGCGGATCAACAACGCCGCCGTTGCTACAACCGGTGTTTGGGATTCCAGCGCTCCGCTCCAGGTCGCGCTGTCGTTCGGCACCTACCGCGTGGGTGCGAACCAGACCCTCTCCAAGAAGGTGGTGGTTCGGAACTACAGCAGCATCAGCCGTTCCTACAGCATCAGCAACACCTACGTTGATGCGCCAAACACAACGGGTGTCACCTTGACGTTCCCGGCGAGCATCACCGTCCCAGCCAATGGGTCCGCGAGCTTCACGCTCACGCTGAAGGTGAATGCCGCTTCGTTGCCCGCCTGGACTTTGAACGGCGGCTCCAAAGGTGGAACCGGATCCACGTTGCAGACGGTGGAATACGCTGGCTACCTGACACTCACTGCGGGCGCGGAGAGCGTACACGTTCCGTGGCACATTCTTCCGCATCAGGCTGCGAATGTGCAGGCCGCCAGCACCTCCGTAAACCTGGGCGCTGATCCCACGAACCTGACCATCAACAACACTGCAGGTGTGATCAGCGCACCCACGGCTGTCTTCTCGCTCACCGGCACGGGCACCCAGTTCCCGGCTTCGATCCTGCCGGCGCCCGGAAGCAGCTACGCGGTGGTGAACCTGCGGGCGGTAGGCGTTCGCGTCGTTTGCGCTGATGCCGGCTGCACCACGTTTGCGGCTCAGTTCGCCGTGAACACCTTTGGCCAGAGATCGCATCCAGACGTCCCAGCTGAATTCGATGTCTACATCGATGTGGACAACGACGGGACCGACGACCTGGTGATCTTCAACGCCGACATCGGCCAGTTCACGACCGGAACCATGACCGGTCAGAATGGCGTGTTCGTTGCTGACCTTACCACGGGTACGGCCAAGGGTCCTTACTACTACACCAGTGCCGATCTGGTTTCCGCCAACGCGATCCTGACGGCGCCGCTCAGTGCCCTGACTACGAGCACGGGCCTGACCCTCAACGTCGACACGCCCTTCACTTTCTCGGTACTGGCGTTCGACAACTACTACACCGGAAACCTAACCGACCTGATCTCCGGCATGAAGTACGAACTGGATATGCCACAGTACTATGCCTTGGATATGTCGGTTCCTCCGGGTGGTGCGCCGCTCACGATCTACCCGAACAATGCGGCAAACGTCTACTTCACCGGTCCGTACAACGGCAACTCTCCATCCCAGACTGGACTGTTGTTGATGTATACGCATGGGAAGACGGGACAGGAAGCTGACATTGTGACGGTGTCGCAAGCACCTCCACAATAAGCAAAGTTGTTGTGAATAGCGGTGCCTTCGGGCACCGCTTTTTTGTCGAGCGGGATTTATTTCAGAAGTCCGTGCTGGGCGATGCCAATGTTGTCGCGCGTCGTATTTTTCACCACGTACATCATTTCATCGGCCTGACGGATGATTTCGTGCGCGCTCTTCGCGTCGTCGGGATAGGAGGCCAGTCCGAAGCTGGCGCGAATGTTGAGATTCAGTCCTTCGTCTTTGATGAAGTTAGTGGTGCGGAAGAATTCCAGCAGACGACGAGCGACGATGGTCGCCGATTCTTTGCCGGTTTGCGGCAGCAGGATGACGAACTCGTCGCCACCATAGCGGAAGGCATAGTCGATCAAGCGCAGGTGGGCTTTGATGGCGTACCCGACTTCAGCGAGCAGCTTGCTCCCCACCAGGTGACCGTGGGTATCGTTGACCGCTTTAAAGCGATCGAGATCGATGAATAGCACCGTGAACTCGTAGTTGAAACGAGCGGAGCGATAAACTTCGGCTTCCAGGGTCTTATACAGATGTCGTGCATTGTAGAGGCCCGTGCAGTCGTCGGTGATTGTCAGTTCCTGGATCTTCTCCACCGCCCGCGCATTCTCGATAGCGATCGCCGCGTAATCGCACAACGCGTTGAGGAAGAAAATTTCGTTCTCATCAAACTCGCTCAGTCCGACATTGATCAACTGGATCACGCCGAGCACGCGCTGGCGTGACTTAAGCGGCATACAGACGATCGACCGCGTCTTCCACTTGGTCATCTCGTCAATACGCTTGGCGAAGCGCGGGTCGTTGTAGACATCGGGGACAATCAAGGGCTCGCCGTGGCGCGCCACCCATCCAGCAATACCTTCGCCCATCTTCAGGCGTACAGTCTTCAGCGCCTCAGCTGCGTCGCCGACGGCGATGGCGAAATAAAGCTCATCTTTGGGTTCATCCACCATCAGCAGCGACCACGTATCCGGACGGAAGTATTCCGCCACCTTTTCCATGATGGTTTGCAGAATGGAGTCGAGGTTCAGCGACGACGTCAGTGCTTTCGCGACATCGTGAAAGATGTTTAGCTCATGCAACTGCCGAGCTCGATCGATGCCTGCGCCCTGGGTCATGGGTAGAGCACTGCGTCCGCCACGCGAAGTGTCGTTGGGCGCATTATATTGAGCCTTATTCCTGTTCAGCAATAACTCCCCACTTACCGAAGGTAATAGGCCTTTCGAATGAAGTTTAACCCGAAGCGGGGCCGGCTTGTATTCAATCTCCATTATCTCTGCCTTTTGAGGTCTTCTCGACAGGTGGTGGTCGTTCGTTATATTCCTCCAAACCGTTGCTGATTCGATACTTAACTATGTTTTCGTTTGACACTTGTTTTGCCCGAAACCTATGATGAGCGCGGCTAATCTCATTCAAGAAGGGCCTAAGGAGCGCGCCGTGGGTTCATTCGGCGAAAGGCTTCGTCGAGAGCGCGAGATGCGTGGCATCTCGCTCGACGAAATCGCCACCGCCACCAAGATCAGCACCCGCAACCTGCGGGCGCTGGAAGAAGAAAAGTTCAAGCAACTCCCCGGCGGCATCTTCAATAAGGGATTTGTTCGCGCCTACGCGAAATTCCTCGGCATCGACGAAGAACAGATGGTCGCCGAGTACGTGGCTGCGTCGCAGGACACCGACGCTGCCCGTGATCAGAAGCTGCAGCAGGATCTCTCCAAGGTGGACTTCCGCCACGACGAGGAAGAACAGCGGGAAATCTCGCTTGAGCCAAAATCGCAGTGGGGCACCATTGCCGTTATCGTTTTGATTGCGGCAGCGGTCTTTGGCGGCTACGAGATCTACCAGAAGCGCAAAGCCGAGCGGCAAACACAAAGGATCGAATCTCAGCAGGTCCAAGCCCCTCCGGCGCAAGCCCCTACGCCAGCAACAACGACAATTTCGTCGCCATCAACAGGTGCTACGAACAACGCGTCTGCGCCAAATATAACCAGCACATCTCCAAACACGACAAACAGCAGTCAACCGGCCATCACGCTAGCCTCTACGCCACCAACAAACACGCCGAAAGCGACTCCGCCCAGCACGACGCCGAGCCTAACGACTGCCGTCACCACGCCGACGACTGCGGCGGCGAAGCCCGCCAGCGAGAAACCACCAGCAACGAACACGGCCGCCAAGAGCGACGCCAAAGCAACCGCTCCTGAGGTCTCTTCCTCCGTCGCGGGCACAGCCATCGATGTGAAGATACATGCCAACCAGTCTTCCTGGATCTCCATCATCGCCGACGGCAAAACCATCATGAGCGGGATACTGTCGCCCGCCTCGGAGAAGGCGGTTCGCGCCAAGGAACAGGTTGTAGTGGTCATCGGCAATGCCAGCGGCGTGGAGGTCACCTACAACGGAAAAATGCTGGAAACCGTAAGCAAAGGGCAGGACGTGAGGAAAATCAAATTCACGCCTTCTGGATTTGAAGAGGGGAAGTAGTTCGCGAAAAACCATTCGCCGCCGTAAGCACCCTTTCACCCCGCCAGACGAACTCCTCGCTGCAGCCAACGGCAAAGATTTTGCATCATCCGAAAGGCCCGTAACTATAGGTAAACATTGCTCCAAACCCACTTGTCTGTTACTTTAGTACAGACTGAAAACCTTTGTGGCCTACGCGATTCATCCCACCTTTCCTGGTAGCGTCCAAAGTTCGTAGGAGGAAGTAGCAAGTGTCATCCAAGAAGCGCTTTTTGTTCACGTCGGAGTCCGTGACCGAGGGTCATCCGGACAAAATCGCCGACCAGATTTCCGACTCCATTCTCGATGCCTGCCTGGAGCAGGATCCTTACAGCCGCGTCGCCTGTGAGACCCTGACGGCGACCGGCCTGGTCGTCATCGCCGGCGAAATCACCACCAAGGCTTACGTGGATTTCCAAAGCCTGGTGCGCGGCGTGGTTGCCGCCATTGGCTACGACAACGCCCTTTATGGCTTCGACTCCAACACCTGCGCCGTGATTTCGACCATCAACAAGCAGTCTGGCGATATCGCCATGGGCGTGGATACCGGCGGCGCCGGCGACCAGGGCATGATGTTCGGCTACGCCACCAACGAAACACCCGAGCTGATGCCGACCCCGATCTCGCTAGCTCACAAGCTCACGCAGCGCCTCACCGAAGTTCGCAAGAAGGGCACGCTTCCCTACCTCCGTCCCGACGGAAAATCTCAAGTCACGGTTGAGTACGACGAAAACCACCGGCCCAAGCGCGTGGATGCCGTCGTCATCTCCACGCAACACGCCGAGACCGTCACCAACGAAGAGCTTCGCGCCGACATTCTGAAGCACGTCATCCAGGCCGTGATCCCGGCCGAGCTGCTCGATGCCGACACCAAGTACCACATCAACCCGACCGGCCGCTTCGTTATCGGCGGACCCATGGGCGACACCGGACTCACCGGCCGCAAGATCATCGTCGACACCTACGGCGGCATGGGCCGTCACGGCGGCGGCGCTTTCTCGGGCAAAGATCCGACCAAGGTTGACCGCTCGGCAGCTTACATGGCGCGTTACATTGCCAAGAACGTCGTGGCCGCCGGCTTGGCCGACCGCTGCGAAGTCCAACTCGCCTACGCCATCGGCGTCGCCAAGCCAGTAAGCGTTCTGGTTGACACCTTCGGCACCGGCAAGATCGCCGACGAAAAGATTGCCGAGCTGGTCTTCAAGAACTTCCAGATGACCCCCAAGGGCATCATGGAAACCTTGAAGCTGCGCCGCCCGATCTATCGCAAGACCGCTGCCTACGGCCATTTCGGCCGCAACGACAGCGACTTCACGTGGGAAGCGACAGACAAGGCTGCCGAGCTTCGCTCCGCCGCCGGCGTCGAAGCCCACGCCGCAAAGAAGTAGTCCCGCAGGGACATAATTCCATAGCCCGGCGCGTAAGCGCCGGGTACCGGATCAAAACGAATTCACCGAGTCCCGTCAGGGACGACACTCACATGGCCACTACGCCAACCAAACGGGAGAATATGGCTACCACCGCGCACACTGTCGCCTCCGACGTCAAAGACTTCGCCCTCGCCGATCTCGGTAAGAAGCGCATCGACTGGGCTAACCAGTCCATGAAAGTTCTGCAGATCATCCGCAAGGAATTCATCAAGAACCAGCCGCTGAAGGGCATCCGCATCGCCGCCTGCCTGCACGTCACCGCCGAAACCGCGAACCTGATGATCACCCTTCGTGACGGCGGCGCCGAGGCGGTTCTCTGCGCCTCTAACCCGCTGTCCACCCAGGATGATGTCGCCGCCTGCCTGGTGCGCGACTACAACATCCCGGTCTTTGCGATCAAGGGCGAGGACAACAACACCTATTACCAGCACATCATGTCGGCGCTGGACCACAAGCCGCACATCACCATGGACGACGGCGCCGATCTCGTCTCCATCGCGCTGACCAAGCGCACCGACGTGATCGACGGCATCATTGCCGGCACGGAAGAGACCACCACCGGAGTCATCCGCCTCCGCGCGATGGCGAAAGAAGGCGTGCTCAAGTACCCCATCATCGCCGTTAACGATGCCGACACCAAGCACATGTTCGACAACCGGTACGGCACCGGCCAGTCCACGATTGACGGCATCGTTCGCGCCACCAATTTCCTGCTCGCCGGATCGAAGTTCGTAGTCGCCGGCTACGGCTGGTGCGGACGCGGCCTCGCTTCCCGCGCTCGTGGACTCGGCGCCGAAGTCATCGTCACCGAAATCGATCCCACGAAAGCCCTCGAAGCTGTCATGGATGGTTACCGTGTGATGTCGATGCTTGAGGCCGCCAAGCTCGGCGATGTCTTCTGCACCGTCACCGGCAACAAGAATGTGCTGGCGAAGGATCACTTCGAAGTGATGAAGGACGGAGCCATCATCTCCAACTCCGGCCACTTCAACGTCGAAATCGACATCCCGGCCCTCGAGAAACTGTCGTCGTCGAAGCGCACCACGCGCAACTTCGTCGAAGAGTACTCGCTGAAAGACGGTCGCAAGATCAACCTTCTCGGCGAAGGCCGCCTGATCAACCTCGCCTCCGCCGAGGGTCATCCGCCGTCAGTGATGGACATGAGCTTCGCGGACCAGGCGCTCTCGGTTGACTACCTCGTCAAGAACCACAAGAACCTCGAAAAGAAGGTCTTCAAGGTTCCCGACGAACTCGACCGCCGCGTGGCCAAACTGAAGCTCGAATCGATGGGCATCAAGATCGACCGCCTTACGCCCGAGCAGGAAGAGTACCTGGCGGGCTGGTCGGAAGGAACCTAGAGACTGGCACGGAACATGTGGGCACGGGCGCCCACGCCCGTGCAAGCGGAGCGAAGCTCCGCAGCTCTCAAACGCCGATCTCCGGATCGGCGTTTTTCTTGCCCGCAACTTTCCTGCGAACCAACGCCCTTTCCATTTATCATCATTCGTTTGTGCCGGACTCATCGCCCATGTTCGAGCGCTACACAACCCGTGCCCGCCGTACTATCTTCGTCGCCCGCTACGAGGCTGCCCAGCTCGGGGCCACCGAGATTCAACAGGAGCACTTGCTGCTCGGCCTCATCCGCGAAAGCCACCACCTGCTGCGATCGCTTCCCGATCTCGACTACATCGACCAGCTCCGCAACGAGGTGCTGGCCATGACCCCATCGCGCGACACCAACCCGTCGCTCGATATTCCACTCTCGATGTCAGCCAAGCGCACGCTCCTTTACGCCGCCGAAGAGGCGGAAGCGCTCGGGCATCAGAACATCGGCACCGAGCACCTGTTCCTCGGTATTCTTCGGGAACCCGACTCTAGCGTCGGCAAGCTCTGCCAGAAGTACGGGGCAGAGCTGACGAAGGCGCGCCAGATGCTCATGGCCGCCGACGCGACCGGCACGGCTTCGCAGCGATCGAGCACGTCCACCCATCCTGAGCCTTCCGGCTGCATTGCGTTCGTAGAGGCCAATTCCGGAGAGCGCGTCGGCATAACCGGCATGACGGCGCTCAACAAGATCCCGCGCGAGAACGAATTTGTAATGCTCGACGACTATCACGGCAAGTCGGTCCGCTTCCGCGTTGTCGAGGTGGTCTACCACTTCCACCGTGAGCCTCCCCAGGCTCCAGCGTCAGCCCACGAGTTGTCGTCGATCACCGTTCGCGTGCTGCAGATCGCGCCGCGCTCCATCTCCGACGTCGACAGCACGTAGGCGCCCGCCTTCTCGGTGGCTTCAGGCAACCGGACATTCAAACTTCTCGTCTCCCTTATCGGAACCTCGAGAATCTGGGGGATGCGAGCATGTCGGAGCCACTTCGAAAGCACGTTGAGTATGTCCGGAATCAACCACCGCGACCTGAATTGCGGATTTATCACGGTCAGGACCAGCACGGCCGCGGTTGGTTATGGCTGCTAATCATCGTGGTAATCGCCGGATTAGCCGTCTGGGGCATCAGCCGGTCGCAGGCTGCACGTCCGCCTCAGCCGGTTGCAATGTCAAACGCTGCAACTTCCCCTACTCATCCCCCTCTTGATGTTCCTACGCTGCTGTCCAACAAAGACACCTACTTGGGGAAGGCGGTTCATCTGCGTGATGTACTGGTTCAGAGCGTCAACGACGAGCACGTCATCTTCGTTGGTCCCAGCGCCGCTCGGCAGGTATTGGTGATCTTGAAACCAGGTGCGGTTCCCGACACCCTACAGGGAAAAGCTCAGAACATTCCCCGAGGTGGCATCGTGACGATTACCGGAACTGCTGAAAAGGCCGGCTCCGCAGCCGATCTCGAGCGTTCCGCAAGAGTCTCGCATAACGTAGCCAAACGGGTCTCGCACCAGGGCGTGGTGGTCCAGGCCGACCGCGTCGAGCCGCAAACGATGTAACCTGTAGCCTGGAAGTCCCAATTTGGCACTAGCCTTGAGGTTTTTCTTCGTTTTCGCCGAACTTTCTAGATAGTACGCAACGTATTATAGTACGTAACGTACTATGGCCCGCACCTCGCAACTCGAATACGCACTCCTCGGGCTGCTCAAGCAGAAGCCGCAATCCGGTTACGACCTGCGCAAATCGTTTACCACCACGCCCATGCGTCATTTCAGCGACAGCCCGGGATCAATCTATCCCGCGTTGAAACGGCTGCAGGCACGGGGATTGCTCTCGAGCGGGGGCGGACAAGACAGGCGCAGGCGGCAGGTGTTCCGCGTAACGCCGGCCGGAGAGCGGATATTCGCAACGTGGCTGAGGAAGCCGGTCACGCGCGATGACGTGATCTGGCGACTTGATGAACTGCTGTTCCGCTTTGCTTTCCAGGGAGGCAACATCCCTCGCCGCGTGACGCTCGATTTTCTTGATCAAGTGGAGTTTGAAGTGGCTGCCTATGTTCGCGAACTCCGCGATTATGCCAAAACGTCGGGGCTGGCAAACGGCTCATCGACCGGCGCACTCGCTTTCGCCAACGGCGTGGAAGGCTACCAGGCCCAACTTGCGTGGGTGCGCCGCGCACGCAAGAAGTTCATGGAGAAATGATCATGAAAGCTGCACAAACTGTCGGTCGAATCGTTCTGACTGCCGTTGCTTATGTTGTCGGGATGGCATCGGCAGGAATCCTCAGCCCAGCACTTCACCTGCCCGCAATGAGGGCAATCCCCGGAACCTCTGCTCAACAGGTATTTCTCCTGATGGTTCTGTCGCTGCCAATCCTCATAGTAGGCCTGCTTCCACTTGCATCGGGCTTCAAGGGAACTGGCCTGCAACGCTGGTTTGCCATCGCAGCTCTTCTTTATGTGACGCTCGGACTGAATACTCTCATCGAGGCAAAAATCTTTACCGGACTCCTCGACGGCAGTCCCTTCGTCGCCTCGCTGTTCTGGATCCTTCCCGCGGCGTTGACCGCTTTTGCCCTGACGTACCGATTCGGCGAGACTCGCCCATCGCCGTCGGCTGTCGGTGATTTCGGTGCCGCCGGATGGTCGTGGCGTCTTTGCCTCGCGTGGTTGGTATGGCCGTTCATTTATTTCTTGTTTGGGATGTGCGTAGGGCCGTTCGTCGTCCCCTACTACACCACCGGTGGCCCGCTCGGCCTGCGAATTCCCGGGTTCGATGTGATCATCGGCACTCAGTTACTGCGCAGCGCCATTTTCTTGGCCGCCTCATTCCCCGCCATCCTGTTGTGGACGAAATCACGCGGCCGCCTGTTCGTCGCTCTCGGCCTGGCTTACGCCGTTACCGTCGGCCTCTTCCAGTTGGCGCAAGCGTCGTTCTTCCCGATGATGATGCGCGTCGCACACAGCCTGGAGATCACCGCCGATTCATTCGCCTACGCCGCCGTTCTGACATTGTTGTTCACGCGCAAGTCGAAAGCGGCTCAACCGCAACTCAACACCACTTCCGCTGCCGCCGACTAATCGCGCGAGCGTGCCCCACTCGACCTTCGGTTGGTTGAGTGGGGTAGTTGTTCACAGCATCACAATCGTGATCCCCTTGTTCTCCTGTCCCAAGTCTGAGTCTTGCTTCAGTTCTGGCATCTGCTTCAAGAATTCCCATGTCGTCTCATTCGAGATCCGCCAGTCTTCCCCGAAGATTACGGCCCGCAACTCCCCCTGCGAAAGACTCTTCAGAAGCCCGTTTTGGACCGCAATTCGAATTTCTCCCCCGACTCCCTTCGACCCATATCCATGCACAAACTTCACCACTTTTACCCTATCGCGCTCCGCCCGTCGCAGTTCACCCTGCATGCGCGACATCGCCTCGCGCACCAGTGGCATGCCTTCTTTCAGATTCACCACCCGCATCACGCTAGCTGCTTTCCTGTCCACCATCCACCGACCCCTGTTCACCATTTATGATGTTCCATCATGAAGGAAATCGGCCACTGGGTACTCAATTTGTGCAACACGCGCGCCGTGCAATACGCCGAGGCGCGGATCGTGGACGAACGCCAGCGCGCTCTCGCCACCAAAAATGGCCGCATCGGCACGGCCTCCGATTCGGAATCGCTTGGCCTGGGCGTCCGCGTTCTCGCCGACGGAGCGTGGGGTTTTGCAGCCACCGAAGATCTCACCCGTGCCGGAGTCGAAACCGCGGCCGCACAGGCCCTTGAGATTGCTCACGCCTCCGCCCAGGTCAAACAAAAAGACGTCATCCTCGCACCCGAAAAAGCCCATCAGGATGACTGGTCGAGCCCCTGCGAGATCGATCCCTTCAGCATCTCCACCGAAGAGAACCTCGATCTGTTGCAGACGATAGACGCTGAACTACGCAACGTGGATGGCGTAACGCTGACCGAAACCAACCTGAACTTCCGCCGCTACGACCAGTGGTTCTACAACAGCGAAGGCTCCAACATCCACCAGCTCCGTTACTCCACCGGCGCCGGTTATGCCGCCTACTCCTTCCAAGGCACCGAGATTCAGAAGCGCTCCTATCCGAATTCCTTTGGCGGACAATGGCAGGACCGCGGCTACGAACTCGTCCACGAACTCAAGCTACTGGAGAACGCGCGCCGTATCGGCGAGGAAGCCGTCGCGCTTCACAAAGCCGACCAATGCCCGCAGGGCCGCTTCGACATCATTCTCGATTCCTCGCAATTAGGCCTGCAGATCCACGAATCGGTCGGCCACCCGATCGAACTCGACCGCGTCCTGGGCATGGAAGCCAACTTCGCCGGCATGTCGTTCCTCACGCTCGACAAGCTGCGCAACCTGCGATACGGCAGTGAAATCGTGAATGTCGTCGCCGACGCCACTGAGAAGCACGGCCCAGGGCTCGGCACCTTCAAGTACGACGACGAAGGCGTACCCGCGCAATGCACGCCGATCATCACCAACGGTCACTTCACGGGATACCTCAGTTCGCGCGAGACGGCGCACACCATCGGCGAAAATCGCAGCAATGGCGCCATGCGCGCCGAAGGCTGGAACCGCACGCCGATCATTCGGATGACCAACATCAGCATCCTGCCGGGTCCGAAGCCG
>Ga0335069_10005019_pt1 | contig 19478 bp, 8 predicted proteins | sample Lox_Sample_11_FD_206714 | JGI IMG/M metagenome (GOLD analysis project Ga0335069, IMG submission 206714) | Soil microbial communities from Loxahatchee National Wildlife Refuge, Florida, United States - Lox_Sample_1.1 | ecosystem: Environmental > Terrestrial > Soil > Wetlands | place: USA: Florida... | reverse complement strand
CGCCTTCAAGGTGCCCAGAAAGGCGAAGAAGACCTCCGCGCACTTGGGCAGCAGGATGGCGACGACATCCCCCGCCCGCATGCCAACATCGTGAAGCACGTTCGCGAAGCGCGAGGCGCCCGCATCCATCTCGGCAAAGCTGACCTCAAGCGTCGAGAAGTCGGCCCGCACCAGGCGGAGGGCGACCTTGTCGCGCTCTTGCGACGAAGAAGCACAGATATCGCCGATGTTCGGAGCCATTCGACGGGGTCGCAGACTAGCACGTGGGCCCGGCTGGGGCGGCACTCAGATTTCTGATGCATCGGCCGGCGAGCGACCGGTTTTCTGATGCGGCCGCCGCAATTCACGCCGCAAAGAGCGCGGGGCGGCCGGGACCTGAAGCGAGCGAACGTCCCCACGCGCGAAGGCACCGGCGTTCGGTTCTTCCACGATTGACTGACAATCCTGTCGCGATCTGGTCGTGGCCAGTAATAGTCGGCCGCCCCAGAGGCGGCCTGCGAGCTTGAGAACCAGATTCAACTCGGCATGGCATGCAGGTTGCAGCCGTCTCGACGCTGGTTTTCCCGAAGCCAGATTTTCGCCCCAGCGCCGCAGGGGCAGCCGAACAAAAAGGAGAGGCTATGAGATCCGATGGAAGGCTTGTGACTCGTTGCGCTTCGTGGATCGTATTCCCGGCTCTTCTTCTCGCAGCCTGCGGTGGATCGGCGAATGGGCCAGCCAGCGGCAGGCCCGACAACCAGAGCACGGTCCACTTGGCGGTCGATGAATCGGGCATCAGTGGGCAAGTGGCGGACGGGGTGATGCACCTGCGGATTCCGGTGACAAACAACGACGCGCAGGTATCCACAGGCTCGCTTGCGGTGGCGATCATCAGCGTCGACGCGGCCAAAACCAACGAGACCGAACCGGTGCCCTTCCAGCTCGGCCCGGGCGAGAGCCGCACCCTTACCGTCGATTTCCAAACCCTGTCCGACATCGTCGCGCAGCCCGACTGGGTTCTCCACAGCGTGCTCGTCACTAGCCCTCAGGCAAAAAATCTGCGAGTTACCCGCAGCTTGCTGGCCGCTCTCGGGAGCTACGAGGTCAGGGTCGAAGGCCCCACCACCGTGACCCGCGGACGACAGGCCAGCTACCGCGTGCGGACCCAGGATCCGGTCACCTATCAGGTCCTACCGAATGCTTCCGTGCAGTTGATTGTGCGCAAAGATGACCAGGTGGTTTTCACCCAGGACGGGACCACCAGCGACAAGGGCGACGCCGTATTCGACGTTGTGCTCGACACCGACGGTGACGTCACGGTCGAGGCGCGCGCGACCCTGCAGTCAACCAGCGTGAACGTTTCGAATCCGGCAAAGGTGAAGCTGCCGGGCAACCGCGTGCTCCTCACCACGGACAAGCCCATCTATCAGCCTGGGCAGACCATCTATTTGCGCGCGCTTGCCCTTGAGAACCAGAGCAACAAGCCCATATCCGGCCAGCCAGCGCTTTTCGAGATCGCGGATGGCAAGGGGAACAAGATTTTCAAGCGCACGCTGACCAGCGACAGCTACGGCTTGGCTGCCACGCAGTTCACGCTGGGTTCCGTGTTGAACATGGGCACCTTCAAGGTGGATGTCACGGTCGGGGCCGACAAAGCCGAAAAGACCATCGAAGTGTCTCGCTACGCCTTGCCCAAGTTCAAAGTGGACGTGAACACCGACAAGTCTTGGTACACGGCGGGCGCGCTGGTTACCGGCACGGTCGACGCGAACTATTTCTTCGGCGAGGCGCTCAATGGGGCACAGGTGCAAATCGAGGCGGCGGCCATGGACATCGGCCAGACCGTCTTCCAGAAGGTAATTGGCAAGACCGACGCCCAGGGGCGTTATGCCTATTCGGTGCAGCTGCCCGCGCAGCTGGTGGGACTGCCCATCAACGACGGGAATGCCACCATCGACCTGCGCGTGCAGGTGACAGACACCGCCGGGCAGCAGGTGCAGCAGGACAAGGCCCTGACCGTCGCGGGCAAAGGACTGCGGCTTGCCCTGGTGCCCGAGGGCACGTCCATCGTACCCGGGCTCGACAACCACATCGAGGCCTTCGCAACCGATCCGCTGGGCGCTCCCGTGGCGGATGCGGCCATCGAGGTCAGCGCCGCCGGCAGCACCATCGCGAGCGGAAGCACCGATGCCTTCGGGCAGTTTGGCTTCGTCTGGACGCCGGACGCCGGCAGCCCAACCGACCTGACGGTGACGGCGACCGGAAAGGACGGCGCCTCGGCCAGCGAGGGCTTCTCATTCACGAGTCAGGTCGGCACGGCCCACCTGCTCGTGCGCACCGATCGAGCGGTGTACAACATCGGCGACACGGTGTCGATCGCGGTTAGCACGTCGAAAGACCAAAAGAGCGTATACATCGACTGGGCCAACAACGGCCAGACCGTGGACATGCGGACGCTGGACGTGGTGGACGGAGCGGCCGGCTTCAGCACCACGCTCGATACCAGCCAGCTGGGCGCGAATCGCATCGATGCCTACGTGGTGGGCACGGACGGCAATATCGTGCGCACGGGCCGCACCATCTTCGTGCGTGGCGAGGGCGCCCTGTCGGTGAGCATGAGCACCGATCAGCCGCAGTACGCGCCGGGGCAACCGGCGCAAATCACCTTCTCCGTCACCGACGAGACCGGAGCGCCCGCCGTGGCGGCGCTGGGCGTGCAGGTGGTCGACGAGGCGGTGTTCGCCCTGGTCGATGCGCAGCCCGGGCTTCTGCGCACCTACTTCGAGATGGAGGACGAGTTCGCCAAGCCGAGCTACGAGATCCGCCCGCCGCTGGTTGATCTCAACAGCTTGCTGTTCAACGACACGGCGGCGAGCGACCAGGCCACGGCGGGCGCCGCCCAGGTCCGGGCCGCCGCGGCGTTCGCCGCCCTGGGCGACGGCGCGGTCACGGGCATGCGGCAAGGCAGCTGGACAGGCGTGACTCCTCAGGTGAAGACCGAGCTGCAGCCCTACTACAAGACGGCCAAGCAACAACTGTTGGATACGGTCAGCCAGGCCACGGTTGCGGCCATCGACAAGATCAAGGCCCAGGGCTGCAACCCATCCGTCTACTATTGTTCGACCAAGGGCCAGCCCCTCTACGTTTTGGTACAGTCCGAGGTCAGCGCGCGGCTGACCGGCCGGCTGTTCGACTTCTGGGGCAATCCCTATAGCGTGCAGACCCAGGGAATGGACGTGCTGGATCTGCTGACCAACGGGCCGGATGAAAAACCGAGCACGGCGGACGACGACTCCATCCACTTCGCGATCACCGATCTCAATCTGCCGGCCGGCACGATGACTGACCTGGGAATGAACAGCAAACCCAGCGCCGACGCCGGGGCCAACCAAGCCATTGGCGGAGGCTGGGCCGTGCCCCCGCCGTCAATGATCGAGGATGGCAATGGTGGAGGCCCCGTGTTCGGTGGCGTGCCGGCCGCAGCGGGCGGCGCCACAGCAGCGGGCGGCGCGTCTGCCTCAACCGCCCCGACCGGCGGCGCGGGAGGAAGCTCGGGCAGCGACGAGCCGCGCGTGCGCCAGGACTTCCCCGAGACTCTCTATGTGAACCCGCAGCTCATCACGGGTTCCGACGGCAAGGCCAACATCTCGATTGACATGGCCGACAGTATCACGCAGTGGCGGGTTTCATCGCTGGCCCACACCGCGGCCGGCAAGCTGGGCGGCGGCGTGGGCGGGATCCGCGTCTTCCAGGATTTCTTCGTGGACATCGATTTCCCCGCGACCCTGACCAGGGGCGACGAGGTGAGCTTCCCGGTGGCAATCTACAACTATCTCGACCAGGCACAGACGGTGCGGGTCGAGTTGCAGCCAGCCAGCTGGTTCACCCCGCTCGACCAGACCGGCATGGACATCGAGCTCGCGGCCGGTCAGGTGACCGGCGTGCGCTTCCCGGTGCACGTGGACAAAGCGGGGCGCCAGACCATGACGGTCAAGGGAACCGGTGCCACACGCTCGGACGCCGTGGCGCGCACGGTGTTGGTGGTGCCCGACGGGCAAGCGGTTCCCACCGCTTCCTCCGGTGCGCTCGAGGCCGGGACGGTCACTCGCACGGTGAGCTTCCCCGCCACCGCGGTGCCCGGGTCGCAGAGCCTGTACGTGAACATCTATCCCGCCTACCTCTCGCAGGTGGTCGACGGAATGGACAGCCTGTTGCGCGTGCCCAATGGCTGCTTCGAGCAGACCACGTCGACGGCGTGGCCCAACGTTCTGGTGACCGCCTATCTCACGCAGACCAAGCAGCTCAAGCCCGAGATCCAGCTCAAGGCCGAGTCGCTCATGTCGGCCGGTTACCAGCGGCTGCTCACCTTCGAGCACAAAGGCGGTGGATATTCTTGGTTCGGCGAGCAGGATCCCGCGCCCTACCTTTCCGTCACCGCGTTCGGTTTGATGGAATTCTCCGACATGGCCAAGGTGCAGACGGTGGACGACGCCATGCTGGCGCGGACTCGCACCTGGCTGCTCGGCCAGCAGAACGCCGACGGGTCGTGGCAGGGCGACAGGTCGGAGTTCTTCACTTTCCAAACCAGCCTGGTCCGCAACACGGCCTTCGTGGTGTGGGCCCTGGCTTCCTCGGGCTACACCGGACCGGAGCTCGCCAAAGGCCTGGGCTACGTCAAGCAGAACCTGACAACGGGAAATCTGGATGCCTATTCATTGGGCATCATTGCCAACGCATTCCTGCTGGCTGCGCCGGACGATGCGATGGCCGGGCAGGTGATGAACATGCTCCTCGCCCTCAAGAAGGAGAATGGCGACAAGGTGTCCTGGGATTCCGGCGGGACACAGACCTGCTTCTACAGTGGTGGCAACGACGCCGAGATCTCCGCGACCGCGCTCGCGGCCCACGCGCTGCTGCTCGCCGGCGGGAACAAAGACGTTGTCGACAAGGCGTTGGCGTTCCTGGCCGGATCGCGCGACTCGATGGGCAACTTCGGCTCGACCCAATCCACCATCTGGACCCTGCGTGCCCTGCTGCTGGCCGCGAGCAAGGGCACCGACGGCGCCGTGGGCAGTCTAGCCGTCCAGGTCGACGGTTCGACGTTCACCACGCTGGCCTTGACCTCGGATCAATCCGACGTGATGACCACCGTCGATCTTTCCAGTTTGGCCACCACCGGATCGCACGACGTCACGCTGACCTTCGCCGGGACTGGCAAGGTCAGCTACAACCTGGTGGCGCAATACAACGTCCCATGGGTGAGCAGTCCCGCGCCCGCCACCGGTCCCCTGAGCCTGAGCGTCTCCTACGACAAGACCAGTCTCATGCTCAACGAGACCGCCACTGCCACGGTGGTGGTGCGCAACAACACCCCGAACGTGCAGAACATGATCATGGTGACCCTGGGCCTGCCCCCCGGCTTCCAGGTGGCGACCGGGGATCTCGATCAATACCAGGCCAGCAAAGTCCTGTCCGCGTACGAAATCACGGGCAAGCAGCTGATGCTCTACCTTTCGTCGCTGGCCGCCTCGGGCACGCAGACCTTCAAGTACCGGCTGCAGGCCACCATGCCGGTCACGGCCAGCGACGGCGGCGCGCAGGCATACCTCTACTACCAGCCCAACCAGCGCAGCGCTGCCGGGGCCGTCACCCTGCGAGTGGCGGAAGCCGCGACGGCACACTGAGAAGTCCAGTTCTCGAACGCGGGCTGCGCGCCCGCTATCTGGCCTTCCGCCGACGCGATCGAGCCGCCAAGAGCGCGGCCGGCAAGAGCACGACCAGCCACGCTGGAGACCCACCGCGAGAGCCCAGCGCGCACGAGCAACCGGATTCGGCCGTCGCGGCTTTGCCGGAATTGCCCCCTGCGGGGCTGGCGCCGCCCGCGCCGCTCGTCGGGGTGCCGCCGGTTCCTGGGACCGTAGCGCCGCCGCTCCCGCTGCTCGTCGAGCTGGTGCTTCCACCGCTGGCCATCGCGCCACCCGTGCCACTCGCTCCCGCCTGGGCCGGAGTACCCGTGCTGCCTCCGCGCGCCGCCGTGCCACCACTGCTGCTCTGCCCGCCGCTGCCGCCAGCGGCCGTCGCGCCGCCCGCGCCACTTCCCGTGCTGCCCCCGCGGCCGGTAACGCCGCCGGATCCCGCGCCCCCCGCGGCTGTCACGCCGCCGGCAGCTCCACCACTGCCCGTCATGCCACCGCTGCTGGTGCTGCCGCCCGAACCACTGGCTCCTCCGCGTCCGGTTGCTCCGCCCGTTCCGCCCCCGGCACCGCCGCTGCCCAAGCCGCCGCCGGCCCCGCCCGTGCCGCTCGCGCCGCCGGTGCCAGTGGTCCCGCCTGAGCCACCGGTTCCGCCCGTACCACCCACGACGTACATCAGCGCGCCGTCGTGCGGAACGTTTACCGAGATCCCACTCGTCATGCCCGTCGCATCCGCACGGTGCCAGCAGTCACGCACCGCCGGAGTGCCTGTCACGCCCAGCTGGGAGAACGTCACCGACACCGTGGCATCGTCCGTGCCGCGGTTGAACAAGGCGACCGCCTTGCGCCCGCCAGAGAGGTCCTTGGCCCACACCTCGGTGCTGCCCGAAGACGTGATCTGTTTGCCACGAGCTCCTTGGGCGTCCTGATTGACGGCAAGCACCTCCTCGTTTGTCAGGAGAGGGAGAGTCCAGTTGTCACCGCTGAGCTTGCTGGGCAGGCCGCCGAAGATGAGAGGAGACGGCATGATCGCCCACAGGGTCATGACCTGCACCTGCTGGTTGTGGCTGAAAGCGCATTGGCGGCTGCCGATGGTCCCAAGCGGCAACATGTCGGCGTCCGGCCAGTGCCCCGGCGTGATGCCGCTGGTCTTGGACCAGCTCAGGGCTGCCGTGAATTCATCGGATATCGAGCTCAGGCCGTTTGTGTCCCAGAAGTCGTTCACCTGCCGCCACATGTTGGCGTTGGCGTTGAGGGTGGCCACATCCTTGGTTTGGTTGGGCCCGGGTGACAGGCTCAGGATCATCGAGCGGCCGGTCTTTACGATCGAATTGTGGACCGCCACGACCTCGGAGGTGTGCAGGACGTTCCCTCCGTAGGGATTCATCATGTCGTCCACCTTCGCGAAGTCGACGCCCCAGTCGGCGTACTGCTGGTAGATCGAGTCGTACCAAGCCTGGCCGGCCGCCGTGTCGCCCTTGACACCGTACATATGCGTGTCCCACGAACAGGTGTCGCTGGTGTTTGCGGCGTCCGCCGCCTTGTAGGTCGAATTCGCGATGGGCGTGTTCTTGCTGACCGCCGTTTTCGGGATACCGCGCATGAGGTGAATGCCAAACAGCAGACCCTGCGCCTGCACCTCGCCGGCGAGGGTCTTGAATCCGTCGCTGCCGGTCGCGGACGGGTATTTGCTCGGCGAAGGCAGGTAGCGGCCGTCGGCGTCGAGGTTGTCTTCTGGATCGTACCAGCGATAGTCGATGACGACCGTGTTCCAGCCGTAGGGCTGAAGCAGCGACTTGACCGCCTTGGACTGAGTCTCCATGTCGCTTTGCTTCACGTTCGAGTCGAACGAATCGTAGCTATTCCAGCCCATGGGCGGCGTCAGCGCTAGGGTCGAACCCGCGGTCAGCGTCAAGGTGGCGCTGGCGCTGCCCGAGCTATTGGTGACGGTCAGGTTGATGGGATAAGACCCAGCCGCCGGCGTTGTCCCGGAAATGATTCCCGTGGTGGAGTCGATGGTGAGTCCGCTGGGCAGCCCGGTGGCCGCAAACGTCAAAGGCGCTTGCCCGGTCGCGGGAATCGCATACAAGAATGGGCTCGCCGGCGTCGCGCCGAGGATGGTGGGACCGTTGATCCGCGGCGTCGCGGGCGCCGCAGCCGTGGAGATGGTGATGTCGGTTTGGGCCGCGAACGCGGGAGCCCCGAGCACAATCGCCGCCGCCGGAATCAAAACAAGGCCCCAGGTGCTCGTCCGCGTCGCTCGGGACCGATGAAGTGGCCCCTGCGAACCCACGCGACATGCGGAAGAGACCCTCTGTAGGGAGAGACTTCTTGCTGTCATGAGCGTCCTCTGACCTAGCTCCAGCCTGCGTATGAAGAGAAGCCGACTGGAGATTAATAGTATGAACCTGCCGTTCGCGCCGCAATGTCCGAAATGTTCGAAATACGCTCTATTTGTGAAGCGGCGACGCCCGTCCAAGTCAAATATGACCTTCCGGGGGCGCGGCTCGGACAGGGTGCTCACCTTCCCACGAGTCGCAGGGCAAGACGTCGGCCTCCTTCAAACGAAAAGGCCATGGGGCCTATTCGACCCCATGGCCATTGCGGTTCTCGGTACTGCCGCCGAGGCTACTTGCAGACGAACGTCGTGACGCTTGAGCCGGCGAGCGCAGCCGAGAAGGTACCGCCGGTCACAGTGACCGCGGTCCCAGCGGTAAGATTGGCGCTCGACGAGGTCACGTTGGGCGTGCACGAGGCTGGCGCTGTCCCGCCAGCGATGGTGATCGGCACGGTGAGCGTGCTGGTGCTCTTGTTGATGGCCACCACGGCGACGGTGCCGTCCGTACCCGTGAAAGCCGAGAGAAGAAGATTCGCGTTGGCATTGCCCGTAACGCCCACCATGACGTAGCCCGGCCGCACGAACCTGCTGTAGTTGGCAATCGTGTAGCAGCGCTTGGTCAACGCCGTGGAACTCTTGAGGACCAAACCTTCGTTGTCGTCGCTACCGCTCGTCTGATACCACCAATAGAGCCACGCCGAAGCCTCGCCGACCACGAGCGCCGAGTGGACCCAGCCCGCGACCGCGATACCGTTGTTGATGTCGCTCGACGGCCCCTGTTCCGGCCAGTACATGACGCCGGACACCTCGGTCTCCCAAACCTCCTTGGTTCTCTTGCCGCCATCGACGTCGGACGGCCACGCCATGGCCTTTTGCGTGTCGTACTCGTGCGTTCCTATGATGTCGACGGCATCCCACGCCGTCGAATCCTTGAACAGCCAGTGGCCGTAGTCGTATCCACCGCCTGAGGTACAAGTGCTGGCGCAGCCGGTCGTGACCGGATCGTTTCCGAAGCATCCACATTTCAGCGGGTCTGAGCTGTTTGGATGGCCGGAGACAGTCGAGCCCGTGGCCGATGTGTTGGACCAGAGATGGATCCATTCTGACGGTTCGGGCGCCATGAGTTTGACCCCCGCAGTCTTCATCTTGGGTCCCAACGCTTTGACGAAAGCCACCATCTCGTTGGCCGTATAGACCATTGAATCGTAGTCTCCGTTACACGGTGGGCCGATAGAGGAGCCACACGACCCGAAATCAGGCTCATTCGCCGCCGACATGGCGTAGAGGCCCTGGTTCTTCGCGAAGTTCGCTATGGTAGTCGAGAATGAGTCATAGCAGCTCGTGAGCAGGTGCCCACCCTTCTGCGTGTTGTTGTTGTCCTTGCAACTGGCGCCCGCGGTCCAAACCGAGCCAATCACCTTGCTTGCGCCACTCACCTTACTGCCCGAAAGGCCGCCACTCGAGGTCATTCCGACACGCACGATGGAGAAGCCGAGCCCGTCGGCGCCACTGGTGCTGTAGAAGCTCGAGGGAACGGATCCACCGCCCAAGGCGGTGTTGAGGCCAAATCCCTCGATGGTCTGGTGCTTGTCATCGGTCTGCACTGTCACGCCACTCGAGGTCCCAGTCGTACCGCCCGAGCCTGTGGTACCGCCCGCGGCGCCGCCGGTATTTGCCCCGCCGGTGCCCGTCGCGCCGCCCGTGCCACCCCTGCCTGAACCGCCCGACCCTGTCACGCCGCCCGAACCCGTCGTGCCACCGACCGCAGTTCCGCCGCTCGTGGCGGTCGAGCCACCGCTCCTGCCGCCGCTTCCTGTCCCGGTTGCTCCGCCGGTGGTACCCGTTGCGCCAGCCGAGCTGGTCGCGCCACCAGAGCTGGTCGTTCCGCCCCTGGCCGTGCTTCCGCCAGGCGAGGTCTCCCCACCGCTCGAGGTGGTGCCACCCGCGGTCGTGGTTCCACCGTTCGGGGCCGTCGTGGACCCACCGCCTGCCGAGGTTGTGCCACCCGCAGAAGTGGAGCCACCGCCCGAGGCAGTCTGTCCAGCGCTGGTAGTGGACCCACCAGGGCTTTGGGTCGAGCCGCCTGGACCACCGCCGCCACCACTTGAGCAGCCCCAGCCGACAAGCACGCTCGCAAGAGCCACGCTTTGAAGCAATGTCTTCGACATATGAAACCTCCGATCCATACCTGGTTAGAGTCCTATAGGCCCATGATCTGCCACGTGACTACGGCTTGTACGTGACCGTCGCCCAGCCGTTGGCCGGCATGGAGAACTGGAATGTCTTGCCGCCGATGGAAATGCCGTAACTGCTGTTGGCGGAGCCACTGTTATACATGACGGCCACTATGGTCCCATCCGGGTTCTTGAACCCGATGGCATCGCCGCCGCTCGTCGCGACCACCTTGCCTCCCGGCGCAGCGAACTGGGAGATGTGGCGGAAAACGCAATAGGCCGAGGTGACGTTTAGCGCCTTCGACGATGTGTCCACCGCCAATAGCGCGTCCTGGTTCCACGCGCGGTGGGTATCGATGCCGTTGCCCACCGTGTCCAGCACCATGTTCCAGGCGTTGTACGCCGTAACCTTGCCCTTCTTGATCGCGTTTCGGATCTGGTACCAGCTCTCCACGCCATACGCCTGATCGTTGGGAGCCTTCGAGCTGTTGTAGGAGGGGCAGGAGGTACTCGATCCATCACCGCAGCCGGTAGCACCACTCCACGGATAGTTGCCGCACTTGTGCTCGGTGGCCCAGATGGGAAGGCTGCCGAACGTCGTGCCGCTGTCGACCTTGTCGAGCACGTTCCACTGCACGCCGGCGACCTTGAAGAAGCCGCCTGCGGTGGAATCCTTCAGCGCGGCATTCCCGAGGTCAACGTCCGCGCCACTGTTGGCATTCGACAACGTGCCGAGCATGACGCCGACCCCACTGGGGAGCGCCGGACCCAGGTACTGCCCGACGAACTTGGTGAAGAGCGCCGAGGTCCACAGGCAGGATGGGTAGTGGAGAGCGTAGTTGGGCTCGTTCTGAGGAGCGACATAGGAAATGTTGATGCCCTCAGCCTTGTATGCGGCAATGAACTTGACGAAGTATTGAGCGTACGCGGTCAGATTCGAAGCGTCGTCCTTCATGTTCCCGCTGTCGAAGTTCGACGTGGTTGAGGCGCTATCGTCGGTGGTCGCGGTAAACGGCCCGGTCTTCATCCAGGTTGGAGGCGTCCAGGGGCTGGCCCAGAACTTGATGTCCGACTTTACCGCGAGCGCAGCCTTGATGTAGGGGATGATGTACTTGGCGTCCCCGGTGGTATTGAAACTGTTCATCGAGGTGTCTCCGCTCGTCTCATCGTCCGTGTAGCGGGACACCGCATAGTCGCTGGCGCCCATAGGAATGCGTCCGATGGCGAAGCGGGCGCCGTCCGTTCCAAAGAGGAGCTGCATGGCCCTGTCCTGGGTGCCCGAGCTCTGCAGGTACTGCCATCCCTTTTCGTTGAAGCATCCGCCCATGCCTTCCCAGTTCTGGGCTGCGGAGCTGTCGGTGACGGTGACGGTTGCGCTCCCGGTCGACGCGGTTAGGGTCCCTGGCGTCCAGACGGTGCTGGTTCCTGACACGCAACTCCCGCTGGAAGACGTATACACGGCGGACCCTGAGGCGGTGGATCCGGCGGCTGATGAACCACCGGTCGTCGCGCCCCCCGTCGTACCGGTTGCACCGCCCGTCGTGCCGGTCGCGCCGCCTGTCGTACCGGTTCGGCCGCCCGGATTGCCGGTCGAGCCGCCCGTCGTACCGGTTGCACCGCCCGTCGTGCCGGTCGCGCCGCCTGTCGTGCCGGTCGCGCCGCCTGTCGTACCGGTTCGGCCGCCCGGGTTGCCGGTCGAGCCGCCCGGATTGCCGGTCGAGCCGCCGCCCGGGTTGCTGGTCGAACCGCCGCCCGGGTTGCCGGTCGAGCCGCCGCCCGGGTTGCTCGTCGAGCCGCCGCCCGGGTTGCTCGTCGAGCCGCCGCCCGGGTTACTCGTCGAGCCGCCGCCCGGATTGCTCGTCGAGCCGCCGCCCGGGTTGCTGGTCGAGCCGCCGGGATTGCCGGTCGAGCCGCCCGGGTTGCTGGTCGAGCCGCTGTTGCCTCCACCGGAGCCTCCTTGCGGCGAAGTGGAGTTCCCCGAGCTGCAGGCTGCGACGAGGAATGCAAGAGAAGCACTCGTGATCCATGTTCGTGGTTTTTTCATTCCCAACCTCGGTTTGAAGCGTTGGCGGCCGTGATTCGACGGCCGTGCGACGTTGTCAATTTGTTCTCTCTGTCTCCTGGCCGTCAGGGCGTCGGCCAATATTCCAGCACGATTTCGCGAGCACGATACCGGCTTCGAGGAGAGCTATTCCTTAACAATCGCTCCAAGAAATAGCACAATATCATTGATTCACATATGGATCATTGCGGGGACATCGCGTCGAAGAGAGATCTGTCATGACAAAGCCGATACAGGCGCAAGGGGTCCACTATTTTGGCGACAACGGATATCCGATCGCGGTCAGAGCGATCTACGAGGAGCTGATGCCCCATCACGAACACGATCTGACGGAGGTGTTACACTACCACGATTTCTCCGAGCTGGTCGTGGTGGTCAAGGGGCGGGGCATGCAGCACATCGAGGGGACCGACTATCCCGTTGCAGCAGGTGACGTTTTTCTGCTTCAGGGACGCCAGAAACACGCCTTTTCCAGACGGGAGAATATGGTGTTGTTCAACGTCATGTACGACGCACAGCGTCTCGACCTGCCCGAGGATGAGCTGCGTCGTATTCCGGGATACAACGCGCTGTTCCTATTGGAGCCGTCCTATCGCAGCCGTCACAATTTCACGAGCCGCCTCCATCTGGACCGGACCCGGCTCGCCCACGCGGAATCGATGTTGCACGCAATGATCGATGAAGCTACGAAGCGATCGATCGGCTACGAGGCATCGCTCCTGGCCTATCTGCTGGAGCTGATGATCTTCTTGTCGCGTGAGTACTCGAGAATTGGGACCACCAATGGCCGAGCCCTGTTGCGCGTCGGAGAGCTCATCGGTCTTCTGGAACGCGACTATACGCGACATTGGCACCTTGCCGATCTGGCGACGGCGGCCCACATGTCCGAGAGCAGTCTGCTAGCCACGTTCAAGGAGGCTACCGGGCAGTCGCCCATCGACTACCTCATTCGCCTTCGCATCCAACATGCCGCCGAGTTGCTCTGCCACGGCGCCCGGTCGGTTAGCGAGGTTGCCTACTCCGTGGGGTTTGAAGACAGCAACTACTTTTCGCGTCAGTTTCGCAAGACGATGCAGACTTCGCCGCGCGAGTATCGGCGCCGATTCACGGTTTTCTGACCTGGATTTTACACCGAGAACTTGTAGATGATGGTCTGCATGTAGGTCGCGCCCGGGTTGAGCACGCACGACGGGAAGCTGGGGTGGTTGGGCGTGTCGGGGTAGTACCCGGGCTCGATGCACAGGGCACTACGCTTGGTGTAGCGCCAACCGCGCTTTCCGGTGATGGTGCCGTCGAGGTGGTTGCCGGTGTAGAGCTGGGCACCGGGCGCGGTGGCGAAGACCTCCATGACTCGGCCGGATTCGGCCTCGTTCACCCGGGCGACCAGGCCCAGCTCGCCCGGCTGCTTGTCGATAACCCAGTTGTGGTCGTAGCCGGCGCCGCGACGGATCTGCTCGTCGTCGGCATCGATGCGCGCGCCGATCGGCGTCGCGCGCGTGAAGTCGAACGGCGTTCCAGCGACCGGGCGCAGCTCGCCCGTCGGGATCAGGGTTGCGTCCACCGGCGTGAAGCGCTTCGCGTTCATGAGGACCTGATGATTGAGGATGTCGCCCTTGCCTGCCAGGTTGAAGTAGGAATGGTGGGTCAGGCTGACAATGGTCTTCTGGTCGGTGGTGGCGCTGAAGTCGATGCGCAAGCTGTTGTCCTCGGTGACCGTATAGAGCGCGGCCACCGCCAGGTTGCCAGGGAAGCCCTCTTCACCGTCGGGGCTCGAGTACTTGAGCTCCAGCGCGGCGCCGAGCGCGCTTTCCACCGGCTGCGCCGACCACACGACCTTGTCGAAGCTCTTGATACCCCCATGCAGCGAATTCTCGCCATCGTTGGCCGCCAGCTTGTACTGCTTGCCGTCGAGGGTGAAGCGGGCTTTGGCGATGCGGTTGCCGTAGCGGCCGATTAGGCAGCCGAAGTAGGGGCTCTTGTCCAGATAGTCTTCGACCTTGTCGTGGCCCAGGACCACGTCAGCGAAGTTGCCGCGTGCATCCGCCACGGCCAGCGACATCACGGTGCCGCCGTAGGCGGCGATGCGGGCTTCCATTCCCGCCTGGTTGCGCAGCTCGAAGATTTCGCCCAGCCTGCCCTTGCTGACGACCCGGACCTTGCTCTTGCTCATGGGGGCAGAATCCATCACCCGCGGTGGCGGCGTCAACTATGATGGTGGGGAAGCGAAAGCGCTCTCTTGCGCGGGTCCTATTCCTTGCGGGGGCCCAAGCTCCCACGCGCGCTGGAGGCAGCCGGGTGAAATGTAATGCGGCAACGCGAAAAGCGACCCTTGTACCGCATCACGGGCTGGACCGCTCCGATCGCTTCCTAGTCCGATTCGCGCGCACCAGCGTCGGGCCGAATCGCATTTTCCATGGTGCAGGGAGTCTCGGACTGGGGCTGGCAAGTCCCATCGATGCAGGCGCCGAAGAAACAGGAATCCCGGGAAGTCGCCGCATCGACCGAACAAGGTTCGCCGATGCCAGGCCTCGCCACGCAGATACCGTTTGTGCAATCGGAATAACCGACGCAACTCTCTGTTGAGGTTGATGTGTACCAGCAACCGGATCCTGGTGGGTCGCGCGGCTGGCAGCTGCCAGGGGTACCGGTACAGAAGCTACGCCAATCGTCGCACATGGGGCCGTCCAGCGCACAAGGCTCGCCGTTCTTTGCGGTGGGCTCGCAGGTCCACGAACGCGGGGCACAGCCAAGTCCAGCCTGACAGGCCAGGTCGAAGGAGCAGGGCTGTCCCTGCCCAGCCAAGGCCTGGCAAGTTCCGGTCTGGCCCCAAGTTGCAGCCGAATCATTTAGAGTGCAGTAGGTATTCGAGGTCGAGCATCCTTCGGGGTCGCTGCAAGTCGCACCGATGTCGGAAGAAGCCGCACAGATCCCGAGGCAGCACATTCCCCCGCACCACGATGGCTTCAAGCAGTTGTTGCTTGCGCACTCGATCGAACGCACGCAATCTCCTCCGGCAGGAACAGTTCCTTCGAAGACCCCAGCACATCGTCGCGCCTGCTCGCCTTCAGGTGAGCGGGTGGCCGCATAGGAGCACGCGGCCGCTGTGACGGCCTTTGCACAGGCAACGGCTTTACTCGAGTTGTAGACGACCCGTCCACCGTCGATGTCCGCCACAAAGTCGAGCACGAAGCTCGCCCGGTAATCCCGTAGGCACTGATCGACACTTGGGCTGAAGCCGCAGGTGACATAGTACTGACACCAGGCCGACGGAAGGACGCTGGCGAATTCTGCCGATGTGCCACCGACGACGCTGCCGGCGCCCGATTCGAGCGCGCTGCGGCCACAGCTCGCGAGAAGGATCGATACACAGGGGACAACAAGCGCTTGGAACAGCCGCATCTCGCGATGCTAAACCACCAACGAAAACGTGGCTATGCCGCACAACGCAGCCTGACGGCCGCAACCGTCCTGCGAAGAAACCCGGCGTTAGTAGTACAAGGCATCGGAAGCGACCCCTTTCCGTTTTGCGCGCTTGCTTGACCACCGTCCGGAAGAGGCGAAAACTGGGGGCTAGTCCCAGATTGGGCCGCGCAAGCACGCTGCCCAGGAGGAGCGCGATGTCCAGACATGCGTGCGCGAAGATGTTCGGCTGCCTGTTCGCCGTGGCGTGCTCGTCGACCGGTGCCCCGGCGGGGAGCGTGGACGCTGCCGGCACGAACCCGGCCACCGACACGACGCCGGCTGCCGGAGGCACGTCCGCCGGCGGCACGAGCGCCGGAGGCGGTGGAGCTACCGCCCCGTCGCAAGGCGGCGGTTCGGCTTCGTCGGCCGGCGCGGGCGGTACTGCTCCGTCGAGCAGCGGCGGCGCGGCGCCATCGACCGGCGCCGGTGGCGCGCCCGCCACAGTCACCAGCCTGAGTAAGGACGGTATCACCTGGACCTTCGACCGGCCGGTGGTCGCCGGTCAGTTCGTCACCGGCGACTTCTACATCGTCGGCCCGGCCACGGTCAGCGCCGTCGACCCGCCGCCAAGCAAGGCGACTCCCTACCTCAACGGCTCGGTGATGAATCTGCCGACCGCGAACGGCAAGAGCGGCTTCGATTCCCGGCTCAACGACGGAGCGGACCAATCCTGGTGGTTCGATGCCTCGCTGCGCTCCTATCCGCCGATCAGCCTTAAGGCGGGGGACGCGCTGGTGTCCCCGCGCAGCCTGGCCACGCCGCACACCGTGCCCGAGGTGATGCGCTCGGAGGACATGAACATCAGCCCGGTAGCGTCGTACTCGGTGCTGACCGTGCTGTCGGCGCCCGCGGCCGCGGATGCCTTCCGGCCCTCCTACTGCGACCGCGGGCAGACCATGTATCGCGCCTCCTCGCTCCAGCGCTCGCTCCTGCCCTCGCTGGCGCCGCCAAAACCGTCGCAAACGCCGACCCTCGGGCAATTCGAGACCTGGTTCCGGCGGCCGTGGATCGACACCAACGCCTTTCTCTTCGACGCGCCGGCCGAGTACATGCCGAGCTACGGCGCGCAGGTGGCGGCGGCGGTGGGCTTCGCCGCGCTGACCCTCATGCTCGACCAAGCCGCGGCCGACAAGGTGAACCTGACCAACTACCTCGTGCAATACGGCATCGATCTCTTCGGCTGCGTGAAGGCCGGCTACGGTTGGCCGGGCTTTGGCGGCCATCGCAGCGGTCGCAAGCTGCCCATCGTTCTGGCCGGAATCCTGCTGGGCGACGGGGCCATGAAGAACGTTTCCGCCAGCTACCCGGACAAATTCGGCGAGGACACGCAAACCGTGTACATCAACAAGATTCCGGGCGGCTACAGCAAGGCTTGGCAGGGCGCCACCGTGATCTACGGCGGCCACTACGGCGTTCACCAGGACGGCACGCCGATGAGCACGGATCCGCTCTACGGTCCCTACGAGCAGCTTGCGCCGGCGCAGTGGTCGCTGCTCGACGGCAACGAACAACTCGGAGAGGCCTATCGTCGCTGTTGCACCTCGCTGGTCTGGGTGGGCGAGGCCCTGGCCATGCGCCTGCTCAAGGCCGAGAGCGTGTGGAGCTATCCGGCCTTCTTCGACTACGTCGACCGCTGGATGACCGAGGACGACACACAGGCCGTCGCCGACATCAAGGCCCAGTCGGGATTCGACTACAGCTCGGACTGGGAGCGCCAGCGCCAGACCAAAGGCTACTTCCAGGGCGGCTTTCCCCAGTACTCATTCGTCGACGACATGTGGGCGAAGTACCGGTGAGCCTGTCCGGGACCCAATCACGTCCGAACCGGATTAACCACAGAGATCACGGAGGACGAAAAAGGCCACAGAGTCGGAACGAAAGAGGTTGCAGACCTGGAACCCAACCCTTTTCATCCTCTGCGCCTTGGCTTCCTCTGCGCGCTCTGTGGTGAAGATCTCGAACGCTCGTCGCCCATCGGGCTCGCGGGTGCTGGCCGGGCGCCAGGCTACGGTGCTTCGATGGCGCCCAGGTCGGGTGCTTGCCCGCGGAAGCCATCGTTGATCCCGGGGATGTACAGCCCGCGGTCGATGAGCGGGCTGCCGGCGGCCGGCGTGAAATCCGGGGTGGCCGGCGCGACGAAGCTCGGCGCCTGGCTGATGCCGTGGGCCTCTTGGCCCGTGGCCGCCGTGTAATCAGCCAGCGTGGTCAGCCGGGGATTGGCGAGGCCGTCCCAGCGGCACAGGTAATCGCTGCCGCTGCGCCACAAGTCGTCATAGTCCATGTCCACTGGCTCGGCCGTATTCGCATTCTCCAGCGCGTGCAGGGTTCCGGCGAACACGTTGTTGCGCGCGAACAGCTTGGTCCACGTGCCCGGGCTCATGATACGGAACCCGTCGTTGCCGGCCCGCTGCGCGTCGACCGTGTTGTGCATGATGTAGATCGCGCCTGAGTCGCCGTCGCTGCTGTTGAACTTGAAGGGCAGTCCGGTGTAGCCCTCGGTGCTGGTTCCCGCGCCCGTCATGTAGATCTGGTTGCGCAGGCAGTACACCGGGCCGCCCATTACGGGCGCCAGGGAGATCCCCGACAGCGAGTCGTGGAACCGGTTGCCCCACAGACGCACGTTCACGCACTGGCCGTCGGTCTCGACTCCGTCGTCGCCCAGGTCGTAGCTCTCGTTGTCGTAAAAGTCGGTTTCATTGCTGACCGCGGCCGAGCTGCCCGGGCAGATGCCCAGGCCGTCGAAGAAGTTGTGGAACTTGTTGCGACGGATGACCATGCCGCGTCCGTCGACCGGGTCGTACAGCCGCACGCCCCCGGTCTCGAGGTTGCCCTCGGCCTTCACGTCCTCCCAGGTCCAGGAGGCGATGGTGTCGCTGAACTCGTTGTCCTGGACGACGTTGCGATTCGCGGCGCCCTTGAGACCGATGCCCAGGTCGTTGACGATGAAGCGACACCCTTGCACCAGATTGTCGCTGCCGTCGCGGATGTAGATGGCCTTGGCATAGTCGCCGAGGCCGTAGTACTGGAAGGTCAGGCCGACCAGGTAGACGAAGCTGCCGTTGATGGTGAACGCGGTGTTGAAACGCGTGATGTTCATCGTGGTGGTGGCCGGATTGGCTCCGCCGGCCAGGTGGACACTGAGCGAGGTGCCGTTGGCGAAGAACCCCGGCGTGCTGCTGGCAGACAGCGAAGCCAGCGAAGCCGCATCCGAATAGGGATAGAGACGACTGCCGTTCGAGGCCACCACGTGCGGATCGGCGGCGTTCACCGTCGTGCTGTACACGCCGTTGGCGCCAGCCGTCCAGGTGAACGTCCCCGGGTCGGTGCCGTCGAGGATCGCGCCGGACTCGCCACGAATCACGATGGGCGCGGCGGCCGTGCCCGAGCGTGAGACGGTCAAGCCACCGACGCTGTAGACACCGGCGGCCAGGTGAACCTCGTCGCCAGCCTGCGCCTGGCCGAGGGCTTGCGACAGGGCACAGGGCGCGGCCGCGGAGCAAGTGGAGCCGGTTCCGGTGGGCGCGACCAAAAGGGTGCGGGTCGGGGTAGGAATCGCAATTTCGGCGCGCGTGGAAGCCGTGGCCGCGACCCAACCCTTGTCGAGCGTGCCGCCGTCGGGATCGCTGTAGCGCACGCGCACGTCGTAGCTGGTGCCGGGCGCAAGCCAGAACAGGCTGCCGATGAAGGTCGTCGGCCCGGTGCGGGTCAGCGGAAATCCCGCGGAGTAGTCGCCGGCTCCGGTCACGCGATAGTCGACGCTGGCCAGGGCG
>Ga0335069_10005018_pt1 | contig 19479 bp, 14 predicted proteins | sample Lox_Sample_11_FD_206714 | JGI IMG/M metagenome (GOLD analysis project Ga0335069, IMG submission 206714) | Soil microbial communities from Loxahatchee National Wildlife Refuge, Florida, United States - Lox_Sample_1.1 | ecosystem: Environmental > Terrestrial > Soil > Wetlands | place: USA... | reverse complement strand
GCACGGCACGTCCCGTTGGATGCAGGGTTCGAGCTCGGCTCGCGTATCCTCGGCGGTCCGGACAGCGAAGGCGGGCGCGAGCGATGGCGGACGACACAGGGGCAGGGCTGGAATCGGCAACCGCGGCCGAGCTCGCCGCGGCGGTCGCGCGGCGGCGCGTCGGCGCGCTGGAATTGTGCAATGCGGCCATCGCGCGGATCGAGAAGCTCGATGGCCCCATCAATGCCGTCGTCGTGCGCGATTTCGATCGCGCCCGCGCGCAGGCCGCCGCGTGCGACGCCGCGGCGGCGCGTGGCGATGCGAAGCCGCTGCTGGGCGTCCCGATGACGGTGAAGGAGTCGTACGACGTGGCCGGACTGCGGACGACCTGGGGCCTGCCGGTCTTCCGCGACTTCATCGCCCAACGCGACGCCGTCCTGGTGGCGCGCCTGAAGGCCGCCGGCGCGGTGATCCTCGGCAAGACGAACGTGCCGCCGGCGCTCGGCGACTGGCAGAGCGCCAACCCGATCTACGGGCGGACGGTCAACCCGCTGGATCCGGCGCGAACGCCGGGGGGCTCCTCCGGCGGGGGGGCTGCCGCGGTCGCGGCCGGGATGGTTCCGATCGAACTCGGCTCCGACATCGGTGGCTCGATCCGCGTGCCGGCGCATTTCTGCGGAATCTTCGGCCACAAGCCGAGCTACGGCGTGCTGCCCGCGCGCGGCCACGCCCCCAACGGCCTCGAAGGCGCGCCGGTCGACCTCGCCGTCTGCGGGCCGCTGGCGCGCGATGCCGCGGACCTGGAATTGATGATGGGCGTGCTCGCCGGCCCGGACATCGACGAGGCGGCCGGCTGGCAACTCGCGCTTCCGCCGCCGCGCGACGAGGACCTGCGTGGCCGGCGCGTGTTGCTGCTCGCCGCGCACCCGTGCGCCGCGACGGACCGCGAGATACGCGACGCCCTCGACGCGCTCGGCGGCCGGCTCGCCGGCGTCGGCGCGATCGTCGAGCGCGCAAGCCCGCTGCTGCCGGACCTCGCGGCCGACCATCGGGCCTACGGGACGATGCTGCAGGCGATCATGACGCGGCGCGTGCCCGGCCACCACGACGTGATCGACGCGCACCAGTGGATGGACCTGCTGGACGCCCGCGCCGCCTCGCGCCGCTGCTGGCGCGCGCTGTTCGAGTCGTTCGACGTCGTGCTGGCGCCGCCGTTCGGCACCAGCGCGTTCCCGCACGACCCCGAACCCGACATGTCGAAGCGGCAACTGTGGATCGACGGCGCCGCGACACCGTTCGGCGACCAGTTGGCGTGGCCCGGGGTCGCGACGTTCGCCGGCCTGCCGGCGACCGTGGTGCCGATCGCCCGCGGCGCCTCCGGCCTGCCGATCGGGGTCCAGGTCATTGGCCCGTACCTGGGCGACCGCACGACGCTCGCGGTCGGCCGTCGCATCGCGGCGCTGGCGGCCTGACCCCCGGCCCGGCATTCCGGCCCCGCTTTCAGGCGCTGTATATTGGGTGCCTTGGCGTCCTTCCGACGCCCCTGCATGGGCGGAGACAACCCCGATGAACGAGATCGTTCGCAGCGCCACCGGCCTGAGCGTCGAGTCGCGCGTCCTGAAGAACACCTATACGCTGCTGTCGGCGACGCTGCTGTTCACCGCCGCCGTGACGTGGGCGACGCAAGGCGTGCGACTGGCCCCCGGCGCGTATTTCGCCTGCGTCATCGGCAGCTTTGCGCTGCTTTTCGTGACGATGCGGCTGCGCAATTCCGGCTTCGGACTGCTCGCGCTGTTCGGGTTTGCCGGCCTCGAAGGCTTCGCGCTGGGCCCGGTGATCAGCCAGTACACGCACGCCCCGGGCGGCAGCAGCGTCGTCGCGACCGCGGCGGGCCTGACCGCGGCGGCGTTCCTCGGGCTGTCGGCCTACGCGCAGGTCTCGCGCCGCGACTTCAGCGCCTGGGGCAGCATGCTGTTTGCCGGCCTCCTCGTCGTCGTCGTCGCCGGCCTCATCAACCTGTTCGTCGGGTCGTCCGCCGCCAGTCTCGCGCTGGCCGCGGTCAGCTCGATCCTGTTCTGCGGCTACATCGTCTACGACACGTCGCGGATCGTCCAGGGCGGCGAGGCCAACTACATCATGGCGACGCTGCAGCTGTACCTGGACATCCTGAACCTCTTCCTGAGCCTGCTGCGGCTGCTGGGCGGTAGCCGGCGCTAGGCGTTCCCGGGGCTCCCGGGGCCCGCGCGCCTCAGCGCAGGTTCCCGGTGTGTCCCAGCGAATACCTGCCCGGCTGCGGCCACACCGCAAGGCCGTGCGGCTCCAGGCCCACCGCGACCTGCGTCACGCTGCCGTTCGACGTGTCGAAGCGATAGACGACGTTGTCGAATCGTCCCGACAGCCAGAGCGCGCGGCCGTCCGCGGTGACGTTGCCCATGTCGGGGCTGCCGCCGCCCGGAATCGACCACTGGGCGACGATCTCGCCGGAACGGAAGTCGAGCACGGTCACGCCGCCCCTGCCGTGTGGCTGGCCGTGGACCTTGTGGGAGCCGCGGTTGGCGACATACAGCTTCGTGCCGTCGCGGCTGGGATAAAGGCCGTGGGCACCGACGCCGGTCGTCACGAAGCCCACTTCCTTGAACGCATCGCCGTCGAGCACGTGCACGCCGTCGGCATCCATGTCGGCAACGTAGAAGCGCTTGCCATCGGGCGAGATCCGGATGTCCTGCGGCATGCCCTTCGACGCGGTGCAGATCTCGGTCGTCGGCGCGCCCGGCGCGACCTCGACCTCCTTCAGGCGCGTCGGCGGCAGGGCGAGCTTCAGGTAGCCCAGGACCTGGTGCTTCTCGAGATCGATCTTCGCGACAGCGCCGTCGAATTCGCAGGTGAAGATCGCGTAGCGGCCATCGATCGAGAAATCCGCGTGGTTGATGCCGCCACAGCGCGGCGTGTCGATCGAATACTGCAGCGCCAGCGTATGCGGATCGCGGAAGTCGAGGCGGCGCTTCGCCTCCGCCACGACGATGGCCGACTTCCCGTCCGGCGTGAAGTACAGGTTGTACGGATCGTCGACCGGGATCGGCCGGCCCGGCTTGCCGGTGCGCGGATCCACCGGCGTGAGGCTGCCGTCGGCGTGCCGCTCCGCGTTGTTCGCGACCCATAGCGTCCGCAGGTCCCACGACGGCACGACGTGCTGCGGCGACCGGCCGACCGGAAAGCGGTCGACGACCTTCGAGGTCGCCGGATCGATCACCGTGACGTCGTTGCCGCGCAGGTTCGGGACGTAGATCCGTTCCAGGTCGCCCTGGACCGCCGCCGAAAGCCTGCCGGCAACCGTCTCGCTGTACAGGTTGCTCGGGTCGACGACCGGCGGCATCCCGGGGACCGTCGCGATCGGCGCGGCGGCCGGCGCCGCGCCGGGCGATGCCGCGCGCGGCGCGTCCGCACGGCTCGCGGCGAACGCCGCGCATGCGGCCGCGATCGCCAGCGCGACGCGCGACCGCACGCCGGACGATTCGTTCGTCGCGATTGCGGTTCGATTCGAGTGTTCCGCCATGTCGGGATCCATGCCTCCTTGAATTCGGCCGGCGGATGCTGCCATCCGGGGGCGCAGCCCCGATTGTCCCAGGTCGAAGGACCCCGCGCGGCGTTGCGCGGCCACGACGTCGATCAGCGCCCTGCGCCACCGCGCGGGACGCACCCGTCGCCGTCCAGGCGGGCGGCCCGATCGTCGGTGTCGTGAACCAGGAAGCATTCGCGGTCGACCACGACGAGATGGAAGACTTCGGGGCGCGCGATGCCTGTTCCGCGACCGTCCGATGCCGCGACGCCGGAGGCGGTGCGCTCGACGACCAGCGCATCGCTCCCGACGAGCGCGTCGGGCGCGAGCGCCGGGGGTGCGGCGCCCAGCAGCTGCGCGACGGCCCGCGCGAGGCTGGCCTGGGCTGCCGATCCGGCGAGCAGCGTGGCCGGTCGCCTCGTCGGGTCGCCGGCGCACGCCGGCGCGGCCGACGGGGGTGCCGGCGCGGCGACGTCGCCGGCGGCCATCGCCGGCCCACCGGCCGGGCCCGCGATGGCCGCCGCGACGAGCACGCCGCGCACGCTCCTCAGCGGTCGAGGATCCGGTTTTCCTGCCATGGCGACTTCGCGACGATGCCATCCGCGAGCCAGCGGCCGCGCAGCAGCCGCGCCGACAGCGCCGTCGGCGCCGGACACGCGCCGCCGGCCTGCAGCGCGAGCGCCGCCGCCAGGCGACTTTCCGCCGGGTCGCCGAGCGGATGCGAGAAGTCGTCGGCGACCGCGCAGCCCGGTAGCGGCACGCCCATCGTGCCGCTCGTCGCGTTCTGCGGCGTGAAGCCTTCGGGGTAGGCGCCGAAACCCGCGGCATTGACGCCGCGAAACTGGATCGTGAAGTACGTCGTGCCGCAGTTGTCCGTCGGGTAGAAGCCGTAAGGCTTGCCGCACGTGGTCGAGCCGACCTGGATGACCTGGACGCCGACGCCGCGCAGGCCGTTGATGATCGCTTCGCTCGCCGAGCAGGTCGTCGCGCCGGTGAGCACGAAGACGCGCGCGAGCCCCAGCGTCGGCAGCGGTTGCCCGGCCGGCGTCGAGTAGCCGAGGCTCGTCGCGTGGAACGGCGTCGGCGCGATCGGTCGCAGCGTCACCGGATTGATCGTCGGGTGCCGGTCGTTGAACTGCTGCAGCTCGAACGTCCTGCCTTGCGTGACGCCGCCGGCAATCATGTAGGCGACCTCGCTCGCGATATCGAGATAGCCGCCGCCGTTGTAGCGGATGTCCAGGACGAGATCGGATACGGCGGCCTGCCGCAGCCGCGTGAACGCCGCGACCAGCTCCGATTCGGCGGTCGCGATGTGGTCGTTGAACAGCACGTAGCCGACAATGCCGCCGGCGGCGCCGGCGAAGGTCGAGACGGTCGGCACCGGCGTCTCGACGAGGTCCTGCGCGACCAGCGCGACCGTGCGGGGCGCCGTGGCACCCGAATCGAGGATCGTGAACCGATGCGACGAGCCCGCGGTCGGGTAGAGGCCGGCGTTGAGCGTCGCGACATCGCTTCCGCTCGTCATGTCCACGCCGTCGATCGCCAGCACGCGCGCGCCCCGCGACAGCGCCGCGGACGGCGCGGCCGCCGGGGACCCCGGCGCGGTGTAGGCGATGCGCACGTCGCGCGGCGGGCTCGCGGCCAGCAGGATCCAGCTCGCGCCGTAGCCGGCCTGCAGGCCGGACTGCGACAGGCCCTCCCAGACGGACGTCGCGTAGGTGAAATGGAACCGGTCCTTCGCCTCGCCCGCGGCGTCGAGGCCGGTCGACTTGAGCACCGGGAAATACGCGGAAGGCGACGCGTAGCTTGCCGGATCCGCGTCCGCGACATCGAGGTACCAGAGGTAGGTGTCGTGCGTCCACGACCGCAGCCAGTTGTTCTCCGTCAGCACCGAACCCGGCTGGTCGGGATAGGCGAGGCCCGTCGCCGGGTCCGTCCCGGCGCGCGGCGCGGCACACTGCGCCGCGAAGACCGATTCCGGCAGAAACGTCCCGGTCGCCGGCGCGGTCGATGAATCGCCGCCGCAGGAGGCGACGGCGAGCGCTGCCGCGACGACGGCCGCCCGATCCCGCGCCGTCGCCGGTCGAGCGGCGCCACCGTGTATGCACATGCGCCGGATCATAAGGATCGCGGTGCCGGATCCGGAACGAGGGCGCGCGGGGCCGCATACCGGCCGCACGCTCGCACAAATAGTGGGCTGCGGCCGGGGCGCCGCGGCGCTATGCTCGCGCGGGGCATGTCGCACTGCGGCAAATCGGACGGAGGCGCAAGATGGCGGGGGCAGTCTTGGAAGGGAAGTTCGCGGCGGCCGTGAAGCCGATCGCGGACTCCACGGTGATCGTCACCGACAGCGAGGGTCTCGAGGCCGGCATGATCTCGATCGCCGCCGGCGACGGCGCGGCGCTGCCGGCCTACCGCGCGGTGCCGCGGGACGGCGCGTGGCATGCGACCGTGCTCGTGATCCAGGAGATCTTCGGCCTCCACGAGCATATCCAGGACGTCGTGCGCCGCCTCGCGAAGCGCGGCTATCTCGCGATCGCCCCGGAGCTTTATTTCCGCCAGGGCGATCCGTCGCAGATCGACGGCATCGACGAGTTGCGCGCCCGGATCGTCTCGCGCGTCCCGGACGCGCAGGTCCTTGCCGATCTCGATGCCACGCTGCAGTGGGCCGATCGCCACGGCGGCGACGCGCATCGCGTCGGCGTCACCGGCTTCTGCTGGGGTGGGCGCGCCACCTGGCTGTATGTGGCCCATCAGCCGCGCGTGCGTGCCGCGGTCGCGTGGTACGGCAAGCTCGCCGGCCCGACCGGCCCGCTGACGCCGCGGCAGCCGCTCGACGTCGCCGGCGAGCTGAAGGCCCCGGTCCTCGGGCTCTACGGCGGCGAGGACGCGTCGATCCCGCTGGCGGACGTGGAAGCGATGCGCGGCAAGCTCAAGGAAGCCGGCGGCCACTCGCTGATCCACGTCTACCCGGAGGCGCCGCACGCGTTCTACGCCGACTACCGCCCCAGCTACCGCCGCGCCGCGGCGCTCGACGGCTGGGAGCGGATGCTGGGCTGGCTGCAGCGCCACGGGGTCTGAGGCGCGTACCGGGCGCTCGAATTCGCCCGCCGGCCCTCTCCCCCACCCCTCTCCCGCTGGCGCGGGCGAGGGGAGTTCCGGCCCCAGCCGGTGGAACATCGCTTCAATTCTCGACGACGTATCGCCCCTCGCCCGCGAAGCGGGAGAGGGGTGGGGGAGAGGGCCGGCGCCGCCTAGGCCCTCACGCAGTCGATGCAGTATTCGAGGGTGCCGTTGCGCTCGCGCTTCACGAGCCCGTGAATGTCGGTCTCGAATCCGGGAAAGCGGGCGTTGAAATCGCGCGCGAAGCGCAGGTAGTTGACGATCTGCGCGTTGATCCGCTCGCCCGGGATCAGCAGCGGGATCCCCGGCGGGTACGGCGTCAGCATCACCGCCGAGACGCGGCCCTCGAGCGCCTCGACCGGGACGCGGTCGATCGCGCTGTGTGCCATCCGCGCGTAGGCCTGCGCCGGGATCAGCACCGGCTCCATTTCCGACAGGTACATCGCGGTGGTCAGCCGCGCGATGTCGTTGTCGCGGTAGATCGCGTGGATCGCGTCGCACAGGTCGCGTAGCCCGAGGTTCTCGTAGCGCGGCCAGGCGCGCAGGAAATCCGGCATCACGCGCGACAGCTGCTGGTTCTGGTCGTAGTCGTCCTTGAACTGCTGCAGCTCGGTGACGAGCGTGTTCCAGCGGCCCTTGGTGATCCCGATCGTGAACATGATGAAGAACGAGTACAGCCCGGTCTTCTCGACGACGATGCCGTGCTCCGCGAGGTACTTGGTCAGCACGGCGGCCGGAATGCCGCTCGTCGCGAACGCGCCGTCGACGTCGAGGCCGGGCGTGATCACGGTGGCCTTGATCGGATCGAGCATGTTGAAGCCGGGAGCCAGGTTGCCGAAGCCGTGCCACCGCTCGTTGGCGCGCAGCAGCCAGTCCTCGCGCCGCGGCGGGCCCTCCGGCAGCTCGCGCTCCGGGCCCCAGACGCGGAACCACCACGATTCGCCGTAGTCGCGCCCGACCTTGCGCATCGCGCGACGGAAGTCGAGCGCCTCGGCGAGCGACTCGGCGACCAGCGCGGTGCCGCCGGGCGGCTCCATCATCGCCGCGGCGACGTCGCACGACGCGATGATCGCGTACTGCGGCGACGTCGACGTGTGCATCAGGAACGCCTCGTTGAACATCGCGCGGTCGATCGGCTCGCGCTGCGCGTCCTGGATCAGGATCTGCGAGGCCTGCGACAGGCCGGCGAGCAGCTTGTGCGTCGACTGGGTCGAGAAGATCATCGATTCGCGGTTGCGCGGCCTCGCGCTGCCGTCGCCGCGAACGCCGCCGATCGCGTGCATGTCGCGGTAGAACTCGTGGAACGCCGCGTGCGGCAGCCACGCCTCGTCGAAATGCAGCGTGTCGACGTGCCCGTCGAGCAGCGTCTTCAGCGTCTCGACGTTGTAGACGATGCCGTCGTAGGTGCTCTGCGTCAGCGTGAGGATCCGCGGCTTCCCCTCGTTGCCGCGCACCAGCGGATGATGGCGGATCCGGCGCTCGATCGCCTCCGGGCGGAACTCCTCGAGCGGAATCGGCCCGATGATCCCGTGGTGGTTGCGCGTCGGCGTCAGGAAGACCGGGATGGCCCCGGTCATCGTGATCGCGTGCAGCAGCGAGATGTGGCAGTTGCGGTCGACGACGACGATGTCGCCGGGCGCGACGATGTAGTGCCAGACGATCTTGTTCGACGTCGACGTGCCGTTCGTGACGAAGAAGAGGTGGTCGGCGCCGAAGATGCGCGCCGCGTTGCGCTCCGACGCCGCGATCGGGCCGGAATGATCGAGGAGCTGGCCCAGTTCGTCGACGGCGTTGCAGACGTCGGCGCGCAGCAGGTTCTCGCCGAAGAACTGGTGGAACATCTGCCCCACCGGGCTCTTGAGGAAGGCGACGCCGCCGGAATGGCCGGGGCAGTGCCAGGAGTAGGAGCCTTCCTGCGCGTAGTGGGTCAGCGCGCGGAAGAACGGCGGCGCCAGGCTGTCGAGGTAGGCGCGCGTCTCGCGCATGATGTAGCGGGCGACGAACTCCGGCGTGTCCTCGTGCGCGTGGATGAAGCCGTGCAGCTCGCGCAGCAGGTCGTTGGGCAGGTGGCGCGAGGTCCGCGTCTCGCCGTAGATGAAGATCGGGATGTCGGCGTTGCGACGCCGGATTTCCTGGACGAAAGCGCGCAGTTCGGCGACGATCGGGCCCTTGCCGGTCGTCGACAGTTCCTCGTCGTCGACCGAGAGCACGAACGCGGAGGCGCGACTGTGCTGCTGCGCGAAGCCGGCGACGTCGCTGAAGCGCGTGACCGCGACGATCTCGTTGCCTTCGTCCTCGAGGGCCTTGGCGAGCGCGCGGATGCCGATGCCGCTTGCGTTCTCCGAGCGATAGTCCTCGTCGATGACGACGATGGGGAAGCGGAAATGCATCGTCATGGCCTGGCTCCACGCGGCGCTGCAAGAGCGGCGCATTATCTGTCGCGTGCAAACCCTGTCAAGGCGAGCGTCGTGGGCGTTTCGGGATGCGGCAGGATCGGCGACGCCGGGCCTGCCCGGGAGGCGTGCGAATGAATGTCCTCGTGGTCGACGACTACCAGCGCGCGACCGCGACGCTGGCCTGCGCCGCGCGCCTCGCGCCGCACCGGCTCGTGGTGCTCGGCGACCTTGCGCGTGAGCCCGCGGCCGCCGCCGCGCTCGCGGATGCGGAGGCGCTGGTGCTGATCCGCGAGCGCACGCAGGTCGACGCCGCGTTCCTTCGCCGGACACCGCGGCTGCGCGTGGTCAGCCAGACCGGCAAGGTGGCCCGCAACGTCGATGTCGCCGCGTGCAGCGCGGCCGGCGTCGCCGTCGTCGAGGGCACCGGGTCCCCGGTCGCGCCCGCGGAGCTGGCGTGGCTGCTGATGATGGCGGCGCGGCGCCGGTTCGTCGACGGCGTCAACGGCCTGTATCGCGGCCAATGGCAGACGACGCTCGGCATGGCGATGCACGGTGCGCGCCTCGGGATCCTCGGCTACGGCCGGATCGGCAAGCGCGTGGCCGGATACGGCCGTGCATTCGGGATGCGCGTCGAGGTCTGGGGCAGCGAGCGCGCGCGTGCCGAGGCGCGCGCCGACGGCCTCGAGGCGGCGACGGCGCGCGATGCCTTCTTCGCCGGGAACGACATCGTCAGCGTCCATCTGCGGCTCGTCCCGGCGACCGAAGGCTCGATCGGCGCCGCGGACCTCGCCCGGATGCAGCCGGATGCGCTGTTCGTCAACACGAGCCGCGCGGAACTGGTCGCGCCCGGTGTCCTGGAGGCGGCGCTGCGGACCGGCCGCCCGGGCGCGGCCGCGCTCGACGTCTTCGCGGTCGAGCCGATCTACGACCCGGATCACGAACTGCTGCGGATGCCCAATGTCCTGTGCTCGCCGCACCTGGGCTACGTCGAGCGCGCGAGCTACGAGCTGTACCTGGGCGCCGCGTTCGACAACGTGCTGCGCTTCGCGGCCGGCGACCGCTCGCACGTGATCAACCCCTAGGCGCCAGGCAAGCCGCGGATCCGGCCCCGCCGCCGTCAAGCCGCCCCGACGGTCGCCGGCGCGCCGTGCCGGCCGCCGCCGGGCTCCTCCAGCCGCGGCAGCGTCCGGACGCTCCGGATCACGCCGCGCCGCGCCGCGATCGCGGCCATCAGCAGCGTCGCCGCGCCGGCGAACTGCAGCGGCGCGCGCAATCCGATGCTGTCGCCGAGCCAGCCGCCGATCAGTGCGCCCGGGCCGGCGGGCAGCAGGATCAACCAGCGCATCGTGCTGGTCATGCGCCCGAGCAGCGGCGTCGGCGTCACGGCCTGCCGCACCGCGAGGAAATTGATGAAGATGAAGACGGCCCCGACACCGAACAGGAAGAGCATCGTCGCGAAGGCGGCGACCCCGAGCGCCCCCGACGGGGCGAGCCCGAGCAGCAGCCATCCGCAGCCGCAGATCGCGAAGCCGGCGACGAGCGTCGGTCCGGGCCCGAGGCGGTGCGCGACGCGATGCCCGATCGCGCTCGCCAGGATGGTGCCGAGGCCGAGCGCGACATAGCTCAGGCCGATCGATCGTTCGCTGAGCCCGAGTTCGCGCGTCGCGACGAGGATCTGGACCGACAGCGCCGCGTGCTGGCACATCTGCCAGGTGCCGACCGCGCCGGCCATCGTCAGCAGCAGCCGGTTGCGGCCGACGAAACCGAGGCCGGCGCGCATCGCCGCGCCGAAGCGGACCGGCGGGTGCCGTTCGCCCTCGTCGACGCGGATGCCGCGCAGCGTCGCCGCCGAGGCGACGAGCAGCACGGCGTCGAACAGCAGCGCGAGCGGCGCCCCGGTGACCTTGATGAGCGCGCCGGCCGCGCCGGGCCCGGCGACCTCGGCCGCCGAGGAAGCGAGCGCGTTCTTCGCGTGCGCCTCGACGAGACGGCCGCGATCGACGATCTGCGTGAGCACGATCTGCGCGGCACTGCCGGCGGTCGTGTTGACGGCCCCGATCGCGAAGCCGACCGCATAGAGCCAGGGCATCGACAACCAGCCGAGCCACCACGCGAGCGGCACGCTGGCGACCGCCACGGCGATCAGGAGCTCGCCGACGATGTAGATGGGCAGCTTGCGGACGCGATCGAGCCAGACGCCGGTCGGCAGCGAGAACAGCGCGAACGGCACGATCTCCATCGCCGTCAGGCGGCCCATCTGCGTCGGCGAGGCGTCGAGCAGCACGGCAGCGGTCAGCGGGACGGCGAGCAGCGTCAGCTGCGCGCCGAACGAGCTCACCAGGATCGACGCCCACAGGCGGCGGTAGGTGCGGTCGCGCAGCAGGTCGCGCGGCGGCAGCGCGAACCAGCCGCGGATCCGCTGCAGCAGATCGCGCATCGAAAGCCGTGTCCGGTCGATCGCGGCGGGCGCAGCGCGGCATGGCGCGGCGAGACGCCGGCCGATCGCTTCGACGACCGCGGGAGGGAACGCGGATGATAGAGCAAGCGCCGGCGTGCCGGCCGCGGGCCCTGCGGGCCCCGGCGGTCCTGCCGCGGACCCTAAGCCTCGCTTAACTCTGCGCCGCTAGATTGCGACGAGGCTGATCGCGACGGCGGCCGCCGTCGCGATCAGCCGCGCATCGTAGCGGGCAGGATCATGGCGCATGCATCGGCGATGAAGCGGGCCTGGGGGCGATACGTCGCGCTGTGGCGCGACGTCGGCGCGCTCGCCCGGCCGTACTGGACGGGCGACGACCGCTGGCCGGCGCGCGCGTTGCTCGCCGCGATCATCGCGCTCAATCTCGGCCTGGTCGGGTTGAACGTGCTCTTTTCCGGCTGGAACAACCGCTTCTACGACGCCCTGCAGCACCACGACCTGCGCGCCTTCTGGCACGAATTCGCGGTCTTCGGCGGGCTCGCCGCCGCATTCATCGTCGTCGCCGTCTACCAGACCTACCTCAACCAGATGCTGCAGATCCGCTGGCGGCGCTGGCTGACGGACCACGCGCTGTCCGGGTGGCTGCGCGGCGGAGGCTATTACCACCTGCAGCGCGGCCACGCGGCAGGCGCCGGGCAAGACGCCGACAACCCGGACCAGCGCATCGCCGACGACCTGCAGCTGTTCGTCGACGCGACGCTGAATCTCGGGCTCGGGCTGCTCAGCTCCGTCGTCACGTTGCTGTCGTTCGCGAACATCCTGTGGAAGCTTTCGGGCGAACTGGATTTTCCGGTCGGCGCGCTGCACGTCGCGGTCCCCGGCTACATGCTGTGGGCCGCGCTGGCCTATGCCGTCGGCGGGACCTGGATCGCGCACCGCATCGGCCGGCCGCTCGTCGCGTTGAACTTCAACCAGCAGCGCGTCGAAGCCGATTTCCGCTTCGCGCTGGTCCGGCTGCGCGAGAACGCCGAAGGCGTCGCGCTGCTGCGCGGCGAGCCGGAGGAGGCGCGCGGCCTGAGCGAGCGGTTCGCGGCCATCGTCGGCAACTGGTGGTCGATCATGCGGCAGCGCAAGCGCCTCACGTGGTTCACCGCGGGCTACGACCAGGTCGCGATCGTCTTCCCGATTCTCGCCGCCGCGCCGCGCTATTTCGCCGGGGCGCTCGAACTGGGCGGCCTCATGCAGACGGCGCAGGCGTTCGGCCAGGTCCAGGGCGCGTTGAGCTGGTTCGTCGGTGCCTATGCATCGCTCGCGCAATGGAAGGCCACCGTCGATCGACTGTCGCAGTTCCGCCGCACGCTCGACGCGGTCGCGGCGCGCGTCGAGCGCACGGCGATCGCGCGGATCGAGCGCGACGACGGCCGCCTCGTGCTGCGCGACGTCGCGCTCGATCGGCCCGACGGCAGCGCGCTGCTGCGCGGGATCGACCTGCGCGTGGAGCCGGGGCAGGCGTTGCTCGTGACGGGGCCGTCGGGCAGCGGCAAGAGCACGCTGCTGCGCGCGATCGCCGGCCTCTGGCCCTTCGGGCGCGGCACGATCGAGCTGCCGGCCCGCACGACGTCGATGTTCCTGCCGCAGAAGCCGTACCTCCCGCTCGGTTCGCTGCGGCGCGCGCTGTGCTACCCGGCGCCGGAGCGGTCGTTCGACGCCGCGGCGATCGGCGCCGCGTTGCGCGAGTGCGAACTGGAACACCTGGAGGACTGCCTCGACGAGGTCGCCGACTGGTCGCAGCGGCTGTCGCCAGGCGAACAGCAGCGGCTCGCGTTCGCACGCGCCTGGCTGCTGCGGCCGGCATGCCTCTACCTCGACGAGGCGACCGCGGCGCTCGACGAGGCGGCGGAAGGACGCGTCTATCGTCGGCTTCGCGCGCGCCTGCCGGACGCCACCATCGTCAGCGTCGGCCATCGCGGCACGCTCGCCGCGCTGCACGACCGGCGCCTCGAGGTCGTCGCCCCGAAAGCGCCTTCCGCCACGGCGGCCAGGTTGAACGCATCGACTGTTCAATCCTGAAACAACTGTGTCAGTCGGGCGCGACCGCAACGCGAAAAAAGGACGAATTCCCGGCTCCTTCGGGCAAAAAACCGTTCCTGGAGCGTGGCACGGCGCTTGCGGTCAGGCCCCGTTGGCCGCCGCCGTCGGCGTCGGCTTCCCGAGACGTGGGTGAACGGACACGAGGAGACGCGGTCCATGAAGAAGCAACTCATTGCCATTGCCATTGCAGGTCTGTCGCTGCCGCTCGCGCACGCCGCCGGTGTCACCGACCAGATGATCCAGAACGCCGGCGCCGACACGAAGGACGTGTTGACCTGGGGCATCACCACCGACGGCGAGCGCTACAGCTCGCTCACGCAAGTCAACACGCAGACGGTCTCGAAGCTCGTGCCGGCGTGGTCGTTCTCGTTCGGCGGCGAGAAGCAGCGCGGACAGGAAGGCCAGCCGGTCATCTACAACGGCCGCATGTTCGTCACGGCGTCGTACTCGCGGATCTTCGCGCTCGACGCGAAGACCGGCCAGAAGCTGTGGAAGTACGAGCACCGGCTGCCGGAAGGCATCATGCCGTGCTGCGACGTCGTCAATCGCGGGCCCGCGCTGTACGACAACCTCGTGATCTTCGGCACGCTCGACGCGCAGTTGGTGGCGCTCGACCAGGAAACCGGCAAGGTCGTCTGGAAGGAGAAGATCGACGACTACCAGGCCGGCTATTCCAGCTCCGCGGCGCCGCTGATCGTCAACGGCCTGGTCCTGACCGGGGTCTCGGGCGGCGAGTTCGGCGTCATCGGGCGCGTCGAGGCGCGCGACGCGAAGACCGGCCGGCTCGTCTGGACCCGTCCGACCGTCGAAGGCCACATGGGCTACACCTACGGCGCCGACGGCAAGGCGACGGAAAACGGGATCTCCGGGACGACGAACGCGTCGTGGCCAGGGGACCTGTGGAAGACCGGCGGCGCCGCGACGTGGCTCGGCGGGACCTACGACGCGAAGACGGGCCTCGCCTACTTCGGCACCGGCAACCCCGCGCCGTGGAACAGCCACCTGCGCCCTGGCGACAACCTGTTTTCCAGCTCGACCGTCGCGATCGACCCGAAGACCGGCAAGATCGCGTGGCACTACCAGACGACCCCGCACGACGGCTGGGACTATGACGGCGTCAACGAGTTCGTGACGTTCGACAAGGACGGCCGGCGCCTCGGCGGCAAGGCCGACCGCAACGGCTTCTTCTACGTGATCGACGCGAAGGACGGCAAGCTCGTCAACGCGTTCCCGTTCGTGAAGAAGATCACGTGGGCGAGCGGCATCGACCTCGCGACGGGGCGGCCGAAGTACAACGACGACAACCGTCCCGGCGTGCCGCCGGCGTCGGGCGACGAGAAGAAGGGCAAGGTCGTCTTCTCCGCGCCGTCGTTCCTCGGCGGCAAGAACCAGATGCCGATGGCCTACAGCCAGCAGACGGGCCTGTTCTACGTCCCGGCCAACGAATGGGGCATGGAGATCTGGAACGAGCCCATCTCCTACAAGAAGGGCGCGGCCTACCTCGGCTCCGGCTTCACGATCAAGACGATCAACGACGACTACATCGGCGCGCTGCGCGCGATCGACCCGGCGTCCGGCAAGATCGTCTGGGAAGTGAAGAACAACGCGCCGCTGTGGGGCGGCGTTCTCGCGACCGCCGGCGGCGTCGTGTTCTACGGCGTGCCCGAAGGCTACCTGAAGGCGGTCGACGCGAAGAGCGGCAAGGAGCTGTGGAAGTTCCAGACGGGGTCCGGCGTCGTGGCGCCCCCGGTGACCTGGGAGGAAGGCGGCGAGCAGTATGTCGCGGTGCTCTCCGGCTGGGGCGGTGCGGTTCCGCTGTGGGGCGGCGACGTCGCGAAGAAGGTGAGCTTCCTCGAGCAGGGCGGCTCCGTCTGGGTGTTCAAGCTCGCGAAGTAGCGCGGGGCGGGATGGCGGCGTGAAGCGCGATTCGGCCCGCGCCGCGGTTCCGGCGCGCGGGGAGGGACAACCTCCCCGCGCGGACGCTCCGCGACTCGCGCCCGGCGTCCGCCTCGGCCATGACGGCGCGACGTTCGGCGAGAACTTCTGGCTGGCCGTTCCCCGGCTTGCCGGTCGCGTGCGACTCAATGCCAGCGCGGCGGCGATCCTGCTGCGTTGCGACGGCTCGCGCAACCTCGATGGCCTCGTCGCGGACCTCGAGCGGCATTTCGGCGCGTGCGGGATCCGGCCGGAAGTCGTCGAATTCCTGCAACGGGCCCGCGAGCGCGGCTGGATCGCCTGATGCGGCGGCGATGCCGGCGGCTTCGGATGGCCGTCGCGCGGCTGGCGGCATTCCTTCTGCTGGGCCTGGGCGCCGCACTGGCGCACGCCGGCATCCTCGATGCCGACAGCTTGCGCAAGGTCTTCCCGAGCCCGCTGATCGTCGGCGCGAAGGACACCGCGATCCCGGTGTGGCCGATCTTCAAGCAGAACGGCCCGAGTACCGACCTCGTCGGGTACGCCTACGAGTCGATCGACCTGGCGCCGATACCCGGCTTCTCCGGCAGCCCGATCGACCTGCTCGTCCTGATCGATCCGGATGGGCGGTTCCTCGACGTTCGCGTCCTGTCGCACCATGAGCCGGTCTTCCTCGACGGCCTCGGCGAGGAGCCGATGCGCCGCTTCGTCGCGCAATATCGCGACCTGGGCCTGAAGCAGGCGATCCGCATCGCGACCGTGCCCGCGGGAGCGCTGCACGCGAACGGGAGCACGGTCACGATCGACGGCGTGGCCAAGGCCACCGCCTCGGTCCGGATCATCAACCAGACGCTTCTCGCCGCGTCGTTGCAGGTGGCGCGCGCGAAACTGGGCTTCACCGGGACGCGCGACCCCGATCTCGTCGCCCACGTCCGGAGCGACCGCTTCGAGAAGCTCGACTGGAACGGCCTCGTCGGCCGCGGCCTCGTGCAGCAGGCCGTCGTGTCCGCGGCCGATGCGCGGACGGCGTTCGCCGGGAGCGCCGCGGCCGACGACCTCGGCCCCGGACCTGCCGACGGCGCGCCGCCGCTCGTGCAACTCGACGTGGCGCTGGCCACGGTCCCCAGCGCCGGCCGCAACCTGCTCGATCCGCGCGGCTGGGCGCAGCTCAATTCGCGCATCCGCGACGGCGATCACGTGCTACTGGTCATGGCGCGCGGTCCCTGGAGCCCGATCGGCGAGGATCTGGTCCGCGGTGCCGTCCCGGATCGCATCGGCCTGTCGCAGGGCGGCCTGCCGATCGAGATCCGCGACCTCGACCTGGATGCGACGCTCGCCGCCGAAGGCCGGCCACCCTGCGACGCCTGGCGGGCCTTCCGCATCATCGCGCAGGCCGGGTTCGATCCGGGGCAGCCCTTCGACATCGTGCTGCGGGTCACGCGCAGCCACGGCGTCGTCTATCCGGAGCGCGTATCGCGCGAATTCCGGCTTCCGATGCGCGTGCCGGCCGACGTCCTGATCGCCGGCGCGAGCGACGAGAAATCGTGGCGCGCGTCGTGGCTCGCGCGCTGGCCGCTGCTCGCCATCCTCGCCGCGGCGCTGGGCGCGCTGGCGGTCGTGCTGGCGCGCCGTGCCGCGCCCGTCGCGACGATCGCGGCGCTGCGCCGCTTCCGCCCGGCCTTCCTGGTCTTCACGCTGGTCTTCGTCGGCTGGTTCGCGCAAGGCCAGCTCTCGATCGTCAACGTCGTCGCCGCCGGGCAGGCCATCGCCGCCGGGCGCGGACTGGCGTTCATGCTCAACGATCCGGTCACGACGATGTTGTGGATCTTCGTCCTCGCGACGCTCGTCGCATGGGGTCGCGGCACGTTCTGCGGCTGGCTGTGCCCGTTCGGCGCGCTGCAGGAACTCGTCGCGGCCGCGGCGAGCCTGGCGCCACCGTTGCGCGCGCTCAGGTGGCGCGTGGCGCCGCGCGTCGACCGGGCATTGCGGCGCCTCAAGTTCCTCGTGCTGGCCGCGATCGCGATCGCGGCGCTCGCGTCGCCGCACGTCGCCGACATGCTGGTCGAGATCGAACCGTTCAAGACGGCGATCACGCTCGCCTTCGTGCGCTCGTGGCCCTTCGTGGCCTACGCCGTGGCGCTCGTGGCCGGCGCGGTCGTGCTGCACAAGCCGTTCTGCCGCTACCTTTGTCCGCTCGGCGCGGCGCTCGCGGTGGCCGGCCGCGCGCGGCGAAGCGACTGGATCGCGCGCCGCACGGAGTGCGGGCAACCGTGCCAGACGTGCCGGCATCGCTGCGAATACGACGCGATCGACGCCCGCGGGCGCGTCGATTACGACGAATGCTTCCAGTGCATGGACTGCGTCGCGATCTACCACGACGACGAGCGCTGCGCGCCGCGGGTGCTGGAGCGCAAGGGTCGCGCGCCGCTGCGCGTCGTCGCGATTTCCGCGCGGCCTACGGGGGCTGTGCTGCAGGCATCGGCGAGCCGGATCGCCGGGGAGGAAGGATGAACCCGCGTCGACGTATCGTATCGGCCGCGCTCGCCGGCGGGGCGATCGCAGGAGGCGCCTTCGCTCGGACCGGCGTCGCGTCCGCGGCACTGTGGCAGGCCCTCGTCGGCGGTGGCAGCCACGGCGAGGCGTCTCGCCTCGGCGACGGCCAGGCGCTGGTCCGTGGCGCGGCCACCGCGTTCGGGACGACGGTCAGCGTCGCCGCGGTCGATGCCGACGTCGCGAAAGCGCGCGCCGCGATCGACGAGGCGCTCGCAGCGACGCAGCGCATCGATGCGCTGATGAGCCTGCATCGCGACGACAGCCAGTTGAGCTGCTTGAATCGCGACGGCGGGCTCGACGGCGCCGATCCGCACGTATTGCGCAACCTGCAGTTCGCGGCGCAACTCGCCGCCCTCTCCGACGGCGCCTTCGACGTCACGGTCCAGCCGCTGTGGGACGCGTTCGCGCGCCGCGCCGCCGAGGGCGCGTTGCCGTCCGGCGCCGAGATTGCCGCGGCCCGGCGGCGTGTCGGCGCCGGCGCGGTGGCGCTCGACGGCGACCGCGTCCGATTGCGCCGTGGCACCGCGGTCACGCTGAACGGCATCGCGCAGGGCTATGCGAGCGACGTCGCGACCGCGATCCTCGCGGCGGCGGGCATCCGCGATGCCCTCGTCGATACCGGCGAGTTCGGCGCGGCCGGCAGCAATCCGCATCACCAGCCGTGGACGCTCGGCCTGCAGCATCCGCGCGACGCGCGGCGGATGATCGCGACGATCCGGATGGACGGGCGATTCCTCGCGACGTCGGGGGACTACGCAACGAGGTTCAGCGCGGACTTCCGCCACCACCACGTGCTGGATCCGCGCACCGGGCGGTCGCCGCCTTCGTTCAGCAGCGTCGCGGTGGCCGCGCGCAGCGGGATGATCGCCGACGGGCTGGCGACGGCGCTGATGGTGCTCGACGCCGAGGCCGGACGGCGCCTGCTCGCGCGCTACCCGGGCAGCGATGCGGTGTGGATCGACAAGTCGATGAAGCTCTTCGCGACGCCCGGGATGCCGGTCGTGGCGACCTGAGGCGGCGCGCCCGACGGCTCGCCGGGTCTCTCCAGGCGGGCGCTCTTGACACCGGCCCTCTCCCCCCGCCCCTCTCCCGCTACGTAGCGGGAGAGGGGAGCCTTAGCGTCGGCTAGGCGTACATCCCCTCAACGGCTGACGCCGTGACTCCCCTCGCCCGCGTAGCGGGAGAGGGGCGGGGGGAGAGGGCCGGTGAACAGTCGACCGCGCCGGTCTCAGCCTTCCGTCGCCCCGCGGTCCCGATCCGGCGCCTTCGACTGCGATGCCAGGTGCGGCATCCGGCGGTAGATCGTGTTGCGGCTGATGCCCAGCGCCCGCGCCACCGCGGAGACGTTGCCGCGATACTGCTTGAGCGCGCGCTCGATCGACGCGCACTCGATCTCGGCCATCGACAGCCCGGGCCGCCAGCTCCCCGTCGGCGGCTCCGCGGCCCCCTGC
>Ga0335069_10005017_pt1 | contig 19479 bp, 13 predicted proteins | sample Lox_Sample_11_FD_206714 | JGI IMG/M metagenome (GOLD analysis project Ga0335069, IMG submission 206714) | Soil microbial communities from Loxahatchee National Wildlife Refuge, Florida, United States - Lox_Sample_1.1 | ecosystem: Environmental > Terrestrial > Soil > Wetlands | place: USA... | reverse complement strand
ACCGATACGGCGCTAGCCCTCGCCCCCATGATCCACCGCTACGGCTGGCAGCCCGATGATTACGACAGGCTCGCCGCCGGCACCATCGCCGGCCACATCATCGAGTGCGGCGCGCAATGCACCGGAGGCAACTGCCAGGTCGACTGGCAGAGCATTCCCGGCATGGCCGACATCGGCTACCCCATCGTGGAAGCCGAACCCGACGGCAGTTTCGTAGTCACGAAACACCCATCCGCCGGAGGCCGCGTCACCGTCGATTCCATTAAGGAGCAGCTCCTCTACGAGCTTGGCGACCCGAAGCGCTACATCACCCCCGATTGCGTCGCCGACTTCACCACCATCCGCCTCACCGCCGCCGGTCCCCACCGCGTCCGTGCCACCGGCATTCGCGGCGCGCAGCGCCCGCCCAGCCTCAAGCTCTCCATCGCCTACACCGCCGGCTGGAAAGCCATCGGAACGCTCGTCTATGCCTGGCCCCAGGCTCTCGAAAAAGCTCAGGCCGCGGATCGCATCGTCCGTGCCCGTCTCGCCGCCCTGGGCCTCACGTTCGACGAGATCTACACCGAGTTCTTCGGCGTGAATGCCTGCCACGGTCCCGCCGCGCCGCCGAATCCCGACCCGCCCGAAGTCCAGCTCCGCATCGGCGTCCGCTCGCAGGACAGGAAACCCGTAGACCGTTTCACCCGCGAGCTGATCCCGCTAGTCCTGAACGGTCCCCCCGGCGCCACCGGTTTCGGCGAAGGCCGTCCTCCCGTCCGTGAAATCGTAGCCTACTGGAGCGCCCTGATCCCCAGAGAGGAGATAGCAACAAGCGTCGAAGTGATCTCATAGGAGAAACTCCGCGTCTCCGCGCCTCCGCGTCCAGAAACTCGCCTGCGGTTACGCGGCCCTCGCGGCCGGAAGCTCCTTCACGATCTCCGACACAAACGCCTTCGCGTCGCCGAAGAGCATCAGCGTCTTGTCCATGTAGTAGAGCTCGTTGTCGATCCCCGCGAAGCCCGGACTCATGCTCCGCTTGATCACCATTACCGTATGAGCCTTGTCCACGTCCAGTATCGGCATCCCATAAATCGGGCTGCCCTTGTCGTGCCGTGCCGCCGGGTTGGTCACGTCGTTCGCGCCGATCACCAGCGCCACGTCGCACTGCGGAAACTCGCCGTTGATCTCGTCCATCTCCACCAGCCGGTCGTACGGGATATCGGCCTCGGCCAGCAGCACGTTCATGTGGCCCGGCATGCGCCCCGCCACCGGGTGAATCGCGAACTTCACGTCCACCCCTCGCCGCATCAGCGCATCGAACAGCTCCCGGATCTTGTGCTGCGCCTGCGCCACCGCCAGCCCGTATCCCGGCACGATGATCGCCGAGCTCGCCGCTTCCAAAATCGACGCAGCTTCCTCGGCGGTCGCGCTGCGCACCGTGCGCTGCTCGGTCCTGCCCGCGCTGGTCTGAAGCTGCCCGAAAGCTCCGAACAGCACATTGGTGAACGACCGGTTCATCGCCTTGCACATGATGATCGAGAGGATCAGGCCGCTCGATCCGTCCAGCGCACCCGCAATCACCAGCAGGTTGTTGTCCAGCGCGAACCCCATCGCGCAGGCCGAAAGCCCGGCATAGGAGTTCAGCAGCGCAATCACCGTCGGCATGTCCGCCCCGCCGATCGGAATGATCAGCAGCACGCCGAACAGCAGCGCGAGACCCGCAAAGATCGGATACAGAAACGTATCGGTCGGCACCAGGATCAGCCGCACCCCCAGCCCCAGCGCGATCGCGAACAGCAGGAAGTTGATCAGGTTCTGGTTCTTGTACACCAGCGGACGGCTGGGCAGGATCTCCTGCAGCTTGCCCATGGCCATCAGGCTGCCCGTGAACGTCAGGAACCCGAGCAGCGTCTCGATGATCAGCGCCACCGCGGTGAACCCGTGCGGCGGCTCGCGGTAGAACTCCGCCGTGCCTACCAGCGCCGCTGCCAGCGCGCCGCAGGCGTGCGACATCGCCGTCCGCTGCGGCACCGCGGTCATCGGCATGATGTACGCGATCGGCACGCCCACCGCCGTCCCGATGAAGAACGCCGCCAGGATCAACTGCCAGTTGTGGTGGTGATTGATCAGCGTCCCCGCGATCGCCAGCAGCATGCCCAGCTCGCCCGCCATCACGCCGCGGCGCGAGGTCACCGGCGTATTCATCCATTTGAGAGACAGGATGAACAGCGCCGCCGATACGATGTAAACGTAATTGACCACCGAGGCCATTACTTCTCGCGCCTCTTGAACATCTTCAGCATGCGGTCGGTAATCAGGAAGCCGCTGACGATGTTCGTCACCGCCGCCGTGATTGCGATAAACCCGAGCACGTCGCTCAGAGTCGAGGGGCTCTCGCTGACAATCAGGATCGCGCCCACCACGCTGATCGCCGAGATCGCGTTGGTCAGCGACATCAGCGGTGTGTGCAGGAGCGGCGACACCTTGCGGATCACTTCCAGCCCGACAAACGTCGCCAGCATGAACACGTACAGGCCGATCTCAAGATTGGACGGCATTCACCACCTCCAGCACACGTGGATGAACCACCTCTCCGCCGTGCGTCACCAGCGTCTCGCGGACAATCTCGTCCTCGCGGTCCAGCACCACCTTGCCGTCCTGGATCAGGTACTTCAGAAAGGTCGCGATGTTCTTGGCGTACATCTGGCTCGCGTGGTAGGGAATCGTCGAGGGCAGATTCACCGGCCCCATGATGCGCACGCCGTTGTGCTCCACCGTCTCGCCCGCCCGGGTCAGTTCGCAGTTGCCGCCGCGTTCGGCCGCGATATCCACGATCACGGAGCCCGGCGCCATGCACGCCGCCATCTCCGCGGTGATCAGAACCGGCGCCTTTCTGCCGGGCACCGCCGCCGTCGTGATTACCACCTGCTGCTCCGCGAGCACGTTGCCGAGCAATTCACGCTGCCGCCGGTAGAAATCCTCACCCATGGCCTTGGCGTAGCCGCCCTTGTCCTCGGCGCCGCCGGCTTCGAGCGGCAGCACCACGAAGCGCGCGCCCAGGCTCTCGATCTGTTCCTTCACCGCCGCGCGGATGTCGTACCCGCTGACCACCGCGCCCAGCCGCCGCGCGGTCGCGATCGCCTGCAGGCCCGCCACTCCCGCCCCGATCACCAGCACACGAGCCGGCGACACGGTTCCCGCCGCGGTCATCAGCATGGGGAACATGCGCGGCAGCGAATCGGCCGCCAGCAGCACCGCCTTGTAGCCCGCTACCGTGGCCATGCTGGAGAGCGCATCCATGCTCTGGGCGCGCGTGATACGCGGCATCAGCTCCATCGCGAGAAAACTCACGCCGCGCTCGGCCAGCGCGCGCGCCGCATCGCCCGCAGTCAGCGGCTCGCCGAACCCGATCGCCACCTGGCCCCGATGCATTTGCGCCACATCGTCCGCGCCGGTCTCGGGATTCGCGCCCGGCGCGCGCACTTGAAGCAGGACGTCGCTGGATGCGAAGACCTCTGCGCGCGATCCGGCGATCCGCACTCCCTTGGCTCCGTACTCGGCGTCGGTGAAGCCGGCCGGCGTTCCGGCTCCGGCCTCCATGACAAATTCGCAGCTGGTCTTGTTCAATACGGAAAGCGCCCCGGGTACCATCGCAACCCGGCGTTCGGCGGGTGCCGCCTCAGAAACGATACCGACCCTGATGCCCACGGCGATTGGTTAAAGAAGGTCTGCTGTGCTGAAGAAAAATCGCAATTCCGTTTCCGCTGTCTCCGGGGCGTCCGACCCGTGAATGCAGTTACGCTCGATGTTCGCCGCGAACCGCTTCCGGATGGTGCCTTCGGCGGCATTCGCCGGATTGGTCGCGCCCATCACTTCGCGCAGGCCCGCGATCGCGTTCTCGCGCTCCAGCGCCATCACGATGATCGGCCCCTCGGTCATGAACTTCACCAGCCCTGCGAAAAACGGCCGCTCTCTGTGGACCGCGTAAAATCCTTGCGCCTGCGCTTCCGTGAGGCGCGTCATCCGCAGGCTCAGAATCTTGAACCCCGCCTTTTGGATCATGGCGAGAATCTCGCCGGCCTGCCCGGCGGCAACGGCATCGGGCTTGATGATGGAAAATGTGCTTTCGATCGGCATACTTACAGACGGCTCTTGACTTTCTCTCCCAATTCGGCCGGCGTGGAGCAGACGGTGATGCCTGCGTCCTGCATGGCCTTGATCTTGTCGCTGGCTTTGCCGCTGCCTCCGGCGATAATCGCTCCGGCGTGTCCCATGCGGCGTCCCGGCGGCGCGGTCTGCCCGGCTACGAAGCCCACCACCGGCTTCTTCACGTTGGCCTTCACGTACGCCGCGGCGGTCTCTTCGGCATTGCCGCCGATCTCGCCGATCATGATGATGGCGTGCGTATCCGGGTCCTCGTTGAATAACTTCAGGGCATCCACGAAATTCGTTCCGATGATCGGGTCCCCGCCGATTCCGATGCACGTGGATTGCCCGATGCCCAGCCCGGTCAACTGCCCCACGGCTTCGTACGTCAGAGTACCCGAGCGCGAGACCACGCCCACGTGCCCTTCCATGTGGATGTGTCCCGGCATGATCCCGATCTTGCACTTCCCCGGCGAGATGATCCCCGGGCAGTTCGGACCGATCAGGCGCGTGCCGCGCCCTTGCATGTACTGCCAGGCCTTCACCATGTCCAGCGCCGGGATGCCTTCGGTGATACAGACCACCAGCGGCAGTCCCGCGTCGGTGGCCTCCATAATGGCATCGGCCGCGAACGGCGGCGGCACGAAAATCACGCTGGCATTGGCGCCGGTGTCTTTCACCGCCTGCGCCACCGTATCGAACACCGGCAGATCGAGGTGTATGGTTCCGCCTTTGCCCGGAACCGCTCCGCCCACCACCCGCGTGCCGTACGCGATCGCCTGCTGCGCGTGGAACGTGGCTTCCTTCCCCGTGAAGCCCTGGAAAATCACCCTTGTGCTCTTATCAACCAGTACGCTCATTCAGCCCTTTTCCTCACGCCGCCAGCTTGACAACCTTGCGTGCCGCATCCAACATGTCCGTGCCCACGGTGAAGTTCAACCCGGAATCCATCAGAATCTGACGGCCCAGCTCCACGTTGGTTCCTTCCATGCGCACCACGATCGGCACCTGAATGTTCAGGTCGCGCGCCGCCGCCACCACTCCGGTAGCCAGCGTGTCGCAGCGCAGGATGCCGCCGAAAATGTTGATCAGCACCGCCTTCACATTCTTATCGGACAGCAGAATGCGGAACGCGTTCTTCACCTGTTCCGCATTGGCTCCGCCGCCTACGTCCAGAAAGTTCGCAGGACTGCCGCCGGCGTATTTGATGATGTCCATGGTCGACATCGCCAGGCCCGCGCCGTTCACCATGCAGCCGACCGTGCCATCCAGCTTGATGTAATTCAGCCCGTAGCGCGAGGCATCCACTTCCAGCGGGTCTTCTTCGTTCAGATCGCGGAAATCGGCAAGCTCCTTGTGGCGGTAGAGCGCGTTGTCGTCGAAATTGATCTTGGCATCCAGCGCGTAGACCTTGCCGTCTTTGGTGAGGATGAACGGATTGATCTCGGCGAGCGAGGCATCCATCGCGAGGTACGCCTTGGCCAGCGCGATCATCGCCGCCGAGGCCGCATTCACGCTCGCCGCGGGTATGCCGATTCCGAACGCCAGCTTCTTGGCCTGAAAGGGTGCGAGCCCGGCGCACGGATCGAGCGTCTCCTTGAGAATCGCTTCCGGCGTCTTCGCGGCGACCTCTTCGATCTCCATGCCGCCCGCCGCCGACGCCATGAACACCGGTTTGCCCTGTACGCGGTCCAGCACGATCCCCAGGTACAGCTCGCGCTCGATGGGCAGCGTCTCCTCAATCAGCAGGCGCTGCACCAGCCGCCCCTCGGGACCGGTCTGGTGCGTCACCAGCGTCATGCCCAGAATCTTGCGCGCGTGCTCCGTGGCTTCGGCGTGATCCTTGGCTACCTTCACCCCACCGCCCTTGCCGCGCCCGCCGGCGTGAATTTGCGCCTTCACCACCACGCTGCCGCCGATCGTGCGTGCGGCCGCTTCCGCTTCTTCCACCGTGAAAGCCACCTCGCCGCGCGGCACAGGAACGTTGTACTTGGCCAGGATGGTCTTGGCCTGATATTCGTGAATTTTCATGGAAAATCAGCTTGTGTTACGGTGACAGGAGCACCGAATTTCCTAATATATCATGTCCCTTCTTCCGCACCTCGTACGTCTCGTGGAACGCGAAAGTCTCTCCGCGGACGATGCCGAACGCGCCATGGAAACCATCTTGCGCGGTGAGGCCAGTCAGCCGCAAATCGCCGCATTCCTGGTCGCGCTGCGCATGAAAGGGGAAACGGTGAGTGAGCTGGTGGGATTCGCGCGCGCGATGCGTCGCATGGCGGTACGCGTCGATCCGGGGCTGGCCGGAGAGACGCTGCTCGATACGTGCGGAACCGGAGGCGACGGCCGCAACACATTTAACATTTCGACCGTCGCGGCCTTCGTGGTAGCCGGCGCCGGCGTACACGTGGCCAAGCACGGCAACCGGTCGATCTCGAGTAAGTGCGGAAGCGCCGACCTGTTGGAAGCCTGGGGCATCGCGATCGCCATGAGTCCCGGCGAGACCGCGCGGGCGATTCGCGAGGTCGGCATCGGCTTCTTGTTCGCACCCGCGGTGCACACCGCGATGAAACACGCGCATCCGGTCCGCGTCGATCTCAAGATGCGGACGGTCTTCAACCTGCTCGGTCCGCTGACCAATCCGGCGGGCGCCACGGCGCAACTGTTGGGCGCGCCGTCGGCCGCAGCGGCGGAGTTGATGGCGGGGGCCCTGGCCGAGCTGGGATTGGAACGCGGATTCGTCGTGCACGGCAGCGACGGCCTCGACGAGATCACTACCACGGGGTCCACCGACGCCTGGGAGGTCCATGAAGGCCGCGTGCAACATCGCGTCCTCGAACCTGAGGATTTCGCCGTTCACCGCGCCTCTTCCGCTGATCTATCCGGCGGCGATCCGCTGGCGAACCTGGAGATCGCCAACGCAGTGCTCCGCGGAGCGCACGGCCCTGCGCGCGACATCGTGCTGGTGAATGCCGCCGCCGCCCTGGTTGCCGCGGGCAAGGCAGGGACCTTCCTGGAAGGCATGGCGCTCGGTGTGGTCTCGCTGGATAGCGGGGCGGCGAAAGCCAAGGTCCAGGAGTTGGCCGCGTTCGCGGCGTAACGCTCTATGCCATGGCCCTCTCCAGCTCGCGGCCGTACCACCAGATCGAGACGGCCCACGCGCCTGCAGCCGGCGCCAGGAACCATAGGCTGCTGGAGAAAATGCTGGATATGGTCATCGCCATGGCGATCATCTGAACGAGGCCGTTGCCAAGCGCCGCGCCGGTCGTGAAACGCCAGCGGGTCTGCTCCCGCGGATGGCCTACACTCGGCGCGTGACCTACCGCGAGGACAGCGAGTGCTCCACCGAATCCGGCCACGGGAGCGACGGGGATGAGCAGGGGAATCAGCGCCGCGAGGAATGCGGCGTCCTTGGCGAGCAGCAGTTGCCATCCGCGCACGGGCAGGAGCCGGTAGCGCGAGAGGCCGCCTTCCCCATCGAGCCCGAAAAGGCATTGCGCGTAGCTCGAGAGCGCGCCCACGACGAGGACCGTCATCGCCATGAGCGCTTCCTGAGGCAGGTCCCGGGCGAAGATGCGAAAGGCGAGGACCGAAACGCTGAGGATGGCCGCGCAGTAGAAATCGAGCGTGGAGAGGATCTCGCGCACATTCTTGCGGACGAGCTGGTCCAGAGATCCGGGAAAGGAGGGAACGCGGCGGAACATTCCGCCACCGCGCGGCAGGGGCAGGGACGAAATCAGAAAGGCCGCGGCGAACAACGCGGCGATCAGGGCCCACAGGCCGACCGTGATGGACCGGCCCGCGCCCCACGCGGCCAGGGCAACCAGTCCCCACGTCATGGGGTTGATCCACGGGCTGGCAAGGCGCAGCAGCCACCACTCACGTCGCGCCAGAGGCCAGAGCGCCATGCGGGAGGCCGGGATCTTGCGCAGCGGGTCGGTGCTGAGCGGGAAGAACATCACCAGGCCCATGATCAGGTACACGAAGATTCCCGCCTGCCTGAGGAAGAAAACGGTGAGCAGGAAAAAGTTGTTGCCTGCGAGTGATTGAAGGGCGGTCCAGTCGCGACGGTAGGCCGTGCCCAGCGCTCTCAGGAGCGCGACGGCCCGAGCCATTCCAACTCCTCGACCACGGGGGTTTCCACGAGGTCGAAATAGTGATCTTCGAGCGACTGCGGCAGCTCTCCCACAGTCGAGTTCCAAACCATCTGGCCCTTGCGGATCATCACGATCTGTGTGGCGATGCGCTCCACCATGGAGAGTATGTGGGAGGTCAGAAACACCGTCACGCCGTGGCGGGCGACGCTTTGAAGCAGTTCGCGCATGATCTTCGCGGTCACGGGATCGATGGCTTCAAAAGGCTCGTCCAGGAACAAGACCTGCGGATTGGGAAGCAGGGCCATGGCGAACGCGGTCTTCTTGCGCATGCCGTGCGAGCAGGCGGCGGCGAAAGTGCGGCGCCCGTGCTCGAGGCTGAGCGCGTGGAGCAGTTGCGCCGTGCGTGCACGCGTCTCGTGGCGGGGGACGCCGTAGATGTCGCCGGTGAGGAGCAGGTGTTCCTCGACCGTGAGGTCGTCGAAGAGGCCGAGATCTTCGGGCAGGACTCCAATGCGGCGCTTGAGCTCGAGGGGATTGGCTGCGGGGTTCAGCCCGCCGACCAGGACTTCACCGGACGTCGGCGCAAGGAGTCCGGTCATCATTTTGACTGTGGTCGACTTCCCCGCCCCGTTAGGACCGAGGAAGGCGCAGATGGCGCCGGCCGCGACTTCGAGGTTCAAGGCATTCACGGCCGTGAAGTCTCCGAAACGCCGCGTCAGGTTTCGGCAGGAGATCATAACTCATAGTAGCTTGGCACTGCGCTACAGCACGGTCGGCATGACTTGGATTTCCGGCACGGCGACGCGCGGCGGTAGCTTGGCGATGGCTACGATCACGTCGGCCACGTCCTCCGGCTTCATGGCTTTTGCCAGCATCTCGGCGGACGGCTTCACCGGGCGGTTCTCCAGGATCTCCGTGTCCACCAGTCCCGGACAAACGACGCAGGTGCGGATTCCGCGCTCGCGCTCCTCCACGCGGATGGCATGCGCCAGGCCAAGCAGGCCGCGCTTCGCAGCCTGGTATGCGGCGCCGGAAACGTCGGGCACGAGCCCCGATATCGAGGACACGTAGATGATGTGACCCGCTCCGCGCTCGCGCATGCCCGGCAGTAACGCCTGCGTGATGTAGTACGCTCCGTTCAGGTTCACGGAGACCATCATGTCCCAGCGCGGCGGCGTGAGCCGCGCCAGCGCCCGGTCCTTGATATTCGTTCCGCTGCTGTACACAAGAATATCGACCGGTCCCAGGCGCGATTCGGTCTCCCGCGCCAGCCGCTCCATGTCGGTGACGCTCGACGCGTCCGCGACCGCCGTCTCGATCGACGGGTGCTCCTGCTTCAGCGCGGCCAGCCGGTCCGCGCGGCGCGCCGCCGCCACCACGCGCGCGCCCTCGCGCGCCAGGCCGATCGCAGTCTCCCGTCCGATGCCGCTCGAGGCTCCTACGACCAATGCCACTTGTTTTTCCAAATTGGAAGACATGATGCCATGATAAGAGACATGAAGCTCTTCTGGTGCGCCGCGTTCGCCGCTGTGGCTCTTTCGGCGCAGACTTTCTCGGCCGGTCCCGCCGTCGACGACGCGATCAACCAGGCCATTGCGCAGGGACGCCTGCCCGGCGCCGTGCTCGTGGTGGGCCACAACGGCCAGGTGATCTACCAAAAGGCATACGGCCATCGGGCGCTGGCGCCGCGCAGTGAGGACATGACCCTCGACACCATCTTCGATTGCGCGTCGCTGACCAAGGTCATCGCCACCACGTCGTCGCTGATGAAGCTGTTCGAGCAGGGAAAGTTCCGGCTCAATGACCGCATCACCGAGTACATCCCCGACTTCATGGACGGCAAGAGCGAGATCACGATTCGCAACTTGTTCACGCACTTCTCCGGTCTTCAGCCGGACGTGCCGCTCAAGGATCCGTGGACGGGCTACGACACCGGCATCAAGCTCGCCTGCACGTTCAAGCCGGGCGGCCCGCCGGCGACGCGCTACGTCTATAGCGACATCAATTTCATTCTGCTCGGCGAGCTGGTGCATCGCCTGAGCGGCAAGATGCTCAACGACTATGCGCGCGAGAACATCTTCCTTCCGCTTGGTATGAAAGACAGCATGTTCGTGCCGCCGTCCTCGCTCATTCCGCGCATTGCGCCCACCGAGCGCTGGCCAGTGAAGACGGGTGCGCCGCTGCGCGGTGTGGTGCACGATCCCACGGCGCGCAACATGGGCGGCGTTGCGGGACACGCGGGCCTCTTTTCGACAGCCGCGGATCTTTCGCGCTTCGCCCAGATGATGCTCAACGGCGGCGAGCTGAATGGCGTTCGCCTGTTTAGCCCGCTCACCGTCGCCAAGTTCACCGAGCCGCAGAGCCCGCCCGACCAGGCGATACTTCGCGGTCTCGGCTGGGACATCGATTCGCCCCACTCCGGCAACCGCGGCGAGTTGTTCCCCATCGGCAGCTTCGGACACACCGGATTCACCGGCACTTCGATCTGGATCGACCCCTCCACCAGGACTTACGTGATCCTGCTTGCCAACACCGTCCACCCGGACCTGCGTCCGGCGCTTACTCCATTGCGCGGCAAGGTCGCGACCATCGTGGCCGCCAGTGTCGGGATCACCGCGCAGCACGTGACCGCGCAGACAGGCTACAACGAGACGCTCTCCAGCGGCTTGCGGCGGCAGGTGGCGCGCAACGGGAAGACGCTTACGGGGCTCGACGTCCTGGTTGAACAGAAATTCGCGCCGTTCGCCGGGAAGCGCATCGGCCTGATCACCAACCAGAGCGGCCTTTCGCGCGACGGACGGCGGAACATTGACCTGATGCGGGAGGCGGGGATTCAGATCGCCGCTCTCTTCTCGCCCGAGCACGGATTCCTCGGCAAGGAAGACCGCCCCGGCATCCAGGATACCGTCGATTCCAAGACCGACATCAAGGTCTACAGCCTCTACGGCACGACCATGAGGCCCACTGCCGAGATGCTGAAGGGCCTGGACGCGCTGGTGTACGACATCCAGGACGTGGGCGTCCACTTCTACACGTTCGAAACCACGATGGGCTACGCGCTGGAGGCGGCTGGCAAAGCGGGCCTGCCGTTCTACGTTCTCGACCGGCCCAACCCGATCACCGGGACGCGCATCGAAGGACCGCTGCTCGACGCCGCGAACCGGAGCTTCGTCGGCTATATGGCGGGCGAACCCGTGCAGCACGGGATGACTATGGGCGAGCTGGCCAAGCTGTTCAACGGCGAAGGCAATCTGGGTGCAAACCTGACAGTGATTCCCATGCGCGACTGGAGCCGCGGCGACTGGTTCGATTCCACCGGGCTTTCCTGGATCAACCCGTCGCCCAACATGCGCAGCCTGAACGCCGCGATCCTGTACCCGGGCGTATGTTTCCTCGAATCGCCGAAAAACCTCTCGGTCGGACGCGGAACCGACGCGCCGTTTGAGCAGATCGGCGCGGATTTCATCGGCGGCAGGGAGCTTGCCGCGTATCTGAACGCGCGCGAGATTCCCGGGGTGCGCGTCTACCCGACTTCATTCACTCCGACGGAATCGAACTTCAAGGGTGTGCGGATCGAAGGCGTGCGCTTTCAGATCACCAACCGCGACGTATTGAACGCAACGCGGCTGGGCATGGAACTTGTGGCGGCCATCGAGAAGCTGTACCCCGGCAAAGTCGATTTCGCGGCGTCCAGACGCATTATCGGCAGCGACGACCTGATCCGCCGGCTCAAAGCGGGCGAGGACCCGCGCGCGCTGGAGACGCTGCTTCAGGACGACGTCGAAGCCTTCAACGCCCGGCGCGCGCGGTACCTGATCTACTGAGCCTCAGAAGTGGATGCGCAGACCGAACTCCATCTGACGCGGCGTGTTCGATTGCCCGGTGATGCGTCCGAAGGTCGCCGGGCTGCTCCAGTTCAGGCTTCCGTTACTGGGCTGCATGTGGTTCAGCAGATTAGTGAACTGGAAGCTCAGCGCGGCGCCGGCCCTCTCTCCCTTCCAGAAGCCCACGTCCTTCATGACGCTGGCGTCCAAATTCCAGGTCGGGAGACCGCGGATGTTGCCGTAGCCGCCGCAATTGGTGTCGATGCCGAGGAAGCACGGCCGGAATTGATTGTAGACGGCAGCCGGGTCGGCGAACATGTTGATGTGTGTGGAATTGTTGTTGCCTACCGTCAGCCCCGCCAGCGACGGCGCGCTCGGGTTGGCAATTGTCGACCCGTTGTTGTTGTAGTAGGCCGATGCGCCGCCCGTGTACTTCTGGGCAAACACCGCGATGTCCGCCGTCGAGGTCATGCTGCCGGAGCTCGACTCGCCGAACGATGAGCTCTCGGCGGGGAGAGACCCCTGGGTGTAGGTAGCGCCCAGCGCCGCCCCGGTTTGCGCCGTGAACAGCGGGGAAATGGTCCAGCCACCCAAGAGGTGCCCGAGCACGCCTTTTTGTCCCTTGTAGAACGGAGGCGCATAATACACCGCCGCGTTGTAAAGGAACTTGGTATCAAAGCCGTTGGGTCCGTAATTGGCTTGCATGTTCCAGGCATCGAGCGCGGTGTTCGAGCTATTGGCTTGCGCCAGAGGAGCGGTTCCCAGGGCACGGCCCCAGGTGAAGTTCGAAACCGCGGTGAGGCCGTGGAAGTCGGTGGTCTTGTAAGAGATGTACAGCGCGTTGTAGTTCCCGAATCCCATGCTGGTGGTCAGGGCAAGAGAGGTGGCCTGCAACGGGGAGACGCCGCCGCCCGCCCCGCTGATCATGGTGCGGCCCAGAATCCAGGACGGCGCCTTGTTCAGCGCGTTCCAGATATCCGACACCGCCCCGACTTTGAAACTGGAGGCGAGCTTCGAAGCCACAGCGGCCGTACAGTTGGCGTAGCCCTGGCAGTAGGACGCCGTGCTTCCGCCGAGCGCGGTTTCGAAAAACGGCTGCGCCGCGATGCCGCTGGGCGACGCGTTGGCGAAATAGATCGCGCTGGCCACCGCCGCGTAGGCCTGCGAGAACGCCTGCCCACCCAAGGTGGTCATGTACGGCACGTCGTCCAGATTCAATTCCTGCATCTCGTTGCGGATGATGCGGCCAATGTAGCCGACCTCGATCATCGAGCCGGCGCGGAGCTGCCGCTGGAGCGACAAGCTGAAGTTGTCCGTGCGCTGCGGCCGGTAGCGCGGATCGAGAGTGTTGACGTCGCCTGCAGAAATCGCGCCGTTGTAGCCCATAAAGAACGGCTGGGCTAATGTGGTGGATGGCTTGGGAAGAGGCGCGGACATGCCGTCCGTGCCGATTCGGAAGACATTGCTCGCGTCCACGTTGTTCGCGCCCGCGCAGGTTCCGTCCATCTTGGGACCGGCGCAGGTCACCGGCTGTAAAGGCCCGATGCCGAGCAGCGGCACCAGCACCAGGTTCACGCCGTTCAGCCTTCCATAAATCCGGCCATACCCGCCGCGGAGCACCGTCTTGCCGTTGCCGAACAGTTTGCCCAGAATCCCGTCGCGGTAACTGGGATTCCACGCCGCGGCCACCCGCGGGCTGAATCCGCCGTAGAACGGCTGGTAAGGGTATTTCAGACCAGCGCCGACATTGCCCACCATAGCAAAGCCCAGGACCGGCTCGTAGACCTGTCCCGCCAGTGCCGCCTTCTTGCGCTGCGCGAGATAATCCGCGGTATCCACCTGTGCGCCGTCGGAAGTCACCACCGTCACCTGCTTCCCGTTGATCTCGTATGGGGGCATCTCCAAGGTCCACCCGAGGCTGTAGGTCAGCGTGAACGTAGGCTTGACCTTCCAGGTATCGCTGAAATACACGCTGTAGTATGGAATGATGCTCTGGTCGAATGCCGAAGACCCCACCGGATTCACGGTCAGATCGTTCCCCGACCGAGTGTAGGCCACTTGCGGCTGGCTCACCAGGCCCAGCACCTCCGAATAGAGATTTCGCCAGTTGCTCAGATAGCTGCTGCCGATCGAGGTCGGGATCCACTGCGTGTTCGTGAGATTGATGTTCGTGCTGGCGACCTGGTAGATGATCTGGTTGTTGATTCCCGACCCGTTGTCGGTGCGCATGTGGTAGTCGTAATTGCGCTGGTAGGTGCCACCGAACTGGAACAGGTGGTTGCCCTTGAGCATGCTCATGTCGTCGCGGAACAGTTTGTCCTGGCCGTCCCAGAAGCGCTGGCGCGTGCACTGCGTGCCCACGTTATAGGGAATCAGGGTGTTGGCACAGGTGCTGCTTTCCGCCGTCGAGTTGCTGTATCCGCTGGCGATCTCCACCGCTCCGCCGAGACCCGGCAATTGCGGAGGCGCATTTGCGGTTCCCCACTGCCAGAAGTTGCGGGTGTAATTGAAGCGGAATTCGTTGGTGGTGCTGGCGGTGACGTTGGTGGTCAAGCCCAGCACCAGGTAGCCGGGATTCTGCGGACGGGGTGCCGTGGCCGTCGGCACACCCTGTGCAGCGCCGGGCAGGAGGCCGCCGATATCCACCTGGTTGGTGGTCAGGTTCACCAGCCGCATATAGCGGTAGCTCGCGAAAGCCCGCCACCGGTCGCCGAAATCGTGATCCACCCGGCCCACGTAGGAATTCTGTGTCAGGGGTGCCCGGATGCTGGAAAGGTACCCGACCACGTTGTACCCATCGGCGCCGTTAGAGGCATAGTAGGGATCGTTGCCCGCCGGCATGTAACTCCAGATCTTCTGCACCACCGGGTTGATCCCAATGGCACGCGGGTCGCAACCGCCTCCCGGACATGTCGCCGGCTGGTAGGTCGTCATCTGGCCGGTGACCGGATCCTTGGCGGTGACCGGATAGGGGTTGAGGTTGTACGGCAGATAGGTCCCCGCGGAGTTCGGCACGAAGATCACGCCGGCCCGCATGGTGTCGGTCGGCACCGGTCGCTCGTAGTTGCTGACGTTGGGATACCGCAGACCCTCGTAGTTGAAAAAGAAGAAGGTCTTGCCCCCTAGCACCTTGGGAGTCAGCGGCCCGCCCAGCGTGCCTCCGAAGCGGTTGCGGTGGTTGGACGGCAGCGGCGTATACGGCGAAAGTACCTGCCCTGAGGAGGTGGTCAGCGGCGTGTGGTTGTTGGACCAGCTGTTCGCCGCGCCCACGTTGGTCGCGTAGTAATACCAGTAACCGGAACCGTGCCAGTCCCTGGTGCCTCGCTTGGTCACCATCTGCACCTGCGAGCCGATCGAATTATTGAAGTCCGCGGTCTGGCTGAAGGTGGAGACGCGAAATTCTTCGATGCTCTCCACGGGTGTCGGCACCACGCCGGAGGGAACGCCGCCCTGCTGGGTGCCGCCCATTCCAGTGAAGTTGGTTCCGTAGCGGTTGGTTTCGCCGGACATGTCGTCCGAGGCATTGCCGCCGTCGAGCATGAATGTATTCTGGTCTTCGTAGGCGCCGGCAGTATAGCCCGCGAGGGTCACGCCCGGCTGAAGGACAGCCAGAGTGGAGACGTCGCGCCCTAGGTTGGGCAAGGCGATCAGCGTTGCACCGGAGAAGGACGTTCCTACCGACGCGCTGGTGGTTTGTAGTTCGGCCAGGTTGGTGGCTTTGACCTCCACCGTGCTGGTGGTAAGCCCAACCTCCATGGTGGCGTTGATAGTGAGGGTGGCGCCGACCTGTACGGGTTGGTCGGCCACCCGATAACCCGCAAAGCCTGACTTGTTAAACGTGACGTCGTACGTTCCCGACGAAACGTTGATGAACACGTACCTCCCGGTTTCGTTGCTCGTAGTTGTCCGGGTGCTGCCGGTCCCTTTGTCGATGAGAGTAACTTGTGCGCCTGGAATCAGCGCATTCTGTTGATCCGTCACTAAGCCGGTGACGGTACTGGTGGAAGTCGCTTGGGCCCACGCCGGCGTGGTGCTGAGGCACAATGCTGCACCCAGCAGAATGACCGACAGCCCGAATAACCAAAACCTCCGAACGCGAGAAGACATAGGCTACCCCAAAGCAAGACAGTAAAGTAGACTCTGCTGCTCGTCAGCAGATGAAATAGACAAAGAAGTGCGGATCGACGGGTTCGCCCTGGTGTTTCAGACTACCTGGTCAGATTATCCTATACACTGTTTTGGACCAGATTACAAGAGTCTTGAAGACGAAAAAAAGACTAGGCAAGGCGCCGGCTATCGCCTGAACGAGATATTGGATCTTACTGAGTTCGTGCCGGGGGTCCTTGGCAAAGGGTCCGGTGACGACGAAGCTGCTTGCGTGTCCACGACTTCGTCAACGGAAGGAAGGATGGTGCGGACTCTGCCGGCCAATTTCAGGGCGGCACTCAGACCTCCGGCACGTTGGATTCCGGGAACGAAGAATCGGTCGTGATAGTCCTGGTCGGAACCGCCGAACCCGTTCAGGTCCGCCACCACCTCAATGGGCACCGGCGCGATCGCCGCAGCGAACACGCACCAGACTCCCGCGTCACCCAGGCCGATCACTTCCAGCTTGCCGCCCGACTTCGTTTTCAGATACGCGGCCGCGGTGAGGATATCCTGCACGCGCTCGGCGGAATCGGAGTGGTTGTAGGAGAGAAAGAAATCGTCGGACCGAAGCTTTCGCGTGCGGTCGGCATCGGCCGCGAACTCATCCAGAATCAGGACAGGCCTTCCGGAATGGAGCGTGCCGCCAATGCCGCCGGTGCGCAGCGCCACTGCCGAGCCGCCCGGATGAACAATCAGGATGGGCGTTCCCTTGCCGGGCATCCAGTAGCCGGTGACCCGGTCGCCTTTGCCGGTACGAGTCAGAACGATGCGGTTGCCGTGGATCGAGTGATCTACCTGCGACGGCCACTTGGCGCCGATGGCGAAGCGGAGCGCGTCGCGCTGCACACCCGCATCGACGCGGCCCTGGACCGGAAACAGACCGGCGATTTTCCATGCCTGGAACACGTCGCCATAATCCTCCAGGTCGCGCGGTCCGGATTTTGGAAAGGCGAGTAACTCCTCATCCGGGGGGGGCGAGATTTCTTCGTCCACTGGCTCGGCAACCTGGCGTCCCGTTTGCAGGTTTTGAGAAAAAAATCGATACACGGCTTCGCGGCTCTGGCGGTTGTAGTTGTGTTCAGCGTCGATGTGGACGTTCTGGACATTCTGCGACACTCCGTAGAGGTTGTAGATTGCCTGGATAGCCGGAAACTCTTCGATGGGGGTGTGGCGCGTCCAATCGTGAGTGGATGAGACCAGCAGCATGGGCCGAGGTGCGATCATGGCGGCGATCTCCACGTTGAAAGTGTCGATGCGCAGGTTCGGTGCTTCCTCGCAGGGGTCGCCGCCCTGCATGTAGGCGGAGACCATGTTCACTGGAGCGGCGAAAGCGATGCGATCATCCACCGCGGCCAACAGGAAAGTCTGCGAGGCCCCGCCGGAGGCGCCGGTGGCCGCGATTCGATGCGCGTCGATGTCGGGGCGGGATTGCAGATAGTCCACTACGCGGATCGAGTTCCAGAGCTGCAGGCCCATCGGGCTGAAAGACCAGAGCTCCTCCGCCCATCCTCCGAAAGTATGCGGCGTCTGGCGGGTATCATTGAAACCCACCATGTCATAGGCGAATGCGAAATAACCCTGCCGTGCCAGATTGATGCCGAGCGCCGGAACAGAGTACGACGGCTGGTCCTCGAGCCGCCCGCGCTTCCAGTGGCCGTGCGGAATCAGCACGCCGGGCGCCGGCAGTTTTTTGCCGACAGGCCGGTAGAGGTTTCCCCCGAGGAAGTACCCAGGCAAAGTTTCGAGAAGGATCACGTCGACGGCATAGTCCCTGTACTCCATATGGCGGACTACCCTTGGCCGCAGCGCCGTCTTTGCCGGCATGGGAAGCAATCCTGCGGCCGAGAGAATCTGCTGCTGCAATTCCTGCCGGCGCGCCTCCCACTCCTTGCGCGATTTGTATTCCGGCATCTTGAAATGAGTCTTGTAGTCAGCGAATTCGGTATTGCGGACGTCGGCCCCAGGAGCCGCGGCAAGGCTTGGCGGAAGGTTAAGCGCGGCGTTCGACAAGAGCGTGACAAGCGGCAGAATTCTCGGAACTTGCACTGGTTACTCCTTGCAGACAGCAATTCTTCCTGGTTCTATTGATGACCCGGAGCACTTCAGAGGCGCGAAAAGGTTGGCAGCACCCGGAGTTCCAGACGCACCCGCTGACTGAGGGAACCGTGATGATACGGACAGTATCGGCGTCGACGGTGCGATCAGCCACGCGTCCGGACCTCCTACCCGGCGGGACATTCAGTTAGGCGGACGCGAAGTGTGCCCGTTACTGGCCCTAATGAGCTATGGCAACGGGTGTGATCTGTGAGCCGCTTCCGGACAAGCTGAAGTGTGCGGAGGACGAAACGGTCTTGAGAGTCGTGCCGCACAACCCGCGGCAGCCCGGCTTGAACAGCGCTCGATTATATTAAGAGTTAGAGGGCCTGTGATCTCGAATTCGCCGCGCGCGACCATCTTCAACATCATGCGGTTCGCCGTGCACGATGGGCCGGGGATTCGCACCGCGGTCTTCTTCAAAGGCTGCCCGCTGAGCTGCCGGTGGTGCCACAATCCGGAGAGTCAGAACTTCGCTCCCGAGGTCCTTTACTCGGTGGAACGGTGCCGTCTGTGCGGCGCTTGCGCCGCGGCCTGCCCTCACCAGGCGATCCTGCGCCGCCCGGACCGGATGGAAACCACCGCCGCCTGCGAACGCTGCGGCACCTGCCTGGATTTCTGCGCGGCGGAGGCGCGGGCCATCGCGGGCCGGGAGGTGAGCGCGGTGGAGATTCTGAAGGAAATCGAGCGCGACACGGTGTTCTTCGACGAATCGGGCGGCGGCGTAACGTTTACCGGAGGTGAACCGCTGGCCCAGCCGGCGGCGCTGGAGGCTCTGCTGCGCGGTTGCCGGGAGCGTCGGATCCACACCGCGATCGAGACCTGCGGCGCCGCGGGGCGCGATTCGCTGCTCCGGCTCTGCGGCCTCGCCGACCTGCTGCTGTTCGACATCAAAATGGCGGACGAAGAGCGACATCACCGGTATACCGGAGCGACCAACCGGAACATCCTGGAGAACCTGGCGGTACTGGCGGCTGTCCACCGAAACGTGATCGCGCGGGTGCCGGTGATCCCGGGTGTCAATGACGACTCCGGTGAGATCGATAGGCTGTGCTCGCTTCTCCGGCGGATGGCGGTACGCCGGGTGGATCTGCTGCCCTACCATCGCGCCGGAATGGAAAAATACCGCCGGCTGGGCCGCGAATACGGCCTGCCGGAGACGCTCCCGCCGGCGGAAGCGGAGTTGGCCC
>Ga0335069_10005013_pt1 | contig 19492 bp, 21 predicted proteins | sample Lox_Sample_11_FD_206714 | JGI IMG/M metagenome (GOLD analysis project Ga0335069, IMG submission 206714) | Soil microbial communities from Loxahatchee National Wildlife Refuge, Florida, United States - Lox_Sample_1.1 | ecosystem: Environmental > Terrestrial > Soil > Wetlands | place: USA... | reverse complement strand
GCTGGCGCCGTTGCGCGACTGCTCGCGCAACGCCGTCCAGGGATGTGCGCCGCTGAAGATCATCGAGTCGATGGCCGCGGGCGTGCCCGTCGTCGCGTCCGACCTCCCGGCCGTGCGCGAGCTGATGGTCGACGGCGAGCATGGCCGCCTCGTCGCGCCCGACCGGCCCGCCGAGCTCGCCCGCGCGATCCGGGTACTGCTCGACTACCCCGAGCGGCGCGCCGAGATGGGCGCGCGGGCACGCGCGCGCGTCGCGGCGCAGCTGAGCTGGTCGGCGAGCGTCGCGCAGCTGCGCGCTGTGTACGGGGCGGTCGGGCGGGCAGCTCCACCGGCGCCCTGAAAACTGATTGGATTCCCCGCCATGGGGTCGCCGTCGCAGGTGCTCGCGTGAACGTTCTGAAATCTGCCTTCAAGGCGCTGACGCCCGAGCAGCAGGCGATCGTCAACGGCAAGCGCGTCGAGGGCCGGCGCTCGCCCGACGAATGGCTCGAGCTGCTGACGCCGGTCGCCGAGTTCGACGTGCAGTCCGATGCGCTGCGGGTGAGCAAGGCCGGGTTCTTCGTACGGCGCTTCGCGCGCAAGCACGACGTCCCCAACGGCCTGCGGTCGTTCACGCTGCCGCTGCTTCCGATCCTCCGGGAGGACCAGGATCCGTCGCAGCCGCTTGAGCTGCGGCTCGATCTGAGCGGGTTCAAGCAGGACTCCAAGCGGGTCGGGAAGGGGGAGCCGTACAAGCAGGGTCGCTACCACAAGATCATCGATACCTTCTACGACGACCCATGGATCGAGGGTCGTGCGCGCTTCGTGGACGGCGCCGACATCCGCTTCCAGGTCGTCGACCACGTGCGCTCCTCGCGCAAGACCAAGCGCAACGCGCGCGGGAAGATCAAGACGAAGATCAAGTCGAAGAAGAAGACCGAGCTGGCAGTCACGGTCTCGTTTCCGGCGCGTAACTACGAGGTCGCGCGTGCGCCCGGGCCGCGGCTCGGGATCCGCAAGGAATCGGTCAGCCCCGCGGAGGACCGGACCGTCGTGCGGCTGACTCGCGTCGTCCAGCTCGACAGCTTCTACGCATATCCGGACGTGGAGCTGCTGCTCGAGTTGATCGGCGGCGCCTACGCGAAGGTCGACCCGTCGCGGAGGAAGAAGCTGTGAGCCTCGGCGGGCTCGACCGGTGCGCGTGCAAGCGCGGCTTCTTCACGCTGCGCGATTGCGAGAATCCCGCGACGACGACGTGCTCGATCTGCTCGCGCCGCGTGTGCGACCAGCACCTCGCACCGCGGGTCGACGTGAAGGTGTGCGTCGAGTGCGCCGCGCGGCAGGAGGAGGAGGGTGCGACCGGCACGACGACGGCCGGGGCGATCCCGCCCGCCACCGCCACCTCGGGGGAGGGCGCTGCGTCCGCGTTCGGCCCGCCGCTCGAGCGGCTCGATCCGACGAGCCGCGCCGTTCGCTTCCGCACGCGCTACTACCGCTCCCGCAACTACTCGCCGATGTGGTGGGGCACGTACGACCCGTACTGGGACAACTGGGCGTATCGGTCATACGGCGACGACGATGACGACGACGGCGGCAGGTTCGGCGACTCCTGAATCACCCGGCCCGGCCGGCGGGCTGCGCGCCCTCTGGCTGACCGAGACCTATCCGCCGAGCCGCGGTGGCATGGCGCACTCGTGCGACCGGATCGTGCGCGGCCTGCGCCGGCACGGGGTGACCGTCGACGTGCTGCATTTCACCGCGCGTCCGCGGGGGCGCCCGTGGACGATCGAGCAGCAGGCCGGCGGCCGCTACCTCTGCTGCCCGATCGAACATGACCCTGCCCATGCGCTCAATCGTGCCTGGAGTGTGCTGGCGGCCGATCCCGACACCCGCGCGTTGACGCACGTGGTTGCGTTCGGCGGGTCGCGCCCGATCGCGACCGCGCCGGTGCTGGCGGCGTGGCTCGGCGTCCCGCTCCTGACGCTGATCCGGGGCAACGACTTTGACGCTGCCGTGTTCTCGATCCGGCGCCGGCCGATCCTCGACGACGCGCTCACGCGCTCCGCGATCGTGTGCGCGGTCTCGCAGGACAAGGTCGAGAAGATCGCCGCGTTGCACCCAGGCGTGCGTGTGCGGCGGATCCCGAACGGCATCGAGCTTCGCGACTGGGCATTCGCGCCGAGCGACCTCGCTCGCGCGCGGGCGTGGCGCGAGGCGACCGTCGCTCCCGGTGCGCGCGTCCTCGGTCTGTTCGGAGCGCTGAAGGCGAAGAAGGGAGGGGTGCTGCTGCTCGAGGCGTTGCGGCGCTCGGGCGCGATCGAGTCGTTTCATCTGCTGCTGGCCGGGTGGATCGAGCCCGAGATGGACGCGTGGCTCACCGATCATGCGGGGCAGGCGCGGTTCACCGCGCTGCCGTTTCTCGACCGCTTCGAGCTGATGCCGTGGTACGCGGCGTGTGAGTGGATCGCGGTCCCGTCGTTCTACGACGGCCTGCCGAACGTGCTGATCGAGGCGGCCGCGCTCGGGGTGCCGCTGCTCGCGGCGCGCGCGGGCGGCATGGCCGACGTCCTCGAGGACGGCCGCACTGCGCTGCTGTTCGAGCCGGGGGACGAAGCCGACTGTGGCTGGGCGCTGCACCGGGCGGCCCACCTCGACGAGCCCCGGCGCCTCGCGATGAGCGCCGCCTGCCGCGAGCTGGCGCACGCCGAGTTGAGCGCCGAGCTCGAGATCGCCCGCTACATCGAGGCGCTCTCGGACTCTCGACCGGCGGCCGGCGCCGTCGCACTCGCCGCCCGCACGGCGCGAGCCTGACGGTGGTCCTCTACTACGCCCTCGGCGGCGGGCTCGGGCACCTGACACGGGCCACACGGGTCCTGGAGGCGCTCGGGTACCGAGACCGTGCGGTGCTGCTGAGCGCCTCGGACTACGCGCGCGATCCGCGCGTGACCGACGGGTTGCCGGTCGTTCACGTGCCGGCTGCCCTCGGGCGCGACCCCGCGGCGTTCCGGCGCTGGCTGGTCGATCTGCTCGGCGCGCTTGCGCCCGACCGGCTGCTGGTCGACAGCTTCCCCGGCGGGATCCTCGGCGAGCTGTGCGGGATGGAGCTCCCGCCGGCGGAGCACGTCGCCCGCCGCCTGCGCTGGCCGGTGTACGCGCAGCGCCTCGACGGCCCGCTTCCGCGCTACGAGGTCACGCGCGTGCTCGAGCAGCTCGAGCAGCGCCACGCCCAGCGACTGGGACTGTGCTCCGAGCGGCTCGCGCAACTCGACCTGCGGCCGCCGGACTGCGCCGGCGGCGAGCCCCTGCTCGATCGTCCACACTGGCTCGTGGTCCACTCGGGGCCCGACGCCGAGGTGGTCGCGCTGGCACGCCGCGCCGCCACACGGCTGCGGGAGGCGAGCTCGAGCGCGACGGTCCTCGTCCTCTGCCCGCAGGCTCCATCGTGGCTGCCGCCGGGGGCGGAGTGGCGCGATGTCTATCCCGCCGCGCCATTTTTCGGCCATGCCGAAAAACTCGTCTCTGCAGCGGGATTCAACGTGATGTCTGAAACGAGGGCGGTGCGTGATCGCCACGATTTCGTCCCCTATTTTCGTGCGTTAGACGACCAGCACGCACGCGCATCCGCCAATTGTGTTTAGTCAAGACGCCCTGGGGGAACCCCTGCCTCCGGACAGACGCCGACCCCGACGACGTCCCACAATCCTGTTCCGTCCTGCCCCCGTAGCCCTGCTGTGCGCTGCCGTGCTCGCCTTCTCGGGAAGCGCCCTTGCCCGCGTCCAGCGCAGCACCAGCTCCGCGCGTCCCGTCGCGCATCAGGCCGGCGGCTGCGGACCGGCGCACCTGATCCCGACGCGGAGAAACATCGTCTTCTTCGCGCACATCACGTTCTGTCTGATCAACCGCCAGCGCACCAGCCATGGGTTGCGGCCACTGCGCGAGAGCGCGGCGCTCGACCGCAGCGCCCGCAGCCACTCGGTGAGCATGGTCGCCCACGGCTACTTCTCCCACAACTCGCTCGACGGCGGCAGCCCGTTCCAGCGAATGGCACAGTTCGGCTACCCGGGGCGCGGCCGCGCGTGCGCGCTCGGCGAGAACATCGCCGCCGGCGTCCGCAGTTCTGGCACTCCGGCCGCGATCGTGAGCATGTGGATGCACTCGCCTGAGCACCGCGCGAACATCCTCAACGGCGCCTATCGCGACACCGGGATGGGCGTGGCGTACGGATTCCCGGGCATCCGCAACGTGCGCGGCGCCACGTTCACCCAGGACTTCGGCCGTCGCTGCTAGTGCAGCTCGGCCGTCGCTGCTAGTGCAGCTCGGCCGTCGCTGCTAGTGCAGCTCGGCCGTCGCTGCTAGTCCCCAGCTCGGCCGTCGCTGCCCGTCCCCAGGTCGCGGTTTGCCGCAGCGATCTCCGTGACGGTGGCGAGCTCGGCGAGGCGATCGTCGTGCGGGCGGCCCGCGAGGTTGATCTCGACCAGGCGCGCAGCGGCCTGGCACGCGCCCTCGGCGATGTGCAGGCCGGCGAGCGCGTCGCCCCGCAGCTGCGGCGAGCCGCTGCGCGATGCCTCGAGCGCGAGCGACGTCACGTCGGCGCAGGTGCGCGCGAGTGCGAACGGCGACTCGGCGGCCTCGGACAGCGCCGCGTCGAGTCGCGCCGAACGCCCGGGATCGCTGCTCGGCAGCCGCAGCGCCGCGAGCACCGGCTCGTAGGCGTGCAACTCGCGCTGGGCGAGCTCGATCGCGCGCTCACGCAGCGATCGGGCGCGCGTCGCGATCTCGACCATGCGCGCGCGCACCTCGCCGCCGTCCCGCTGCTTGACGGCGAAGCCGGCGGCCATCTCGACGAGCGCCGCGGCAAGCGCGCACGCCCAGCCCGCCGACGAACCCCCGCCGGGAGCCGGCGTCGCCGCGGCCACGGCCTCGAGCAGCGACCGCAGCGAGCGATCGACGAGGGGGTTCTCGGATGGGCCGGCGGTACTCAAAACAGACCGACGGTCCGTCCCTGTTCGTCGATGTCGACCTTGAGCGCCGCGGGACTCTTGCCAAGACCCGGCATCTGCGTGATGTCGCCGCACAGCGGCACGAGCCAGCCCGCGCCCGTGTACGCGCGAATATCGCGGACCGTGAGCGTGAAGTTCTCGGGTGCGTTCAGCAGCTCCGGGTCGGCCGACAGCGACAGGTGGGTCTTCGCCATGCAGACCGGGAAGTGGCCGAAGCCGTCGTGCTCGAACTGCGCGATCTTCTGCTCCGCTGCCGGATAGAAGAACACATCGCGGGCGCCGTAGATGCGCTTTGCGACCGTCTCGATCTTCTCCTGGATCGGAGCGTCGTCGGGGTACAGCTGGTTGAAGCCGGTCGGCTGCTCGCACGCCTCGACGACGGCCGCGGCGAGGTCGGCGGCGCCGGGTCCGCCCTTCGCGAATGCCTCGTTGATCTCGGCGCCGAACGCGCCGGCCTCGAGCGCGAGGCGCCGGACGAGCTCGACCTCCTCGTCGCTGTCCCCGGGCCGGCGGTTGACCGCGACCACGCACGGGACCCCGAACTCCCTGACGATCCCCAGGTGGCGGCGCACGTTCGCCATCCCGGCTTCGATGGCCCGCCTGCCGTCGTCGTCGGTGTCGCGCGGGTCCACGGCGATCGCGCCATGGTGCTTGATCGCCCGCACGGTCGTGACGAGCACGGCCGCGCCCGGCGTCAGTTTGCCGAAGCGGCACACGATGTCGAAGAACTTCTCCATCCCCATGTCCGAGCCGAACCCGGATTCGGTGACGACGTAGTCGCCGAGCTTCATCGCGATCAGGTCGGCGACGAGCGAGTTGTTGCCGTGCGCGATGTTGGCGAACGGGCCGCAGTGCATGATGCACGGCTGGCCCTCGAGCGTCTGGATCAGGTTCGGCTTGATCGCCTCCTTGAGCAGGACCGTCATCGCGCCGGCCGCGCCGAGGTCGTCCGCGGTGATCGGCTGCCCGCCGTCATAGGAGCGGGCGGCCGTGATCGCGCCGAGCCGCCGGCGCAGATCGTGGAGGTCGCGCGCGACCGCCATCACGGCCATCACCTCGGACGCCGCGGTGATGTCGAAGCCCGTTTCGCGCGGGTAGCCGTTGGCGCGGCCGCCGAGCCCGATCGCGATGTCGCGCAGCGCGCGGTCGTTCATATCGACGGCGCGACGCCACTCGACCCGCAGCGCGTCGATCTTGTTCGGGTTGCCGTGCAGGATCGAGGCGTCCAGCATCGCCGCGAGCAGGTTGTTGGCGGCGCCGATCGCGTGGATGTCGCCGGTGAAGTGGAGGTTGAGCTCCTCCATCGGCACGACCTGCGAGAGCCCGCCGCCGGCCGCGCCGCCCTTGATCCCGAACACCGGGCCGAGCGAGGGTTCGCGCAGGCATGCGACCGAGCGCTTGCCGATCGCGCCGAGCCCCTGGGTGAGGCCGACGAGCGTCGTCGTCTTGCCCTCGCCCGCCTTCGTCGGGGTCATGCCGGTCACGCATATGAGCTTGCCGTCGGGTGCGTCCTTGAGGCGGTCGAGCACGGACAGCGCGATCTTGCCCTTGTAGTTGCCGTACGGCTCGATCTCGTCCGGTTCGAGTCCGATCCGCTCGGCGAGCGAGATGATCGGCTCCAGCTCGGCTTCTTGCGCGATCTCGAGGCTGCTCTTCATCTGTGCTCCTGGCTGGTGCTGGCTTGTCTCTGGCCGGTTCTGGCTTGTGTCTGGCGGCGCCCCCGCCGGAGCACGAATCTACTGTCCGTGCTTCTTTGGCGCAATTTGTTCATTGGCCGCCCGTAGGATTCGGGGATGGAATTCCGAACGCTTGGCCACACTGGGGTTCGCGTCAGTCCGCTGTGTCTCGGCGCGATGATGTTCGGGGGCTGGGGCAACACCGATCACGACGACTCGATCCGCATCATTCACCGCGCGCTCGACGCGGGGATCAACTTCATCGACACCGCCGATGTCTATGCGCGGGGCGAGTCCGAGGAGATCGTCGGCAAGGCGCTCGCCGACGGCCGCCGGGATCGGGTTGTGCTTGCGACCAAGGTGCACGGCACGATGGGCGAGGATCCGAACGAATTCGGCAACTCGCGCCGCTGGATCGTGCGCGAGGTTGACAACAGCCTGCGCCGGCTGCGAACCGACTGGATCGACATCTACCAGATCCATCGCCCCGAGGAGGACACCGACATCGACGAGACGCTCGGCGCGCTGACCGACCTGGTCCACGCCGGCAAGGTCCGCTACATCGGCTCCTCGACCTTCCCCGCGTCGCAGATCGTCGAGGCCCAATGGGTCGCCGCGCGCCGCGGGCGCGAACGGTTCGTGTGCGAGCAGCCGCCGTACTCGATGCTCGTTCGGGGCGTCGAGGCGGACGTGTTGCCGACCGCCGCGCGCTACGGGATGGGCGTGATCCCCTGGAGCCCGCTGGCCGGCGGCTGGCTGACCGGTCGCTACCGCCTCGGCTCCGAGATCCCGCAGTCCCGGCGCGCCGAGCGGATCCCGAGCCGGTACGACATGTCGCTGCCGGGCAACCAGCGCAAGCTCGAGGCGGCCGACGCGCTCGCGCAGCTGGCCTCGGAGGCCGGGATCACCCTGATCGAGCTGGCGATCGCGTTCGTGATCCGCCACCCGGCTGTCACGGCGGCGATCATCGGTCCGCGGACGATGGAGCACCTCGAGTCACAGCTCTCGGCGGCGGACGTCGTCCTCAGCGACGATGTGCTCGATCGCATCGACGCGATCGTCCCGCCGGGCGTCAACGTCAACCCGACCGATGGCGGCTGGGCGAACCCGGCGCTCGAGCCGGCGGCGCGGCGGCGGTAGGATCGTACGACCACACTCGTCGACCGGGCGGTGCTGGGTTCGTAGGACCACACTCGTCGATGCCGGAGTGCCGAGTGCGGTTCGACGGCCCTTTCGGGGGCGCGAATCCGCATTCACATGCCCGGAGCGGGTGAGTGTGGTCGTATGAACATGCGGGCGGACCGACCCTGCGGGACCGAGCCGGCGGGACCGGGACCGGCGGGACCGGGCCGGCGCGACGGGGAGCTCCCGCTCAGCGCTCGTCGCCGGCCGCGAGCAGCTCCCGCCCGACCCGCTGTAGCCGCTGCAGGTAATCGAGGTGCGCGGCCCAGTCCGGCTCGCGACAGTACGCCGCCGCCAGCCGCGACGTGTCGTCGTGCGCATCCAGCAGCTCGTAGATCAACTCCACGAACCTCGCGGTGGTCTCGACGGTGGCTCTCGTCTCTCTCACCTCCACACCTCGCCGGTGCGACCGCTCCGCGATGGTACGCCCGCCACCGGCGGCAAACCTCGGGGCCACCTCGATCGCGCATCGGCTGGGTCCAGCTCCCACTACCCTCAGAGGGAGATGAGCCCAGCGCCCGGCACCTCAGAGAACCCGTTGCGAGTCGCGATCGTCGGCTCCGGTCCGGCCGGTTTCTACGCCGCCGACCGGCTGCTGAAGGCGGCTGACCTCGTGACCGAGGTCGGGATGTTCGAACGCCTGACGACGCCGTGGGGGCTCGTCCGCGCGGGCGTGGCGCCCGACCACCCGAACATCAAGGCGGTCACGCGGGTCTACGAGAAGACGGCGGCGCTGCCCGGCTTCCGCTTCCACGGCAACGTCGAGATCGGCGTGCACGTGAGCCACGAGGAGCTCGCGGCGCACCATCACGCAGTGCTCTATGCGATCGGCTCGCCGACCGACCGGCGGCTCGCGATCCCCGGCGAGGAGCTTGCCGGCAGCCATGCCGCCACCGAGTTCGTCGCCTGGTACAACGGCCACCCCGAGTACTGCGACCACGAGTTCGATCTGAGCGGCTCGCGCGCGGTCGTGATCGGCAACGGCAACGTCGCGCTCGATGTGGCCCGGATGCTCGCGCTGACCCACGAAGAGCTGCGCACGACCGACATCGCCGACCACGCGCTCGAGGCGCTCGCGCACAGCCGCATCGAGGAGATCGTCGTGCTCGGCCGGCGCGGTCCCGTGCAGGCCGCCTACACGAACCCCGAGCTGCGCGAGCTCGGCGAGCTGGAGGCGGCGGACGTGATCGTCGATCCGGCGGACGTCGAGCTCGACGAGCACAGCCGGGCCTTTCTCGAGAGCGACGCGGCCGACATCACCGCCCGGCGCAACGTCGAGATCGTCACCGACTACGCGGGCCGCGCTCCGGCGGGCAAGCCGAAGCGGCTGCTGTTGCGGTTCCTCGCCTCGCCGATCGCGCTCGTCGGCAGCGACCGCGTGGAGGCGATCACGATCGCCCGCAACGAGCTCGTTCGCGGACCGAACGGTGCGATCACGGCCCGCCAGACCGAGGTGACCGAGACAATCGAGGCCGACCTGGTGCTGCGCTCGATCGGCTACAAGGGCAGTCCGGTGCCGGGGCTGCCGTTCGACGAGCGCCGCGCGGTCATCCACAACGACGGCGGGCGGGTCACGTTCCCGGAGACGGACGAGCCGATGCCGGGCGTGTATGCCGCCGGGTGGATCAAGCGCGGCCCGAGCGGCGTGATCGGGACCAATAAGAAGTGCGCGCAGGAGACGGTCGCGCTGCTGCTCGGCGATCTCACCGCCGGCAGGCTGCCCGAGCCGAGTGGAAGTGCCGAGGACTTCGCCGACCTGCTCGCCGAACGGCGCGCCGACAGAATCGGCTACGAGGGCTGGCTGGCGATCGACGCACACGAGCGCGCGCTCGGCGAGCAGCAGGGTCGGCCGCGCGTCAAGCTCACGCGCACCGAAGACCTGCTTCGCGTTGCGCGCGAGCAGCAGCCGGCGCCGCGCTGAGACCTGCCGACTCGTACTACCGCGAGGCGGCGCGCCGCGCGAGCGGCTCGATCAGCGCGAACACGTCGTAGTAGCGCGACGGCGCGAGCCGGGCGAGCACTTCGAACATGTACGCGTCCGGTCCGACGAGGATCCGGCTCTTGCCGGCCTTCACGCGTTCGTGGATGATCTCCGCCGCCCGCTCGGGCGTCGTGACCGCGAGCTGGTCGAACTGCGCCACGGCCTCCTCCTTGGTCTCGAACAAGCCCAGGTGGTCACTGTCGTAGCGGGCGTTGCGGACGATGTTCGTCTTTACGCCTCCGGGGTGGACCGTGGCGGCGTGTAGGCCGGTGCGGCGCAACTCGTGGCGCAGGGACTCGGTGAAGCCGCGGACGGCGAACTTCGAGGCGCAGTAGGCACTCTGGTGAGGCATTCCGAGCAGGCCGAAGACACTCGAGGTGTTGACGATCACGCCCGAGTCCTGGTGAAGGAGGATCGGCAGGTAGGCGCGCGTGCCGTTGACGACGCCCTCGTGGTTGATGCTCCAGACCCATTCGTCATCTTCGATCGCGCCGTCCGCGATGCCCTGCGAGGTTGCGACGCCGGCGTTGTTGAACACCATCCCGATCGGCGTCGGTGCCCACTCCGCGACCTCCGCCGCGAACGTGAGCTGCGCCTGGCGACCGCGCGCCCGATCCCGGACGCGGCTCCGGACACGAACGCCGTCCGGCCGTCGACCGCGACGCGCGCGCGCCGGCGCTGGCGGCAGATCATGCCGGCACGGGCGCGGACTGGGCCCGGTCGGCCTCGCCCGCGTGTGCCGCGATCAGCTCGATCAGCCCGTCGAACGCTCCCGCGGGGAGGTCATGGCCGAGACCCGCGATCGTGGTCAGGCGTGCGCCCGGGATCGCGGCGGCCGTCGCCCGTCCGCCCGACGGGTGCACCATCCGGTCGCGGTCGCCGTGGATCACAAGCGTCGGGGCTGTGATCTGACGAAGCGAGCGCGTGCGGTCGCCTGACTTGAGGACAGCCGCGAGCTGGCGGCCCGTGCCGGCGGCGGCTCGCGGATCGCGATCGAACGAGCGCCCGGCGAGATCGCGGATGCGGTCCTCGTCGAACGGGAACCCGTGCGACCCGACGTGACGCCACATCCGCAGGGCGCGGTCCTGCGCCTGCTCGCGGGTGCGGGCCGGCGGCGTGAGCATCAACCGCACCGTCGAGGGCGCCGCCCAGCCGGCGCTCGCTGCGCCCGTCGAGGACAGCATCGAGACGAGGCTGCGTACGTGTCGCGGCGAGCTCGCCGCGAGCGTCTGCGCGATCATCCCGCCCATCGAGATGCCGACGACGTGGGCGGGCGCGAGCTCGAGCGCGTCGAGCAGGCCGGCGATGTCACGGGCCATGTCCGCGAGGGTGTACTGGTCGTGATCGAAGCGGCGTGTGAGCAGCTGGCCGCGACTCGGCGGGTGCGTGCTCGCGTGCCAGGAGCGTCCGATGTCGCGGTTGTCGACGCGGATCACGTGCAGCCCGCGGTCGCCCAGCGCGTCGCAGAACGGGTCGGGCCAGGAGAGCAGCTGCTGCCCAAGCCCGGGGATCAGCAGCAGCGGCGGATCGGCGGGGTTGCCGAGGCGCTCGCAGCAGAGCGTCACGCCCTGGCCGACGTCGACGAGCTCCTGGTTGGACTGTGCCTCGATCATCGGTGGTCCTGCATTGTGCCCGAGGCCGGCCGGCTACAGCAGCGCGCCGGTCAAGATCGCCTTGACCGTCTCGCTCGCGGTGACGCGCAGGTCGCGCACGCTGCGCCCCCGCTGCAGTGAGATGACCGCGAGCTCGCGCAGGCCGCCGACGATGATGACCGCCGTGTCAAGCGACAGCGGCCGGGCGGCGATCTCCGGCTGCGCGGCACGACCGGACTCGACGAGCTCGACGAGCAACTGCGCAAAACGCTCGATCACCGCAAGCTGACGGTCCGCTCCCGCCTCCCCGAGTCCCGGCAGTTCGTGGACGAAGCTGCGATACAGCGCCGGTTGTGAGGTGACCGCATCGATGTACGCGTCGACCGCGTGGTCGACCTGGTCGGGAAGCGGCTCGTCAGGACGGACGGCTGAGGCGATCTGCTCCATCATCGCGGTGTTGGTCGCGTCGAACAGCGCGAGGAAGCACGCCTCACGATCCTCGAACTGCTCGTAGAACGTGCGTCGCGATGTGCGCGCGATCCGGACGACGTCGGCCACCGTCGTCTCCCGGTAGCCCTTCTGCTCGATCGACGCCGCCATCGCCTCGATCAGCCGCTCGCGATGGCCGGCGCGCTCAGGCCGCACGCTTACGCTGCACGACCACGCGCCCACCGTGCCGCGGGATCATCGTCACGTTGCGCTGACGCGGCTGCTCAGGCGCGGGATCGGGTGCGGCGAGATCGGTCCGCTGGGCGATCGCCGTGAGCACGACACGCTGCTCGGCCATCGCGAGCGTCGCGCCGAGGCAGCGGCGGATGCCGCCGCCGAACGGGATCCACGTGTACGTCCCCGGCTTCTGCTCGACGAACCGCTCGGGGCGGAAGGCGAACGGGTCGGGATAGACGTCGTCGCGGTGGTGCAGCGCGACGATGCTGACGGCGACCGGCGTCCTCGCCGGGACGACGTACTCGCCGAGCTGCCACGGCCGCGTGGCCATGCGCACGATCATCGGGATCACCGGACGAACCCGCATTACCTCGTGTACGGTCGCCTCGACGTAGGCATCGGCCGCGTGGCGGTCGCCGCCGCGCGTCAGCTCGCGCAGCCGGTCGTAGGCGGCCGGCGTGCGGGTCAGCCGCTCGAACGTCCACGCGAGTGAGTTCGCGGTCGTCTCGTGCCCGGCGAGTACGAGGCTCATCAGCTCGTCGCGCAGTTCGTGGTCAGTGAGGCCGCGACCCTCGTCGTCGCGCGCCTGCAGCAGCAGCGAGAGCACGTCGTGCCTGTCGGAGCTCGTGCCTTCATCGCGGCGGGTGCGGATCACCGCGTACAAGTGGCGGTCGGCGAGCGCGAGCACGGCCTTGAGGACGCCGCGAGGCTCCATCCGGCCGGCGTTGTACAGCTCGACCAGCTGGTACAAGGGCTTCGTCGACGCGAGCAGCATCCGCCGGACGGTCTGGCGCAGCCGGTATTCGGCGGTACCGCGAGGCGGCACGCCGGTGATGCCGAAGACTCCGCGCATGATCACGTCGAGCGTGACCGCCGACATCCGGGGCGCCAGCGCGAACGGCTCGCCCACGGGCCAGCGGTCGATCTCGCGCTCGGCGACCTCGGCGATCATCTCGGCGTAGCGCTGGACCGCGTCGCCGTGGAACGGCGGCAACAGGAGCTTGCGCTGGCGCATGTGGCGTTCGCCGACAGAGGTGAGCACCGAGTTCGGCCCGAGGATCGGTCGCAACGGCGATTCGCCGGTGAGTGACGGCGCGTCGGCCGGCGATGCCTTGAACAGCGACCTGATGTGGTTCGGATGGCACGTGACGACGAACGGCTCGCGGCGCGAGAGGAGGTGAAGCTGCCAGACGTCGCCGAACGCGCGATGCGCGGCGAGGCTCGTGTCCATCGGCCGGGCGACGAAGCGCATCGTCTGCACGAACCGGCGCTGGCCGCTTCCCGGCGGCATCCGCGTCGGTCGACCGTCGTCGACCGGCCCTGCCGGCGACGGGGCGGCAGACCGCTCGGTGAAGAGCTCAGGCGGCGGCGCGTTTCGGGCGGTCGCGGTGCTCACGGTACGCGAGTGTACCATCGCTGTTCGGGTGCAGTCCAATACGCTCGTTCGGCACATCGTGTGCTGACCTCGATCGAAAGGACGTCCTGAATGCCTGACCGCGCCGCCATCGTCACCGGAGCTTCGCGAGGCATCGGGCTCGCCATCGCCGAGGCGCTGGCGCAGGAGGGGTACGGGTTGACGATCACGGCTCGCAAGCCGCAGACGCTCGACGAGACCGCGGAACGGCTCCGCGACAAGGGTTATGAGGTCGAGCACCTCGCGGTGAACATGGCCGACGAGGACGGCATCCACGAGGTCGTGCGGCTCCATCGCGAGCGGTTCGGACGGCTCGACGTGCTCGTCAACAACGCCGGCGTCGGCATCGGCGCGCCCGCGGGCGAGCACCAGACGAAGTTCGTCGACATGCAGCTCGACGTCAACCTGCGCGCGATCGTGCTCTTCTATCGCGAGTGTCTCGAGCTGCTGAAGGCCGCGGGCGCCGAGCACCGCAATGCCCTCGTCGTCAATCTCGCGTCGCTTGCGGCGAAGTCGCCGCAGCCGTGGCTCTCGGTGTACTCCGCGACGAAGGCGGCCGTCCTCGCCTACACGCAGGCGATGAACAAGGAGCTCAACGGCGACGGGATCAAGTCCGTCGCGTTCGCGCCGGGTTTCGTCGACACCGACATGTCGGAGTTCATCCGCGACTCCGTCCGCCAGGAGGACATGCTCCGCCCGACCGACATCACCGAAGCGCTGCGTTTCCTGCTGCGGGTCTCCCCGAACTGCGTCGTTCCGGAGATCGTCTTCCAGCGGCCGGGTGAGACGATCTAGCGTTGATGGTGTCTGCTGCGGACACGCCGGCGTGGGCGGGGCACCTGCGTGCGGGCTCGGACTTCCGGCCCGCAGACCTGCTCGAGGACTCGAGCCTCCCGGGGCGGATCGTCCGGCGCTGGAGCGAGCGTCCTCTCTGGGCCCAGCTGCAGGACGTGGACGGAACCTGGATCGGCAGCGAGCAGCTTGAACAGCGAACCGGTCGGGCTGCTCGACGGCTGCGCGAGGCCGGACTCGCGCCCGGCGACCGGCTCGTGCTGTGCGCCGGAACCTCCGCGCATCTCGTGGTCGCCTACCTTGCCGCGCTGCGCGCCGGTCTCGTGGTCGTGCCGCTCAACACCGCGTACACGCGTACCGAGGTGCAGCGGCTCGTGCGGGACTCGGCCCCGGCGGCCGCCGCAGTCGACGACGACGAGCGAGCGCGCTGGATTCGCGAAGCGTCGGAGGGGAACGTGGCGATCGCCGATCTGAGTCTCGATCTCGGGTTTCACACCCGAGGCCAAGGCGGCGCCGGCGAGAGCGGTGATGCGTTGGACGCAGCGGGTCCGAGCGATCCCGCGCTGCTCGTCTATACGTCGGGGACGACGGGGCAGCCGAAGGGCGCGCTGCTCACGCATGGGAATCTGCTCGCAAGCGCGACGGCGGTCGAGATCGCGTGGCGCTGGGAGCGCGAAGACTCGTTGCTCCTGGCGCTGCCGCTGTTTCACGTCCACGGTCTCGGGGTCGGCCTCAACGGCAGTCTATGCGCGGGCGGCTCGGTCGTGCTGCGCTCGCGCTTCGATCCGGCCGACATCGCTGAATGCTGCGACGCTCGGACGGTCTCGATGTTCTTCGGGGTCCCCACGATGTACCAGCGACTCGTGTCGTCCGGGCACGCATCATCGCTGCGCTCCCTGCGCCTGATCGTGTCGGGATCGGCGCCGCTGCCCGCTGCGCTCGCAGAGGAGGTCGCGGCGCAGGCAGGCCAGATCCCGCTCGAGCGCTACGGCATGACCGAGACGATCATGCTCACCTCCAATCCGTATGACGGGCCGCGCAAGCCCGGCACGGTCGGGTTCCCGCTGCCGGGCGTGGAGCTGCGGCTCGCAGGCGATGCAGGCGAGATCGAGGTACGCGGACCGAACGTGATCGCCGGCTACTACAACCGCCCGGACGCGAACACGGAGTCATTCACCGCGGACGGCTGGTTTCGCACCGGCGATCTCGGTGAGCTCGACGGCGACGGCTACCTGACGCTCAATGGGCGCAGCAAGGAGTTGATCATCACCGGCGGCTACAACGTCTATCCGCGCGAGGTCGAAGAGGTCCTCGCGACGCATCCGGGCGTGCGCGAGGTTGCGGTCGTCGGGCGCCCAAGCGAGACCTGGGGTGAGGAGGTGACGGCTGTGATCGTCGCGGAGCAGGTGATCCCGGTTGACGAACTGCGCGCCCACGCTGCCCGCGAGCTCGCCCCGTACAAGGTGCCGAAGCGGTTCGAGTTCGCCGACGAGCTGCCGCGCAACGCGATGGGCAAGATCGTGCGCGGGCAGCTGAGCGAGACGCACCGCGCCGGATGATCGTCGCGGCCGCGAACCCGGCGATCGACCGGTTGCTCGAGCTCGACCGTCTCGTCACGGGAGAGATCTACGAGCCCGGTGGGGCGCTCGAGGTCGCCGGCGGCAAAGCGCTCAACGTGGCCCGCAGCGCGCATGTGCTCGGCGCCCACGTGCACGCGGTGGCGCTGTTGGGCGGCTTGAACGGGCAGCGCGTGAGCGCGATGCTCGAGGCCGACGGGATTCCGTTCGACCCGGTGCAGACCGGCGGCGAGACGCGCCAGACGCTCGCGGTGCTCGCGCGGGACAGCGGGCAGCTCACGCAGTTCTACGAGCGTGGGACCGAGCAGGCCGCCAGAGGGTTCTCGCGGTTCCGCGAGCGCGTGCTGGAGCGATGTGGTGTCGGTGAATGGCTCGTGCTGAGCGGATCGCTGCCCGCCGGGGTCAACCCCGCCCTCACCGGCGAGCTCGCCGCTGAGGGCAGGCGTCTGGGCGCGAACGTCGCGGTCGATCAGCATGGCCCGTGGCTGGCGGCCTCGCTCGGCGCCGCTCCGTCTCTGATCAAGGTCAACGAGGAGGAGGCGCACGAGCTCACCGGCCTCGCCCCGCGTGGTGCCGTCCGCGAGTTGCGCCTGCGGGCGGCGGGGGCGCGGGTGGTCGTGACGATGGGGACCGACGGCGCGCTGCTGCTCGACGGGTCCGACCTGTGGCACGGCGTGCTCGACACACGCGGGGCGTACTCGACGGGCTGCGGTGATGCGTTTCTCGGCGGGATGGTCGCGTCGCTGCAAGCGGCGCCTGGGCGCTGGGTCGACGCACTGGGACTCGGACTCGCGGCGGCGACCGCCAACGCGCTCGTCCCCGGACCGGCGCGGTTTGAGCGCGACACGGCGATGGCGCTCGCGGGTGAGGTCCGGTTGACGCGGGTCTGACGGCGAGGTTCACGATCCGGCGGTCGTGGCAAGCTTGCGCCGCGATGGCAGAACCGCTGCGCTTTGACCCGATCGAGGAGGCCGGCCGGCAATGGCGAACGCATTGGGGCGCTGCGCCGGTGACGCCGATGATGGCGGTCACGTCGGTGATGAGGGTGCAGCAGATCTGGCTCGCGCGGCTGAACGAGACGCTCGAGCCGTTCGCGCTCACGTTCGCGCGCTATGAGGCGCTCATGCTCCTGTACTTCAGCCGCGCCGGGTCGCTGCCGCTCGGCAAGATCGGGGCGCGGCTGCAGGTCCACCCGACCTGGTCGACGGACTCGAGACACGCGGCTATGTGGAGCGCGCACCGCATCCACGCGATCGCCGCACCACGCTTGCCGTGATCACCGCCTCCGGCCGCGCGACCGCTGAGCGTGCAACCGAGGCGCTTCACGCGATCCGGTTCGGCACCGGGCCGCTGCGGCGCCAGGAGCTCGAGACCCTGACCGACGTGTTGCGGCAGGTCCGTGTTTCGGCGGGCGACTTCGTGGAGGATGAGGTTGTCGCAGCGGTCAACTCGCCGAGTGAATAGTTTGACTTCCTAATATCCGGAAACCTATAATCTTCGCGCATGGCGCTCGTCGACAACATCCCGGTGTCGGAGGCGCAGTGGCGTGAGGCGTACGGGCTCTCGCCGGAGCGCGAGGTGCCGTTCACGACCCTCTCGGGCGAGGAGATCAAACCGCTGTACACAGTGCGGGACCTGCCGGCGGGGGCGGGTGGGCCAGAGGATCCGATCGGGCTCCCGGGACAGTTCCCGTTCACGCGCGGGGTGTACCCGTCGATGTACCGGGGGCGTTTGTGGACGATGCGGCAGTTCGCCGGTTTCGGTACCGCCGAGGAGACGAACGCGCGGTTCCGCTACCTGCTCGATCACGGGCAGACCGGGCTCTCGACGGCGTTTGACATGCCGTCGCTGATGGGGCACGACTCCGATCATCCGCGGTCGCTCGGCGAGGTCGGGCGCGAGGGTGTCGCGGTCGACACGGTGCTTGACATGGAGACGCTGTTTCGCGGCATCCCGCTCGATCAGGTGACCGTGTCGATGACGATCAACGCGCCGGCGGCGATCATGCTGGCGTTCTATGTCGTCGCGGCGGAGCGCCAGGGCGTTCCCACTGAGCGCTTAGGCGGCACGATCCAGACCGACATCCTCAAGGAGTACATCGCGCAGAAGGAGTGGTGCTTCCCGGTCGATCCTGCGATGCGTCTCGTCGGCGACATGATCGAGTGGTGCTCCGTGCACATGCCGCGCTGGCATCCGATCTCGATCTCGGGGTACCACATTCGCGAGGCCGGCTCGACGGCGGCGCAGGAGCTTGCGTTCACGCTCAAGGATGGCCTGACCTATGTTGAGCAGGCGGTTGCACGGGGGCTTGACGTGGACGCGTTTGCACCGCGCCTGTCGTTCTTCTTCAACGCGCAGATCGACTTCTTCGAGGAGATCGCCAAGTACCGCGCGGCGCGGCGGATCTGGGCTCGGGAGATGCGCGACACGTTCGGCGCGAAGGAGCCGCGCTCGTGGCTGATGCGCTTTCACTGTCAGACCGCCGGCGTGTCGCTGACCGCGCAACAGCCGCTGAACAACATCGTGCGAACCGCGATCGAGGCGCTCGCGGGGGTGCTCGGCGGCACTCAGTCGCTGCACACGAACTCGTTTGACGAGGCGCTCGCGCTGCCGACCGAGGAGGCCGTGCGCATCGCGTTGCGCACGCAGCAGATCATCGCCCACGAGACCGGCGTGGCCAACACGATCGACCCGCTCGGCGGCGCCTACTTTGTCGAGGCGCTGACCGACCGCATGGAGGAGCTCGCGTACGACTACTTCCGCCGGATCGACGAGCTCGGCGGGATGGTCGAGGCGGTCAAGCAGGGCTTCCCGCAGCGCGAGATCGCCGATGCCGCGTTCGAGCTCCAGCAGGAGATCGACGCCGGCACGCGGATCGTCGTCGGGGTCAACTCGCACACCGAGGGAGACGATGCGCAGACGTCGATCCTGCGGATCGACCCGTCGCTCGAGCGCAAGCAGGTCGAGCGCGTGCGCGCGGCCAAGGCCGACCGGGATGCCGACGCGGTCGAGCGCGCGCTCGTGGCGTTGAAGGGGGCCGCGGCGTCGGGACAGAACCTGATGCCGCTGCTGCTCGACGCCGCCCGCGTACATGCCTCCGAGGGCGAAATCGTCCATGCGCTCCAGCAGGTCTGGGGCGACTACCGCGAGCGGCCGGTGTTCTGATGGACACCCGGATTCGCGTCGTCGTCGCAAAGCCGGGCCTCGACGGCCATGATCGGGGTGCGAAGATCATCGCCCGCGCCCTGCGCGACGCTGGGATGGAGGTCATCTACACCGGTCTGCACCAGACGCCCGAGCAGATCGTCGAGACCGTGATCCAGGAGGACGCGGACGCAGTCGGCCTGTCGATCCTATCCGGCGCGCACATGACCCTCGTGCCGCGAATCATGCGCTTGCTTGCCGAGCAGGGGATCGACGACGTCGTCGTCACCGTCGGCGGGACGATCCCGTCGGAGGACGTCGACGAGTTGAAGGCGCTTGGGGTGGCGGAGGTGTTCACTCCGGGGGCCTCGACCGAGACGATCGTCGCGTTCCTCCGCGGGGCCGTCGGGCAGCGCGCCACGGCCTGACCGTAGCCTCCGCTGCGCCTTGCCGGCGGGGGATCCGCGCGTCGCGGCCTGAGCCCCACCC
>Ga0335069_10005012_pt1 | contig 19493 bp, 12 predicted proteins | sample Lox_Sample_11_FD_206714 | JGI IMG/M metagenome (GOLD analysis project Ga0335069, IMG submission 206714) | Soil microbial communities from Loxahatchee National Wildlife Refuge, Florida, United States - Lox_Sample_1.1 | ecosystem: Environmental > Terrestrial > Soil > Wetlands | place: USA... | reverse complement strand
CAGCGGATGGGCCACGTAGTCCGGGTCGAACGAGGACTGGTCCCACTTGTGGCAGAAATCCACGCAGGCCTGGAACCACTTGTGACCGCGCAAGCGGTCGCGCATGTTGCGATCGCCGCCGTTGTGGTGAACGTAGTAGTAAGTCTGGATCAGGCCATGCTGCTCCACGATCCAGGTCACCTCGGGCCGCACGTAGGGTCTGAGGATGGCCGCGGCGATCTCGGCATGGTTGTAGGGTGACAGCTCATCGCCCACGTCATGAATCAACGCGGCAACGATCAACTCCTCGTCCGCACCGTCCTTCATGGCGCGCGTTGCCGCCTGAAGTGAGTGTCCGAGGCGGCTGACGGGGTAACCCTCCAGTGAGTGATCCAGCTTGCGCACGGCCTCGAGCACGCGCCCGGGCAGACCCCTGGCGTAGTCGCGCTCGGACTGATCGAGCAGCTGATAATCCTCGCGGGTGCCGTCCTCCATTCTCCGGAAGCTCACCACCCGTTTTGCGGTCGCGTTCATGCGGCTCTCCAGTTTGGATTCATGCCCGCTGCCCGTTCAGGCCTGCTGCCCGTTCGTGCCCAGCTGGCGGCGCAGGACCCGATACTGGCTGCGCGGCCCGTCGATGTCGATATAGCAGCCCTGCAGATGGCGCAGGCCCTCGCGCGGATCGAATCCCGTGCGCCCGTGCAGCAGGCGCTGATTGTCCATGAACAGCAGGTCGCCGGCGTTCAGCAGGAAGCGGATCTCGTATTCCGGGGAGCGCAACAGCCGGTCGAACGCCCGCCGCGCGCGGAAATAGGCGCTCAGCACTTCCGGCGGCTGCAGCGGCACGAAGTCCAGGCGCGGACTGAAGTGCACGGCCTGGATGCGCCCCGTGCCGTCCATCTCGATCGGCGCCGCGCTCGCGACCAGTTCGGTCTGCTCGTCATGGTAGCGGAAGCGGATCGGCGTGCGTGCCAGCAGCTCGAACGCTTCCCGGTCCTGGCGGCGAAGCGCTTCCGCGGCGGCGAAGCCGTCCACCAGCGTCGACAGTCCCCCGGTGGTCTCGTTGATCAGGCAGTGAAGCAGCTGCACGCCTGGCACGGGCGAGCGGTACGGATTGTCAGTATGCGGATCCAGCGACACCGACGTATAGGCCAGGTCGGTTGCCTGCGGCACGGAACGCACGTCGAAGCAGGCGCCGAAGTTGGTTTCGCGCGTGAACCCGAAGGAGGAGGCAACCTTGAGCACCGTGTCGCGCTCGGTCGGCACGCCGGTAAAGATCACGAAACCCAGTTCGAGGAACTTCTGCAGCCACTGAAACTTCTGCTGCGCACTCGGAGCCGCCGACCAGGCAAAGCGGGGTAGATCGGTCAGCGACCCGTCCCACAGGCGCGGCGGCGGGCAATCGTGATCGCCGGGCGCCAACGCCGCCTCGTTCAGGATGTCGCGGGCCAGGAAGTCCGCCTCGTGACCGTCGCTGAAGCGGACGCGGAACCGGCCCGGTTCGACCTCGGTGACCGCCGTCAGCCCGAGCCGTGGGTCGAGGTCCGAAGGGTCCTCCCAGCGTTGCCCGGTCTTCAGATCGATGGTTTTCGCATCCTGGCAGCGCTCGCGCAGCCACAGGGGATGGATGGCGAAGCCGCGCCCGGAGCCCAGGTCGATGCTCAGTTCGTTCGCGGCCGTGATGTGCAGGCGTGACATAACTCAACCTCGCGTGCGCACGTCCTCGTCAGCGCGCCGTCTTGATCCGGGTCCAGGTGCGCGTGCGGATCCGCTCGAGCGCCGGCGATACTTCCGCCGACTGGTACAGCCGCGCCTGAACTTCCGGTGTGGGATAGACCGCCGGGTCGTTCAGGATACGCGGATCGACGTAGGCATTCGCCGCCAGATTGTTGTTGGCATAGTGAATGTCGTTGGTGATCTGCGCAATGACCTTCGGATCCAGGATGTAATTCAGGAACTTGTAGGCCGCCTCGGGATGCGGCGCGCCCACCGGGATCAGCAGCGCGTCGAAGGAGCCGTTGGCGCCCTCCTTAGGCACGGTGAAGGCCAGATTGACCGCCACGCCAGCCGAGTGCGCGCGCGCCTGGATGGTGGAGTAATCGCCCGACCAGGACATGGAGATGCAGAATTCCTGCGTGGCCAGGCCGTTCATGTACTCGCTGGAATCGAACGTGCGCACGTAGGGGCGTACCGAGAGGATCAGCTCCTCGGCCTTCCTGTAATCCTCCGCGCGCGTGGTGTTCGGATCCAGTCCCAGATAGTTCAACGCCAGCTGCAGGACATCCTCGGCCGAGTCGAGCAGCGTCACGCCGCAATCGGCGAAGCGCGCAATCACCGCCGGCTTGAACAGCATGTCCAGGCTGTCCACGGGCGCATCGGGCATGCGTGCCCTCACCAGATCCACGTTGTAGGCGAATCCGTTGACGTGCCGCAGGTACGGCACGGCGTGGCGGTTGCCCGGATCGGCCCTGGACTCCAGCTCCAGGATGTGCGGATCCAGGTAGTGCCAGTTCGGCAGCTTGCCGCGATCGAGCTCCTGGTAGATGCCGGCCTTGATCTGGCGACTGAAATAATCGGTGGAGGTGCTGACGACGTCGTAACCCGAGTCGCCCGCCATCATCTTGGCCTCGAGCGTTTCATCGGAATCGTACGTGTCGTAGACGACCCGTATCCCCGTCTCACGCTCGAACTGCTGCAGCGTGTCCTTGCCGATGTAGTCCGCCCAGTTGTAGATGTGCACCACCTGCTCGTCCGCATGCTTGTCCGAGCTGCACGCGCACAGCGTAGCGGCCGCAAGCATGGCGGCGATGGCGATGGGACGCGGACCGACCTTCGGACGCGACTTCATGCGTTCAACGGGCGGCTCGCCGCAGGGGTCCGGCTTATTATCACTGCCATAATAATATAGGGACACGTGGCCCCGGCTCAAATTCCGGCCGGCCGTACGGCGCCGCCAATCGGTTCGGGCGCCGCCGGCCGGTTCAGCGCTGCGCGCTCTGCCAGTTCGGCGCCTGGTAGAACGGGGCATCCGAGGGTGCCAGAGGATTGCGGCCCAGGATGTGGTCCGCGGCCTTCTCCGCCAGCATGATGGTCGGCGCGTTCAGATTGCCTGTGGTGATCGACGGCATGATGGACGAGTCCACCACGCGCAAGGCCTCGACACCCCGTACGCGAGTCTCGGGATCGACCACCGCCAGCGGATCGTTCACATCGCCCATCCTGCAGCTGCACGAGGGATGGTAAGCGCTCTCGACCTTCTCGCGCACGAATTCATCGATCTGCTCGTCGCTCTGCACGGCATCCCCGGGCTGGATCTCCCGCCCGCGAAAGCGGTCGAAGGCCGGTTGAGCGAACACTTCACGCGTCAGTCGCACACAGGCGCGCATCTCGACCCAGTCATCCGGGTGTGAGAGATAGTTGAACAGGATGCGTGGCTTCTCGAAGGGATCCGGCGAGGCGAGTCGGACCCAGCCGCGGCTCTTGGAGCGCATGGGCCCCACGTGTGCCTGAAACCCATGCTCGCGCGCGAGGGATGTGCCGTCGTAGCTCACGGCCATCGGCAGGAAGTGATACTGGATGTCCGGGTAGCGCACTCCGGGCCGGCTGCGGATGAATCCGCCTGCCTCGAAGTGATTGGTGGCGCCGAGTCCATCGTGAGCGAGCAGCCAGCGCGCGCCGATCAGCGCCTTGCCGAGCGGATTCATGTGTTTGAACAGCGTGATGGGTTCGCGGCTGGCCACCTGGAAGTAGAACTCGAGGTGGTCCTGCAGGTTCTCGCCTACCCCGGGCAACTCGTGCACCACAGGTATGCCCAGCTGCGACAGTTCGGCACGCGGACCAATGCCCGAGAGTTTCAGAAGCTGCGGTGTGTTGATCGGGCCACCGCTCACGATGACTTCACGGCGCGCGCGGATCGTGTGATCCGTTCCGCCCCTGCGGTAGCTGACCCCCACCGCCCGGCGCCCCTCGAACAGGATGCGTGTCACGAAACAGTGGGTCCGTACATCCAGATTGTTCCGGCGCATGGCAGGACGCAGATACGCCCGGGCGGCACTGCAACGCCGGCCGTTGGCCACGGTCATGTCCATCGGGCCAAAGCCTTCCTGCTGGAAGCCATTCATGTCGGCGGTCAGCGGGTAACCCGCCTGGCGGCCAGCCTCGATCCACGCCGGATTCAGTGGATTCTCCATCGTACCGGTCGTGGTCCACAATTTGCCGCTGTCACCGCGATAGACATCGCCGCCGCCCGCACGTCTCTCAGCGCGCCGGAAGTACGGCAAGACATCCCGGTAGGCCCAGCCGCGCGCGCCCTGCTCCTGCCAACCATCGAAATCCAGCGCGTTGCCACGAACATAGACCAGGCCATTGATGGAGGACGATCCACCCAGCACCTTGCCGCGCGGAGTGTGCAACCTGCGCCCGTTGAGCATTGGCTCCGGTTCCGTGTGATAGAACCAGTTATAGCGCGGCATGTTCATCGGGATGGACAGCGCCGCGGGCATCTGGATGAATACCGAACGGTCGGAACCGCCGTTCTCCAGAACCAGCACCGAATGGCGCCCGTCCTCCGTCAGGCGGTCCGCCAGCACACAGCCCGCCGAGCCCGCCCCGACGATCACATAATCGAAGATATCAGCGCTCAAGATTCGTCTCAGTAAGGCGACTCCACATCGCCCAGGGCGACATAGACGCTCTTCAGTTGCGTGTAGTGCTCGAGCGCCGCGCGACTGTTCTCGCGACCCAGACCCGAGAGCTTCATCCCTCCGAACGGCAGCTCGATCGGTGTGATGTTGTAGTGATTGATCCAGCACGTTCCCGCCTGCAGCCGCGCGATCGTGCGATGGGCCCGCTTCAGGTCGTTGGTGAATACACCAGCGGCGAGCCCGTATTCCGTGGCGTTGGCACGCTGTATGACCTCTTCCTCGTCGTCGAAGGTCAGCACGGTCATCACCGGTCCGAAGATTTCCTCGCGCACGATCACCATATCGTCGTGACACTCGTCGAATACGGTTGGCGCAACGAAATAACCGTTGGCGAGGTCGCCCGACGTCACACGCTGGCCGCCGATCACGACGTGCGCTCCTTCCCTGCGCCCCTGCGTGATGTAACCGAGCACCTTCTGCATGTGGGCTTCCGAGATCAGGGCCCCCACCTGCGTCTTCGGGTCGAGCGGATCGCCGATGCGCATCGCGGCCACCCGCGCCTTCACGCGCGCGACGAACGCGGATTTGATGCTCCGATGCACGAATACGCGCGTGCCGTTCGAGCACACCTCACCGGCCGAATAGAAATTGCCCAACAGGGCGCCGGAGACGGCATTCTCGATCGTCGCATCGTCGAACACGATCAGCGGCGACTTGCCACCCAGTTCCAGTGTGAGCTGCTTCAGCGTGGGAGCGGCATCGGCCATGACGGCCTTGCCCGTGCTGACCGCGCCCGTCACCGACACTTTGCGGATGCCGGGATGCCGTGTCAGCAGGCGCCCCGTCTCGGCGAATCCCTGCACGACCTGGAAGAGCCCCTCCGGCAGACCTGCTTCTGCCAGGACTTCCTGGAGCTTCACGGCCGTCAGCGGTGTCAGGTTGGCCGGCTTGAAGAGGATCGCATTGCCACAGGCGAGCGCGGGTGCGCTCTTCCAGCAGGCGATCTGCAGCGGATAATTCCAGGCGCCGATGCCCGCGACCACTCCCAGCGGCTCGCGCCGCGTGTAGCCGAAGGCCTGCGGGCCCAGGTCCGTGTGTTCACCGGTCACCGTGGCGGCCAGTCCGGCGAAGTACTCGAAGCACTCCGCGCCGGAGGCGACATCCACTACACTGGTTTCCTGGATCGGCTTGCCGGTGTCCAGTGTCTCCAGTCGGGCCAGTTCGGCGTTGCGCGCGCGCAGGAGATCAGCGGCGCGGCGCAGGATGCGGCCTCGTTCCGCACCGGTCAGCGCTCCCCATTTGGCCTGCGCACGCTGAGCCGCCTCGACGGCCGCGTCCACCTGGGCGGGTCCGTCGACGCGGATGGTGGCCAGAACCTCGCCGGTAGCGGGATTGATGCTCGTGATGCAATCCCCGCGTGAGCTGGCGGAGCCCTGGGACGCACCGCCCGATGCAGAGCTGGCTCCGGCCAGAGCGCTCTCCTTCAGGCGCGCGTCGACGAACGCGGTCAACAATGCGCGCGCGCTCTCACTGTCGGCTTCGGTCCAGTCTGACAACGCAGCCCGCAGCCAGACTCCATCGATCATCGCCGCGATCGTTCCAGCCAGGTTGCGTGCCGGCTCCGGCGGCATGATCTGCATGAGCGCGTGCCGCAGATTGGACAGAGTGCGACGCTGATACACGTTCTGCACTTGCTTCAGAGCCGCCACGTGCGGCACTTGTCCCCAGAAGGCCAGCCACGCGCTGCCCGTTCGACGTGAGAACTCTTCCGGCCCGAGGTTGGTGTCGATGATCGCCTGGATGCGCCCGCGCGGGGTGTGCGCCTGGCGCACCCGGCTGCGGATGCCTTCGGCCAGCCGGCGTCCGAGAGTGCGGAAGGCCGCCTCGAGCAGACCGTCCTTGTCGCCGAAGTAATGCGCCACGAGACCTGCGGAAACTTCGGCGCGACTGGCAATCTGTGCGAGAGTACTGCCGACGTAGCCGACTTCCGCCAGACTGTCGATGGTGACCTCGATCAGCTGTGACTTGCGGCCTTCCTCGAGCTCGTCCCGGGCTGGCGGGGCGGCAGGATCGCGCAGGCGGCGCGCTGGCGGTGGTGTTGATTGTCTGTTCAATGCCCTGCTCCGCGAGGCCGCCGGCCAGGCCTGATCGGGGTGCTGCGCGAGCGCGCCCGCTGGGGCGGTACGTCCCGATGCTTCAATCAGTTGCCCCTGTGGTGGGACGCTTGACAGGCAGTCCGTTAAACGGCTATTCAAGGTTTCTGATCCGATCATGTAGTCGCAGCCGCAAGCCGGTCAAGTCCGGCGAGGCTGCTGTTCCGCGTCGGAGCGTGCATGTGCCATTGCGCAGTGCCCCAGTGAGGGCCGGGCTGACTCCCGTGCGCGCGCCGCGGCGCGCGCCTGGACCGGTGCGCGCGCGCGCAGCCCTGTGCGCTGTGATGCTCGGACTCTCCCTGAGTTTCGGTTCCGCTGCTGCTCGGGCACAGGATGTACCCGCCGGTGTCGAAGCGGCTTCCTGCCGCCAGGTGCGCCTGTCGGACATCGGCTGGACCGATGTCACCACCACGACGGCGATCTTCAGCACGCTGCTGCGCGATCTGGGTTACCAGCCCGAAGTCACGGTGCTCTCCGTGCCGGTGACCTATGCATCGATGAAGAACAAGGACATCGATGTCTTCCTGGGCAACTGGATGCCGTCGATGGAGGCAGACCGCAAGCCTTTCGTCGCGGACGGTTCGGTCGAGGTGATCCGCGCCAACCTCACCGGCGCAAAGTACACGCTCGCCGTGCCGGCCTACACGCAGGCTGCCGGCCTGCGCGACTTCGCGGACATCCAGAAATTCGCGCCGCAACTGAAGTATGCCCTCTACGGCATCGAGCCGGGGAACGACGGCAACCGCCTGGTGCTGGGCATGATCCGCCAGAACCAGTTCGGCCTGGGCAGCTTCAAGCTCATCGAGTCGAGCGAACAGGGCATGCTCGCCGAGGTGGAGCGCGCGATACACGATCATGAGCCGATCGTGTTCCTCGGCTGGGATCCGCATCCGATGAACATGCGGTTCGACATCCGCTATCTCACCGGCGGCGATGCGGTGTTCGGTCCGAATTTCGGCGGCGCGGCCGTCTACACCAACACCCGCGCGGGCTATTCCGCGGCCTGCCCCAACATCGGACGGCTGCTGCGCAACCTGAAGTTCACGCCCCGCGGCGAGAGCGAAGTCATGGACGCGATCCTCAACCAGCACCGCCAGCCGGAAGTGGCCGCGCGTGAGTGGATGAAGGCGAATCCCGCCGTGGTGGGCGCGTGGCTCGATGGTGTTTACACATTCGACGGCCGGCCGGCGCTCGCGGCGCTGCGCGGCAGCGGTGCCGTGGTGGCCACACCCGGCTTCGAGCACTGGATGAGCGACCACAAGATTCCAATAGGTGATGCGGTTGCCATCGCGATCGAGTACGTGAAGACACATGGCCGCACACTGTTCGATGGCGTGTCGGCCATCATTCGGGGCAGCGTGAATGGACTCACCGCCGCGTTGCGCGCCATCCCCTCACCCATCCTCATCGTCCTGCTGTGCGCGCTCGCGTGGTTCCTGCGCCGCTCGATCCCGCTTACGATCTTCGTCGCGCTCGCCCTGCTCTTCATCATCAACCAGGGGTATTGGCAGGCGACCCTGGAGACCCTGTCGCTGGTCATCGTGGCGGCGGTCGGCTCGGCCCTGATCGGCATTCCGGTGGGAATCGCCGCCGCCCACCGGCCCAGGCTGTTCGCCTCGCTGCGCCCCGTGCTGGATCTGATGCAGACCCTGCCGACTTTCGTGTATCTCATTCCCACGCTGGTGCTGTTTGGCCTTGGGGTGGTACCGGGCCTGATCTCCACCATCATCTTCGCGCTGCCGGCGCCCATCCGCCTGACTCACCTCGGAATCAGCTCGGTTCCGCGTGCACTGCTGGAGGCTGGCGAAGCGTTCGGCGCCACGCGCCTGCAGATGCTGTGGAAAGTCGAATTGCCGAGCGCCGCTCCAACCATCATCGCCGGCATTACCCAATGCATCATGCTGAGCCTGTCCATGGTCGTCATCGCCGCGCTCGTCGGCGCGGGCGGACTGGGGGTGCCGGTGGTGCGCGCGCTCAATACAGTACAGGTCGGTATGGGCTTCGAAGCCGGCTTCGTTATTGTGCTGCTCGCGATCATCCTCGACCGCATCAGCCGGCCGGCTGACTCATCCCATCCGGGTGCCCAATAACAAGATGAACACCGTCGTCGAATTCCGCAACGTGGACATCCTGTTCTGCGCGCAACCGGGCCGGCGCGGCGCCGCACTCACACAGCAGGCGCTCGCAGCCCTGGATGCGGGCCGTTCCCGCGCCGACATTGCGCAGGAAACCGGTGTGGTCGTCGGCGTCGCGAGCGCGAATCTCACCGTGCAGCGCGGCGAGATCTCGGTGCTGATGGGTCTGTCGGGCTCGGGCAAATCAACGCTGCTGCGGGCCGCGAACGGCCTGAATCCGGTGACGCGCGGTCAGGTTCTGGTCAAGGACGGCGATGCGGTCGTTGACATTGCGAAGTGCGACGCGGAGACGCTGCGACGGGTCCGCCGGCTGCGCATCGCAATGGTGTTCCAGCAGTTTGGCCTGCTCCCCTGGCGCAGCGTGCGCGACAATGTCGGATTCGGTCTGGAGCTGCGCGGCGAGCCGCCCGCCACGCGCAAGCGCATCATCGAGGAACAACTCGCGCTCGTCGGATTGTCCCAGTGGGCCGACCGGCACGTCGGCGAACTCTCGGGCGGAATGCAGCAGCGCGTGGGTCTGGCGCGCGCTTTTGCCACCAACGCCGATGTGCTGCTCATGGACGAACCGTTCTCGGCGCTCGACCCGCTGATCCGCCGCAAGCTGCAGGACGAGTTGCTGGCGCTGCAGGAGCGCGTCAAGAAGACGATCCTGTTCGTCAGCCACGATCTCGATGAGGCGCTCAAGCTGGGCGACCACATCACCATCCTGGAAGGCGGCCGCATCGTGCAGACCGGGACGGCCGAAGACATCGTGGTGCGCCCGGCCAATGACTACGTGGCGGAATTCGTGACCCACATGAACCCGCTGACCGTGCTCACCGGCGCAATGGTGATGCGCAGCTGTACGCAGATGACTCGCACGGACCGCACCATCTGGATCGACTCCCAGCGACGCTACGAAGTGCAGGTGGACGAGCGCGACGAACCCACCTCACTCAAGGTGGACGGTCGCGAGCAAGCGCTCGGATCGGTCACCGAGTCGGATCACTGGCCGAGCGGGCGCGGCGGATGGGCGGTGGCTCCGGCCTCCCTGTCGCTGAGTGCCCTGATCCGGCTGCGCCATGCCACCGGGCACCCGGTCATCCTGGTCCATGAGGGACGCTTTGCCGGGGTATGCGATGAGCCGGAGATCATCCGCGCGCTCGCCGGCGGCCCGAGCGAGCCTATGTAGAAAAACGCCACCTGATGTCGCTTTGATTCAAATGGCGCGGCGGGCCAATGCTCGTTCCCAAGGCGTCGACCCGGCATGATGCCGGCGCCCGGCCACCCCACAGGTCAACCGCCCCCATGCAACGCTTTTCCGCCCTGTCGCTCCTGAAGCGCGGCCTGTCAGGCCAGCGTGGCTGGAGTGCCCAGTGGCGTCAGGCGGCGCCGCGGTCGGGTTACGACGCAGTGATCGTCGGCGGCGGTGGTCACGGGTTGGGTGCAGCCTACTACCTTGCCAAAGAGCACGGCATCGAGCGCGTCGCGGTGCTGGAGAAAGGCTGGATTGGCGGCGGAAACACCGGCCGCAACACCACCATCATCCGGTCCAACTACCTGTTCGACGAGAGCGCTGCGCTCTACGACCATGCGCTCAAGATGTGGGAGAACCTCTCCCAGGAACTCAACTACAACGTCATGTTCTCGCCGCGCGGCGTGATGATGCTCGCGCACACCGTGCATGACGTCCAGGTGTCCAAGCGGCACGTGCACGCCAACCGCGCCAATGGCGTGGACAACGAGTGGCTGAGCCCGCAGGAAGCGCAGGAATTCTGCCCCCCGCTGAACATTTCCGACATCCGCTACCCGGTGATGGGAGCTGCCCTGCAACGGCGCGGCGGCACTGCTCGCCACGACGCGGTCGCCTGGGGCTACGCCCGGGCGGCCGACTCCCTCGGGGTGGACATCATAGAGAACTGCGAGGTCGTGGGGATCCGCCGTGACTCGAACGGTGCCGTCGCAGCGCTTGAGACCACCCGCGGCGTCATCGAGGCCCGCAAGGTCGGCGTCTCCGCCGCCGGCAGCACCAGTGTCGTGATGAAACTGGCTGACGTGCGACTGCCCCTGGAGAGCTATCCGCTGCAGGCGCTGGTGTCCGAACCGGTCAAGCCCATCTTTCCGTGCGTGGTGATGTCCAACACCGTGCACGCCTACATCAGCCAGTCCGACAAGGGAGAGATGGTGATCGGCGCCGGCACGGATGCCTACAACTCGTACACACAGCGTGGCGGGCTGCACATCAGCGCGCACGCGCTCGAGGCCATCTGCGAGCTGTTCCCCGCATTCCGCCGGCTGCGCATGCTGCGCAACTGGGGCGGCATCGTCGATGTGACGCCGGATCGCTCGCCCATCATTGCGAAGACTCCGGTGCCGGGTCTGTACGTGAACTGCGGCTGGGGCACGGGCGGTTTCAAGGCGACGCCGGGCTCGGCCCATCTGTTCGCCCACACGATCGCCAACGATGCGCCGCACCCCATCAACGCGCCCTTCACCATCGAGCGCTTCGCCGAGGGTAACCTGATCGACGAGGCCGCCGCGGCCGCCGTCGCTCACTGAAGAACATCCATGCTGCTCATCGTGTGTCCGTATTGTGGCGAGCGCCCGGAGCTCGAATTCGCCCACGGCGGCCAGGCGCACATCGCGCGGCCCAGCAAGCCCGCCAGCACCGATGCGCAGGAGTGGGTCAACTTCCTGTACATGCGCGACAACAGCAAGGGCCGCTATGCGGAACGCTGGCGCCATGTGAATGGCTGCGGCAAGTTCTTCAACGCCGTGCGTGACACGACCACCGACCAGTTCATCGCCACCTACAAGGTCGGAGAGCGTCCGTGAGCGTTCCAGGCGGCAACATGCGCACGCCCGCCGGCGGCCGCATCGATCGCAGCCGCCCGCTGAACTTCACCTTCGACGGGCGCAGCTACAGCGGCTTCCAGGGCGATACGCTGGCTTCGGCGCTGCTCGCCAACGGCGTGCATCTGGTGGGCCGCTCGTTCAAGTATCACCGCCCGCGCGGCATCCTGACGGCCGGCGCGGAGGAGCCCAATGCCCTGGTGGGCGTGCGGCGCGATGCGAACCGATACACCCCCAATCTGCGTGCCACGCAGCTGGAGCTGTATGAGGGACTGCGCGCCGAGAGCCAGAATCGCTGGCCGAGCCTGTCCTTCGATACCGGCGCCCTGAACGATGCGCTCGCACCGTTCATTCCAGCCGGTTTCTACTACAAGACCTTCATGTGGCCGCGCAGCGGCTGGGAAAAGCTCTACGAGCCGCGAATCCGCGCGGCTGCGGGCCTGGGACGTGCGCCGGAGCGCGCCGATCCCGATCGCTACACCAACCGCTTCGCCCATTGCGATGTGCTGGTGGCCGGTGCGGGTCCGGCAGGCCTGACGGCGGCCTTGACTGCGAGCCGCAGCGGCGCGCGCGTCATCCTCTGCGACGAACAGTCGGAACTGGGCGGCTCACTCCTGTCGGATCCGGCAACCGGTACGACCATCGATGGCAAGTCGTCCCTGGACTGGTTACGCAGCGCGGTGGCTGAACTGACTGCGCATCCGTCAGTTACCGTGCTCACGCGCACCACCGCGTTCGGTTACTTCCCACACAACCTCATCGCCCTGAACGAGCGGCTGACGGATCATCTGGCCAGTCTGCCGCCCCATCTGCCGCGTGAGCGCACCTGGCAAGTGCGCGCCCGCGAGGTGATCCTGGCCACCGGTGCCATCGAGCGCCCGCTGGTGTTTCCGGGCAATGATCGCCCGGGTGTCATGCTGGCGAATGCGGCACGCACCTACGTGAACCGTTATGGCGTGCGCCCGGGTTCGCGCGCGGTGGTGGTCGCGGCGAGCGATGAGGCCTATCGGGCCGCGATTGACCTGAACGCCGCGGGCATCGAGATCGCCGCGATCGTGGACGTCCGCGAGCATCCCGAGGGCGAGCTGCCGGCGGCCGTACGGCGCGCCGGAATCGAGATCCAGGCAGGCACGACCGTGGTCGGCACGAGTGGCCGGCTCAGGGTGAAGTCGGTGCAGGTTGCCCGTGTCGGCTCGCATGGCGAGGTCAGTGGCGGATCGCAATCCATCGCCTGCGATCTCCTGCTCATGTCGGGTGGACTGACGCCCAGCGTGCATCTGTTCTCCCAGTCGCGCGGCAAGTTGCAGTGGGATGAGGATCTGCAGGCCTTCGTGCCGGGTGAACCCGCCGAGCGTACGCATGCCGTGGGTGCCTGTCGCGGCGTGCTCGACCTTGCGGCCGTACTCGGAGCGGGACACTCCGTCGCGACGCTCAACGCAGGCAGAAGGGGTTATGTGGGCGCGCTGCCGGCCCAGCCCGGCGCCACCAAGGCGTTCGTGGACTGGCAGCACGATGTGACCAGCCGTGACCTGCAACTCGCCACACGCGAGGGATTCCGCTCGATCGAGCACATCAAGCGCTACACCACCACCGGCATGGCCACCGATCAGGGCAAGACCTCCAACCTGAACGCGCTGGCGGTGGTCTCGCGCGAGATGGACAAGCCCATCCCACAGGTCGGGCTGACGACGTTCCGCATGCCGTACACGCCGGTATCCTTCGGCAGCTTCGCGGGACTGCAGCGCGGCGACCTGTTCGATCCGCAGAGAACCACCCCGACGCACAGCTGGGCTGCAAGCCGCGGTGCCGTTTTCGAGGATGTCGGCCTGTGGAAGCGTGCGCGTTACTTTCCGCGCGGCGCGGAAGACATGCACGCGGCCGTGGCGCGCGAATGCGTGGCAGTGCGCAACTCCTGCGGCATCTTCGATGCCTCGACGCTCGGCAAGATCGAGGTCGTGGGCAAGGATGCCGCGACGTTCATGAACCGCATGTACGTCAATTCCTGGTCGAATCTCGGCGTGGGCAAGTCCAGGTACGGTGTGCTTCTGCGTGACGATGGATTCGTCTACGACGACGGCGTCGTCGCGAGACTCGCGGAGGACCGTTTCCACGTCACGACGACCACCGGCGGCGCCGCTCGCGTTCTCGCCTTGATGGAGGATTACGTCCAGACCGAATGGACCGAGCTGGATGTCTGGCTCACTTCCACCACCGAACAATGGGCGGTGATCGCCGTGCAGGGCCCGAATGCCCGCAAAGTGATCGAGCCGCTCGTTGAGGGTATCGACCTGTCGGCGGCAGCGTTGCCGCACATGAGCGTCGGCCGCGGCCGAATCTGCGGCATCCCGATGATGCTGTTCCGCGTCAGTTTCACCGGTGAGCTCGGCTTCGAGATCAACGTGCCGTCGGACTACGGCCTTGCCGTCTGGGAGGCGGTCCATCAGGCCGGCCAGTCCTACGGGATCACCGAGTACGGCACCGAGGCGATGCACGTGTTACGCGCGGAAAAGGGCTATATCATCGTCGGCCAGGACACCGACGGCACCGCCACTCCGGATGATGCCGGACTGGCGTGGGCCGTCGGCAAGACCAAGGAGGATTTCGTCGGCAAGCGCTCCCTGATGCGTCCCGCCATGTCCTCGCCCGACCGCAAGCAGCTGGTAGGCCTCGCCACCCGCGATCCCGGCGTCGTACTCGAGGAAGGCGCGCAGATTACCGGCACCGCCGGTCAGCAACCGCCGTTCAGACCGCTCGGACACGTGACTTCCGCCTACCACAGTGCCGTGCTCAAGCGCTCGATCGCCCTGGCCATGGTGAGCGGGGGTCGTGCGCGTCTGGGCAAGGAGCTGTACGTTTCCATGCCCGGCGGCGATATTCCGGTGACCGTGACCTCAGCTGTGTTCTACGATCCTGAGGGAGCCCGCCTGCATGGTTGATCTCTCCCAGGCGCGCAGGGCGCCGGCCCTCGTTCCCAGTGCAGTCGTGCGACTGTTGCCGCCCGTTGCGCGACTGGTGCTGCGCGGCGGACCCCGAGTCATGAAGGTGGCCGGAGAAGCTCTGGGCCTGGCGATCGCAACCACCGCGTGCAGCAGCGTCCGTCACGGCGAACGGGCGGCGCTGTGGATGGGTCCGGATGAGCAGCTGCTGCTGGGTCCGGCTACCGACAGCGACGGTCTGGCTCGGTTGCTGGAGGGAGCACTGGCGGGCATACCGCACTCTGTCGTGGACGTGAGCCACCGGCAGATCGCAATTGAAATCGCAGGACCGCCCGCACAGACCGTGCTTGCCGTCGGTTGCCCGCTCGACCTGCACCCTTCCGTGTTTCCTCCGGGCATGTGCACTCGCACGGTGCTGGGCAAGGCCAGCATCGTTCTGTGGCGTACCGGGGTGGAAGCCTTTCACGTCGAAGTATGGCGCTCGTTCGCCGACTACACCTCGCGATTCCTCGCCGAGGCTGCGCGCGAACTCGCCTGCTGAACCTGGAGTACCTGTTGTGAAGACGCATGTTCGCGTGTTGGTCATCGGCGGCGGCGTGGTCGGTGTGAGCACGCTGTATCACCTGACGAAGAAAGGCTGGAAGGACGTCGCGCTGATCGAGCGGACGGAACTGACGGCGGGCTCGACGTGGCATGCGGCGGGTCTGCTGCCACTGTTCAACATGAGCTACACGGTCGGTCAGCTCCATAAGTACTCGGTCGACCTGTACAAGCGGTTGCCGGCGGAGACCGGTCAGGACGTGAGCTTCCACGTTACCGGCAACCTGCGCCTGGCTACCTGCCGCGAGCGCATGGACGAGTACCAGAAATACTGCGGCACGGCCAACACCATCGGCGTGCCCTTCGAGATCATCACGCCCGCGCGCGTCAAGGAGCTGTGGCCGCTGGTCGAGCTGGGCGGACGCGCGGATACCCCGGCGATCATCGGTGCCCTGTACCACCCGGACGATGGCCACATCGCGCCCGCCGACCTGACGATGGCCTTGCGCAAGGGCGCGCGCAACGCGGGGGCCGAGATCTACGAGCACACCGAAGCGCGCGGCATCGAGCGCACGCCTTCCGGCGAGTGGAAAGTGCAGACCTCCAAAGGCGACATCATCGCCGAGCACATCGTCTGCGCCACGGGCAACTACGCGCGCCAGACCGGCCGGCTGCTCGGACTCAACATCCCGGCGATCCCGGTCGAACACCAGTACATCGTGTACGACGAGTCACCGGAGCTGAAGGCCTACCGCACCGCTGGCGGCCGCGAGCTGGCAGTGCTGCGCGAATCGGACCAGTCCTACTATCTGCGCGAGGAGCGCATGGGCTGGATCCTGGGACCCTACGAGAAGGGCGCGCCGGCCCGCTTTGCCGATGGCGTGCCGGACTGGTTCGGACGCAGCCTGTTCCCCGGCGACCTGGACCGCCTGGTTCCGCACGTGGAGGCGGCAATGCGCCGCGTGCCTTCGCTGGAGACCTGCGGCATCAAGGACATCGTCAACGGACCGATTTCCTACACGCCCGACGGCAGCCCGATGATCGGGCCGGCCTGGGACCTGCCCAACGTGTGGATCAACGAAGGACACAGTTTCGGCATCACCGCCGCCGGCGGTTCGGGCTGGCAGCTGGCCGAGTGGATCGTGGAGGGCGAGCCCGGCATCGACATGCTGGCCACCGATCCGCGCCGCTTCGGCGGCTACACCAGCAAGCGCTACGTCGTGAAGAAGAACGAGGAGACCTACCGCAACGTCTTCACGATCCACTTCCCCGACGAGGAGCGCCCCGATGCGCGGCCCGCGAAGACCAGCGCGGTGTACGACAGGATCGACCGGATGGGCGCGGTGTGGGGTCAGCGCTATGGCTGGGAGCGGGCCAACTGGTTCGCTCCGCCCGGCGTGGAGCGCAAGGACACCTGGAGCTTCCGCCGCACCAACTACTTCCAGCACGTCGGCAACGAGTGCCGCCTGATGCGCGAGCGGGTCGGTGTCATCGACCTGAGCCCGTTCACCAAGCACGAGGTGAGCGGACCCGGTGCGGAACGCTGGCTGGACAGCCTCGTGGCCAACAAAGTCCCCACGAAGATCGGACGCATCGCGCTGTGTCACGCGCTCACGCGGCGTACCGGCGGTATCCGCTCGGAGTTCACCATCACCAAGGTGGAGGACCAGAAGTTCTATGTCGTCAGTGCCGGCGCAGCCGAGCGCTACGACAGCGACTACCTGCGCAAGACGCTGCCGACCGACGGTTCCGTGGATTTGCGCAATATCACCACCTCCCGCGGTTGCTTCGTCATCGCAGGTCCCCGCTCGCGTGACCTGCTCGCGAAACTGACCGACACGCCGCTGGACAATGCCTCCTTCCCCTGGCTCACCGGCCAGACCATCGAGGCGGGACTGGCGGTGGATGTGCATGCGCTGCGCGTGAACTTCGTCGGCGCCCTGGGCTGGGAGCTGCACTTCCCGATCGAGTACGCGCATGGCCTGTTCGATGCGGTGTTCGATGCGGGGCGCGAGTACGGCATCGGCATGGTCGGCATGCGCGCCATGGAATCCCTGCGCATGGAGAAGTCCTACCGGATGTGGGGCAGTGACATGACGCCCGACTACACGCCCTTCGAGACCAGCCTCGATCGCTTCGTGCGCATGAACAAGGGCGAGTTCATCGGCAAGGACAAGCTGCAGAAGCAGCTCGCGGCCGGCGTCCCGAATCGCTTCGTGACCGTGGAAGTGCACGACGTGACGGATGCGGACCCGCTGGGCAACGAACCGCTGTTCGGGAAGTCCGGGCACATCGTCGGCCGTCTCACCTCCGGCTACTATGGCCACTGCGTGCGCAAGAGCCTCGGGATCGGCTATGTGAAGGCGGATCTGGCCGCGGTGGGTACGCAGCTCGAGGTCGAGATCCTCGGGGAGCGCAAGCGCGCCACCATCATTCCGGAGTCGCCCTACGACCCGGACAACAAGGATCTGCGCGCCTAGCGCAGCCGCGCCGGCATGGCGTTAGGATGGGCGCCATGTCCACTGCCGAAGAGCCCCTGCAGAGCGATCTGAGGCGTCCACCCGCGCCAGAGCGTCGCAATCACGTGGCGAATGCCCTGCGCGGCGTGCTGCCGGCCGCCTGCGTCCTGTCACGTGAGGAAGAGCTGCGCCCCTACGAGTGCGACGGGCTGACCGCATTCAGGCAGTTGCCGCTGCTCGTGGTCCTGCCACACACCGAGGAGCAGGTCCGCGACGTACTGAAGGTCTGTCGCAGCCTGGAGGTTCCCGTAGTGGCGCGCGGGGCTGGAACCGGTCTGTCCGGTGGCGCCATGCCCCACGCCGCGGGTGTCGTGCTGTCACTGGCCCGACTGAACCGCATCGTGGAGATCGATCCGGCCGCCAGACTTGCCCGGGTGCAACCCGGCGTGCGCAACCTGGCGGTCTCCGAGGCGGCCGCACCGTTTGGCCTGTATTACGCCCCGGACCCCTCCTCGCAGATTGCCTGCTCGATCGGCGGCAATGTGGCCGAAAACTCCGGTGGCGTGCATTGCCTCAAGTACGGACTGACAGTGCACAACGTCGTGCGCGTCCGCGGGTACACGATCGAGGGGGAGCTGCTGGAGCTTGGTTCCCATGCTCTGGACGGACCGGGTCTGGACCTGCTGGCGGCGGTCATCGGGTCCGAGGGGCTGCTGATGGTGGTGACCGAAGTCACCGTCAGGTTGGTACCGCGTCCTCAGCTCGCTCGCCTCGTGATGGCCTCGTTCGACGATGTGAGCAAATCCGGCGAGGCGGTGGCAGCCATCATCGCCGCGGGCATCATTCCCGCGGGGCTCGAGATGATGGACCGCAAGGCTACCGCAGCCGTGGAACCCTTCGTGAACGCAGGCTATGACCTGGAGGCCGAGGCGATCCTGCTGGCCGAGGCCGATGGCACGCCGGAGGAAGTGGCCGAACAGATCCAGGAGATCGAGCAGGTACTGCGGCAGTCCGGCGCCACTGCCATCACCGTCTCGGGCACGGAGGCCGAGCGCCTGCGCTTGTGGTCCGGCCGCAAGAACGCCTTCCCGGCGGCCGGTCGGATCTCACCGGACTACTACTGCATGGACGGCACCATTCCGCGCCAGAATCTCGGTCAGATGCTCAAGGCGATCGGACAGATGGAGCAACGATACGGTCTGCGCTGCATGAATGTGTTCCATGCGGGCGATGGCAACCTGCATCCGTTGATCCTGTTCGATGCCAACGTGCCGGGCGAATGGGAGCGCGCCGACCGCTTTGGCGCCGAGATCCTCGAGCTGTGCGTCCAGCTGGGGGGCACGATCACCGGTGAGCACGGGGTGGGCGTGGAGAAGATCAACTCCATGTGCGTGCAGTTCTCGCCACGCGAGCGCGCCGCCTTCTTCGCACTGAAACGCGCGTTCGATCCCCCTGGCCTTCTCAACCCAGGCAAGGCCGTGCCCACGCTGGCCCGCTGCGCGGAGTATGGGAAGTTGCACGTGCACGCGGGCGCGCTGCCGCACCCCGAGCTGCCGCGCTACTGACATGGATACCGGGCTACTCGAGCTGCGCGAGCGGGTACTCGAGGCGCGACGGCAGCGCCGGCCGCTGCGTCTGCGTGGTTCCGGCACGAAGGACTTCTATGGCGAAAGGCTTGAGGGAGAGCCGCTGGATCTTCGTGCCTACCGTGGCATCGTGGACTACGAGCCCTCCGAGCTGGTGCTCACGGCACGCTGCGGGACTCCGCTCTCCGAGATAGAGGCCCTGCTGGCCGGGTCAGGTCAATTCCTGGGCT
>Ga0335069_10005011_pt1 | contig 19493 bp, 18 predicted proteins | sample Lox_Sample_11_FD_206714 | JGI IMG/M metagenome (GOLD analysis project Ga0335069, IMG submission 206714) | Soil microbial communities from Loxahatchee National Wildlife Refuge, Florida, United States - Lox_Sample_1.1 | ecosystem: Environmental > Terrestrial > Soil > Wetlands | place: USA... | reverse complement strand
TTCACCCAGCAGGTGGACGTGGAGGCCACCTTTCGCGAGCTGGTGCTGCCGATGGCCTCGGTCGCCGCGCCCTTCCTCCGCTACGAGGTGGATCATCCGAACCGCGCGGTCGTCGCCAGCCTGCTCGGGGTGTTGCCCAGGCGCGCGATCTGGACCGAGGGCTACGGCTGTCGCCTGGTCATCGACCCGCGGTACCGATCGCCGACTCCGGTCGCGCCCCGTCCCGCATCGGCACCGGATGGCTTCGCGCCGCTTGCGGTCGTGGCGCCCACCGACCGGCGCCTGGCCACTGCCATCGAGAACCTGTTCGCAGAGCCACGCGACCACCGCCGCTTCGTGAAGGCGCTGGTCATCGCGAAGGACGGGAGGGTGATCGCCGAGCGGTACGCGCCCGGATTCGGGGTGGAGACGCCACTGCTCAGCTACTCGGTCGCCAAGTCGTTCACCAACGCCTTCCTGGGCATCCTGGTGCGGCAGGGAAAGCTCCGGATCGACCAGACGGTCGGGGCACCCGAGTGGGCGCAGCGCGGTGATCCACGGGCCTCGATCGCTCTCCAGGACCTGTTGCGGATGCAATCGGGGACCAGCGCCGTGGAGACCGGCTCCGGGTTCGATCCGGCATCGCAGATGCTGTACGTGCACGACGACATGGCGGGGTACGTCGCCCGCTTCCGGCTGGCCAGGGCGCCCCGGACCGGGTGGAACTACACCTCCGCCGACACCCTGATCCTGGACCGGGCGCTCGGCGTGGCGGTGGGCGATGGCGCCGCGGGGTTCCGGGCCTTCGCCGACCGGGAGCTCTTCCGGCCGCTCAGAATGGACGGCGTGACGCTGGAGTTCGACGGGACAGGGGTCTTCGTGGGCTCGACCCACGTCTACGCGCCAGCCCGTGCCTTCGCCCGGTTCGGCCTCCTGTACCTGAACGACGGGCGCGCGCCGGACGGCCAGCGCCTCCTTCCGGAAGGGTGGGTCGACTTCTCGCGGCGCTCCACGCTCGGCGCGCCGTACGGAGCCGGGTTCTGGACCAACGACGGCCCGAGCGGGCAGGCGGCGAGGCTGGTGGAGCTCGGGCTTCCGAAGGACGGGTTCTTCGCCTCCGGCAACCGGGGCCAGCGGATCTACCTCGTCCCGTCCGAGCGGCTGGTGATGGTGCGGTTCGGCTACACCGAGACGGCCAGCTTCGACATCGCGGCGGACCTCGCGGTGCTCAGGACGGCCATCGAGACCACGAGGCCGAGCGACGCGGCGCCCGAGCGGTGAACGAGCGAGACGCGGGTCACTGCCGCCAGCGGCCTGACGGCGGACCGCTGGTGGTCGAGAAGCTCCGATGACTCAGCCCGCAGCGACCGCGGGCTCCTCGGTGAGCTCCTGCATCGTACGCCAGAAGGCGATCCAGCCGTCTGCGCGGCGCTCGAGCGCCCACAGCTCGATGCCGTGGGCCCGCCACTCGCTGCCTCCGCGCGAATAGGTCATGTCGAATTCCACCTCGGCCAGGGCGGCGGTGGCGCCACCTTCCACGCTCCGCCGGTCCTCCCGGTAAGAGCGCAGTCGCGCGGCTGCCGTGAACTCGCGATAGCTCTCGATCAACCGGTCGCGCCCGGTGAGCCGCATGCTGAACCCGGGGAAGACGAAGGTGATGTCCGGAGCGAGCACCGGGGCCATGTCCTCCAGCGGCCCCGCCCGCCAGGCGCGCTGGATCCGGTCCACGACCTGGAGGACCGCGTCCTCGGTGTCCGTTGGAACGGCCATGGAGGCACCCCCGAAGAGAAAGGGCGCGCACAGTAACAGCCTGACCTCACCTCGATCCAGCGTCGCCGAGGCCGTGTTCAGCCCGACACAGCGCAACCCGCGGTCTCGATTCTGCCTAGGGGCGCGGCACGAGCCCACGCTCGAGGGTCGCCAGCCGGGCCATGGTCTCGGCGTAGAGCGTGTCCACCTTGGTGTGGAGCTGCGTCACCTCGAGGCCGGCCTTGATGTTGGCGGCGTACTCCACGTCGCTCCGGATCCGATCGCCCGCGGCCTGACGGTTCTGGGCGATGAGCACGAAGCAGCTGAGGAAGATGCCCTCCAGCGAGACCGCCATCGTCAGGAACCCGAAGGGAAACGGGTCGAACGGCGGCACCCGTGGGAGCAACGCAAGGTTCCAGACGATCCACACCATGAACAGCAGGGCGTGGAGGCCGAGGAACGGGATGCTCCCGCTGAACTCGGCCAGCCACTCGGCCGCTCGCTGCACCCGCGTCCGGCGCTGCTCCACCTCCTGGTTTGGCGACACGCTGGACTCGGACTGGAGGAGCCGGTCCGCCTCGCGCAGCCGCTTGCCGATGACCGTGAGCACGTCGAGCGCCGCGCCGGGGTGCTTCTGGAAGAGCCCCTCGAGCGCCGCCCGGTCGATCTCCACTGCTCGCGTGGGCTCGACCGCGACCGCGTCGGCGGTCCTCTCGCGCCCGTCGAGGAGCGAGAGCTCTCCGAAGAAATCACCGGACCCGAGCAGGCCCAGCAGGACCCGCTTTCCGGTCGTGGTGTCGACCGAGATCTCCACCCCTCCATGGGCGATGACGTAGAGCGCTGCGCCCGGGTCCCCGCGGCGGAAGATGCGCGTCCCCGCGGGGAAGTCACACAGGTGCATCCCGGCAGCGAGCGTGGCCCGTTCGGCAGGGTCCAGCGCCTGGAACAGCGGAACTTCGGCCAGCAGCGATTCCTCGGCGTCCATCTGGGCGTCCTCCAGCCCCATTTCTGCCACGCCTCGGGCTCAGGGCGAGCGGCGTCGGCACCGGGCGTAGACGAAGGTCACCGCCAGTGCGGTGCGCATTCCCAGGGGCCCGGCGCGGTCGTCGCCCCCCCGCGGCGGCGCGTGTTGCTCAGCGTCCGAGCTTCACCAGCTCGTTGCGGCAGATGTGGCAGAGCGACGGTTGCTGGCGGTCCACGTCCGCCAGCGAGGTCGCGGCGAACATCGCGCAGCGGGCGTCCTCGCAGTAGCTGAGGCCGACCAGGTGTCCCGCCTGGTGCAGTCCTTGGACCTGCACCCGGCGCCGGAAGATCGCGTCATCCGCGCCCTGCCGCAGCCGCGCGACGCTGAGGATCGCCACGCGGGACTCGCGGTCCGCCTCGCCGAAGACGAAAGGGCTGTCCGGGACGAAGAGGTCCACGTCCGTCACCCCGAGCACCGTGCCCTCTCGGTCGACCAGCGGGACCAGCCTCCGCATGATGGCGTTGGAGTGGTACTGGTTGCGGTCCTTGTTGTAGGCGTAGGCGGGCGAGGTGAGCGCCGGCTTCCCATAGCCCACCGTGATTCCGAGCTGCGCGGTCAGGGGCCCCTCGATCTCCCGCAGGAGCGTCAGCGGGGCGTTTCCGATGGCGACCAGCTGAAGCACTCGGGGACCCACGGACAAACCCTCCTACACGAGGCAGCGAGGCTGGGGCGCAAGGATTCGAACCTTGATAGTCAGATCCAAAGTCTGACGTCCTGCCGTTAGACGACGCCCCAGTACGTTCGACGACCCGGTGGGAAGCATAAGGGCTTCTGCGGCCCGTCCCAACCAAAGCAAGCAGGCGTCCGTCCGTTACCGTCGCAGCAGCATCAGCCAGAGCTTCCGGACCAGCTGCGGATCGAGCGAGGAGAGATACCCTCGATGGATTCGTCCGATTCGGAGAGGTCGGCCGGCGCGTGTCCGGTCACCTCTTCGTCAGATGTCCAGGTTCTGCACGTCGAGGGCGTTCTTCTCGATGAACTCGCGGCGAGGCTCGACCGCCTCGCCCATGAGCAGGCTGAAGATCTCGTCCGATTCGACCGCGTCCTCGATGCGAACTTGAAGGAGCGTCCGCGAATCCGGATTCATCGTGGTTTCCCAGAGCTGCTCGGGGTTCATCTCCCCCAGGCCCTTGAAACGCTGGATGGAGAGACCCCGCGAGGCGTCGGCGAGCACGGCCGCCAGGATGTCCTGGACCCGGAGCGCCACCCGCTCGCCCTCCTCGAGCTTCACCGTCCAGGGAGACGGTCCGAGCATGTCGAACGTGCGGCGGAGGTGGAGCAGCTCGCCGTACTCGGGACTGGAGAGGAAGGCGTGGTCGAGCACCGTCTCCTTCGGGCTGCCGTTCACCTCGGTGCGGAAGACCAGCTTCTTCGCCTGGTGCTCGGGATCGTCCTTGCGGAAGGCCTTCAGCTGGGCGAGCACCTCGGGGTACCTCTCGCGCAGCCAGGTGTGGACCTTCTCCACCTCGGCGTTGAGGCGGTCCATGTCCAGGAGGGTGGTCTCGTCCACCCGCGCCGCCTGCACCAGCGCGTCCAGGATGCGCGGATCACGCCGGCGGGCCAGCTTCCCCAGGCGCTCCTCGTACTGGCGAATGGCCTCGAGGAGGCTGCGGAGGTCCTGACCGCAGAACTCGGAGACCCCGTCCGGCTCGGAGGGAACCACCGCGCAGCGATCGACCCCGATGCGCATCAGGTGCTCGTCGAGCGCGCGCTGGTCCTTGAGGAACAGCTCCTTCTTCCCCCGGGTCACCTTGTAGAGCGGCGGCTGGGCCACGTAGAGGTAGCCGCGGGTGATGAGCTCCTGCATCTGGCGGTAGAAGAACGTGAGGAGCAGGGTGCGGATGTGGCTCCCGTCGACGTCCGCGTCGGTCATGAGGATGATCCGGTGATAGCGGCACTTCTCCGGGTCGTAGTCCTCCTTCCCGATGCCGGTCCCCAGCGCGGTGATCAGCGCCACGATCTCCTGGGAGGTCAGCATCTTCTCGAAGCGAGTCTTCTCGACGTTCAGGATCTTGCCCCGAAGGGGAAGGATGGCCTGGTTGCGCCGGTCGCGGCCCTGCTTGGCCGAGCCACCGGCCGAGTCACCCTCGACGATGTAGAGCTCGCTCTCGCTCGGGTCCTTGCTCTGGCAGTCGGCCAGCTTCCCCGGGAGCGACATGCCGTCGAGCACGCCCTTCCTGCGCACCGTCTCGCGCGCTTTCCGCGCGGCGATGCGCGCCCGGGTGGCGTCGCCGATCTTGGCGACGATCTTCTTCGCCCCGGTGGGATTCTCCTCGAGCCAGGTGAGTAGCTGCTCGTTCACCATCTGCTCGACCAGCCCCTTCACCTCGGAGTTTCCGAGCTTGGTCTTGGTCTGCCCTTCGAACTGGGGGCTCGGCAGCTTGATGGAGATGACGGCGGCGAGGCCCTCGCGCGCATCCTCACCGGTGGGCGTCTCCTTGAGGTCCTTCCACAGCCCGCCGCGCTCGGCGTATCCGTTGATGGTGCGGGTGAGCGCGCTCTTGAAGCCGACCAGGTGGCTTCCACCCTCCTGGGTGTTGATGTTGTTGGCGAAGGTGTAGATGCGCTCGTCGTAGGCGTCGTTCCACTGCATCGCGATCTCCAGCGCGACGCCGTCCTTCTCCGCCTTGAAGAAGACCGGGGGGTGCAGGGTCTCCTTCGACTTGTTGAGGAACTCGACGAAGCTGACGATTCCGCCCTGGAACTCGAAGAGGTGGCTCTTCTGGCTGCGCTCGTCGGTGATGCTGATCTTCAGCCCGGCGTTGAGGAAGGCGAGCTCGCGGAGCCGCTGGCTCAGCACGTCGAACTGGAAGTCGGTGGTCTCGAAGATGGTCGGGTCCGGCTTGAACCACACGGTGGTCCCGCGCTTGTCGGTGGTGCCGATCTCGGTGACCTGCTGCTGCGGGATGCCGCGGGCGTACTTCTGCTCGTAGACCTTGCCGTTCCGGGAGATCTCCAGCTTCAGCCACTCGCTGAGCGCGTTGACGCAGGACACACCCACGCCGTGCAGGCCGCCCGAGACCTTGTAGGCGGTGTTCTCGAACTTGCCGCCGGCGTGGAGCTTCGTCATCACCACGTCGACCGTGTCCATGCCGCGCACGGTGGGGTGCGGGCCGACGGGGATGCCACGGCCGTCGTCCTTCACCATGACGCTGCCGTCCACGTGGATGACGACGCTGATCTCGGTCGCCGCCTTGGCCAGCGCCTCGTCGACGCTGTTGTCCACCACTTCGTAGACCAGATGGTGCAGGCCGTAGGTGCTGGTGTCGCCGACGTACATGCCGGGGCGCTTGCGAACGGCCTCCAGGCCCTCGAGCACGGTGATGGAAGAGGCGCCGTACTCGGGCACGGAGGTCCCGACCGCGGCCTGGGCAGCGGGTTCGTGTTTGGTCGTACCGTTCAAGGGATTGCTGGTGTCTTTCCTAACACGCACCCCCCACGCTCACAAGCCTGTGTCAGTGCCTCAAGTGTCCGACCTCTCATGGGAATTCGGTTCCGGACGCCCCTCTCGAGCCATGCGCCGGAGACCTCAGGCGTCGGCCCGCGGAGACCCCTCCGGACGGTTCAGGAGACGGCCCAGATCGTCGAACACCGCGGCGTCCGAGAAGAGGGCCTGGGGCAGCTCGCGACGCGTGCCGTCGGTCAAGGTGAGCACCCAGCGGGGCACCCAGCGGCCGATCTGCTCCACGGTCTTGATCTCGGGCCAGAGCACGCGCTCGGCCCTTCCATCGAGCGGGTGAGCCAGCTCCGCGCCGGCAATGTCCACCCGCACCCCGAACCCCTCGCGGGGACGGAGCCGCCAGGAGAGCCAGCCGAAGGCGCCACTGAGGGCGAGCGCGGCGACGGCCCTCGCCGACGCCGTGGGGCGAGAAGGGGCTGCACGGACCAGGGCCGCCGCTCCGAGCGCCGCGGCGACGACCGCGAGCACGGCGAGGAGAGCCCGCAACCTGCTCGGTCGGTAAGGAAAGAACCTGGGTGTCATGCGGTTCGGGCCGGGCGGAGGTGAGCATCCTCCGTCACTGCTCCGGAGTCGACCCGAAGCCAGAGCGTGTCCGGCCCGGCGGCTCGAGCGACGAGGGAGGCATCGGTGGTGGTGAGCAGCACCTGGGCCCGGCTCTCCGCCACGGTGTGCATGAGGAAGGCGTTGCGTTCGGGATCGAGCTCGCTCGAGACGTCGTCGAGGAGGAGCAAGGGTGGCCTTCCGAAGGCGACGCGGACGTTCTCGATCTCGGCGATCTTCCAGCCGAGCACCAGCGCGCGCCCCTGCCCCTGGGAGGCGTAGGCTCGGGCGCTCCGTCCTCCGAGGGTGAGCTGGAGATCGTCGGCATGCGGACCGACGGAGGTGAAGCCGCGCTCGCGATCCCTGGGGAGTCGCTCGACCAGCGCCTGGCGGAGCGCCACCTCGAGCCCTTCCTCGGTCTGGGAGTGGTGCGCCCCGAGGTGCAGCGCGGTGTAGCCGAGGGCGACGTCGGGCAGCTGGGAGATGGCCCGAACCGCGGACACCGCGCGAGGCCCGAGCTCGTCCAGGAGCGCGCGCCGGCGGACGAGCACCCGCGCACCGGTGCGGGCCAGCGTCTCGTCGTACGCCTCGACGTAGCTCGCCGCGGCGTGCTCCTTGAGCAGCCGGTTCCGGCTCTTCAGGGAGCGCTGGTAGGCACGGTGCTCGCGCAGGTACGCCGGGAAGCGGTTGAAGACGGCGCGATCCAGGAACGCCCGGCGCACCTCGGGGCCACCCTTCACCACCGCCAGGTCATCGGGGGTGAAGGCCACGACGCTCATCCCCCCGAAGTACTCCTCGAGCTTCGCTGCCTTCTTTCCATCCACGAAGGCCTGCCGGATGCCGCCGGCAACCTGAACGGAGATCTCCCGCTCGGCACCGCCCAGAGTGAAGCGGCCGTTGACGGTGGCCTGTTCCGTCCCGAAGCGCACCAGCTCCGAGAGGCGATTGGCGCGCAGCGGCCGCAGGGTGCAGAGGAAGTAGACCGCCTCGAGCAGGCTGGTCTTGCCCTGCCCGTTACTCCCCACCACCACCGTCGCATGCGGGGATGGCCGGATCGCGACCGAGTGGAGGTTGCGGAAGTCCGACGCTTGAAGTCGCGCGAGGAGCACTACACCCGCATCGGCATCACCACTGCGGTGTAGCTGCGATCTCCCGGGGCGTGCAGGACGCCCGGGCTGTGGTCGTCGCCGAGCTCGAAGGAGACCTCGTCCGTCTCCAGCGCGGCGAGGACGTCGGTCAGGTAACGGGCGTTGAAGCCGATGGTGATGTCCCCGCCGTCGTACTGGACCTCGAGGTCATCCTTGGCTTCACCGAGATCCGGGTTCTGCGAGCTGATGCGCAGCTGGTTCGAGGTGAGGCCGATCTTCACCGCGTTCGACTTGTCCACGCTGAGGAGTGCGATCCGCTTGAGCGCATCGGTGAACTTGATGCGGGAGATCTGCACCTTGCGCTCGCCTTCCTTGGGGATCACCCGCTGGTACTCGGGGAATTGACCGTCGATGAGCCGCATCACCATCGTCAGGCCCGGCTTCTTGAACAGCGCGGAGTTCTCGGCGAAGCCCAGCGCGCACTCGGCGTCCGGCGCTTCGTCTAGCAGCCGCCGGAGCTCGTGGAGGCCCTTGCGGGGGATGATGACTCCCCCCTTGAGCTTGAAGTCCCCCGGAAGCTCGCGCTCGACCAGGGCGAGCCGGTGACCGTCGGTGGCCACCATCCTGACCCTCCCGCCCTCGCGCGGCTCGAAGAAGACGCCGTTGAGGATGTAGCGAGTCTCGTCGGTGGAGATGGCAAAGGAGGTCTTGCGGATCATCTCCAGCAGGACCGGACCGGGTACCGTCACCAGGTGCGCGTTCTCTTCCTTCGGCAGCTTCGGGTACTCCTCGGGAGACATCCCCACGATCTTGAAATGCGCGCTGCCGCTCTGGAGCTCGGCGTACTGGTTGGGGAGCTTCCTCACCGTGACCAGCGGCTCGGGGAGGTTCTGGACGATGTCGAAGACGGTCTTGGCCGAGAGGGTGAGGCTGCCCGGCTTGGTGACCTCGGCGGGGTGCTCGCTGACGATGCCCACGTCGAGGTCGAAGGCGGTGATCTGCACACCGGTCTTCGTCGCGTTGACGAGGACGTTGGAGAGGATGGGCATCGTGGTCTTGCGCTCCACGATTCCCTGGGCCCGGTACAGCGCTCGCTTCAGCTCCTCCGCAGCGATGCGGAATTCCATGTGCCCATCGTCTCCTGCGGAGGAGACATCGCGACTCCGCCCGCGCGCGACGTGTAGCCCGCAGCGCGGGGTGCGTCAAACGGGGCGGGAGGGTTCATGGCTCGGGGCGCCGAAGGAACGGAAGGGCCCACTCGACGGGTTTACGGTCCGGCAAGCTCCTGAAAGGACGATGGAGACCGAGCGCGAGATTGATTCTGCGATGCGTTCTCAAGTAAGTCTGGACCCGGCATGACTCGCCGTCTCATCCCCGCCTCCACCGTGCTGGGCGCGGTGCTCGTTCTGGCCTGCGCGCACGCAGGATTCGTCCCTCAGCCTACGGTCCTGGACGTGGAGCGCGTCCAGCCAGTGGACCCAGGGCTGAGCCTCGAGGAGCTGCAGGCGGGACGAGCGGCATACGTCCAGCGGTGCAGCAGCTGTCATCCGGTGCATGGGCCTGGCGAGTACCGGGGCGACCAGTGGCCGGGGCTACTCGCACGGATGCAGCGGGAGAAGAAGATCAAGATCCCGGAGCACGAGCGCGTGCTGATCGAACGCTACCTGGTCGCGTTCAGCTCTACCGCGCCAAAGCTGGCCGCTGCGGGTGTGGTGGGTCAGGAGCCGGTGGGAAGTGTCCATCCCTCGGCGTCACGCTGATCACTCCGTGCGGCGGCTGTGGCTTCTGATGAGTTGGATCATGGATCTTAGGGGTGGTGGAAGCCGGACCCGCAGACTTGTTGAGACAGCTGTAAACCCCGGGCGCGGCTCCGGATTCCGAACGACCGGGCTGTGGAGAAGCGGCGGAGTTGTCCACGGCGTCACACAGGCGTTGCCCGATAGACGTGGACTCTCCACACCTGTTCCACGCGTGACCCCAGGCCAAGGCGGCAGTTTTCGACACCAGTGTCGAACAGGCTCTCCCCACAAGTTCTCGCCAACATGGCCCGGGAGGCGAGACTGTCCACGGGCAAGTGACAGGCCGCACACCGGAAACACCCAACATCTCCACACTGTGGACGGCAGTGGAGAACGAGGGGGCCGTGCTGCCAACGGACGCGGCTTTCACCACGGCTGGCTGGAGACCCACGTTGGCCGGGCGCTCCTTCTGCCTTCGGGCTCAGCCCGGCCCGAGCTTGCTCTCCAGCTCGTCCAGCTCCTTGCGGATGCTGGCGTCGATCTCCCGCTGCCGCTCGACCTTGCGTACCGAGGAGATGACGGTGGAGTGGTCCTTGTTGAAGCGCGCCGCGATCTCCGGAAACGAGCTCCGGGTCAGCTTCCGGGCGAGGTACATCGCCACCTGGCGCGCGTGGGCCAGCTGCTTCGTCCGGCGGTCGGCCCGCAGCTCCTCGACCGCCACCTTGTAGAACCGCGCCGTCTCGCGCTGGATGTGGTCGATGTCGATCGGCCGCTGCGCGGGGAGGATGTCCCGCAGCACCTGCGCGGCGAACTCCTCGGTGACCGGCTGCCCGGTCAGGCTGTGCACCGCGGAGATCTTGATCAGCGCGCCCTCGAGCTCCCGCACGTTCTTCTGCACGTGCTTGGCGATGAAGTGGCAGACGTTGTCCGGGAGCTCGAACCCGTCCGCCTCGGCCTTCTTCTTGAGGATCGCCACGCGGGTCTCGTAGTTCGGCTCCTGGATGTCGGTGATCAGCCCCATGGTGAACCGGCTCCTGAGCCGGTCCTCGAGGCCCGGGATCTCCGCCGGCACCGCGTCCGAGGTGAGCACGATGGCCTTCGACATCTCGTGGAGCGCGTTGAAGGTGTAGAAGAACTCCTTCTGCGTCTCCTCGCGCTTGCCGAGGAACTGGATGTCGTCGATCAGCAGGACGTCGCACTCGTCCCGGAACTTGCGGCGGAAGTCCGTCATCTTGTGATCGCGGACGCTCTCCACGAACTCGTTGGTGAACTCCTCGGACGAGAGGTAGACGATTCTCGCCGAGGGGTTCTTGGAGAAGATCGCGTTGCCCACCGCGTGGAGCAGGTGTGTCTTTCCAAGCCCGGTGCCCCCGTAGATGAAGAGCGGGTTGTAGGCGCGGCCCGGGCTCTCGGCGACTGCGGCGGCCGCTGCGGCCGGGAGCTGGTTGCTCTCGGCCACCACGTAGTTCACGAAGGTGAAGCGGTCGTTCAGCCGCGGGGGCCGGGGCGCCGAGCTGGGCGTTCGGCCGGGCGCCGCCGGGCCGCTGGCGTCGGCCCTCGCCGTGCCCACCACCTCGTAGCCGAGGCCCATCGGGCCGCCGTGGACACGGCTGATCGCATCCTCGAGCAGCGGCCGGTAATGGTCGTCGACCCAGTCACGGAAGAAGCGATCGGGGACACCGAGGATCAGCGCCCCGTCCCGGACCTCGAGCGCCTGCATCCGGTCGAGCCAGGTCAGGGCATAGGACTTGCCGTCCTCGCGCAGCAGGGCAAGGGTCTTTTCCCAGAGTTCATCGGCACTTGCGGGCACGGGCGACTGCTCGGGAGAAGCCGACACGAGAGGCGACCTCGGGAGGGAAACCACGGGTCCTGTGGAGCGGGGGCGGGGTGCGTGTTGTACGACTTCCCGTGGCCAGTTGGGGATCAAAAACGTGCGCCGCTCGCGTCCGCTCGGTGGCGTTCGGTGCACCAGGGCTCATTGACTCGATCGCGGAGCCTGGGTTATGCGCGCGGCCCTCCCCTCAGTCGCCCCGCAGTCCTTCTCGGAGCATTGCCCCGTGTCGAAGCGCACGTACCAGCCGTCCAAGTTGAAGCGGAACCGCACCCACGGCTTCCGGAAGCGGAACAGCACCCGCGCTGGCCAGGACGTCCTCCGTCGGCGCCGGGCGAAGGGGCGCAAGCGTCTGGCCGTCTCGGCGGCCAAGAAGTAGGGTTGCCCGAGGCGTTTCCCAGGGAGGCTCGCCTCCTGAAGCGACGCGAGTTCCTGGAGGTGCAGGAGCGAGGAAGGAAGGTGACCGCCGGTCCGCTTGTGGGGCTGGTGGCGCCGAGCCCGGACGGCGCGTCCCGGCTCGGATTCACGGTGTCGAGCAAGGTGGGGACGGCGGTGGTGCGCAACGCCGTCCGACGTCGGCTGCGCGAGCTGTTTCGCAAGCGGCGCGACCGATGGCCAGGAGGAATGCACCTGGTGGTGGTGGCCCGTCCGAGTGCCAGGGAAGCCAGCTTCGCGGCGCTGGAGCGCGCCGCGGACGCCCTGCTGTCCGCGTTAGAGAACCGTCTCCGTTGAAGCTGCTCGCCTTCCTGCTCTCCTTGCCCATCCACCTCTACCGGTGGACCCTCTCGCCGCTGCTGCCGCGGGCGTGCCGGTTCCACCCGTCGTGCTCGGCGTATGCGCTCGAGGCGCTGCGCGAGCACGGACCGTTCGGTGGGTTCCTGCTCGCCGTTCGCCGGCTCGGCCGGTGTCATCCCTTCAACCCCGGGGGGCTCGACCCCGTCCCGCCCCGCCCAGGGAGGATCTGAATCCCGTGGAGAACGAATCCCAGAAACGCACGGTGGTGGCCTTCGGGCTGATGTTCGTGATGCTCACCGTGTACATGATCTGGTTCGCGCCGAGCACTCCGCCGCCCCAGGCGGCGGGCGCCGTCGACGCGGGCACGGTCGCCTCGACCGCCGCTCCAGCACCGGCGCCGTCGACCACACAGCCCTCGCCCCCGCCTCCTCCGAGTGCGGGCACGCCCCCGGCCGGCCCTCCGGTGCGGACGCTCGACGTCTCGCGGAAGCTGGTCCACTACGTCTTCTCCACCGAGGGCGCCGGCCTGGTCTCGGCCCGGCTCCTGGGAGAGAAGACGCGCGAGCAGCGGCCGCTCACCATCGCCGAGGGATGGGCCCAGCTGTTCGGCAAGGACGTGCCCAAGGGCGCTCCGATGAACCTCGCCGAGCCGGTGCCGGGCGCCGCGCTCCCGCTCTCGCTCGAGTTCGCGGGCGAGGCCTCCATTCCCGGGACGCTCCGCTACTCGGCGGAGCAGGGGGACCACAAGATCACCTTCGTCGGGCGGACCGAGAGCTGGGAGGTCACCAAGGAAGTCTCGTGGGTCGACGACGGGTACGAGCTCGCGACCCAGGTGACCCTCCGGAACCTGACCGGCCGTCCCCTCTCCGGGGAGCTGGTGCTCCCCTATGGCCGGGCGATCGACCCGGCGCACGAGGAGAAGCCGAGCATGTTCGGCGGCGTCGGCAACGTCTCCGACGCGGCGTGCTTCGTGAAGGACTCCTACGAGCACGAGACGGTGAAGGACAAGACCGAGAGCAAAGAGTTCTCGGGACCGGTGCGCTGGGTGGGCATCAACCAGCAGTACTTCGTCTCGGCGGTGTTCCCGGTGGGCACGGCCGTCGAAGGCAAGTGCGTCCTCACCACGTCGCTCACCGAGCGCGTGGCCAGCGGGCGGTTCCCGATCGCGGTCGGTCCGGGGCAATCGGTGACCAGGGCCTTCGGCGCGTTCCTCGGGCCAAAGGAGACCGAGGCGCTCGCCGCTGTGCCGACGCTTCCCGCGAACCGGGCTGCGGAGGCCAACGTCCCGGTTCACCTCGATCGCGCAGTCGACTACGGAATCTGGGCCGCGCTCTGCAAGCCGATGCTCTGGTTCCTGAAGAAGATCCACGGTGTCGTGGGCAACTGGGGCGTGGCGATCATCTTCCTCACCGTGGTGGTGAAGGTCCTGCTGATCCCCCTCACCCACCGGGCCATGGTGGGGCAGGAGGCGATGAAGAAGCTCCAGCCGAGGATCGAGGAGCTGAAGAAGAAGTTCCCGGAGGACAAGGAACGGCAGCAGATGGAGATGATGAAGGCCTACCAGGAGGCGGGGGTGAACCCGTTCGGGTCGTGCCTGATGATCCTGGTCCAGCTGCCGGTGTGGGCCGCCCTCTTCAACACCCTCCGGAACAGCTACGAGCTCTACGGTGAGCCCTTCACCTCGCGCTTCCTCACCGACCTGACGATGAAGGACCCGACCTATCTCTTGCCCGTGCTGCTGGGCGTGTCGCAGGTCATCACCAGCCGTCTCCAGCCGCCGGCCCTCGATGCGGCCCAGCAGCGGATGATGGTGTGGTTCATGCCGCTTTTCTTCACCTTCATCATGCTGAACTACCCGGCAGGTCTGCTCCTCTACATCTTCACCAACAACATCCTGACGGTGGCGCAGCAGGCAATTCTGCGGAGGATGGTCGGCAGCACGCCGACCCCACCACTGAAGCCCGCGCTGGAGAAGCGGAAGTGACCGACTCACAGGTGGCGGTGGCGGTGGGTGCCGTGGACGATCGACAGGCGCAGGCGATGGCGGTGCTGGAGCAGCTGCTCAGGACCATGGACGTCCCGGCGACGCTTGATGCCCGGGAGCTCCCGGATGGGAGCATCAGCATCTCCGTCGTTCCCGGCGTGGAGCTGGCCGGGGTGGGGGTGGGGCGGCGGTCGCCGCTGGGAGATGCACTGCAGTACCTGGTGAACAAGCTGATGAACAAGCCGGGTCAGGAGCGGCGGTGGATCGCCATCGGCGTCGGCGGGCACCCGGAGCCCCGGGGGCCGAAGCCGCCCCGTGCGCCGGCGGCGCCTGCGGCCATGCTGACCAACGGCAATGCGCCGGCGCCAGCCGCGCGGCCGGTGGCCACTCCGCCCCGTGCCGCTGCGGTGTCCCGGGCGGCCGAGGTGGACGAGCGCACGCTGGTGACGGAGGAGGAGCCCGCGCTCGACACCGCAGCGCGTGCCCTCGCCGAGCGGTCGGTGAGCTCGGGCCGCGTCTATGCTCTGGTGACGCTCGGGGCGCTGGAGCGAGGCCGGGTGCTGAAGGCCGCGGACGCCGTGGAGGGAGTGAGCGCGCGCGCCGAGGGCGACGGGCGGCTTCGACGGGTGGTGCTGACGCCAGACAAGGTGGTGCCGATGCCGCGGCAGCGCCTGCCGGTGGATGATCTGCCGGACGAGGAGTGAGTCCAGGGAGGGCCCGCGGTGGGAAAGCCGAAGGCGCTGAAGAACAGGCTGTTCGGGGCCGCGGTGCTGAAGATGAGCTTCCGGCTCCGCGGCGACGAGCAGTCGCCGGCGTTCAAGGGCATCTACCCGGGCCTGCTTCGGGACCTCGAGATCGAGGACGAGGCCGTCGAGAAGTACATCGAGCAGAACCGAGTCGCGGTGGAGGCGGCGGCCAGGGGAAAGCTCTCGTCCTGACCGGCGGCATGCCGTCCCATCCTCGCGCTCGGGGATCCACGACCGGGACGTCGTCGCCGCGGGATGCCGGGACTTCTATCCGACGGGGGCCATCGGGCGCCGTCTCCTCGGCAACGACAGAAGCGTGAGTCGCGAAATCATCGGCGTGGTCCGGCACGTCGCGGCGTGCGGGGTGGTTGGGCCCGGAACGGGCGAGGCACCAGTTCTCCCTGGCGGCCGATCAACAGTCGCCCGACACCGACATCCGGAACCTCCGCTCGGTGGACGTGGCGGTACGCAGCACCCTCTCATAGGAGGCGCTGCGGCCGCTCCTGGTCAAGACGGTTGCGCGGCTGCATCCGGAGCTGCCGGGCCACGAGCTGCGCACGCCGGAGCAGCTGCTCGGCGAATCGGTCGATGCCCATCCGTGTGCAGCGCTCCAGCTGGTGCTCTCCGCGCTGCTCGCCCTGGTCCGGTCCTGCGGAGCGTGGTGGGCCAGGGGCTCAGCCGGTCCGCCGTGGGCCTCGGGGTCGTGCTGGTGGGTGCACTCGCCACGACGCGCCTGCTCCGGGGAATCCTCGAGCGCGTGCGGCCGCTCGACCCCGCCGTGTGCTGACCGCTGCTTGGGTGCGCGGCGCTCGCGGCGTGGATCCCGACGCGTCGTGCGGTGCGCGTGGACGCGTCGGTCGCGCTCCGCGACGAGGGCTAGGTCCCGGGCCTGCGGTAACTCAGGAGGGTTCGTCCATCCCCGCTCAGGGGCAAGCGGAGGGGGTCGACCGCCGGGCCAGTCCAGCCGGGCAGCGGGCCGCCTGTTGCATCCGCACCCGCCATCACCACCAGGGTGCCTCCGGGCCGGACGTAGGGCAGCGCCAGGGCGGCCCAGCGCGGTGGGTCCATCAGGGCACGGGAGACGGCGACGTCGAAGGGCTCGAGGCCTTCGCGGGTCGGATCGCCCTCGAGCGTCAGGTGGATGGCCCGCACGCGCGGCGCGAGGCCCAGGTGGGCAATGGCGTGCTTGAGGAACCCGACCTTCTTGGCGACGGAGTCCACGAGCGTGACCGCGAGGTCGTCGCGGGCGATGGCGAGCGGGAGGCCCGGGAAGCCCGCGCCCGAGCCCGCGTCGAGAACGGTGAGCGGCCCCGCGGGGAGCGTTCGGAGGACGGTCAGGGAGTCGAGAATGTGCTTGTCCGCCATCTCGATCGGATCGAGGATGGCGGTGAGGTTGATGCGGGAGCTCCACCGACCGAGCTCGCCCGCCAGCCACGACAGCGCGTCCACCTGGACGTGGGTCAGAGGCAGCCCGAGCATGCGGCTTCCCTCCGCCACCATTCCAGAAATCGCTGGTTTCTCCACAGGCACGGGCAAAGCCACCGTCCGCAAGTCCATGAAATCAATCGTGGAAGCCGCTGGCACGTTGTTTTCCCCAGGTCTCCCACAGCACGGCCGCGGGCTCCCTCAGAGAGGTGCTGCAGGTCGCGGCGGAGGTGGCGAGCGGCTGACCACCTGCCTGCACTAGACGTGAGAGGTTGTGGGCCCCCGGCCGAAGGACTGTCTCTGCCAGAAGTCGCCACGAAACACCAGCGCCCGTGTTATGGGGCCGACATTGGCGCACGCGCGCCGCAAGGGCCCTCCGTCGGATGGCGGTGTTCCACGTGGAACCCCCTGCCGACGCCAGGCGAGCGACCGGATTGGCTCGAAGTTGCCCTGTCATCCCACCGTGCTACGCCCGCATCCAGCTGCACTGAACGCACCGGAGGCAATCTCGTGGGACGGGTCATCTGCATCTCCAACCAAAAGGGCGGGGTCGGAAAGACGACGACCGCCATCAACCTCGCGGCGAGCCTCGCCTCGGCCGAGCGGAGGGTCCTGCTGGTCGACATGGACCCCCAGGGGAACGCCGGGAGCGGTCTCGGGCTCAAGCGGGATGCCCTCAACGGGACCGTCTATGACGCCCTCCTGGGCGAGCGTCCAATGGCTGAACTGGTCCACCCCACCGAGCTTCGGTACCTCCAGGTCGTTCCCTCCACCCCCGACCTGACCGGCGCGGAGATCGAGCTGGTCAACCTGCCCCGACGCGAGTACCGCCTTCGTGAGGCGCTCCGGCCGGTGGTGGCGGAGTACGACTACATCGTCCTGGACTGCCCGCCCTCGCTCGGACTGCTGACCCTCAACGCCCTCACGGCGGCGGATTCGGTCTTGATTCCGCTCCAGTGCGAGTACTACGCGCTCGAGGGTCTCTCCCAGCTGATGCAGACCGTCGAGCTGGTCCGCCGCGGACTGAACCCGTCGCTGGCCACGGAGGGCATCCTGCTGACGATGTTCGACGGGCGGGCAAACATCGCCCATCAGGTGGCGAGCGACGTCCGGGGCTACTTTAAGGACCTCGTGTTCGAGTCGGTGGTTCCCCGGAACGTTCGTCTCTCGGAGTGCCCGAGCTTCGGCAAGCCCATCTTGCTGTACGACATCAAGTCGAAGGGCTGCGAGAGCTACCTCGCGCTCGGCCATGAGATCTTGCGGCGCGACCAGGGTCCGACCGATCGGCGGGCCGCCTGATGACGGTTCCTGCCATGCCCACCGACCCCTCGGAACGAACCCCGAAGCGCGCGCTTGGACGCGGACTTTCGGCCCTGATTCCGCAGGCCTCGGTCCCGGTTCAGGGGGACCTGCCACCCTCGACGGGCATCGTCCGGCTGCCCGTTGAGCGCATCCTCCGCGACCCCGAACAGCCGCGGAAGACCTTCGACGAGGCAAAGCTCCGTGAGCTCGCCGAGTCAATCCGGACCCAGGGGGTCATCCAGCCAGTCCTGGTCCGGCGAGACGGGGCCGACTACCGCCTCATCGCAGGTGAGCGGCGCTGGCGGGCCGCGCAGCTCGCCGGGCTCCACGAGGTCCCGTCCGTCGTTCGCGACGTCACCGCAGCAGAAGCGTTCGAGCTCGCCCTGGTGGAGAACCTCCAGCGGACCGACCTCAACCCGCTGGAGGAAGCCAATGGGTATCGCCGGCTCATCCAGGAGTTCGGGCTCACGCAGGAGCAGGTGGGCGAACGGGTGGGACGGGAGCGCGCCAGCGTGGCCAACGCGCTCCGGCTCCTGCAGTTGCCGGACGGGGTGAAAGAGATGCTGGCCTCTGGAGCGCTCGGGATGGGCCACGCACGTGCGCTGCTCGGGATGGGCACCGGCCCCGAGCTGGTCACCACCGCCCAGCGGATCGTCCGCGAGCAGCTCTCGGTGCGCGAGACCGAGCGCCTCGTCCGGACCGGGCGCGCACCGTCCACCTCGCCCTCCCGGAAGGCGGGCACGGGCAGCACTGCCGCACGGGCCGTGGTGGAGGACCTGCAGCGACGGCTGGGGACGAAGGTGCGACTCGAGGACCGAGGCGGGAAAGGAACGCTGGAGATCGACTTCTTCTCGTACGAGGACCTGGAGCGTATTCTCGCACTGCTGCGGCGGTGAGGCCGCGGCGCTCAGGAGGCCCGCGCCGCCGCTCGTCGCTCGAGCGTCTTCCCGGGCTTCGCCTCCAGGACACGGAATGAGGAACCCGATGGCGGTGCTGAAGCGCGAGGAGGAGAACGTGGTGGTTCGCGGTGGTGACGTGCACACGCTGCTCGGCAAGGGAAGCGAGTTCGAGGGAAAGCTCACCTTCGAAGGACAGGTGCGGATCGACGGGAAGTTCTCCGGACAGATCTTCACCAAGGACACCCTGGTCATCGGCGAGGGCGCACGGGTGAACGCCGAGATCAACGCGGGCACTGTCATCGTCAACGGAGTGGTGGAGGGGAACATCCACGCCACCCAGATGATCGAGCTCCACACGCCAGGCCGGGTGAAGGGCAACCTCGAGTGCCCGGCGCTGAGCGTGGACAAGGGCGTCATGTTCGAGGGCGCGTGCAAGATGGAGAGCGCGAAGGGCAGCCCCACCCCCACCCCCCTCGCTCCGGCACTGCCCTCCGAGCTACCCAAGCGGTGAATCGGTGCCAGGTCGCCGCGGGGCGCTGATCTGCTGCGCGGTGGCCGCTGGGGCCTTCGGCGGCTGCACGCGGACGCACCCCCTGGTGGCGCAGCCCGAGGACGGGGGTGTTCCCCTCGTCCGTCCGTCGGGACTGCTGCAGGTCCCGTCCGGCTGGTCGGTGGCGACCGGGGGTGACGGGACGCTCCGCGTGTCGGACTCGCCGGGTCACCCGGTGCTGAGGGCGGAGATCCGGAGCGGCATGGGACTCCCGACGCCCGAGACGCTGCGCAGCGGCTTCACCGAGGGACTCCACCGCTGGCGGGTGCGGAAGACCCAGGCGGTGGAGGAGCCTGGCTTCGTCGCGGTTCGCCTTCTCGTCACGGAGCCGCCCGACGCCGGCACCGAGCAGGAAGTCCTCCTCTCCGCGACGGCGCTCGGGACCGACACCTTGCTCTGTGCCTCGCTCCGCGGTGCCTCCGCGACGGCACTCGATGTCATC
>Ga0335069_10005010_pt1 | contig 19495 bp, 12 predicted proteins | sample Lox_Sample_11_FD_206714 | JGI IMG/M metagenome (GOLD analysis project Ga0335069, IMG submission 206714) | Soil microbial communities from Loxahatchee National Wildlife Refuge, Florida, United States - Lox_Sample_1.1 | ecosystem: Environmental > Terrestrial > Soil > Wetlands | place: USA... | reverse complement strand
CACCCGGCCTGCGGCCACCCTCTCCCCATCCGATGGGGAGAGGGAAGGGGTGAGGGGTTTGCGCGGGGGTCACCGGTTCATGGAGAGCCCTCACGTCGACTCTAACCTGCATCGGGGCCATGAACGCGGCGGGTATGCGAACATCCAACATCCAACATCGAACATCCAACATCCAATGGCTGACCGCGCAACGCTCATTGGATGTTGGATGTTCGATGTTGGATGTTGGATGTTCCCGCAGTTCATGGAAAGGGGAGACGGGGGCGCCACGGCGGCGGGCTTTCCGCTTGCATGGGCAGAGGGCCGTGTCAGAGTCAAGGCATGCTGGTGCCCTGGTTATCCCCGCCGACGCCTGCAGGCACATTATGAAAGGCCAGTTACCCCTCATCGCCCTTATTCTCCTCACTATCCCGACTGCCAAGGCCACGCCATGGATGGAGGATGCCATTACCAACACCGCCGTAGGCAACAACCTCGGGTCCGCGGCCCCGTGGGGCGCCAGCTCAAGCCAGATCAAGGTGGCCACTGGGAGCTTTAGCTACGCGGGGCTGGCGGACCTGACCCCTGCCGGTAACCTAGCAAGCATCGCCGGTTCGGGCGGCGGGTCCAGTTACAGGGCCTTCACGGGCAGTGCTGTCTCGGGCGGGGCGGTCTATTACTCGTTCTTGGTCCAGTGCACATCTCTGCCGGCCAGCGGCGATAAGTATCTCACCGGCTTTCTGCCGAGCGGCACGACCTCGCCGGGCGGGAGCAGTGACGCGCTGGCGGTTTACGCGAAGCTGAGCGGCACCGGGTACCAGATGGGAGTCCGGAAGCCCGGCGCATCCACCACCTACGCCTCGACCGTCCTGGCCCTCAATACAACCAACCTCATCGTGGCGAAATATCTCTTCGGCAGCGGCAGTGGGGACGATGTGGTCAGCCTCTACATCAATCCAGCCGCTGGGGCGGCTGAACCAGCCTCGCCGGATGTGACCCTTACCGGCGGCACCGACGCCGCCAACCTGCTCAATGTTTACCTCAAGTCCAGCAGCGGTTATGGCATCTGGAACTTCGACACGTTGCGGGTGGGCCCTTCCTGGGCGGACGTGACGCCGTCCTCGGCCGGGCCGCCGCCCTCAACCCAGCCGCGCATTACGCGGATGCGCATGGACGTCAGCGGACTGGTCCTGACCGGCACCAACGGCACCGCCAGCGGGTCCTACCAGGTGATCGGCTCGCCGTCACTCGCGACGCCTCGGGCGCAGTGGTTCGCAGTCGCAAACAACGTCTTCGATGCCAGTGGTAATTTCACCTGCACCAACCCGGTGTACCCCTCCGATGGGCAGATGTTCTATGCCCTGCTCGTTGGTGGCCAGGCACCTCTGCGCGGGTTTGCCCCGGCCATCACGAACGAGCCGGTGGACGAGACGGTCACGGCGGGCCAGACGGCCACGTTTAGCGTGGCGGCCAGCGGCACCGACCCGTTGAGCTACCAATGGTATTTCAACACCAACACGCTCTTGAGCGGCGCGGCCAGCAGCTCTCTGGAGATCGCCGATGCCCAAAGCAGCGATGCGGGCGGCTACTCGGTCGTGGTGACCAACGCGTATGGCTCAGTGACCAGCGCGGTGGCCATGCTGACCGTGGCCGGCGCCGCGCCGGTTATCCTGACGCAACCCGCGAACCAGACTATCATGGTCGGGCAGGATTCCACGTTCACCGTTAGCGCCAGCGGCAGCGCGCCGCTCGCTTACCAGTGGTATTACAACACCAATACACCGTTGCCTGCCGGCACCAACAGCTCGCTTCTGGTCGCCAACGCCCAAACCAATGACGCCGGCGCCTACCTGGTGATCGTGAGCAACTCCCTCGGCTCGGCGACCAGCACCGTGGCCACGCTAACGGTCTCCGCCACTTTGCTGCCAAGCACCTATAACCTGACCGGTTTCGGCCAGGCCACCACCGGTGGCGGCGTGCTGCCTGACACCGACGCCGGTTACACGAAGGTATACACCGCCGTCGACTTGGCCGTCGCGCTCAACGACAAGAAAGGCGTCGTCAAGGTCATCGAGATCATGAACGACCTGAACCTTGGCTATAACGAGATCCCCGCCGACGCCAAGACCAACAGCGAGCCGTTCCGCGCGCATACCACCCCGCTGCTGCACCCGGTCCTGCTGACCACCGGCGTGAGCCTCATTGACATCCAGAAGAAGAACGGCCTCACGATCTTCTCGGCGAACGGCGCCACCATCCGCCACGCTACGCTTAACATTAAGAGCTCGGGCAACATCATCGTGCGCAACCTGAAGTTCGACGAGATGTGGGAATGGGATGAGAGCACCAAGGGTCAATATGACCGGAATGACTGGGACTTCATGGACCTCGGCAACAGCGGCACGGTGACGAATATCTGGATCGATCACTGCACCTTCACCAAAGCGTATGACGGCATCGTGGATATCAAGGACGGCAGCTACAACATCACCTTCTCTTGGTGCAAATACACGGGCGACGACGGGGCGACCAATACCAATAGCTGGGTGCGGCAGCAGATCTATGCGCTGGAATCCAACAAGACGAGCTACGCCATGTACAATTTCCTGCGCAACAACGGCTTTAGCGTGGAGGACATCATCACGGTCATTCAGGGGCACGACAAGACGCACCTGATCGGCGCGACCACCGACCCCATCAATGCGCAGCACACGGTGACCTTCCACCACGACTGGTTCATCAACCCCTGGGATCGGCTGCCGCGGCTGCGCGGCGGTAATGTGCACGACTACAACATCTACGTGGACGACACACTCGGCTTGGCCGCCCGGCGCCTGCGCGATGCCCGCCAGGCCGCCATGAGCACGACCAGCTCCAACACGCTGGACAACACCTATAGCTTCGAGCCGTTCCTTAACGGCACTATCTCCACCGAGGGCGGCGCCACGCTGGTGGAGAAGTCGGTATACATAGACTGCCTTACGCCGCTGCGGAACAATCAGACGGACCCCTCGAACCCTGCCTACACCGGCAAGATCATGGCCCTGGATACCATCTACCAGATGGATAGCACAATAGTCCGCGGCAACAGCACGGACCCGGGCAGCCCGCTGGGGCCGTTCCAGGCGACCATCATTCCGTTCTCGTGGAACCTGCCGGGGAATCAACTGCCCTATTCCTACACCATGGACGACCCGAGCCAGCTCCAATCTATCGTCACTGACCCGAACTTCGGCGCGGGGGCCGGGGTGCTCACGTGGGCGAAGACGAACTGGCTGAAGACAAGCTACTGAATCTGCCGTCCAACCGGCGCGGGCCGCCGCCGGAAGACCGCCACAATAGCCTCCGTGGCGTGGACTGCGCCCGGGGCGTGATTCCATGTGGGAGAAGATACCACCGAGTCAGCGCTGGCAGGCAGGGCGCGCACTCCGTTGCGCGCCGTCTTTGGGCCTCGCCGGCGCGCAGCGGAGTGCGCGCCCTGCCATGAGCTCACCCAGATCTAATCGCACCCCCGCGCCCGGGGCCGTCCAGGTCGAGGTTGACTTTTCGCCGGGCGGGCGAACACTTAGGCGGGACCATGACCACGGCCAATAAGATCACCATTTTGAGAATTCTCCTGGTGCCCTTCTTCGTGGTCATCACGCTCTACTACGCCAAGGACGGGCGTGAGGTTTACCGGTTGCTGGCGCTGACCTCGTTCGCGGTGGCGGCGATCTGCGACGGCGTGGACGGCTACGTGGCGCGGCACTACAACCAGCGCAGCGAGCTCGGGGCGGTGCTCGACCCCCTGGCCGACAAGCTGTTGCTCGTCTCCGGCATCGTCGTGCTCAGCTTCGACCACAGCCCCTACCTGGTGAGCGTCCCGCTCTGGCTCACGGGCACGATCATCGGACGCGATATGCTGCTGCTGATTGGATTGCTGGTCATCCAGGTGGTGGTTGGCAAGATGACAGTCAGGCCGAGGATCATGGGTAAAATCGCCACGGTGCTGCAGATGGTGGTGGTGCTTTGGGTGCTGCTCAAGTGGAGCCAGCAGTGGCTGGCGGTTTGGATTTGGGGCGCGGCGATTTGCACGGGCATCTCCGGGTTGTTCTATGTCTGGGATGGGACCCGGCAATTGAGCGCCCACCCGTCATCCAGCCCTCGCCCAGGCAGTTAGAACAGACCCTTTTATGGCAATACCCACAGGATTGAAGCTCAACGAAGGCGACATGGCCCCGGAGTTCACCGCGACCACGCAGGACGGCAAGCAGGTGTCACTCTCCGATTTCCGGGGCCGCAACGTGGTCCTCTATTTCTATCCCCGCGACAACACGCCAGGGTGCACGAAGGAGGCCTGCGGTTTCAGGGACGCGTTCGCAGCGCTCAAGGAAAAGGGGGCGGTCGTGCTGGGGGTCAGCACGGACTCGGCGAAGTCGCACACCCGTTTTATCGAGAAGTATCAGCTTCCCTTTACGCTGCTCGCGGACGAGGACAAGGCCATCGTGAAGATGTATGGCGTGTGGGCGCCCAAGAAGTTCATGGGCCGCGAGTTCCTTGGAACGCGGCGGATGACCTTCCTGATCGGGCCGGATGGGCGCATCCGGAAGATTTGGCCGGCGGTCAAGCCGCCGGAGCATGCCGCCGAGGTGTTGGCCGCGCTGTAGCCGGGGCATCTTGCCACTGTCCTTGGTTTGGTAGGGATGCCTCGCCGAGGCGTCCGTTTCCGACGCACCCGGACGCCTCGGCGAGGCGTCTCTACCTGTGTTGAGGCCGGGACAAGGGTTCGCGGCGAGCGAGGACGCCTAATCTGACCCAAACTGGACGCGGTTGGCCGTGAAGTCCACCCAGAGGACAAGACGGCAGTCGGGCCATTCGCGAAGGAGGGTTCTGGCGAGATCAACCGGCGGCGCGGCCGTTCTCGACCACCACTTCTGGTCTTTGGGATAGCCGAACTGGGCGCCGATAGGGGACCCCTTGAAGGCCGTCGCCCACTCGTGCATATCCGCCAGCCATTCGGCCTGGCTGGCGAACTCCTGGCTGTCGGTCAGCAGGCAAAGATTGGGATGGCGATACCTGGCCGGCAGGTGTTTCGGCTCGAAATGTTTGAGCACCAGCAGCCGGGCAGGGTTGAAGCGCAGAACTTGTTCCATCCAGCGCTGCGCGTCGGCATCAGATATAGGCAGGCCGGTTTGATCGGCTGATTCCCTGGTCCGGAACCACTCCGCATCAATGGCCAGGCCAATCACGCACGGATGGTGCTCGAAGGCCTGGTGAGCGAGCTCGAAGCAGGCCATCACATCGGCACTGCCCGGCTCGAATTGAATGATCGCCTTCACGCCGTTGGCGTCATAGGCGCTCAGCGCGCGCTCGTGGTTCAGTTTGTTGCCACGCCGGAAGGTCATGCTCGCTGTCGAGCCCTGGTAGCTCGCCGGTTTGGGGAACTCGATCTCGGTGGAGCCGTCATCCTGGTAATTGGAGACAATCTCCAGGATGAGCGGCTGGGCACCGGGGAAGTTGGTGGCGTAACGGGCAGCGCGCGCCACCCACCAGGCATCGTCGGCGTTCTGCTTGCGCAGGCCGTAGCTGCTGCGCCGAAGTCCCACCAGCAGCGGCGCTGGGCCGGCGCCGAAAGATGACTTCACAGCCGCCGACGCGGAGGAACCCGCTGGCAAGCCGGATCCGGGTTGCAGTTCCGCAGCGGACAAGGCGGCAACGCCGGCAAATGCTGAAATCACGGCACGCAGCATGTGATTATTTCAGCATGGCCACGTCCGCATTTCAGCTTTTCGGTATTTCAGCCTTTAGGCTAGAACCCCGCGTTTGAGAAGAGTTCCCGCATGTAGAAGTCGGGGCCGGGGCTGGTCCAGAGACCGGCGCCGGTGGAGCGCACATCGCCAAGGCCGGGGTAATAGGCCGGCGTTGCTCCGGGTGCAGGCACCTTGAACCGGCCTGAGTGGCCGTCCGCGGCGGTCACGACGGGTTTCACCTTGTCGTGCCGCTCGAAGCCCGAGTTGCCGTAGTTCTTGCCGCCGCCGCCGTTCCAGCCCGCGAGCCAGCTACTCAGTTCGTCGGAGGTCGTCTGGTAATCCGGGCTGTCCCATTCCTTTTCGGTGATCATGAGCATCGAGACGGGGGCTGGGACCTGGGTGGTGCGCAATGGGGACATCTTGTTGGCGCCGGAACTGGCGCGGAAAAAGTAGGCATTGGCCCGGTAGTCCACTTCGTAAAGGACGTAGGTCGCGTAGGGGAAGGTGGTGCCGCTGGGCAAGCGGGTAGCGGGGCAGATGTAAACCTTGGTGCCGGCGTTGGTCCGCGTGGCGCCAAGGTAGGGCAGGATCAGCATGGGCCAGGCAGTCGCATCGTCAAAGCTGGAGTCGTTTTTGACATCTATGCCGCAGGGATAGCAGTCGTTGAAATCGCCCACATAGACGTGGGTGGCGAGGCCAATTTGGCGGGCGTTATTCATGCACTGGGTGACCTGGGCCTTCGCTCTGGCCGCCGCCAGGGCCGGGAGCAGCAGCGCGGCCAGAATCGCGATGATGGCAATGACTACGAGCAGCTCGATTAACGTGAAGCCTCTGTGCCGAGAAGCGCCCCGGGCTGTTGCTCGGGCAGCGGGTGATTCGGGGGGGTTCATAACGACGGGTTCAGGTTTGCAAGCAGGAGCGCAGGATTGGCTTCATTGGTTGCGTGCGGCCAGCGCAGTCGGCGCGGGCCGGTTGTCCTTCATCAATGCCACGATCTGCCCCGGCGACAGGGCATGGTCCGCGATGCATAGCTCGTCCATTTCGCCGCGGAACCGGTCGCGGCGCGGGCCGTTGTTGCCGACGCGGCAGCCCAGCCACAGCGTGTCGCCGATGGTCGAGGCACCCGGCTCGCGGAACTTCTCCGAGACTTCCGTGCCGGGCGGCGAAGGCTTGCCTTCCCCCTCGAAATGGCCGTCCACATACTGCTTCACCTCGACCGGCGCGTCCGGGTCTTCGCCGGGCACGAAGACCACCGCGATATGGTGCCAGCGGCCGTCGCGCAGCGGTGTGGCGCCCACGGCGAAGCCGCCGCCGTAATCGGTGCGCAGCACGCCGACGGTGCCCTCGGTCGGATTGCGGTTCCAGCCGATATGAACCGGGTGCGAGCCCAGCTTTTCTCCCTTGGCGGTCCAGGCGACCATCGCGTAGGCGCTGGAGAGCTGCACGTCCTCGGGCACCTTGACCCAGAAGCTGACCGTGTGCGGTGAGTTGCCCGAGAGCCCGGGGAATGCGGCCTTGGCATAATGGTGGCCGTTGAAGCGCAGCGCGCGATGCCAGCGGCCGTCGGTGCGAACGGTCGCGATCACCGCGTCGGAGATCGCCTCGAGCCGGGCGTCGAAGGCGCTCAATGGCGCGCCGAACGCGTCCGCCTTGAGCACGTCGCCGCCTGCCTCGTCGAAGGACCAGTGCACGTACCGGGTGGAGGGGGCAAAATGCTCGAGCGACACCGGCTGAGCTACCCACGCGAACTTCTGCGCCGGATCGCTCACCTTCGAGATGCCGGACTGGGCGAAATGGCGCGACTGGTTCTCATGCAGCACGATGGTCCGTTGGCCGGTGGAATCATGGGAGGAGGTCTCGACCATGCCCTTGAGCACGAGCACATCGGCGGCGCCGCTCCCGTCCGCAACCATGGTAAAGACGGTGCCCAGGTCCACGACTTGCACCGAGGCATTGGAGACCCGAAAGCCCATGGCCTCGGTGGGGACGTTCGCCTTGAGCGCGCCGCGCAGCAGGGTGGCGTCCCAGGCCGAGTTGAGGCAGAGCGAGGCGGGGCCTTCCAGCACCACCTGCGCTCCGGAGTCGAAGGTGATCTCGGCCAGGCCGGCTGCCAGGTCGAGCATTTCGCCTTTGCGCAGATAGCTGCCCGGCTGCGTCGAAGGGGCGGGGTGGGACCAGCGGCAATCCCGGGCGCCGGTGAGCCGGGCCACGTGCTCCTCCGGTTGCAGGTTGGCCGTGACAGGCTCAGGCGCCGGCCGATGAAACGGGACATACAGCATGAACGCCAGGCAAGCCGCCGCCGCCAGCCATCCCAGCCACGAGCCGAATCCGACGCGGATGATCTTGTCCGCCGGCGCGGCATCGGGCGCTTCGACCTGCATCTCGCTGGCGTAGGAGCACAAGCTGGCGGAGAGCCCCATGGCGCGAACGTAGTACTGCCGCGCGGGTTCGGAGGCCGCCAGCCACTGGGTGAGCCGGGAACGCTGGGCGTCAGTTAGTCGGCCATCCACCAGGGCGCTGCAAAGCTCGCTCAGCTCCAGAATCTCGTTGTCGCTGAGATTCATGTGAGTCCTTGCCCGGCAAGCTGGTGGCTGACGCAATCGAAGAGCAGCTTGCGGATGCGCGCCAGGGCTTTGTAGGCCGCTTCGAGCGAGCGCCCTGAGCGCTGCGCAGCCTCGGGCACGCCGCTGCCCGGTTCGTAACGGGTGAGCACCAGTTCGCGGTCGCGCTGGGCCAGTTTCTGCAGACAGTGCGCCAGCGCCTCGTGCCGTTCGTCCAGCTCCTCCCGCATCTCGGCGGCGGTCTGCGCCAGGGCGTCCACCAGCTCCTGCTGATAGATCACCTTCGACCGAGCAAACTTCTGGCGCGCGTAGCGGATGCGCCAGTAAGCGATTTGACACGCCCAGGCGACGAAATCCGTGCCCGGGCGGAAGTCGTCAAACTTCTCACAGATGACGACGCTGGTCTCCTGCAGCAGGTCCTCGGCATCGTGGCGGTCGGGCACCAAGGCGTAGATGTAGGAGAAGATACGCCGCTGGTGCTGCGTCATGAGCGCGACCAACTGCTTGCGCCGTTCCGTCTCGTGCTGTGAATCGTGTGCCATGGTGCGGAGGTCGTGTCCATCACCGATTATGCCGCATGGCGGCGGCCGCCAGGACTCCGCTTCCCGCGCTGGCAGACGCCGTGCTTTCTGGTGTTTAATAGCACAAGCAGGGCCGTTTGGGACAACAAACCAGGGGCCCGGCGGGCTCTGAGTCTCCCGGCTGCTAATAGTCATTCAGCCGGATGCGCGAAAGGTCCAGCGTATCCACATCAAAGGCGTAGTGCCGTCCTTCCGTGACAATGAGACCCGGGATGGATGGGTTGCGGTTGGTGAGGAGGTTGATGGAATCCCAAATCGTCATGCCCCGGAAGTTCATGAGCTGCAGCTTGCCGTGCTTTCCGGCGGTGTCCTGGGTGGCGCCGCCGGAGCCGGCGGTTAACAGCTCAATGTAAATCTTGCCGCCGTTGGGGAAATCGAGGCTGTTACCGGGTCCGAGGAAGCCGCACTCGTCAACGTAGTAGGTGATCGGGGGGCCGGAAACGTTGTCCTGCGACCCGTAGATGGTGAGGATGCCGAAGCAGTTGGCGAAGCCGGCGACCTGGGTGCCGGGCATATAGTGACCCAGCGAGCGGCCAGTGACGCTGTTCGTCAGGTACTGGACCCATTCGTTCGTGTGACCGTCGGGATCCACCGTGAGGAAGCTGAGGTTGCCCAGGGCATTAGTGGTGACGCCGGCCGGCACGCTCATGCCGTTGGTGGCCAGCAATTCACGGTAAGCCTCGGCGTTGGTCACCTCGTAGCCGTAGTTCGCCAGTTGCCACTGGTTGGACACCAGCAACGGCACGCGGTACATCTCGACGTATTGCTGGTCGTTGATCTTGACCAGGGCAAAGTCGTTGGAGGCTACCACCGCGCCGAAGCCGTAATAGTTCGTCCACAGGCTGACGGTGTTGTCCCAGTTGGAACTGGTCACAGTGTAGGCCATGTGAGCGATCCCGCAGACCGGGGAAGGCGTGGCCGCCGGCGGGTAGGCGACGGGATCGAGGATGGTGTAGATGCCCGTCCACACGTCGCTGGTGCGCATGCCGCCCTTGTAGGCGACGGCTTTGAGCATGGTCACGCCCGAGGCGTTGGTGATGGTGCCGGTGCTGTTGGTGTTAACGGGCCCACGCATCGTCACGGGGCCGGTGTAAAGCGCGCCGTTGCTTTCGGTCGGCAGGCTGCCGTCGGTCGTGTATCGGATGAGAGCGCCGCTGGTGGCTGAGGCGATAGTGACCGGGGTCTCGGCGAAGTACGCGCGTGCCGGCGGGCTGAAGGTCGGCGTGGCCACCGCATTTGTGCCGCCGGGGAAAGCCAGCACGAAGAACTGGGAGGCGGCATTCGGGTCCACGGTGTTGGCGAGGGCAATCGCCACGCTGAACCTGCCGTTGGCGTCATACACATTGGTCAGGATGGGCGTCCACTGTGAAAGCGGCAGCGCGAGGTTTGTCGAGGCATACACCAGGTAGGGCCAGTTGGGGCCGCCGCCGGCCCCGGTGACGGTCAGGTTTGTGCCGATCACACCGAAGCTCTGGATGGAAAAAGGCAGCGGAGTCACCGTCAGGGAGTTGGTGGCCGAAGCAACTCCCGGCGCGGGCGTGTTGTCGGTGAAATCGCCGTTGGCTGCGGTGACGATCACCTGGTAAGCGCCCGGCAGGCTGCTGCCGTTGTTGGTGATGGACAAGGTAAGCGTGGCCGTGCCGCCGCGAGCGGATGGGGAAGCGTAAGCCGCGCTCAGGCCGGCAGTAATATCATTTGCCGGGTCGGGGCCGATGACCGTCACGCTGTTGGTTATGGTTTCTGCCAGGGCATCGCTGAGGTTGGTCAGAGTCACGGCTACACCCACCACGCCCGCGGCGCCTTCCATGAAGGCTTCCGTCGGAGGGTCCAGGCCAACTGTGAACTGCTTCAACAGGGTCAGGTCCAGGGTAAACGCGGCCGAAGCCACGCCCGGCGTCGCATTGTCCGTGAAGGCGCTATTGGTTCCACTGACGGTAACGGTGTAGGCCCCGCCGGCAGCGCTGGGGTTCACACTGATGCTCAACGTGAGGTTGGTCTGGCCGAAGTTGTTCGTCAGCGCGGCGTAGGGAGTGTTCAGGTTGGCAGTTACATTCGCCGGGTCCGGTCCGCTGACGGTCACGCCGTTGGTGATGGTGCCCGAGATGGTCGCACTGCAATCCACCAGCGTGACGGTAGCGGTGAAGTTCGTAGCCGCCCCGGCGCGGCAGGACGCTGCGGCAGGGGCCAGGGCCATCGTGAACCCATTCGAGTTCGCCGGCGGTCCGATGACGAAGCTGTTCGTGATCGCGGCAACGCCTGGAGGCACGTTGGCAGTAAACGAGCTGTTGGTGGCGCTGACGATGATCTGATATGTGGTGTTGGCGGGGGCGCTGGAGGCCGCCGAGACGGTCAGCGTCAGGTTGGTGGTGCCGCCGCCCGAGTTGATCGGCCCGGCATAGATTGAACTCAGGCTGGCGGTCACTCCCTGGCCCGGCGGCGACACGGACACGCCATTGGTAAACACAGCGCTGTTGATGGTCCCGCTGGCGTTGCTGTAGGTGAGCGTGATGGCGTAGTTGGTCGTGACGCCTGCGGCGACCGTTTCAGCGGCCGGCGATTGCAGGATGAAGAATGCCCGCTGCGCCGCCCCGGCGATCTGAGGCGCGGCGATGAGGGCCGCGACCACCAAGCTGAGGAGTCCAACTGCTGCGCGTGGAGCCGCCGCCGCCACGGCAGGTGTCCTATTCTGAGACACAAACTGCCCTGAGGTCATCGATTCCGAAGGGGAGGACGGGTCTGCAGCCTGTGGCTCGCTTGCGGGGCGCGTTGGTGGCCGGTGTGTCTCCCATGTGGTCCGGGCCCCATGGGAGATACACCGGCCAACCACGCGGCCCACGGGTGGCCCACTCCGTCCAGGCTCCGGGGTCAGGGCTTTAGGGGCAGGAGGTCCGGAAGCCTTCGTGCTAGCGCGTGCCAGGTGCCATCGGCATCCCAAGCCGTTACGGCAGAGGAGCTTCGCGCTGTGTTCGGTTCTAGAGAACTCGGGCTTCAGGCTCCTGTCCATGTTGCGGTGACCGGGCCAATCAAAAGCTTCAACTCCAAGCGGTCGGTTGCGCACTCCCTACATCTCAGGGCTTCCGGCTACTTCTGCGCCGTCGCGATGGGCGGCAGGCCCACCGCGCCTATGTCCCCGTGGGTCAGCGTTTCCCAGGCCATGTGATGATTGACGCCCGTAGGTCGGTTGGTCGGCAGGACCGCCGCCATTTTCGGCAAGCTGTAGCCGAGGCGATTGTGGAAATGGTTATAGGCAATCTCCCAGGTGGGCTGGAGGGCGAAGGCGAGGTTCTCCGGGGCAGGCGTGTTGTTGGGGGGCAGGTACTGCGCCTGGAATTCGAGGGCCGCCATCATGCGCTTGGCTTGCTCGGCGTATAAATCGAGTCCCTGCTGGCGCGCCGTCTCAGCGGCATCGGCCATGGAAGAGTAGGCGAGCCACGCATGATGGGTGTCGCGGGCAGTTTCCTGCAGCAGCCCATCCACGAACTCGGGGGTATAGCCCTTGTTGCCCCAAATCGCCGGACCGCAGCCGGGCGGCTCAATCGGCTTGGGCCCGTCGCTCTTTAGATAGATATAGGCCGGCGTCCGGCCACGCCACATCTTGACGCCCAGGTCGAACACCGCCCGGTCATCCAGGAACACGCCTGTGTTGATGAGCGCCTCGCACATCGCGAGCTCCTTATTTCCATTCTCGCAATCCCCGTGAATGATGAACGGCAGATACTGCGTCCTGAGCATGTTCTGGAACTTGGCGACATCGGCATCCGACCAGCCGGCCTCGGTGTAGCGGATGATCTCCGCCGCCCGTGGCCAGAGCGAGGCGCACCAGGCCGCCTGGATGGGGCCGTTGGCATAGGTGTGGCCGCCGGTGAGCGTGGCCGACCAGGCGTTCATGATCTTGATGGCGTTATCCGCGTATGCCTTGTTCCCGGTGATATACCACAGGAGCGCCTGCGAATAGGCCGCCGCGCTGTCGGCCTGCTCGTCCTTGCAACCCAGGTCGGGCCGGGAGCGGGGGCCGCACTCGCACGCCTTCCAGGGATGGGGTGTGTAGGTCAAAGACCCCAGGGGGCTTGCCTTTAGCTTTTCGAACGCGCTCTTCTGCGGCTCGGTGCCGGCGGCGACGCGCTTCTTGATCTCGTCCAATTGGGCCCGGTTGACCAGCACTCCAGGATGAATGAAACCAGCCGGCTTCGCCGGCTTGCCGCTGGTATCGGCGTTGGTTGAAACCGTAGTGGCCGCGTAGGCGGGATTGCTTTCGGCCTCATAACCGGCATCCGTCTTCTTTGCGCTCAGCGCGGCGAAAGGAGCGGATAGAACGCAGAGGACCCAAATCCGAAGCCCGAAGGTCGAAATCCGAAACAAATACGAAAGAGGGGAGGTGATCGTCATATATGGCGCGGCTCAGGCGCCGGTTTCGACCAGCCACACGTTCCGGAACTGCACCGGCATGCCGTGCTCCTGGAGCATGAGCGGGCCGGTGGCGGCTTCACCCAGGCGGCGGGCGGCGCCCTTCGGCAGATTCAACTCCTGGTTGTCGTAGATCTTCACGCCATTGAAAAGCACAGTGGCGCGGGCATTGGCGGTCTTCTTACCCTGGGCATCGAACTTCGGCGCGTGGAACTCGATATCGAAGGTCTGCCACTCGAGCGGCGCGCGGCAGGGCCGGATGCGCGGCTTGGCGTCCTCCGTGCAATTGTCGAACCCGCCGTTCGGGCTCTGCTCCGGACGCGCATAGGTTTCGTTAATGTTCGCTTCGTAGCGGTCCTGCAGGAACACTCCGCTGTTGCTCGGGTAGCCGAGCGTGCGGAACTCCACGTGCACCTTGCAGTCGCCGAACTTCCGGTGCGTGATGATGCAGTCGCTGCCCGGGACGACTTCGGTCACGCCGCCCTCCAGCACCTTCCAACCCGCCGGGCCGGCCTCCTCCAGCCAGCTCTTGCCATTCTTCCTCGCCCAGGCGTCGAGATTCTTGCCGTCGAACAGCACCACGGCCCCTTCGGGCGGCTTCGCCCCGAGCGAGGGCGGCGTGCGCGTGACATGCCTGAGAGTGAAGCGCTTGTCGCCTTTGCTGCCCGAGAATTGCCCCTCGCGGATGGCGCCGCTCCAGCCGTCGCCCTCGAACGCGACGCTGTTCCCTGACTTCTCTCCTTGTAGAACCGCAACCGGGCTGCCCTCGACGTCAAAGGCGGTCAGCAGCAGCGCCCGGTATTTGGCGTCCGCAAGCGGAAGCACCTGCGCCACGACGCCGCCCTCGCCCTGCCAATCGCCCATGAGCGGGTCGGCCACGGCCGGCACGAAGTTGACCGGGCGCTCGACCTTCTTGCCCTTGCGCGCAGGCTGGGCCTCAGAATCATCCGGCGCCGGGGCGGCCGCTCGAACGGAGAGAACCAACGCGCAGCATAGCGCCGCGAGAACGACAGGACGGATCGGACGGACAGGACGGATCGGGGTCATCGGTGTGGGTTATATGCTGGGGTGGGGGGTAGCTTCAGGCGGTCTCGGCAATAGCCTGGCGCACTTCTTTCAGGAACTGGGGCACGAAGGCCACGGGATCATATTCCTTGCCCGGCTGCGAGAGAGTCTCGATGGGCACGTAGCCCCGGTAACCTCCGGCCTTCATGATATGGATGAGCCGCTTGAGGTCCATGGGTGTAGTGCCTTCCTTGCCGCCCAGGCGCTGCTTGACCTGCCAGTTCACCGTGTAAGGCACTACCAGTGCCATGTCCACATACGGGTCCGGCGTCATGTAATAGCCGGTGTCATTGATCGCGCCGAACCAGGGGGAATCCACCATCTTGATCACCTTAATGACCTGGTCGGCCGACTTAAGCATGTCACCGTGGTTCTGGATGCCAATGATCACGCCGAATTTGGCGGCGTGGGCACAGCACTCCTTCAGGTCAGCCACCATCCACGCGGCAACCTCGTCCCACTTGTCCTCGTAACCTTCGGGCACGGGCCCCGAGAATACGCGCAGCACGGGCGCGCCCAGCTTGGCGGCCACCTCGACCCAGTCCTTGATGTGCTTCACCTCGGACGCGCGCTTCTCCTTGTCGGCTGTCGCCAGGTCGTTGGCGACACCGGTGCCGCTGATGGCCACTCCCAGCTCGAATGCCCGGCGCTTGAACTGGTAGATGTAGTCGTCTGTTGGCTTGCCTTTCTTCCCCTCGCGCACGGAGCCGTAGCCCGGGAAATAGTAGCCCGTAGGGTCAATGGCCTCGAAATTATTCTGGGCGCAGAAGTCGAGCAACTCGAGCAGCGTGATGCCTTTGCCGCGGCCCCGGAGATTGTCATTAAGCAGCCGGGCGAAGGAATAGGCGTTGAGGCTCACCTTGAGCATGGGGCCGCCACAACGCTTGATCGGTTCCATGGCATTGGCGGCGGCGCCCGCCAAGCCAAAACCGGAGGCCGTGCAAAGGGGCAGGACGGATGCGCTTTTGAGGAAGTTACGGCGGCTAAGGCGGTCGTTCATGTTAAATAAAAGACGTCGCTGGCAATGCGTTCGTTACGGCAGGTTAATAGCGCAACGCCAGGCAATTGGGACAGGCGAGCCGCAAGACGACCATCCTGTCTCTTGCCAAGAACGCCTTTTGCCGGATGCGGCCGACTACTTGTAGTAAGGCCCCAGTTCCTCGATCAGCTTCGTCTGAAGCGCAGCCGCCGTGACTTCGCCGGCATGGCGGTAAACGATCTTGCCGCCGGGCGCGATGACCGCGGTATAAGGCACCGGCCCGGGCGCCTCGGGGTCCAGGGCCTTTAGCAGGGCTTCGGCATTCGCCCCGGTGAACAGGTAATTGTTGGTAGTGCGCCCTTCGCTCTTCAGCGAGCGCTTCACACGGTTGGGGATGGCCACGTGCTGCTTGTCGAGGAACTGCTGCACCTTCGCCTGGTCCTTCGGGTCATCCACGCTGATGGTGATCAGCTCGAAGTCGCGGTTGCCGAGCCGGCGTGAAAGCGAAACCAGCCCCGGGAACTCCTGCACGCACGGGACGCACCAGGTGGCCCAGACGTTGATCAGCCGGAGCTTCTGCGTATCGTTCCGCGCCAGCGCCGCCACGCCGGCCGCGTCAATCGTCGCCAGCGGCACCGGCGCGCCCCGCCATTGTTCATCCGCCCTGACCACCTCCGGCTTGTCGGAGGCCCATTTGGTCGAGCAGCCCTGCGGGCGGGTGACCTCGACGGGCACCGGCTTGCCCGCCAGCAGCGCCTCGACGGCGTTGCGGGCATCGGGCGAGGTGACCGTGGCCGGATCGGGAAAGCGCGAGTCATCAAAGCGACCCTTGTAACGCAGCTTGCGCTGACGGTCGAAGAGGAACACATGCGGCGTGGCCAGGCAGCCGTAGGCTTTGGCCGTGACCTGTTGGTCGCCGTCGTACAGGTAAGGGAAGCTAAAGCCCCGCTCTTTGGCGTAGAGCTTCATCTCGTCGAAGGTATCGTTGTATTTGCTGTAGCCCAGTTCGTCTATGCGGATGGCGTCCGCGTGGTTGGGGTTGATGGCAACCACCGCCAGCCCCCGCCCCTGCATATCGGCAATCAGCCTGGCCAACCGGCCTTCCATGGCGTGGCAGTAGGGGCAATGGTTCGAGGTGAAGATCACCATCAACAGATCCGCGTCCTTGAAGTCGGCCAGAGAATAGGTCTTGCCGTCCACCCCCGGCAGCGAGAAATCCGGGGCCGCCTCGCCGATCTGCAGCTCATGGGCGCCGGGCGGCAACCCGGCCTCGGCGGCCCGCATGCCGCGCTTGCCGCCTTCCTGCGCAGAGGCGGCGCCACAGAGCATGACCAATAATACGGCAGTCCAGAACGAGAGGTGCTTCATAAGGATCAGAGCAACCGGGCCACGCGGGCCGGCCTCTACTTCTCCATAATAGCTCAACCGGTGCGGATTAGGACGGCCCGCGCCAGAGACAGGCGGCAAAGGGCGCAAGACAGAATCCTTCGAAGGTTGAGGGATTTGCCCATCGGGCGCCTCCTGTATATGAGGAGCCATATACGCGCCGCCCCGGTGCTAGCCGATGGGTTTGAGCCGCCAGCGGCTTTGCTTTCAGGCCAAAGGCCTGCTTCATACCAGCCCAGGGCCAACGCCCTGGGTTCATGGCCCCGTTTTGGTATTGCAGGCCAAGGGCCTGCCTCATACACACCTTCCAGGACGAATTCCGGAACCTGCATGGCCGGAGGAGATGAGTCGCGCCTTCAGCGCTCCAGAGGGCTTTGGGGGCCATGAACCCAGGGCGGATGCCCTGGGCTGGTATGAATGACGCCGTTGGCGTCTCCCGCTGTGCCCACCACGCTGCTTCATTCTGGCCAGAAGAATTCTGTCTTGTGCCTGGCGGAAACCCAGGGCTGCAAGTTCGCTGTCCCAATCCCCCCTCGTGCTGCTATTATGGCTATGAACCTGGAGAATCGGGCGCTGCTGGTGACCCATCCCTCCGGTTAGCCGGTAAGCGACATAGCCATGTGAACCCGAGTCCGCTATGAAGAATGCCCGCCACACCCCGAGCCCAAGGGGTTGCCCGCCCCCGCTGGAGGCGGGCGCGCGCGGACCTTCCGCTTAACCAGCCCGTTCTATAGCACTCAACCCCAAGACGTAGCATGAAAAACCTGATCAAGAACCTCCGAACGCTGACCGCCCTCGCTGCCTTGTTGGCCCTGCCCCAGTTCGCTTCCGCAGCGACCAAGACGTGGGTCACGCTCGCGGCCAGCCCGGCGACGACCAACATCACCGCGGGGGTCGCTACCAACCTCACCACCACGCTGACCTGGCGAAATGGCAGTGGCGCCTCGGCCCGGTTCGCGGGGAACGCACTCCTGAGCATCTCGCTCTCGCCCGCGGAGCCGTCTATCACCATTGCCCTCAGCCAAACCAATTACACCTTCCCCAATTCCGATACGACCTACAACCCGACGCTGTCCTTCACCACGACGGCCCTGACCCCGTCCAACACCTACGTCGTGACCATCATCGGCAATACCAACCCGCCGACGCCCGTGAATCCCGTCGTCGTGCCGGTCACGAACACCTTCACCGTAACCATGGCTACCGGCGGCACGTTCAACCCGCTCAAAGTCTGGTCCCCGGCCGGCGTCAATGGCGATTGGTCCACCGCGGCCAACTGGGCGCCGAACGGCGCACCCGGGTCCTCCAACGACGTCCAGTTCTGCGACCTTGGCATCGTCCCCAGTGTGGGAACCCCCGACAACACAGTAGATTCGGCCTTCAACATCGGCTCGCTCACTTACGGTCAGACCAACGACTACCACACGACGCTCATTGACCCCGGGCTCACGCTAACCGTCTCGGGGACTAACGGCCTGAACGTGGGGACCGGCACCGCGGCAGGGGATGCGCTTCAGCTTACGACGACCGTGCAGGGCCCGGGCGCCGCGCTCGTGGTCAGCAATTCCAGCGCGATCATCAACATAGATCAGTCGCAACCGCTCACTTCCGGCAACTCCAGCACCACCGCCACGCTCGACCTCTCCGGCCTGGACACCTTCAACGCCAGCGTCGCCAGAGTCCTGATCGGCGAGGACACCACAACCGCGCTCCGCGGCGCTTGTGGCGTGCTCAACCTTGCCAAAACGAACAAGATCACCATGACGCCCGGCTCAGCATCCCCACAGATTGACCTTGGAGCCAACATCCAGAGCGGCGCCACGCCGGGCCTGGCCAGCATTCTGTCGCTGGGCCAGACCAACGCTATCTTCGCCGACTCCATCGCGGTAGGCCGCGGCAAGACCGTTAGCCCCGGCGGCCCGATCATCCAGTTCAACAGCAGCTTCACCAACCCGGTCGCGTATTTCCGCGGCACCAACGGCGCGTCCAGCCGGATCGGCATGTGGTCCATCGCTGATGCCTGGGGCGCCAAGACCAGCCAGAACTCGGCCTCGGCTGACTTCAGCCTGGGCACCGTCAACGCCCTGGTGGACCAGATGTGGATCGGCGTGGGTGCCTCGCAAACGCACCTGAACGGCGCCAATGTCCCCGGCAACGGCACCCTGACTCTGGGCGCGGGAATCATCGACGTGAACACCCTCGAGGTCGGCTACAGCACAGCCGACGCCCCGGGCAACGGGACGGTCAACGTCAACGGCGGCACGCTGAACGTGAACACGTTCCTGGAACTGGCTCACGGGGCTGGTTCTAGCGGCGCCTTGAACATCTCCAGTGCCACAGTGAACGCCAATGCGGGCGTCACCGCCGGGGGCGGCGGCGCGGCCATAACCCTCAGCACCGGCGCGCTCAGCGTCGCTAATGCCGGCGCTACCCTCGGCACGCCCGTGTCCCCGCTCGGCAGCCTGAGCGCTGCGAATTCCACGCTCACCCTCGCCGTCCAGGCCGGCACACCCAGCGCCTCAGTGGGCACGCTTACGGGTGGCGGCGCGGCTAACCCCGTCAACATCAGCTCCGTCCCCGTCCTCAGCCAGCTCCCAGCCCAGTTCCCGGTGATCCAATACACGACCGACGGCGGCAGTTTGGCCACCTTCACGCTCGGCTCCCTGCCCGCGGCGAGCCCGGCCTACGCGGGCTACCTGTCCAACAACACCGCCAATTCCTCCCTCGACCTGGTGATCACTTCCGGCCCGGTAGTCGCACCGCTCGTTTGGGGCGGCCAGATCAACGGCAATTGGGACACTTCAACCGCCA